>Ga0307479_10003893_pt1 | contig 13662 bp, 12 predicted proteins | sample atmos_gasesECM4C_FD_203743 | JGI IMG/M metagenome (GOLD analysis project Ga0307479, IMG submission 203743) | Hardwood forest soil microbial communities from Morgan-Monroe State Forest, Indiana, United States - atmos_gasesECM4C_515 | ecosystem: Environmental > Terrestrial > Soil > Temperate...
ACGGGCTGCGTCATCGCCTTCATCTATGAGAGTGGTTGCGCCGGCGCTCGCAAATCTCATGCTGATTGTGGCCCCCATGAGCTTGGGAAGCACGCTTCGTCGGCTGATTCCCGCGAATTTTTCGCGAATGGATCGCGTCGTGGTGATCTTGCTTGGCGGAATCGGGCTTCTTGGCACGGTGCTCTTCTGCGTTGGGCAAATCCGTTTCTCACGCTTGGCAATTGTGACGACGCTCGCCGCCTGCATCCTGCTCGGGCTGCGCAGTCTGTTGGCGGAAGTCCGGCAATTCCGGCCGCTGCCGGCGCGTTTTGAAGTCCCGTGGATGCCTGCCGCCATCGTAGCGGCGGTTCTGTTGGTCACTGCGGTGGGCGGCCTATCGCTGCCTGTCGGTGACATGAACAATGATGCCATCGCGTATCACTATCTCGGGCCGTCAGTGTGGCTGCGCCAGGAAATCATTCGGCCGGTTCCGGATGAACTCCTAACCTACTTTCCGGTTTTGGTTGAGACCCAATACGCCGCCCTGTTTTCCTTGGGTGGCGATCGAGCTCCCGGCCTGTTCGCGGTAGCGGGTCTCGCGTCGTTGCTTTTGGCTGGCGCGAGCTTGGGCCGTCGTTTAGGTCTCGACTCGGCTGGAGTCTGGTGGGTGGCCGCGGTCATCGCCGCGATGCCCGCCGTGTACCGCGGTGCTTATGGAGGATTTCTAGACGCGTTGTTCGCAGCCTTTGTCTTGCTCGCCGCGCGCATTGTCTTCGATGCGCAACGCCTGGGGCATTACGCGTTGTGCGGACTTTTCTGCGGCGCCGCCATGGGCGCCAAGTACACCGGAATCGTTGCGGTGGCGCTGCTGCTTTTCTCGGCTCTGTTGATTGGGCGAGCGAACTCTCGGCGACGGCTCACGGATATTGTTCCTCTCCTGGCAGTAGCAAGCGCGGCCGCAATCCTGATTGCTTCTCCGTTCTATCTAAGGAATTGGGTCATGTACGGCTGTCCGATCTATCCTCCGCCGCCGGCACTTTTGCATTTTTTCCAACCCAAAGGCATTTCGCCTCTGATGGTCGGCAGTTTGCTGCAAAACGTGGCAGAAACCGGGCGCGGCATGGGTGGAGGAATGGCGCACTTTCTTCTCCTTCCGTTCAACCTGACCTATCACACCGCGAATTTTCGAGGCGCGGGCGGAATCGGGTTAGTGCCTTGGGCCTTGGCGCCGTTCGGGATGATCGCGCTGCGCCGCAGTACGTTTGCGCAGGGTTTGGCTTTATTCGGCGCCTTGCAGGTCACCGCGTGGTTTCTTACCGCCCAGGTCTCTAGATATTTGATCGCCGTTTATGTTCTGGGTGCTGTTTTTGGCGTATTTGGCTGGCGCTACGTAACCGGCCTGAGGACCCGTTTTGGAGCACCGCTGTGTTCTCTGGTCTTGGCGATCTCCATCAGCTATGGACTCTTCATGATCTTTTCCGACCGGGTGGACGACGTTCATGCGGCCTTGTCTCAACGCTTTGAGCAAATCCGCCGGCTGCGCGACATCCCTTGGCTGGAGAGCTTCGACTTCATCAATGGAACTCCTGCGGTGCAGAAAGTGCTCATCTTGGATCAGAATGTGGCGCCCTACTACATCCACAAGAATTATGTGAAGCCCGTTGGCCGCTGGGGGGAGCACACCCTTCCCGGCGCAGCAAACCTGACTGAACTGCTATCCGCGATTCCCACCTTGCACGTCACACACGTTCTCGATGTAAGGCTCGACGGTGAGTCCTTTCAGTTGCAAAAGCCGCCGGCGGATTTTGTTCCAGTGTTCCAGGGAAACAATCAAATCGTCTACCGCGTTGGTGCGGATCCACTCTGAAATCCACGCTTGACGGGTTCGCTGTGTCGGCTGTCTGTAAAATTGGCTGGCGGGTCAAGCAGTTTCTCTGTCAACCACCTCGTGATCGCAGAAAGGGAGTACTTCGTGAATACGCAAACGCAAACGGAAACCGTGGCGCTCGTTAATATTTCCGCCGAAAAATGGCCGCCGCGCGTGCGCACCTATTTCGGTTCACTCCAGATTCGCTCGCCCCATGCCGGCGAGGCTTACGCCATCACGCCGATTCACGGCTGCACCGGCGTCATGGACCTGGGTGACAAACGCATCATGGAGTACCGCATCACCGCGCGCGAAATCGCCGAAGACCTCGCGCGCGAGCTCAACGGGGATTCGGGGGAGGGAAGTTACCACGGCGTTTTCGTTGCCGCGGGTGACGCGCCCACCGAGGCGGAGCTGCTCGAAGCCCGCCAGCGTCTCGAAGAATTTCAACGTCGCCTGGTCGCCGCCGCGGACCTGGAATGGGAACGCACCAAGAATCCCATGTTCATCACCGATCTCGAGCGCCGCGCTGCCCGCCAGCTCGGCCTGGAAAAGCCTTGGCTCTACGATCCCAAGCCGCTCGCGGATTGCCCCGTCTGCGCCGAAAAGATCAAGCCCGGAGTGGCCGTATGCCGCTGCTGCGGCGCCATCCTCGACCGCGAAAAAGCCGCGCAGTACGGCCTGGTCAGCTCGGAAGAGCGCGATGCTCCGCGTAGACGCAAAGCCCACGAAGAAAAGCGCGAACCGGAACCAGCAGGGAAGTAGTTTGGGAGTGCGGCGGTCTTGCCGCCGCTTTTACCGTTGAAGCCGCAAAAAAGAGTTGTTCGGTGGCGCTAGAGGTTGGAGTCACGCCTGTCGTAGCTCTTCAGGTCAGATGAGGGGAGGCTCACACCGAAAAAGCGAGAGCAAGACTCCCGCACTCCAAAAAAGAAAGGCGGCCCTTTCGAGCCGCCTAGAAAACTGGGCACGCTTGAGACGCGAGGAAAGTATATCACAACTAAATGGCGTTGAGAGCCGGTGCGGAGAGTGGGAGACTCGAACTCCTGGGGCTGCAGAGCAACCCTCAACGCGTCTCAAGCGTGCCCAGTACCCCCACTGGGAGCACTCTCCGAAGCACGCGTGAGCCTGCTGTATATACCATATAGCTACGTACATCTACAACTATGACAACCGCAGGCTCACTCGACGCACCCATCGAAATTTTTGGCGGGCTGGTCACCGATTTGTCTCCCGCGGACCTACCGCACGGAGTCTCGCCCGATTGCCAGGACGTGGTCTTCAGCAGCGGCAACGTCCTCACGCGGCCAGGACTCCAGGCCCTCTTTGGCCCGCTCGCCGCCAACCCCACCATCAACTACGTCAAGACCTACGAGACACTGAACGCCACGCTGCGCACCATGGTCCTCGATTCCAACGGCGTCCTGTACAAAGAAACCACGCCCGGCACTCTGGCAAGCCTCGCGACCGGCTTGGCCGCCAGCTCTTACGCAAATTCCACAACGCTCTTCGGCCGCGAATACCTGGCCATCAGCGACGGCCGCACCGGCAACGACCTGCCGCGCCAATTCGATGACACCAATTTCGATCGCGTCAGCCAAAGCGGCCCGGGCGCCGGCCCAACCGCCCTCGACGAAAACGTGATCGTCGCCATCGCGGCCAGCCCCAACGGCGCCATGCAACCCGTGGCTGTCTCGATCGCCGCGAGCCCCAACGGCGCCACCGAAAACGGCTTCCTCGTCACCATCACCACCACGACCGCGCACGGCCTCACCCCCGGCCAGTCCGTGACGGTCGCAGGTGTCGGCGTCTCTAGTTATAACGGGACATTTCCCATCGTGGCCGTACCCAGCAGCACGCAATTCACCTATATCGCCGGCGCTTCCGGCCTGGCCGCATCCGGCGGAGGCACCGCCGCTTCCGCCACGGCCACCATTCAGACCCAGGCGGCCCACGGGTTCGCCGCCGGGCAGCTCGTCACCACCACCGGCATCGGTGTCGCCGGTTACAACGGCACATTCGCCATCACCGGCGTCCCCGATTCCACGCATTTCACCTTCACGGCCGCAAACGGCGGCCTGGCCGCATCCGGAGGAGGCACCGCCGCGGCTGCGGGCAACGTCGCCACCGGCGTGCACCAGGTTTGCGTCATTTTCAAAACGCGCCAAGGTTACTTGACGAAGCCCAGCCCCGCCACAACTTGGACCGCCAGCGGAGGCAAGCGCGCCGTGGTCACCAACATTCCCACCGGCCCCGCAAACGTAGTCGCGCGCATTCTCTGCTTCACCGGAGCAGGCGGCGCCAGCTTTTTCTACGTGGGTACAGGTTCGACGCTCTTCAGCGGCAACATGATTCTCAACGACAACACCACCACTGCAACCGTGGTGGACTTCTCCGACGCCATTCTTCTCGCCGGCACCAATGTCGACAATCTCTTCCGCCTCGTCGAGCTCGGCGATTGCACCGGAGTCATCGACTATTCTGAGCGCCTGTTCTGGTGGGGCGAGCGCAACAAGCTCAACAATTTCGTCAATCTCGGCTTCGACGGCGGCTTCACTGGCCCTTCGCTGCCGCACTACCCGCTGGGCTGGACTCCCGATCCGGTTTTCGCGCCAGGCGGCACGGATGAAGAAAATTTCGTTGTCTGGGGCGCAGCGTACTCCATCGTCGGCAATGGCTCGACTGCCACGCGCGGCCTCATCACCCAAACCGCCGTGCAAGATTCCCTCGGCGCGCCGCTGATTCAAGCAAACACCGACTATTCCGTTCGCGCCCGCTGCGCTCGCAACGCCCTGCTCTCCCAAGGCACGCTGCACGTGCATCTTTTCAGCGCCAGCGCGGGAATCAACACCACCGGTTTGCAACTCACCGCCGTTCAGCTCACCACCAGCTACGCCGAATACACGGCGGACCTCACAACGCCGCTCGCCACCATTCCCAGCGATCTCGTGCTGCGCGTCTACGCCGATGGCACTCCCACCCAAAACGGCCAGTTCTACATCGACTGCATCGAAATCTTCCCCACCACGCAGCCCGCGAATCCTTCGCTAGTGCGCGCCAGCCGCGTCGAGGATCCCGAAAGCTACGACGCCATCGACGGCCTGCTCAGCATCGCCGAGAACAATGGCCAGGCTATCCGTGCCGCATTCAAGCTGCGCGAGCGGTTTTACTTTGTGAAGGAGCACTCGCTGCACGTCACTCAGGACGATGGCTCCAACGAGCCGGCGCTGTGGTCCATCGCCGAGGTGTCGCGCCGACTCGGCACGCCCTCGGTGCGCGGCGTCGGCCTCGGCGAAGATTGGGTGGTCATCGCGCATCGCACCGGCTTGTACATCTTCAATGGCGGCGAGCCGGTAAAAATCTCGCAGGAAATTCAACCCACCTGGAACCAAATCAATTGGCAGTACGGCCACACGCTATGGGTCATCGTCGACACCAAAGAGCGCCGCATCTTTATTGGCGTCCCGATGGGCACCGCCACTTCACCCAACAAAATCCTGATGCTCGATTATCGCGACCTCGATTCCGCCGAAGATATCGCCGGGCGCCCACCCATCAACATCACCTTCGCCGGCCGCAAGACCGCCACCGACAAAACGCGCAAGTGGTCGCCCTGGACCATCGCTGCAAATTCCTGCGCGCTCATCGAGCGCGCCGACGGCACCGCGCTAGTCGCATTGGGCGGGGGACTCCCCGGAGTGGGCGGCGGCGCGACCGGCAAGGTCTATCAGCTTAACGCCGCGCAACTCTCCGACGACGGGGCGGCTATTCCCAGCTACTACACCACGCACTATTTCCCCGAGCGCGCTGTCGAGCAGTCGCTCGGCCTCGGTGCGCATCGCAAACTGTTCAGCTATCTCACGATGTATGTGGAAGGCGCCGGCACGCTCGCGCTGACCAGTTTCACGAATTCCTCCAGCGTCTCGCAAGCGCAGCAAGCGTTGCCGCTAAGCTCCCCAGCCGTAAAGGATTTAGAGTTGCCGATCAACGTGCTAGGAGAGCGCGTAGCGTTTCAGGTGAGCACCAATCAGTCCGGCGCCTGGTTCAAGCTGCAGAAATTCACGCCGTCTCTGCGTATCGACCCGTGGTCCCCCGTCCGCGGCCAGAACTAAGTTTCGGGTTCGTCTCGCTCCGATTTCTCGAGGAACTGGTCGATTCGCCACAGATTGTACCAACCGGCAAGACCAGCAAAAAGCATCAGTCCGACGATCGGCAAGAGTGCAACGAAAACATCGAGCATCATAGCTAATGCTAACCGTAGCACAACTCGCGCCGCTGAAAGACCGCGACCCGTACCTCTACGAAACGCTCACGAAAATTGTCTCCGCGGTGAACGCCACCAGCCAGCGCGCCGGCGTTGACCCCAGCGTCCCCGCGCCGGCTCCTTCGCCCATCGCGGCGATCAGCGTGCAAGCCTCCAACGGCTGGCTCGACATTGCCATCACTGACCCATCCGACACGCGCCCCGGCCTCTTCTACTTCGCGGAGTCCGACGTCACCCCGGCATTCAGCGCTCCGCGCGTCTACTTCATGGGAGCCTCGCGCAATCTTTACGTGCAGCTCGGCAATCAGACGCTCTACTGGCGCGCCTTCTCGCAATACATCGGCTCACTGCCGTCAACGCCGGTCGCCTTCGGCTCACCGCCCATCGCCGTGACCGGCGGAGGCGCCATCGGCCCCGCGCCGCAAGCCTCGCAGGGAAGCGGCGCCTTACCCAACGGCTTCGTCCGCGGAGGCAACGGCTTCGGCGTAAACCCCGGCTCCCGTATCCAGCGCCCAATCACCCTGTAGGGTCCCAGCATCGCTGCGCCCCACCTTGGCAAGGCGTGTCACTTAGTGTGCGCTCCAGAGGCCAGGCGTCAGTCAATGTGGAGTGCGGCGGTCTTGCCGCCGCTTTCACGGTCGACCCACGTAAGGGAGCTGGCCGTCGTGCACCGTTCGGCCGCGCCACCCTGTAGCTCAGGTTTACCCTGACGTGGCGAAAGGCCTGAGGTTTTTCTGTTAGGTGTTCGACTTTTTGCCATGCTCATCCGTGAATACCGCGATTCCGATCTCCCCGCAGTGCGCGCGATTCACGCTGCCCAAGGTTTCGATTACGCGCTGCCGGATCTAAGCAACCCGCTATTCGTAACCAAGCTGGTTCTAGCGACCAAGGCCGATCCTGCGGATGCATCTCTTTCGAGTGGCGCACCGCGCTGTGCCAGTACAAAGCAGCCAGGTGCCATCCTCGGTGCCGCTTTCCTGCGCCTCACCGCCGAGGCGTATCTACTGCTTGACCCGCGCGCCGGAACCCCGCGCGAACGCTGGCATTGTCTCCTCGCCCTCCACGCCGCCGCGCAACGCGACGCCTGGAAGCGCGGCCTGGAGGACGTGCACGCTTGGCTGCCTCCGCCCATCGCCAACAAATTCGGCAAGCGCCTCGCGCGCCTCGGCTGGATCCGCGACGACGCCTGGACGCCCTATTGCAAAAGGCTCGAATCCTCGAAGTAGGGAAGTAAGGGCTGCCGCTGCGCCTCGGGCGCGGTTCATTTTTCCAGTTTCCATTTTTCCAATTTTTTTCGGGGGTGACCCATGGGCCGTGGTGCGCAAGCACAAACGCAACAACTAACCGACCAGCAGCTCGCCGGCGTCAACGCGCTGAACCAGCAACTGCTCGGCAATCAGCAGCAACTCGGCAATTTGCTCGTCCCGCAGTTTCAAAGCATCCTCAACAATCCCGGCTTGTCGCCCGCTGATAAAGCCGCCGTCACAGGACAATCCCAAGGCGCTCTCGCCAGCGCTTTCGACGCGTTGCAGCAATCCGCCGCGAATCGCGCCGCGCGCACGCGCAACGCCGCCGGATTCGCCGATCTCGCCGACGAACTCGCGCGCCAGAAGGGAATTGCCGCGGGGAACCAGGCCGCGCAGAATCAGCTCAGCTTCAGCAATACCGCCTTCCAGCGCCAAATGGCCGCACTGCAAGGACTGTCCGGCCTGTTCGGCGTGGACACCAACCTTCTCGGCCGCACCCTCGGCATTCCCGCCGAACTGCTCAACACCCGCGCCAACGCCTCGCGCCCCACCGGCTTCTTCAGTTCCCTGGGCTCCTCGCTCGGCGGCACCCTAGGCGCCCTCCCCAGCCTCTTCCTCTAATCACAAGCAGCACAGCCATATGGAGTGCGGCGGTCTAGCCGCCGCTTTACAGCGCGAGCACGTCTACCAATGGAGCCGCATGCACGTTTTCAGCCTCAGTTCGCTAGCACTCGCCGTTCCCGTCGCCGTGCAATTCGTCATCTTCCTCCGCTGGCTGCACCGCCGCATGCGCAACGACGAAATCACCCGCGCCTTCGTTCGCGACATCGCCACAAACCATCTGCCGCACATCTACAACGCGTTGCAGAAAATCGCCACCCAGCAGGGAATTAGCCTAGACGAAACACCTCTAGTCCAATTCGTCGACCTCAACAGCCGTAAATAGCACAGCCACTCCTGGCTGTGCTCCGTCCCAATACGCCGACGCGCAGTCACTCGACTCCGCGCTGGTCTGCGCCATCGTCGACAGACGTGTCGGGATCATTTGTGTGTCCTGGGTTAGTCCGTAAAAGCGGGCGGCGAGAACGCCGCACTCCAAAGGGTCTCCGCTACAAATAATGAGGCTTGCGGGCTAGGACTTGGGCTGGGTAGGCGGGGTTGGCTCCGCCGTTCCAGGCTAGCAGGGCGCGCGTGGTGTCTGCGGCTGCGGCGTCGAGTTTCTTGCGCAGGACCTTGCAGCCGATTGACTTGCATTAAGCCCCAGGAGAAGCCGCGGGCGTAGGCTTCCGAGGCGCTGACTTTGTTATTGGTGTATAGCGACGCTACATATTTGGCGAAGAAGAGCGGCTCGAAGCGGATGGCCCACGGGTTCCAGGCGGACTCTTGCTTGTCAGGCCCTGTTCGGGATCGCAGAGGGCTGAGAGGTAGAGGGAGTCGAAGCCGGTTTCGCGGGCGACTTGTCCCACGATCTTCGTAGCAGCCACAGCCCTCACCAGCATTGCTGCGTTCGCTCTCTTCGCCGCCTGGCGCGCCGACCACCGCGCCCGCGCTCAACTTGTCGCCCATCTAGCCACAGCCAACCAGGCCCTGACCCAAGCCAACGCACGCCAGCACACCCGCGACGCCCAACTCCAACAAGCCTTGGCCGCCATCGCCACCCAGAAGGCATCCGTGACCAAGCCGGCGCAAATCCTCCGCGAGCTCCCCAGACAAATCCCTCTACCAACCCCGATAACGCTGCAAACACCTAAATTGTCGAGCGGCAATCGAAAGGCACCCTGTAGCCCAGGCCTGTTCCGAGCAGTGTCGAAGGATCCGGTTTGTGGACCTAAGGGTTTAGAGTCAGCCAAGCCGACGGCTCATTCGTCGAGCAATAACGGCGATTTGAGCAGCTTCGGTCCGGGTGTTGTCCTTCCGGCCGGCGACCTGAAGCCGCTTTACGACTTCGCCCTGGATTGCCGCACCTGCCAAGCCAAACTAGCGGCCGCCCAGGCCGACCTGGCTGACGAGAAAACCAAGACCGTCCTCCTGACTCACGAAAGAGACGAAGCCGTCCGCATCGCCAAAGGGGGAAGTGTCCTGCGCCGCATCACCCGCGCCGCAAAATGGTTCGCCATAGGCGCCGTCGCCGGAGCGCTCGCCGCCAAAGCCCGCCCCTAAAAGGTTGGCCATCTGGCCCGAGGTGTTCGGCTGGCGCACCCCCCGCGCCAGCCGAACAACCCAAATCCCATCTAGATGTGACCCGCCAAAGCGCCAAATTGATCTGAAGTCTGCATCGATTGTGATTTACGCGCGTCCTCCAGGCAATCCGCAAAGAACCCGCCCGCCCGGTCTAAACCCAATGCGCCCCGCACCGCACACAAAGGCGAGCACGCTGCGGAAATCCTGAGGAAAAGCCACAGACCTCCCAGGATTCCACTTGACAGTGTGCGTCCCATAAGTTATATTATGTTAACTAAGAACAAAGTGCGACTTGGGTCGTTCTCCGTGAATTCCACAGGTCCAACTCCCGGTTCGGCCATTTTACGGCCCCTGCCCTCTCGGTGGGGTTGGTTGCGGTCCTCGGGAACAAATCCAGCGGCTTCCTTGGGTCTGGCGAGCTACTTCCTATCCGCGGTCTTAGTCGGTTTCAGCTTGGTAAGTTCGTATTGAATATATTGCTCGAGCAGCCGTGCATCGGCCCCAACCAACCGCCGCCCGTTCACGAAAACGGTGGGCGTGCTACTGACGTCCAGTTGCTGACCGTTCTCCCGGCTCTCGTCCACAGCGGCTCCGGCCTCCTTGCTGGCCAAGCACGCCCGAAACGCGTCACTGTTGAGGCCCGCCTGACCCGCATACTCCGTCATCTTCATCCAGGCATTTTCGGCGGAGATGATGTCCTGATGGTCGTAAATCGCGTCGTACAGCTTCCAGAAAGCGGCCGGATCCTGTTCGTAAGCGCAATGTCCCGCCAGCGCCGCCGTGCGCGCCCATGGGTGCAAAATCTCAATTGGGTAGTCCTTGAACACCACGCGCACCTGGGGATAGTTCGGCAGCAACCCGCGCAGCACATCGTGCAGGCTCCGGCACACAGGACACTCAAAATCCGAAAATTCCACCAGCGTCACTGGCGCTTTGGGATCACCTAAAGAGGGCGCCCCTTTCGTCTGAATCTGCATCAGCGTCTCCGCCAACGGGTCTTTCGACAAGTCGGATACGTCGCCACGAATCAGGTACTTCCCATCTTTGCTGAGGTAAAACTTCGCCGTCTGTGTATTCTCGGGTGTCTTCACATCAACGGTGGTCTCCAGGAGACCAGCAACACTTTCTTTGGGAGCAGAAATCGCCAGCTGCACCTCTGGCCCAAGCGCGTAAAGATTCCGCAGATATGCCTCAATCGTCTTCTGCAGCGGCGATTGCGTCCCCGTGGCAGTACTAGCGCTCTCTGATTTCGCCGTCGCCGAACCGCTCGCCGGTGCTTGCGCGCGTGCCAAGGGCATAATCACACTCAGTACAAAAATCGACGCAATGATTTTGGAGTGCGGCGGTCTTGCCGCCGCTTTTGAGGTCGAAATACCGCCACGAAGTAACCCATCGATGACCATTCGAGCGCGGGCAGCGCCGCAAAAGCGGGAGCAAGCCTCTCGCACTCCATAGGCGAGCGCAGCGACAGTAGTCAATATCTTTGTCACGATGAAACCTTCCTGTTTGGATGACTGCTAGGATAACTCAAGGAATGAACCGCTGCGCAATCGGAAACGGCCGCCCAAACCCGAACGCGCGCGAAGTAATCTTCAGTCCCGGCGCCGCCTGCTTCCGTTTGTATTCGTTGCGGTCCACCAGTTGCGCAATATCGCGCACTAGCTTCAAGTCGAAGCCATACTTATCGGCAATTTCCTGGGGACTCTTCACGTCTTCAATGTAAGCCTTCAAAATCCGGTCCAGCACGTCATAAGGAGGTAGGCTATCCTCGTCTTTCTGGTCCGGCCGCAGCTCCGCCGAGGGTGCCTTCTCAAGCGTCGAAGCAGGGATGACTTCCCTCTCGCGATTGATCCACCGCGCCAGTTCGTAGACCATCAGCTTGGGCACATCCGAAATCACCGCAAGCCCGCCGGCCATGTCTCCATACAACGTGCAGTAACCTACGGCCAGCTCGGACTTATTGCCAGTACTAAGCACCATGGATCCAAACTTGTTCGACATTGCCATCAAATAATTTCCGCGAATGCGCGCCTGAATATTTTCTTCGGTCACGTCTTCCGTGCGCCCCGCAAAGGCCGGGTGCAACGTCTTGCGGTAAGCGTCAAACACGTCCGTGACCGGCAACGTAATCAGGCTAATCCCGAGATTCTTTGCCAGGGCCTTCGCGTCATCCCGACTGCCCTGTGACGAATACGGCCCCGGCATGGACACGCCCTGCACGTTTTCCGCTCCGACCGCGTCCACAGCGATGCCAGCTACTACGGCCGAATCGATTCCGCCGCTAAGCCCGACGAGCACCTTCTTGAAACCGCATTTGTAAACGTAATCGCGCGTCCCCGTTACCAGCGCGCGATATGCATACTCGATCTCTTCCGGCGGCTGCGGATGAAATTCGCCCTGCTGCGTCTCCGTATCAAACAGCACCAGGTCTTCCTCGAACGCCCGCGCTTGCGCCGCAACCCGGCCATCCGGCGCGACCGCCATGCTCGCGCCATCGAAAATCAGGCTGTCGTCGCCGCCAACCTGGTTTACGTAGATCACCGCTCGTTTGTGAGTGCGCGCGATGGACCGCAGCATCTCCAACCGCAGCGTCCGCTTATTGATCGTGTACGGGGAAGCGGAAATATTCAGCAGCAGGGTAGTTCCCTGCGCAATCAGCTCGCTGACTGGGTCGCGTTCATACCGCAAATTGGCCCAGAAATTCTTGTCGTTCCAGACGTCTTCGCAAATGGTGATGCCCAGGTGCTCTCTGCCAAAGTCGTACACGCTCTGCCGTTCCGCGGGTTGAAAATAGCGCGACTCATCGAACACGTCATAGGTCGGCAACAGCATCTTGCTTTGCTCGAACACCACTCGGCCGCCGCAAATCAGAGCCGCTTTATTCGCAATAGACTTCCCCGAGCCGTTCTTCACCCGTCCGGCATAGCCGACAACGGCTGGAATCGGCAGCTTCCCTGCCAACTCTTTCAACTCTTTGAGATTGCGGTCGATAAAGGCGGGACGTTCCAGCAGATCCTGAGGCAAATAGCCGCACAAACACAGTTCCGAGAAAACAGCGAGCTGCGCGCCACGCGTTTGCGCCTGCGTAGCCAAAGCCAAAATACGCGCGGAGTTGCCGGCAAAATCGCCAACCGTAGGATTAAATTGCGCAAGCGCTAGTTTCATGCGGGCACTTTAGAATAAGGTCGCGTCCCCCATATTGCAATCGCCCATGGCGTGCGGCGGTCTTGCCGCCGCTTTTGAGGTTGTCACGTCAGCTCGGTGTTTCGCGTAGCCGAGATCTGCGCTCCGAATCGCCTTGTACGGGCGCAGCACCGCTGCGCCCCAATTCAGCAAGATGTACTGTGCCATCGCTTTGGCTCGGGCCTGCCTTTCAGGCCCTGAGCCTTTTCTAGAACACGACCACTCGTTCAATCCGCAACCTTCCGCGCCAGCAAGCTCGCAATTCCCTTCCCAGCCCGCAATTCGCGATAAAACAAAATCTGCAAACCAGGAAACGCAGTTCGTAGCTCGCCCGAGCGCAGCAGGTACTCGGGACTTTTCGGTCCGCCGGCAAACTCAAGCTGCGCCCGCGTGTACGTCCCGAACAACAACACACCGCCGGGAGCCAGCGCAGTGGCCATTTGCCCAAACAGCGAGCGCTGCAAGTAGTTCACGCACAACACTAGGGAAAACGATGCGGCAGGCAAGCTCACCCGCTCAAGATCCGCACTTAGGAGCTGAATCCCTCTCCGGCCAGCCTGGATTTGGCGTTTCTCGCGCAACCGCTTGGTCGCGTAGTTCGCCGCCCGCGCGCGCCGTTCCAAAATGTCCAGCGCGACCTCCGATCCATCCACCGCCGTAACCCCCTGTCCGCGCGAGGCCAACAACAGCGTGTGCCGTCCCGTGCCACACGCAAGGTCCAGCGCCGGACCACTCGGCAGCAGAGGGAGCAACTCCGTAACAAGCGCCGCCGCTTCCGGCGCCGCAGCCCCTTCTGCCGCGCGATGCTTTGCGTCCCATTCCGTCAAACTGTTCGGCATAAAAAAGGCTCCTGGACCTTTAGCCCAGGAGCCTGAAAACTGAGACTCTGAAGTGCCCCACCCTCGATTTGTGAGGGTGGGTCTTCTACCCTCTTAACCAATTCG
>Ga0307479_10003894_pt1 | contig 13659 bp, 15 predicted proteins | sample atmos_gasesECM4C_FD_203743 | JGI IMG/M metagenome (GOLD analysis project Ga0307479, IMG submission 203743) | Hardwood forest soil microbial communities from Morgan-Monroe State Forest, Indiana, United States - atmos_gasesECM4C_515 | ecosystem: Environmental > Terrestrial > Soil > Temperate...
AACTGGTCCTGCACCGGCTTCAGGATTTTCGCGCCCTCGGCCGTTGCGCGCTTGACCACGCTATCGACGTCGGGAAAGTAGACATACAGGCTCACCGGGCTCCCGCCGACAGTGGCGGGGCTGGTGTGTCCCTGCCCCATGTTGGGATTCTCGTCGGCCAGCATGATGTGCGAGTCGCCGATCTTTAATTCAGCGTGCCCGACCTTGCCATCCGGGCCATTCATGCGAACGGTTTCAGTCGCTCCGAAGACTTTCTTGTAATACTCAATCGCCTGGGCCGCACCTTTTATGACCAGGTAGGGCGTGACCGTGTTGTAGTCTTTTGGAATGTAAGAGACTTTACTCATGATTGTTCCTCCTGTGAGTGTGGTTAAGGTTGGAGGTTTGTGGCGCGCAGACGGACCGGCGCAAACGCGCCGGACACTCTCTAATGAGAACACAATTTGTGAGCGATCTCAAGCAGGCTCGACCCGAGTTCGGCCGCGCTCACTTCGAACGCGATAGAATTCCACAGAGCAACTTTGTCGACGACTGCAATCTCGTTGCGCCGGTCGGTAACGGTGAACGCCCGCCGTAATCCGCTGGCCACTACTGGCGTCGTGCTGGTCATCATCTTCGTGATCTTCGCCCTGTTCGCTCCCTGGATCGCGCCGCAAGACCCCGCGGCCATTAATCTGCCGACCCGCCTCGGAACCCCGTCGCACTCTCATTTCTTCGGAAGCGACGAACTTGGCCGCGACATTTTCTCGCGCATCGTTTTCGGCGCGCGCATCTCGATGCTGGTGGGAAGCTGCGTCGTCCTCACCTCGCTCGCGCTCGGACTCATCATCGGCTCCATCGCCGGCTACTACGGCGGAGGCATCGACCGCTTCGTCAACGTCGTGCTTATGAACGCTTTCCTCTCATTTCCCGGAATCCTTCTCGCCATCGCGTTCGTTGCCTTCCGCGGTCCGGGTATCTTCAATCTGGTTCTCGCGCTCTCGCTCGGAGGATGGGTTGGCTACGCCCGCCTCGTCCGCGGGCAAGTGCTCGCTGCGCGCGAACGCGAATTCGTCGAAGCTGCTCGAGCACTTGGCGCCAGCGATTTGCGCATCATTGTTCGCCACATTCTTCCCAACATCATTCAGCCGGTGATTGTGCAGGCCGCGATCGGCATGGCAGGGGCGATTCTGGCAGAGGCCACCATGAGTTTCCTCGGGCTCGGAGTGCCTCCGCCAACGGCCAGCTGGGGAGCGATGCTGAACGACGGCCGCGCCCATCTGTTCGATGCGCCACATCTGGTGCTCTTTCCCGCGCTGGCCGTGATGCTGGCGGTGCTCTCGTTCAATTTTATCGGCGACGCCCTGCGCGACTATCTCGACCCCCGCTCTCGGATCGAAGCCGGACTCTAATCTGTAACTCCTTCAAAACAAGCCAAATTCACTTCTTGATATTTATCGCATATTGCAATATAAATATTGCGATCTGATATATGAAGCTGGGAGAGAAAATTCGCTACCTGCGCGAAGTGGAAGGTTCGCTGCGCGGCCTGGGGCGTCCCATGACGCAGCAGGAGTTGGTGAAGGCCATTCGCCAAGAGCTGCGCAAAAGCATCAGCCAGTCCTATCTGTCGCAGATCGAAAACGGCGCGCGGCCGCACATGACGCAGTCTTCGCGGGCGCTGCTGGCCAAGTTCTTCAAGGTGCACCCCGGCTTCCTGGTGGATGACCCTGAGGGCTATCACACGGAGCTGACTTCGGACCTGCGCACGACCGAAGGCCAGCTTGATGTCTGGCTGCTGCAGGGTTCGGAACGTTTTGTGAGCGATCCGGAAGTGAGCGATGTGCTGATCAAGGCGGCGCGCGAGAAAGATACCAGACGGTGCCTGCTTTTACTGGGCGCGATTCTTGATACGCCGCAGTTGGCGGAGCGGCTGCTGGAGGCGCTAAGGCCGGAGTTGGCAGGGGGGAATCACCGCCGCAAGCATCAAGCCCGTGAGAGTCGCACGCTCCTCTCGAGCGCAGAGGAAAGGAGAATCCGATGAACCATTCCATGACCTGGGCGGACTTCTACTTGATCTGTTTCGCGGTCGGCTTCTGCTTCAGTTTTCTTTCGTTTGTTCTCGGCAGCCCGCGCGGACACTTTCATTTCCCGCACGCGCATGGGCCTGTGGGCGGACCGCATATTCACGCCGGGCCCGGCCCGGCCGGCCACGCGTCCGGGGGAGATGGAACCGGCGAGCGCCTGGAGGGCGGGCATGTTTCGCCGCTCAATCCTCCCACCGTGGCTGCATTTCTGGCGTGGTTTGGCGGAACGGGTTATCTGTTGACCCGGTATTCCACGCTGCAGGTTGGGCTGGGCCTGCTGGCTTCTGTCGCGAGCGGACTGGTTGGCGGCGGACTCATTTTTCTGTTTCTGACCAGGGTCCTGATGTCGAACGAAGAGAACATGGATCCCGCCGACTACGAAATGGTGGGCGTGCTGGGAAAACTTTCAAGCTCCATCCGCGAAGGCGGAACCGGAGAAATGGTCTATTCGCAGATGGGTACGCGCCGCGTGTGTGGCGCGCGCAGCGAAGATAGCAGCTCCATCGTGCGCGGGACCGAAGTGGTGGTCACGCGCTACGAAAAGGGGATCGCCTACGTGCGTTCGTGGAGTGAGATGTCGGGCCCAGAATAATTCCCGCCGTGGCGGGCGAAGAGTTCGAAACATTTTTCGAGATCAGAGGAGGCGTTATGTTCGAGATGTCGAAGATGGTTGAGATGTGGATCATTATCGGGCTGGGAGTGATGGCCATTTTGTTCCTGACGAGCATGTTGGCCAGGCTCTATCGCAAAGCGGGACCACACGAGGCACTCATCGTGTATGGCTTTGGCGGGACGCGGGTGGTGCAAGGCCACGGCACGCTGGTGTTTCCCATGGTGCAAGTCTGCCGCGATCTGTCGCTGGAGCTGATGTCGTTCGACGTGGCGCCGCAACAGGATCTGTACACCAAACAAGGCGTCGCTGTGACGGTGGAGGCGGTGGCGCAGATCAAAGTGAAATCCGACCGCGAATCCGTGCTGACGGCAGCCGAGCAGTTTCTCACCAAGAGCGATCAGGAGCGCGAAGGCTTGATTCGGCTGGTGATGGAAGGCCACCTGCGTGGCATCATCGGCCAGCTCACGGTGGAAGAAATCGTCAAGCAGCCGGAAATGGTTTCCGACCGCATGCGATCCACTTGTGCCGAAGACATGAACAAGATGGGGCTTGAGGTCATCTCGTTCACCATCAAGGAAGTGCGCGACAAAAACGAGTACATCACCAACATGGGCAAGCCCGACGTGGCGCGCATCAAGCGCGATGCGGATGTAGCCACGGCGGAAGCCGATCGAGACACCGCCATCAAACGCGCGCTGGCGCAGCGGGAAGCGGCAGTCGCCAAGGCGCAGGCTGATCAGGAGCGCGTGCTTGCGGAGACGTTGTCTCTAGCCAAGCAAGCCGAATCTCAGCGCGACCTGGAAGTCAAGAAAGCGCAATTCCTGGAAGTCACCAAGCGCCAGCAGGCGCAGGCCGATAAGGCTTATGACATCCAGACGAACATCATGCAACAGCAGGTCATCGCCGAGCAGGTGAAGGTGCAGCAGATCGAGAAAGAGCAGCAGGTCAAGGTGCAGGAAGCCGAGATTAACCGCCGCGAGAAAGAACTGATCGCAACCGTGCTGAAGCAGGCTGAGATCGAGCGTCAGCGAATTGAAACTTTGGCTGCGGCCGAAAAGCAGCGGCTGATCGCGGAAGCCGAAGGTCATGCGTCTTCGATTCGCGCGCAGGGCGAAGCCGAAGCCGAAATTATTTTCAAGAAAGGCGAATCGGAAGCCAAGGCCATGAACGTGAAAGCCGAGGCGTATCAGGAATACAACCAGGCGGCGGTGATCGACCGGCTGTTCACGGCGATGCCGGATGTGGTGAGGGCGCTGGCCAGTCCGCTGGCCAACGTCGACAAGATCACCATCGTCTCCACCGGAAACGGAGATGCCTCCGGGATGAATAAAATCACCGGCGACATCGCCAAGATGGCAGCACAGGTGCCGGCGTTGTTCGAGACGCTCTCTGGCATGCCGCTGTCGGAGTTGCTGGGCAAAGTGCGGCAGATTGGCGACAAGTCCACAAAGCCGCCGGTAGCTGATGGCAAGTGAACTTAGAAAGCTTGTGTGGGGACGGGCGCCTCGCTAGCTTTGCCCTGAGCAAAGCCGAAGGGTCCCGCCGAGCGCAGCGAGGCGTCGGAGTGAATTATGGCCAGCAAATCGAAACACACTGGATTAGGCATCGCGTTAGGAGCCGCTTTGGGCGCAGTCGCCGGGGTTCTAGCGGGGCACATTGCGATCTGGCTGGGCATCGGAATCGCCATTGGAATGGCGCTAGGAGCGTCGTTCCGCCGCGCAGAACACGCGTGCCCAGAGTGCGCCGTGATCCATCAGAAACATGAAACGAGAAACAGACAGCTAGGAGCGAGCAGCTAGAAGCTACAAAAAAGGAGTCCCCCATGGCATTACTAGAGCGTGTTTCCACGTTAGTCCGGGCCAACCTCAACGACCTGATCGACAAGGCCGAAGAGCCGGAGAAGATGATCAAGCAGGTAATTCTCGACATGCAGAACCAGCTTCTACAGGTGAAGACGCAGGTGGCCATCGCCATCGCCGATCAGCACCTGCTCGAGAAAAAACAGAAAGAAAATGAAGAAAAAGTCGCCGAATGGATGCGCAAGGCCGAACTCTCGGTCGACAAGAAGCAGGACGACCTGGCGCGTGCATCCCTGCAGCGCGTGGAAAGCTACCGCGAAATGAGCGAGAGCTTCACGCAGCAGGTGGCGGACCAGAAGGCGCAGGTGGAGAATTTAAAATCGGCACTGCGCCAACTCGAGCAGAAGTTGAGCGAAGCGCAAGCCAAGGCCGATCTGCTGATAGCGCAACATCGCCGCGCCCGCGCGGTGAGCAAGGCCAGCGATGCCCGCCTGGTTATGGGCGATGGCTCGAAGGCCGCAGCCTTCGACCGCATGAAGCGCAAGGTGGCGCACTCCGAGGCCGTGGGCCAGGCCAAGGCGGAAATCGCCGGCGACAATATGGAAGACCGGCTGGCCGCGTTGGAGAAAGAGGATCGGATTGAACAATTGCTGGCGGAGTTGAAGGGGAAGCGGGGAGCCTGACGACGTGCTTCGAATGCTGCTAACTAGCATCAGGCTGCCGTTATTTGTCGCGGGTATGGGGGCTCTCTACCGGGAATACTGGCGGGTGGTACCTAAGAGGAACTGGTCGAGAGCTCCAATCGTGATAGGCATCCTAGGTTTTATTCTCGCGGCGTGGTTCATGTGGCTCTCGCTAAAGGGCGTCCAGGTTCCTCACTGAGGTATTTCGGCGCGGCTGAAGCCGCGCCCTTTCAAAGCCTTCGTGCTAGACCGAGTCCGCTTTATGCACGGCGCTGGAAGCGATCCCAGAAATCGACAGCGAGTGTCCGTTCTCGCAAACCACGACCGGGTCGGCGCGCAAAACGAATTCCTGCAACTCTTCCTCGGATAACTGGCTGTTATCGAGCACATGCCATCGGGTGCGTGATCCGCAACCGGGCTCGGCGCATTCCAGTTCGACGCACTGAAAATCCAGATCGCGGTGCTCCGCCAGTGGAGACGAATACGGCGCCCACATCACATCTTTTTTCTCGTAAACGTACCAGTGGTCGCACTCGCGGCAGATGAGGTGCAATTGCCATCCCTGCGCCGGCCAGTCGGGCGGAGTCGCACTGCTTCGGGGCGGATTGGGATACGGCAGACGAATGCGGGCGGCAGACGGCGTGGGGCAGTCTGGATTCTTGCACCGTACGACGGGCTGCAAGTACATAGATTTTTTGGTCTCCGGGCGACATTTAGCCTACCATGAGAATCCTCAGCGCAGCTTACATCCATTGACCGGCCTGCCCGCATCTCTGTAATCTTGCAATCAGAAATCTTCATACCAAAGTTCCAGGCTCAAGGAAAATTCATGAAGCAAGTTGCAATTCTGCTGCTGTTGGCGCTTACCCTCGATGGTTGTGGCAGCAGCCATTCGACGCCGACGCAGACGGCAGCGGGTGGTGCCTGGCAGTCGCAGATGTTTGGGGGAATGGGCCCGGACTCCGGGTTCAGCTTTATTACGCAGTTTACGCTGGGCAGCAATGGCACGCTGAGCATTTCCTACTTTCAATTCCTTAACTCGAATTCGGCGCAATGTTTTCCCGTGTCTGGGGGGACACTTGCCGGCACCATGATGCTGACCGAGAATACGACCAACTTCAGCGTGACCGGCCCCTTTTCCTTCACCGTGCAGTCGGGCGGCAACACGCTTAGCCTTACCGGCAATGTGACGGGAACGGAAAATGGATTGAACGGGACCACGCTCACTAGCGGTTCGGTCACCGGAACATGGACGCTCACAGGCGGCACCGGATGCAACGATCCAACGGGTGGCACTTTCACCATGACGCAGCACTGAGATTGTCGGGGCTAGAACCAATCGCTGCGGTAGGCGACCCACCATGAGATGAAAAGGATGGGGATGGTCGACGCGAGGCCCCACCAGATGGGCAGTAGAAAATCGGCTGCCAGGCCGAGCACGGTGAAGCTCATCCAGAAAATCTTCCGCTCCATACGATAATTCTAAGTTCGCGGATGCCCCGGCGCAGCAGGGCTTTCGGACCTGCACTTTCGTCACATCCCCGCTCTGCTATACAGTGTTGCCATGAAGCGCTCGCTCGAACAGATCGCCGAAGCGATTGGAGCACAACTGCACGGGGATGGGAGTGTCGAGATTGATGGCGTGGCGAGCATTGCATCGGCTTCGCGGCACGATCTAGTTTTCGTGGAAGATGAAAAGTATCTTCCGCGGGCGTTGCAGTCGGGTGCGGGGGCGGTGATTGCGGGAGAGTTCGCGTCGTCGTCGAACAAACCGCTGCTCATCAGCGCTCATCCCAAACTTACCTTCGCACGGGCGGCAGGCTTTCTACGGGATGGAACAGCCGTGCGGCCCGGCCCGGCGGTACACGCAACTGCCGTCATTCATCCTTCCGCTCGAATCGCTGCAGGGGCGATGGTAGAGGAATACGCGGTAATCGCTGAGGATGCGGAAGTCGGCACGGGCACGCGGATTGGCTCTGGATGCGCGGTTGGACGGGGAGTGAAGGTTGGCTGCAAGTGCCAAATTTATCCCCGCGTCACGATTTATCCGGGGACAACCTTGGGCGATCGCGTGATCGTGCACGCCGGAACAGTTTTGGGTAGCGATGGATTCGGGTATGTCCGCGACCCGAAAAGCGGACGCTATGAGAAATTCCCCCAGGTCGGTAGGTTGGTAATCGAGGACGATGTGGAGATCGGCGCCAACACGACGATCGACCGCGGTGCGCTTGACGAAACGCGGATCGGGCATGGAACGAAAATCGACAACCTTGTTCACATCGGGCACAACTGCCGGCTGGGAGAGAACGTGGTGATCGCCGCGCAAACCGGGCTTTCGGGTAGCATCGTCATCGAAGACAATGTCGTGCTCGGCGGGCAGGTGGGCATTGGGGAACATGCGCGCATCGGGGAAGGAGTCATGCTCGGCGGCCAGGGCGGCGTGCTGCCCAACAAAGTTTTGCGTGGCAAAGGCGTGGCGTTCTGGGGAACCCCGGCGCAGCCAGTGCGCGAGTATCTGAAGCAGTTGGCGGCGCTAGCACGGCTGGGGAAAAAGAGGTAGGCGTGGCGATTGTGATCATTGGCGGGCACTCGCGAAGTGTAGGGAAGACCAGCGTAGTCGCCGGGCTGATCTCCGCGTTGCGCGAGTTCGATTGGACCGCGGTCAAGATTACCCAGTATGGGCACGGAGTCTGTTCGGCCAATGGCGCGTCCTGCGATTGCGCCACCGACGATCACTCATGGGCGATTTCAGAAGAGAAGAGTCGCGCCGGAGAATCCGACACCTCGCGGTTCTTGCTGGCAGGAGCAAGGCGGGCGTTGTGGGTACGGACAGAGCAGGGAAGGCTGGCTGAGGCGATGCCGGCATTGCGGCAAAGGCTGGAGCCTTCGCGTCATGTGATCGTGGAATCGAATAGCGTGCTGAAATTTCTTCGTCCCGACGTTTATCTCACGGTCCTTGATCCGAGTACGGAGGATTTCAAAACTTCTGCGCGGGAATTTCTGGACCGAGCGAGCGCGGTGATTCTTCACGATGGTTCGCGAACTGGGTCAGCGTGGCAGGGTGTTTCTTTGAGGCCCGTGGCGGACCGGCCAGTATTTAGGATTGCTCCGCCGCCCTATGTGACGCCGGAGATCGTCGAGTTCGTACGTCAACGAATCAGCCAGAGCGTTACTGAGAACTGAGAACCGGGAACTGAGAACTGTTTTTGTTATCCTTCCGAGTGCGGCAAATTCATTTCAGCGCCTGGCTGTTGGTTGGTCTCTCCTCGCTGCTACAGATACTCATTTTTCCTCTTCCCGGGCTATATGTTCTCTCGTGGGTCGCTTTTGCTCCTTTAATTGTGGCGCTATTGCGCGCGCGGCCTGCAGGCGAACTGGAAGTAGAAGGCTCAACCAAACTTCAGGCTGCAAAGCCCGGACAGGCATTTCTGGTGGCGTACGTTTCTGGAATCCTCTGGTATGCGGGCACGTGTTACTGGATCTATGACACGATGCATCAATACGGCGGCTTGAACGAGCCGCTGGCCTTGCTCGCTCTGTTTCTCTTCTGTTTGTATCTCGGGCTTTACCACGGCCTGTTCGGTTTGCTCTTGAGCCTGGCAGTAGGGCCGGGCCGCGACAACCGCCGCGCGCTGCTGGCCGCGCCATTTCTGTGGGTTGCGGTGGAGTTGGCGCGAGCCCGCATCACAAGTTTCCCGTGGAATCTTTTAGGCACGGCGCAGGTGGATAACATTTCGCTCAGCCGCATTACCACGTGGACTGGCGTTTACGGAGTCTCGTTCGAGATCATGCTGGTGAACGTCGCCGTGGCGGCAGCATTCCTGGTGCCTAGAAGAAAGCGCAACACGCTGCTGGTCGCTTCAGTTACGGCAGCAGCCGTACTTCAGGCGGGCAGGCTAGTGGATGCCCCCGCGGTGCCGTCCGATCACGCCGCTCTGCTGGTTCAGGAAAATATTCCAGCGGATGAAAACTGGACCCGGGATACGTTTGAGCGCACGCTGCGTGAACTTGTCGATCTCACCGTAAAAGCGTCAGCTTCTTCTTCAGCCGCCACCCCGATCTCAACGTCGAGCAAAATCGATTTGATCGTGTGGCCCGAATCTCCCGCGCCATTTTTCACCAGCGATCCGCTGTTTCGTGATCCCGTCAGCCAGATGGCGCGCACGACCCGCAGTTGGGTGGTGACTGGCGCCATCGGGACAACGCCCGCCACGCAGAACGGCGCGTCAACGTCTCCCATGTTCAACTCGGCGGCGCTAATCAGTCCTTCCGGCGATTGGACCGCGCGCTACGACAAAGTGCACCTGGTTCCCTTCGGCGAGTATCTTCCGTTCCCAAAACTATTTGCTTTTGCCGGAGGCTTGACCAAGGAAGTCGGAGAGTTCAGCGCAGGCACGTCACGAGTACCGCTCAACGCAGGAAGTTCGCGGTTGGGAATTTTTATATGCTACGAGTCCGTTTTTCCTGGCGAGGTGCGGCAATTTGCTGAGCAAAACGCGCAACTGTTCGTGAATCTGTCGAATGACGGCTGGTACGGCGACAGTGGCGCTTATGCGCAGCACCTGAATCAAACGCGCATGCGCGCCATCGAGAACGACCGCTGGATATTAAGTGCGACCGACACCGGAGTCACCGCCTCGATCGATCCCTATGGTCGAGTCGTGGCGCACCTTCCACGTAAAAAGCAGGACGCGCTGGTGGCCCCCTACGCACTCACTTCCGTAACCACGTTCTACACACGGCACGGGGACTGGTTCGCCTGGCTGTGTGCGATAATTTCAGCAGGAGCGCTGCTCACGCGCTTCGCATTCCAGAAAGCAAAAGGCTCCCAATGAATCAAGAGTTCGAGCAGGAATACGCATCGTTAAGCAAAAAAGTATGCGAACTCCGGGAGTATCTTTGACGCCGAGAAGCTTCGTCCGCAACTAGCTGAAATCGAGAAGCAGTCCGCCGACCCCAACCTTTGGTCGGATCCGCAACGCTCCAAGCAGGTGATGCGCGAGAAGAAGCGTCTTGAGCACTTGCTGGCGACCGATGCCGATCTTGGCTGCCGCAGCGATGACATCGGCGCCTACTTCGAGTTAGCCAAAGAAGGCGAAAACGTCAATGGCGAGTTGCGCAAAGACATCGACTCACTGCGTACGTTGGTCGACAAACTCGAAACTGAGACTCTGCTCTCCGGTGAGAACGATCCGCTCAACGCCATTGTGACCATTCATCCCGGAGCCGGCGGCACGGAATCTCAGGACTGGGCCGACATGCTGCTGCGAATGTATTTGCGCTGGGCCGAGCGCCAGGGATTCGAAACTATTCTCTACGACTATCAACCAGGCGAAGAGGCGGGCCTTAAATCGGCCACGTTCGCGGTGAACGGCGAGTATGCGTTTGGATTACTGAGCAGCGAAATCGGTGTACACCGGCTGGTGCGGATTTCGCCATTCGATCAGGCCAAGCGGCGTCACACGTCGTTTGCCAGCGTTTTCGTCTCTCCGGAAATCGACGACAGCATTGACGTGGCGATCAAGCCGGAAGACATCCGCGTTGACACCTACCGTTCCAGCGGGAAGGGCGGACAGCACGTCAACACCACCGATTCCGCGGTGCGAATCACGCACCTTGCCACCGGGTTGGTGGCCAGTTGTCAGAACGAACGGTCGCAGCACAAGAACCGCGAACGCGCCATGAGCATGTTGCGGTCCAAGCTCTACGAATTCGAGATGGAGAAAAAGCGCGCCGCCACCAAGAAAATTGAAGACTCAAAACTCGACAGCGACTTCGGCTCACAGATTCGCTCCTATGTGCTGCAGCCTTATCGCATGATCAAAGATCATCGCACCAAGACCGAAGTCGGAGATGTGGACCGCGTGCTTGACGGCGACTTGCAGCCGTTCATCCGCGCATATCTGCTGGCGCGTCGAGGGGAGAAACAATAGTGGCCGCAAAACCGGCGAGAGCGAAGGCGCTGAAACCGGTGAAGCTTAGCCCGCGCTTTCTGCGCGCATTCAATTTTGCCTCCGAGAAACATTCCGGGCAGGCGCGCAAAGCGTCGACGGTTCCTTACATCGCACATCTGATGGGAGTTGCGTCGCTTGTGCTCGAGTTTGGCGGAGACGAAGACATGGCGATTGCCGCTCTCCTGCACGATGTGGTCGAAGATTGCGGTGGCGCGCCTATGCTGAAAGAAGTGCAGCGCCGCTTCGGTCCGCGAGTCGCGAAAATTGTCGCCGGTTGCACGGATTCCGATACCTATCCCAAGCCGCCGTGGCGCGACCGTAAGGAAACTTACATCCAACATCTGAAGAGTGCGGATGCAGAGACCCGACTGGTTTCCGCCGCGGACAAGCTGAACAATGTACGCTCGATACTTGCCGACTACCGCGAAGTCGGAGAATCAATTTGGGCCCGATTCACCGGTGAGCGCGAGGGTACGCTTTGGTATTACCGGGCTTTGTTGGACGAATTTCTTCGGCGTGAGCCGAACCGGCTGGTTCGAGAATTCGAACTGGCAGTCCGGGAACTTGAAGCCACAGCGAGTGTGAACCGTCCTCGCCTTCCACGCAAGACTTCCTCCCAACTTCAGGAGGTGCGCTGATGCCACGGATGATTGATCAAATTCGCGCCTCCAAGCTGCCCTCGAACATGATGCAGTTTGCGGCCAAGGGTGCACTGTCCGTCCCGCCGGACGAGAATATTGAGATCCTGGTGTACCTCGCGAAACACAATAAGATTTTCGGCGACCTCGCCCGCCTCACTCTGGCTGCCTGGGATGAGAAAGCCTCACTGGCGGCGGCTTCCGACCCAAAGACTCCGCGTGAGGTCTTGGATTACTTCATTTCTCCCGAGAATATTCGTCCTAAGCTGCTGCCGGCCTTGCTGGGAAATCCCTCCGTTGCGGACAGCGAGTTGGCCAAGTTTGCCATCTCCGCATCGCAGGAGTCGATTGATGTGATGCTGCAAAGCCCGCGTGTCCAGGCTTCTGGGGGCATTCTGGATGTTCTCCGCTCGAATCCCTATCTGAAGGCCGGGCAAGCATCCGCGATCGCCAGCCTGCAGAAACCTCAGCCTCCTGTTGCAGGCGATGAGCCACAAGGTGATAAAGCGGAAAGTGCCGCGGCGGGCGAACCTTCCCACGAACCCGGCCCAGCTACCAGCAACGCGGGCGAAGGCGAAGAAGTTCCCGACCAAGTCGTCTCCGCCTACCTCGCCGAAAATGCCGCTGAGATAGCGGCGGAGAAAGACAAGCCCTACCAGCCCGTTGGCGGCATCGTAGATTTGCTGGGAGCGGACTTTTTTCCGGTGGTGGAAACCAAAAAAGTTTCAGAAATTGCCCGTGAGGAGAAACCGGTTACAGCCGCAGCCACGGCAGCCTCTCCGGCCCGTCCGAAGCACGCACCTCCTCCACCCGGCCAGCGCGAAAATACGGTGCAGAAGATTAACCGGCTCGACGTGAAAGGCCGCATCCAACTGGCGATGAAAGGCAATAAAGAAGAGCGTTCCATTCTGATTCGCGACGGCACCAAGGTGGTGGCGCTGGCGGTGCTCGACGCGCCTAAAATTTCCGATGGAGAAGTCGAAAAATTCGCTCTGCAAAAAAATGTTCTGGAAGCGGTGCTGCGCCAGATTCCTTTGAAGCGCCGTTTCATGAAGAACTACATCGTGGTGCGCAACCTGGTGTCGAATCCGCGCACTCCGCTTGATCTCGGCTTGGGATTGATGAAGCATCTGCTCGTGCAGGACTTGAAGAATATCTCCGCCAACAAGGAAGTTTCGGAGACGGTCCGCAAGCTGGCCTTGAAGATGTACAAGCAGAAAATGGAAGCGGCAAATAAAAAATAGAAGAGGATTTCATGGCTTCCTCAACCCAGACCGATCCGATTGCCGACTTATTGACACGCGCGAGAACTATCGCCGTTGTCGGACTCTCCTGCGATCCGCTGCGTCCCAGCCACGGCGTTTCCGCCTACATGCGGAGCCAGGGATACCGCATCATTCCGGTGAATCCACAGATCGACTCCTGTCTGGGTGAGAAGGCCTACGGGTCTCTGCTCGAGGTGCCGGAGAAGATCGACATCGTCAACATTTTCCGGCGGCCGGAATTCGTGGAGGATATTGTCGATCAGGCAATTCAGCTGAAAGTTCTCGCAATCTGGATGCAGGAAGAGGTGATTCACGAAAAGGCTGCCGAGAAGGCGCGTCAGGCCGGAATCTTTGTTGTGATGGACCGCTGCATTCTGCAGGAGCACCGCGCACGCTTCTGCTGATGTATTCCTTAGCGCGCAACTCCCACAAAAACCAGACTGGCATCGTCCCGCAAGCCCACGCCGCTCGCGAACGCCCGGACATCCTCGAGCACGCTAACCGCAGAAGCGTCGTGGCAGGAAGCGTGTTGCGCGAGGCGGTCCAAGCCGTATTCTTCTTCGGTGGCGTTGACGGCTTCGGTGATGCCGTCGCTGTAAAAAACCAGCCGCGATCCGGGAGAAAGCGTCACCGTTGTTTCC
>Ga0307479_10003895_pt1 | contig 13657 bp, 8 predicted proteins | sample atmos_gasesECM4C_FD_203743 | JGI IMG/M metagenome (GOLD analysis project Ga0307479, IMG submission 203743) | Hardwood forest soil microbial communities from Morgan-Monroe State Forest, Indiana, United States - atmos_gasesECM4C_515 | ecosystem: Environmental > Terrestrial > Soil > Temperate...
GGCTGCAGTCGTTGGCGCACAAGGTCTTCCACCTGCGCCCAAATGTGCGGATCGCATTCGCTCTGGGCGTGGCTGGGAGTGAGGCGGTTGAACCAGGAATTACTCTCACACCTTACTGGGGCTTGCCGATAGTCGAAGCGATAGTTGCCTAGAATTTGCGTGCGCAACGGGTTGGCAGCCATGATCTCTTGCTGTCCATGGATAAGGCCATGCGGCTGGTAGAAGTTCACGGCCGCCGCGACATTCTCAGGGATGGTTCTGTCTTGTTGCCAGAGCTTGCGGACGCTGTCGACCTGCACGGTCAGCAATACCGGGATTCCCGCACGTTTTAATTGGCGAGCCAGCAGCACCGCAGCGGACGCTCCCCAACTGTGACCGAAGAGAATGATTCGCGCCTGCCCTTTTTCCTCGTCACTCAAAATGTTGTCGTGATTGCGGTCGAGGAGACGAAGAATCGTATTGTAGGCTGCCTTTCGATGCCGGTTCTCGAAGATGCGAACGTAAGCGTCTTTGGGGTAGGCGCGCCGAATGCGATCGGCGAACTGCACGGGCCCGTGATGAGGATTGTCATGACCCACAAAACCGCCCACAAACCCGATCACGATGCTGGAAGGCACTGTGCTGGGCCGGGCTCCCACCACCCCCTCGGCCGCATGGGAAAGGGGCACGGTCAAAGCGAGGATAGTCAAGGCGAACGGCACCGCCAGGGCTGGAAGAAACGGGAGTCGCGCCGAGCCAGCCACGAGGGCTCCTACTCCTACAAGCGATGAGATGGTTCGGGCAGCTCGCCGGATGCGGCGAAAAATGTGGCGGGAGATATCCGATCTCGCCGACGTCGCAGGTGGCGGGCCAAAAGCCTTGTCCAGCAAGGCTTCTTGCCAGTTCAAACCCGCTGGTTAGTCTACACCCTGGTGTCAAGTCCGGCGACAGATCGCGGGAGTAATTCTTGTTTCTGGTTCGCAGGCGGACTAGATCACACTGGAATTGTCCGAGGTCTGCCGCCATGGAGCGGGCTATATTCCGGATCAGCAACCTCTGTGGGCGAGCCGGCGAATCTTCATGAGCCTTTCCTGCTAGAAGGTCACAGGTGCCGACTATGACGGACAGCTTATTGATTAGACTGTGGGCTAATGGACAATCCAATTCCTACTTCCCCATCCCCGATCCGGCCCTGCCGACACCCTCTCTTTCTCGTCCCTACATGCCATTCTCCCCTGAAGCGCGAGGCTAGGAGGTGACCATATCACAGCCGTTAACCCATTGAAATCAAAGTGATCCACTCGCCTGCCGCGCCCTCCGCACACGCCTGTTCACTTCAGATTTGCCCGGCTTCCGGAGACGAATGGGTTGCCAGCCAGGACGTAACGCAGTGGCCGGTCGACGGCCTTAGTGATCCCGATCCGCGTCGTCAGGACAACCCTGCCAGTATGCCGTCCATCCTGGCCGATCCAAAGGCTGCTGGAAGGCAATGTGAGATCGCATCCGTTGTCACGGGTGCGAGTGATTCCGAAGGCCTGCGACAAGCGTCCCGGGCCACGAGTGAGCTTCACCAAGTCGCGGCTGCCGCGGAGAGTGATTCCACGCGCGCGGGCCATTCGGTCGATGCCCGAGAGCGGTTCCAGCGCCCGGAACAGGACGGATCCCGCTTTCCCTTCGGGTTCACAAGAGACATTGAGGCAGTAGTGATTGCCGTAGATGAAATAGACGTAGGCGTGGCCGGGAGGACCAAACAGGACGGCATTGCGCAAGGTGCGGCCGGCGGCCGCGTGCGCGGCGGGGTCCTGCTCTCCTAGATAGGCTTCCACTTCGACAATGCGCGCGGCAAGCCGCGCGTGGGTGCCGTTCCGCACCAGCACCTTGCCCAACAGTTCGCGGGCCACGCGTCGCGGATTGCGTGCGAAAAAGGCGCGGTCCAGCGGGTGGATGACTTCCGTTGGCGTCGAAACCTCGAACTCAGGCATGCGGAAAATGGCTCTGGGGCCTTTGTGCCGCGCCTTAGGCCGCCTCTTTCAAATATGCCAGCACCTCTTCGGCGTGGCCCTCGGGCTTGACCTTTTCGAAAATATGCTGGATCTTGCCGTCGGGTCCGATGATAAAAGTCGTGCGCGCCACACCCCAGACTTTCTTGCCGTACATGTTCTTTTCCTTCATGACCCCGAAGGCCTCGGCGACTTTCTTGTCGGCGTCGGCCAGCAGGGTGAAGGGGAGATCGTATTTCTCGGCGAATTTCTTCTGCGCTTGTGGCGTATCTGCGGAGATGCCGAGCAGCACGGCGCCGGTTTTCTGAATCTTAGTATATGTGTCGCGGAACCCGCGCGCTTCTACGGTTCAACCCGGTGTGTTCGCCTTCGGATAGAAGAAGAGTATGACGACCTTGCCGCGCTGGTCTTTGAGCGAGACTTCTTTTCCGTTCGCGTCCTGCAAAGTGAAGTCGGGCGCTTTATCATGAGTATTCATGGCATTTTCTCAAGGGACATCCAAATCGAAATCTATGAACAATGCGAGGGCGGTTTCCGGCCCGCCAGCTCGCCACAAGATTTTATACCGAGTGGCGTTCCCGGCGTTCCTGGTGACCTTGCTGACCGGGACGGCTTTGTGCCCGGTAGCAGCCATTGCCCAGGAAGAACGCCCACAAATCACTCCGGGAGAACGCAAAGCTCCGAGGAAGAAAGACGCGGAGCCCAGGGCCGTGGCCCTGCTGCAACTGACCTCCAACGGCAAGGCATCGCTGCTGCCCATTGCGATCCTGATTAATGGCAAGTTTTGGGACGCAAGCGCATACAAGGCCACACCTGTGCCGATGGCACTGGAGTCGGGCACCATCTACGAAGCCGAGCGCAGCGGGAGTTCGCAGGGACTGTTCACCGTCAGCAGCGCGCTGCGCAGTAATGCCCCTAACGCACAAAGTCCGTGGATCGGAACCGGCAGCTGGGTACCGGCAGGCGCGGAAAAGCCGAAAACATCGCTTCAGGCGGAAGCTGCTCCGGTTGGGCTTGACACCAGCGAAGGCCCACCGAGGCTGACCAAGAATCCCTCGAAGGAAACCCCGGCCGCCAACCCCCCACCGGCCTCTGCACCGGCTCCTGCACCGCCCTCGCAGCCCCGTTCCGGTGATGAGCCGCCTCGGCTCACCAAGCCTGCGAACCAGGCGCCACCGGTAAGTACGGCGCCACCTTCGACTCCGAGTTCCGCTCCGCCGCAAGGCGATTCCAAAGGCACCCAAGGCGCCCCTCAATCGGAAAGCAAGCCGGGAGATGCTAAGCCAGCGGATAAGCCGAGGGCGCCCGAATCCGACAGCGGAGCCGATTTAGGCAGCCGCCCCAGACTCCGCCGTGGAAAGCCCGCCGAGTCGTTTGCCGACGAGGAGATTCCCGGCTACAGCAAGCCCGGGGCTACGCCATCCAAGAACACGGGCAAAGCGTCGGAGGCCGCGCCCGCTGGTCCGGTTCAGTTGATTCCGGCCATCTCCGACTCGGGTGGCCCTGATCCGCATTCGTACGGATTCGAGTTCCTCAAGGATGAAGAAGGCGAACGCCTTCAGCAGATGACTGCAATGGCCAAGCAGCAGGTTCGTACTTATCTGGACGCGCAAGCTAAAGCGAGAGTCACACCAAAACCGACGGCCCAGGCATCCCACCTTAGAAGCGCGAAAAAAGGGCCGGAGCCCATTCTGAGCAATGTTCAGATGAAGGCCTACGATCTGTGGTCGTCGAATCAGCCCGTGCTCATCTTTAGCGCGCAGGCCCAGATGCCACCGGCGGCGCCAGGAGCCTCGACAGGATCCTCAGATGACCTGCAGTATTCGATTATTTTGGTGGCCTACCCCGACATCTATCACGACCTGCACAAAATCTATGCCGGCGTGACCGACAAGTATCATCTCGACCTCACTCCACGCCTCGAATTGATTGACGCCATAGACGCCGACGGCGACGGCCGCGGCGAGTTGCTTTTCCGCGAGACTTCCGACGGCGGCAGCGGTTGGGTGATTTACCGCGCCAGCGCCGATAAGCTGTGGAAGATTTACGACAGCTTGAATCCGGAATAGGATTGAGCGCCGCCCCGCACGGTGGTGGTCGAATTTCCCCTACCGGCAAGAAAACGAGACGGGCGAAAGCGCCCGTCCCCACAGGCTCAGGTCCGACCGGCATCCTTGCCCGCTGCTGAGGTTGTGCCTTTGCTAGCGATTCATCCGCATCACAGAGGAACTCGTTGACGGCTTCACTATTGGGCTGTTTAAAGCTGGCCGGCCAGTTAGCTTTATCGGTATAGAGGTTTTCAGGCTCTGCTCAATACCGAGATCCCCGCCGGTAAAGAGCCGAAGCAATGCCTGCCGGCGCTCTGCCAACTTCAGTCCGGTGTCGCTGGTTGGCTCTGCGCCGCTCGCAATCGCCGTGGAGCACAATCGGAGAGCTCGAATTCGGAGCTATACTCCCATTTGATTTTCTTTGATTTCCTTTGATTATTTTGCCCCACTTTGCGCCTAAGTCTCCTGTTTTCAACGTCGGACTCGAAAAACACAGCACAAAATCAAACAATCAAAGCTGCTCGAAACTGTTCCGCGCGGAACATTTTCAATGTAGATTCATGTACATACTGGGATGTACATGATAGAGATGCAAGTCATTCTGACGGCTTGGAGTTAGGACGAAAACCTGGCTGTGAGCCGGGAAATGCCGCGCAACCACGAAAGTCGCGGGCCGACCGCCTGATATGCAGTTTCCCGGCCGCTCCGGAAAAAATAGAAGTAAAGCCGGCCCTTTCAGGGGCCGGCCTCAAGTAGAACTCGGATGCTGCTTAGAAGTCCACTCGCAGCGCAAACTGCATCACGCGCGCTGGTATCTCAGTACTGCCTGCGCTAGTGATCACTCCAAAGCTGCCGCCGGTAGCATATGGCAGGCTGATGTCAGCCGTCGCCGAGCTACCTGGCAGAGCAAAGTTGGTGTGGTTGAAGGCATTGAATGCATCAGCCCGGAACTGCAATTTGACTCTTTCTGTCACGGGGAAATACTTCCCTAAGCCTATGTTGAAGTTTGAATAATGGGGTCCCCGAAGGTTGTTGCGGCTTCCCGCCTCCAGGCCGGTCGGAAAGCTGAAGGCCGCGACGGCCGCATTGGGATCGGCAAAGAGCTGAACCTGGCCAGTCGCGCGATCCAGGTGGGGATTGGTGCGAATGGCGTGGTTGTCACCATTGAATATTGCCGGCACGTTGTTGGCGAAACTAATGGGAAACGAGTTGGCGACAGTGGTGAAAGCGAAGCCAGTCCGCCAGCTGAGGAGTCCCGAGATCTGCCAGCCGCCGACGATCTCGTCGGCCCAGCGCGGCATGGTGCTGCCGAAGGACTTGCCCTTGCCGAACGGAAGATCGTAAATCCAGTCGCCGGTGATGTTGTGGGTCGCGTCGAAGTCGGAATTGGCACGGCAAATGCCGAGACGGATCGAATCGCAGATGATTCCACCGGCTCCGTTACTGCCGAACGCCTGGTTTGCAGCCGCCGACATGTCATCGATGGAGTGAGAATAAGTGTAGTTGATATCGAACTGGAGGCCGTGCGAGTACTTTTTATGCAGGGTGGCTAGCACGCCATTGTAGTTCGAATAACCCTTGTTGGTGATGTATAGGTTGCTAGTGAATTGAGGGGCCAAGCCTACACCTCCAGGCAATAGGCCTGCACCGATGAGTGCTTGAACTGTGTCGCCCATGTCTCCGCGCAACACTAGAGCCGTTACCGCGCCAGCGATCAAGCCTGTGGCACCGGTGCCTATCAAATCCTCAAAGAATGGCTGAGGCGTAACGAAGCTTAAGCCAACCGGATCCTTGCGGACTTCCTGCGACAAGTTCCCGAAGCCCGTAGACAGGAACTGACCTGAGGTCGTGTCCTTGAAATCCACTACCTGGCCCGCGTCAGACTGAGCCAGTAGGCGACGACCCTCGCGATTGACATAGTTCACGTCGAGAAGGAAGTTGCCGGGCAGATCGCGCTGGATACCGAAGGAAAACAGCATGGAATAAGGTGTCTTCAGATGCTGATCGATGGCGTAATTGAAGAAGCCCTGTCCCGAAGCGGTACCGATCGGCCCCAACACAGGATCGACGAATGGGGCGAATGGAACGCTAACTGGCCCCGGCTGAACAGGGGTGCCAGGAGGCAAGGCACCCAGACCGGTGAAGCGAGGATCGTTGACCAGCGCGTCATGCGCGGTTTCGCCAAAGCCGTAGTTAAGAGCGGTTGCGTTCTGCAAAATGTAAGTATTCTGATCCTGGAGGAAATTCAGGGCGTTGGTGGTAGGGTGGTCATAGACAAGACCGGCGCCTCCTCGGATCACGGTCTTGCGATCACCGAGGATACGCCCGAGGAAGCCTTCATTGGATGATGGGTTGAAGGCAAAGCTGAAGCGCGGTGCGAAGTCACGGTAATTGGGAGAGTACAACCCGCGAGCATGATTGGCTTTGCCAGCAAGGTTATAAAACGTATTCGCTGGAATTGGACTTGTGGCAGTGCCTGCGATCCCTTGCGGCCCAGCCGCAAGGCGAGGGTTAATGTAGTCAGCGAAGCTCAAGTTCGGGATCGCTTCGAGACCATTCACCTCGTAGGGCACAGAATAATACTGATAACGCAAGCCGTAAGTGAGAGTAAGGTTTGGAGTCAGGCGCCAGGAATCCTGACCATAGACTTCTGTTTCATAGTAGCGGTAGTTGCGGGTGTGACCGGTACCTTGTGGAAGGACCTGCAACTTGGCGTTGTTGTTGAAGTTGCTGCTGACGCTGGCAAATCTTCCTACAAGGAATGTGTAGGCAGTATCCCAAAGGTTGAGAGATGCGGCGTCGGTGGCGATATCGGCAGGCCTGAATGACGAATTCAGGCTGGTCAGTCCTCCGCCGAGCCCGTTATCTACAGTGTTGAAATCGCTGACCAGCGTATCCGTTGACTTGATGTTTTTGAAAGTGCCGCCAAACTGAAGGTTGTGCTTGCCACGAACCCAAGTAAAGTCGTCGCGATAGACCGGGATCGGCACGGTCCGGGCTTGGGACGAACCGCTCGAGAAAGGCGCTGAGAGAAAGGCGCCTCCTACTCCGTTGTCCCCGAATAGGCTGTACTGGGTCGTTCCGGTCGGGTTAAACGCGGTTGGGAAAGCAAGCACCTGGCGGGTCTCTCCATACAAAAACTGGTTCACCATGGTGCTGCTGATTGTCCAAGTGTGCCCGATCACGTAGGCCCAACTCTTGTCGGTGATGAGGTGAGTCAAAGGGTCGCCGGGGAAATAAATCGGAGCGGGAAAATTGGCGTCATCTCCCTGTGTCTGACGCACTATGGAGAATCGCCCCCAGAGCTTCATTTTGCTGGTTAGGTTGTAGTCGACGCGAGTTACGTAATTGTTCTCGGTGAGATGTACCGGAGCGTTGAAGCGAAAACCACCGGTGTTGAGGTTGTCGGACCCGGGAGAGGCGGTGTTGGGTGCCGGGTAGCGGCTTTTCATGAAGCTCAGGAGAGCGGCATCCGCTCCAAACCCGGCGGGATCCAAAGCCTTTAAGGTGGCCGCGTTCGCCGTGGAAACCCCACCGCTCAAGTTAGGGTATTCGATATTTCCAGCGAGAAGGGCAGCGGTGGGGACAGTGTGGTCTGGCGTGGCTTGGCTGGCTCGACGTTGTCCCTCGTAATCGAAGAAAAAGAATAGTTTGTCCTTGATGATCGGACCGCCCAGAGAGGCGCCGAACTGGTTGCGAATCAGCTGCGGGCGCGGAATGCCGGCAAGATTGTTAAAGAAGTTGTTTGCTTCGGTGACGGTGTTGCGATGATATTCGGAGGCGGAGCCGTGCCACGTGTTAGTGCCGCTCTTGGTCACGAGATTGAACTGGCCGCCGCTCCCTCGTCCTTCCGCAGCCAGAGGATTCGCCGTCTCGCCGTGGAACTCTTGAAGGGAATCGATGGGTGCATTGGCAGTGACGTTAAAGGCAAATCCGCCGGCAAAGTCGTTCACGTCGAGACCGTCCAGGCTGACATTGCCTTGGTCGGTGCGGGCGCCGGTGGTGGCACCATCTCGGCTTTGGTTAGCATCCTCGGCGTTTGAGTTGGCAACCGTTACGACGCCGGGCTGATACTGCATCAACTCGGTCGGACTGTCGCGGATCTGAACCGGCAAGTTGTGAACCATGTTCATGTCGAAGCTGTTGCCGACCGTGGTGTCAGTGGTATTCAGCGATACCGCGCTGCCCGTGGCTTGCACCTCGACCGTCTCGGTGGTCCTGCCAATCCTCAACTGTGCATTTTGCGTGTGGGTCGTGTTCACGGCCAGATAGAGATCGGAGACTATTACGGTGTCGAAACCCTCTTTAGTGAAAGTCACCTTATACCCTGCGCCCGGCGGCAGCTTGTTGAAAAAGTAGGCTCCGACCGAATTGGTTTTGGTCTCATACGTGGTGTTGGTCCTTGTGTCGGCAAGCTTCACGTTGCTGTCGACGACGACGGCGCCGCTGGTGTCGGTAACTACGCCGGTCAGAGAGGCTGCGTCCTGAGCGGCGAGCTGGACCGGCACGGCCGCCAGCCACAACAACACGGCGAGCGAGGTCACGGTCAGAGAAAAACGAGTGGCAGATTTCATCGACATGGAACGCTCCTGTTTCCGGTCGTGGGCACAAGACGCTGGCGCAGAAACCAGGTCAGGCGTGACTTGCTTTGCAGGGGAAAACCGTGGAAAAGACAATACTGCTGCTGTTTCACACATGTTTCAGTCCGCTGTGTCGAGCTGTACAGTGGTTTCTGAAAACGCGACATTCTACACTGAACAGTTCGCCCTTGTTGAGAAGATTTTTTGGGGGGCTGGGTGGTGGGCGAGTAGGGCTTTCCAGCGCCGTGGCGGGAGTCGGCACGGATTTTCGCCCGCGGACGTTCTTGTGCGTTCCGACCGTCGTTCCGCCGACGGAAACATTCATGGTGCAGGTGTTCAACTGCGTGTAGGTTCCCGTGATCTTCAGCAGTCCCGGCTTGCCCACGTCGCCCACATTGAGCGTGGCAGCGGTACTGAAGGGAGGTGGCGGGTTGACCATGTCCAACAAAGCCAACAACGCTCTCCTGGGGATACGGCCAGCCGAGCGGTGCCAAGTTCACCAACCAAACCACCATTCAGGGGGCGGGAAGCATCGGTTCCCCCAGTAGCGGCACATTCGCCAACCAGGGGACGGTCAACGCGGATCACAACTCCCCTGACTTTAGCATCGGCCCCGGTGCTGTCACCAATACCGGAACCCTGGAGGCGACGAATGGAGGAACCCTGGCGCTGAACGGCAGCGGCACGGTGACCAACACCAGCAGCACCATCCACGCCGATGCCGCCTCCAAGGTGACGCTGTATGGCGTGACGATCAGCAGAGGCGTGTTGACCACCACCTCCTCTACTGGTCTGCTCGAAGCCCTTTGCTGCCTGGGCTACCGCACGCTCGACCGGGTCACCATCAATGGCGACCTTCAATGGGACAGGAACAACATCGGATATTTGCATGGGAGATCACGAACAACGGCCCGATGACATTCAACTCGCCTTCCGGCACCAACGTGGTTCTGGACGTAACCCTGAAGGGCAGTGGCATGCCCCAACGCCGCGGGTAGTCTTCCGCTTCGTTGCTTTCGGCTGCTCGCGACTCGCAGTCAGCAAGTATTAAACGCAAGTCACATCGCCAGGGCGGTGGCTTTCAGGTTTCACATACGATTCACCCGTCTCGAACTCCCATAGCTACTCCCCCTCCCTGAGACACGACCTCTTCGGCTCGCTCGATAGCCCGCACGGCCCGGTCGAGATGGTTACGCTTCTCGGCCAGGATCTGGCGTTGCTGGCGAAGTGCAGCCAGGAGATCGGTGTCCTTCCGACGAAGCAGTTCCCGGATTTGGAATAAGGGAAATCCGATGAACTTCAACGCCACGATCTGCTCCAGGCGTGCAAAGTCGCGGTCGGAGTACCCTCGATACCCTGCCCTGGTACGGCCCCTGAGTTTGAGCAACCCGAGCCGGTCGTAATGCTGCCGGGCGCGGACGGTTACTCCGGGCGCTGCGCAAACTCATGAGAAAGATTACGTGCGGTTCACGGTTTCCCCTGTTTCGAGGTTTTACCGCCTGACGTTACGTAAGGGTCAAGCAGGATTTTAGCCCGACATTCGAAATCGCCCAATTCGCCTGCATCTGTGCAAGAATGGGGTCCGCGTTGCGGCACTGAGCCTGTGCAGGGAGGGTGCCCCCCTGCTAACGGTCGGTTCGGCCCCACTCTATTCGTTAATCTGTCATCGTGGAGGGCGTGTGAACAAGCTTGGACTGCCGGTTTTGGCTTTGATCTCGCTCCTTGGGTGCGGCTTGGTCGCGGCCCAGGACCACGACTTCAGCAAGGTGCAGAGGAAGGTCAGCAAAGTAGCCGGCAATGTGTACATACTGGAAGGTGCGGGCGGAAACATCGGGGCGTCGCTGGGCGACGACGGTATCGTGGTGGTGGACGATCAGTACGCTCCGCTGGCCGACAAGATTCAAGCCGCGCTGAAAGGCATTACCGACAAGCCAGTTCGGTTTATTATCAACACGCACTACCACCCCGATCACACTGGCAGCAACGAGTACTTCCAGAAGCAGGCGCCGATCATCGCGCACGACAACGTACGCAAGCGCCTCGAAGCCGGCGGTCCGGCAGGCAATGGCGGCTCCCTTCATATGGAATTCAAGCCTCAACCTAAAGAGGCCCTGCCCATTCTCACCTTCGATCATGACGTGACCGTGCCCCTGAACGGCGAAGACATTCGCGCGCTGTATTTCCCTGCGGGCCACACCGATGGCGATTCCATCATCTTTTTTCCGAAGTCGAACGTGGTGCACATGGGCAACGACTTCGTGACCCATGGCTTCCCGTTCATCGATGTCGACAGCGGCGGCAGCATCAAGGGCATGATCGACGCTGTCGAGAAGGTCATCGGGCAACTGCCGCCGGATGCGAAGATTATTCCCGGGCACGGGCCGGTCTCCAGCCTGGACGACGTGCGGGCGCACTTTACCATGCTGAAGGCCACGCGTGACACGGTCGCGAGCGCCCCGAAGGAGAGCAAGACGCTGGCTCAGATGAAGCAGGCGAAGCTGCTCGATCCGTGGAAGAAATATTCCGGGGACTTCGTCAGCGAAGATGTGTTTCTGGAAACGCACTACAACTCGCTCAGGGGACAGAAGAACGGGAAGTTCGTCGAGCATAATTGATGGCCTCGAGTTCGCGATCGGCGGTCATCCCGATTCTTGAAGGAGCCCAGATCTAGTTTGCGTCTGACACGCCGCAAGTTTCTACAGTCGTTGCTTGGCGCCGGGGCGGTTGCCGGGTTGCCCGCGGTTTTTCTTTCCGGTTGCAGCGGATCGTCACGAGCCAGCACGGTTGCAGGCAGGATTTCCCCCCGCCAATTCGCGCTGTCATCGAGAGTCGCGTTCCCCAAAGGGTTTTTCTGGGGCACGGCCACGGCTGCCTATCAGATCGAGGGCTCCTGGAACGAAGATGGCAAAGGCGAATCCATCTGGGACCGCTTTGCCCATACTCCGGGCAAGATCCACAATGGCGAGACCGGCGACAGGGCTTGCGATTCGTACCACCGCTGGAAAGAGGATATCGCCCTCATGCGGGCGTTGAACCTGAACAGTTATCGCTTTTCGATTTCCTGGCCGCGCATTCAGCCCTCGGGATCAGGAGTCGCGAACTCCAAAGGCATCGATTACTACAGCCGCCTGGTCGATGCCTTGCTGGAGGCGCACATCCGGCCGTTCGTCACGGTTTATCACTGGGACCTGCCGCAAGCGCTCGAAGACGCCGGGGGATGGCCCAATCGCGATACGGCCGCTCGCTACGCCGACTATGTGCAAGTGGTCGCGCAGGCACTGGGCGATCGCGTCGCTGAGTGGATGCTGTTCAATGAGCCTTCTGCTTTCGTCGATCTGGGTTATCTGGAAGGCACGCATGCTCCCGGCCGCAAGAGCCTACTCGATTTCCTGCGCGCCACGCACGTGGTCAACCTCGCGCAGGGGGACGGTTTTCGCGCGCTGAAGGCGGCCCGGCCCGCGGCGCGCGTGGGAACCGCGTTCAACATGTCGGCGTGTGAGCCGGCGAGCAATTCTGAAGAAGACAAGCTGGCAGCCGAGCGCGCGCACGCCATCATCAACGTATGGTTTCTCGATCCGGCGTTGCGCGGCCGCTATCCCGAAGCACTCACCTTTCTCCCTGAGACCGCTATGGGGATCAAGTCAGGTGACATGGACAAGACCCGGGTCCCGCTCGACTTCCTTGGAATCAATCTCTATTACCGCACGATCGCGTCCGCTCCGCCGGCGATCGAGCGCGCCGCACATGCGCAGGAATGGCTGTTCCCGGTCAAGATGGACGGTGGCCACGAAGGCCCCACGACCGACTTCGGCTGGGAAGTGTGGCCCAAAGCCCTTTACGACATGGTCATGCGCATTACGCGTGACTACAACCGTCCAGTGATCGAGATTACGGAGAATGGATGTTCCTACAACGACGGTCCAGACGCGAAAGGCGTAATTCGAGACGGCCGCCGCATTGCCTACCACCGCGAGTATCTGGCGGCGCTGGCACGCTCGATCTCCGACGGCGCCGATGTCCGCGGGTATCACGCCTGGAGTCTGATGGATAACTTCGAGTGGGCGGACGGTTTTGCGCAGCGCTTCGGCCTCGCCTACGTGGACTTCAAAACGCAGAAGCGCACCATCAAAGACTCAGGCCACTGGTACGGGAGAGTGGCGGCAGACAATAGTGTCGGCCCCGCGTAAGAGTCTGAGATGGGTTGTGTGGGACCGGGTCTCAGACCCGGTCAGGCCGCCTGAAAGGCGGCTGCTGCGCTGACTTGAGATCCCTCCATTGGCTCAGGATGACCGCGCCGGGCTCAGACGCCCGGCAAACGGGGTCACTTCTGCTGCATCACCAGTTCACTGTTCTCTACCTTCATGGCCCCAACGTTGTCGGGAAGCTTCAGCCGGTCGCGCTCCTCGGCCAGCTTTTTCTGCAGGGCTGGATTCACGAGAGAAACCGGAACGCTCAGATCTCCCACCTTGAATTCCGTCGGATCAAACGTAGCGTAACCATCCTTCTCGCCGATGTGACCGGAGATCGTGACCCAGACGTCTTTCCCGGCGATCTCCGTAAGGAATTGTCCGTGCACAAGGTCGCCGTCGAAGCGGACCTGTTGGTCTTTGATGGTGGGAGCCCCACTGCCGACGTTGGAGTTCGGCGTTAGACCCGAAGCAGCAGTCGCGCCGAGCGATTGAGCAAGCACCGCGCTGATCTCGTCAGAGTTGATGTGCACCTCAGCCTTCGAGCTTTGCGCGCCGGTGGGCGAAGCCGGCTTGGGCGCCGGTTCCGCATTGTCTCGAGACGGACTCGGCTCCTGCTCCGAGGGTGTGTCCTGCGTCTGAGTCTCCTGCTCGAATTGGGCCATCTTCTGGTCGAAGGATTGGGCGTGCTCCGCGACGGCCGCCGGAGCTTGCCGTTGCGCCACCGGCGCAGGCCTCTTCAAAACCAGAACAATGGCCACCAACGATGCCACCAAGGTCGCAATGCTGATGATGCGGTCGAGCTTGAATTTCATGGGTGATCCTCGAACAGTCAGCCCCCGGCAGACGGGCCCGGCATCATG
>Ga0307479_10003896_pt1 | contig 13656 bp, 9 predicted proteins | sample atmos_gasesECM4C_FD_203743 | JGI IMG/M metagenome (GOLD analysis project Ga0307479, IMG submission 203743) | Hardwood forest soil microbial communities from Morgan-Monroe State Forest, Indiana, United States - atmos_gasesECM4C_515 | ecosystem: Environmental > Terrestrial > Soil > Temperate...
GCGAACAGGCGCTGAGCAGGCTGAAGCGCGAATCGCTGCGCGCACGGAAGCTGCACAGCGAGCCATCGAAGAGGTGGCCCGGCAACACGAAGAATCGCTGGCTGCGCGTTCCCAGTCGCTCGCCGCCAAGAGCCGCGAATTAGAGCAGCACACAACTTCCACCCTGGCCGTTGCGCGGGCCAAGTGGCAAAGCGATATTGCGGCCGAAGCGGAAGCGGCGCAAATGCGGTGGCAGATCGCGGTCGATAATGCGTTCGCCGCGGCGCAGGAACGTGCCGCGAGCGCGCTAAACGAACGCGCCAATCCGTTATTGTCTGCATTTCAGCAAGAGGCCGAGCGGTTCGGCACGAATCTCCGCGCATCGGCAGCCGAGCTTTCCGAAACAACCGATCGCCAAGCCCAGGTATTGCTCGAGGCTCTGCAAGCGCAAACGACACGCGCGGAGGCCGCGTCAATTCGCGCGTCGGAAATTTCCGAGCGCCTGGAACAACTTGCTGCGCGCCTGGAAACCGTTCAAGGGCATGCTCTCACCCGCTTTCAATCGCAGGCCGATGATGTCTTGAGCTTGCACCGCAACGAATTGCATCGCCAGTCGGAGACCTTGTTGGAAGAGATCTCCGCGCGAATCCGCACGGCATTCGACGAATCCGGCCGCGACGCGGTCTCCCGGTTCGGCCGAGAGATCGAATCGCTGATGGCGCCGCAAGTATCGAAAGCCAACGACGCGATGCAACGCCTGGCCGGCGGCAGATCACTGCTCGATGCGGCGCTCTCTTTGCATCAGGAGCGCATTCGCGCGAGCACCGACGAGAGTTTCGCCGAAGCCCTGGCGCAATTCCGCGCCAACCTGGGAGGTGTGGAAGCGTTGCTGCAAGAAGCCGCCGAGACCGTGACGACACGGAGCCTCGCGGACTTCGAATTGAGAATCGAGAGCCTGAAACAACAGACAGTCGAGGATTTGGTCAAATCCGCGGAATGGTATGAGAAGCGTGCGCAGACACAGACCCAAGGCGCCGCGGAAAAAGTAATCGAACAGGTCGGGGCCCAGTTGCGCGAAAGAGCGGGCGATATCGCCGGGGAATTTGCCAGCGAGCTCGATCAATCCAGCCGAAACTTCGTGACCTACGCGCAGACGCAGATGGCGGAGGTCGTCAGCGAAGCCTTCGAGCGTGCCCGGTCTCTCTTTGCCGAAGCGGCGGAAACCACTTCGGCTGCCTTTATCGACGAGATTCAACGGCGCGCGCGCCAAGATCTCGATGGTTTCGAGGCAGAGCTGCAACGCTCCGCTGTGGAAACACGCACGCAGATGGAAGCCGCGCGTTCCGAGCTCGCCCAAAAGGTCACGACCGAACAAGAAAGCTTTTTGCGCCGTTTCCAGGAGGGTATGGCTGGCGCAATGGAGTTGGGAGTCGCGGAAGCCAACCAGCGCGTGCAAGCGGGATTCGAGCCTCTGCTCGAATCCTGGAAATCCATGACCGGCGCGCAACAGCGGGAGATGCAGAGTATCTATTCGCGAATCGGGGAAGACACCGCCGAACATTTTCGCGAGCGCCTCGATAACGTCGCGAACCAATGGATGCTGGCGACGGTGAGCTCGCTCGATCACCAATCCCGTGAATCGGTTGCTCGACTTTCCGCGACCACCGAAGAGAAATTGCGCGAAACCTGCGCCAAAGTTTTCGCCGACCTCGGCGACGCACTGCGAGATCGCATGCGTCAGATCGCAACAAAACCCGAACCGTCGCCAGCCGCTCCTTCGCCGGAAGAGCCCCGGCAGGGCGCGTAGCGCGCGGCGAATCGCGACGCGATATTACCCGGCCCTTGGCCCGGCGAATATCAAGGATTCAAAGACCGAAAATCCCGCAAGCCACCGCTAACCGACCAATCGAAACACATGCTCATCCAAGCCGCGCTCAATGGAGGACGAACTCGCACTGAACACCCGACGATTCCCATCACACCGGCCGAACTCGCCGCCTCAGCGAAAGAATCGGCCGCAGCCGGCGCCGAAGCAATCCACTTTCACGTTCGCGCACCCGATGGCCGCGAAAGTCTCGATTCGGAAGACGTCGCAAGGGCCCTGAACGCAGTACGCGCCGCAGTTCCCGGAACGCCCGTCGGCATCAGCACCGGCGCCTGGATTTTGCGCGATGCTCAGCTTCGTCACGAAACGGTCTCGCGCTGGAAAGTCTTGCCAGACTTCGCCTCCGTGAATTTCAAGGAAGAAGGTGCCCTGCCTCTCGCCGAACTCCTCCTTTGCCGCGGCATCGGCGTCGAAGTTGGACTCAGCGACGTCGAAGGCACGCAAGTCTTCGTCGCCAGCGGCGTCCAGCTGAGTCATCAACAAGTCGTCGCCGAACTCATGCTATCTGAGGCCGAAGTCTTTCTCCCGTCGGGCATCGGCTCACGCTGCCTCAGAGTACTTCTAGAACCATTCGAGCCCTCGACCGAAGCGGCGCTGAAAACGCTCGATCAGATCGAGGGCATGCTCGACGCCGCAGGCGTCGACCTGCCACGCATGCTCCACGGCTTGAACCACACTGCCTGGACATTGCTCGATGAGGCCGCCACTCGTGGCTACGACACTCGCGTGGGCTTCGAAGATATCCTTACGCTTCCTGACGGCAAGCTTGCTCCGAGCAACACCGCTTTGGTGTCCGAGGCTGTTCGACGTACGAGCCGACCGCGCGCGCTTTGAACCACCGGGTTCCCCGCAACACGTAGAGATACCTCCACGAATTCTCAGCGGTTCGCCTCAAGCCGATCAGCCCGGTATAATGACAGCATCTTGAAATCTTCGCCTGCCCATGGCTAACCATTCCTATCTACGCGTCTGGACCCGCGACTTTTCCGAAACCACAATGGTCGCGGAGTTCGCTCGTTTCCTCACCACCGCTCCGCTCTCCGCTACCAAAAGCACCTTCACCGAACTCGTCGTGCAACCTGTGGCCCCTACCGAGCCCTCCGCAGCGGAATGGGATCTTCGCGCTCAGCAATCAGGTCCCCCGGAAGTCGCGGCCCTCGCCCTCCAAAATCTGAATTCCGATTCTGCTTATATCGCGACCGCCAACTGGGATCTCTGGCGCTTCGACGTCGAAACCCTGACCTGGCGCCACGAACCTCAACCGCTGATCCTGACCTGTCACGGCCCCCTTTACGACGACGGCGTGGCACTCACCGCCGGTCACTTCACCGCCGACCTAGGATTCGAGCATTTCTTCACCGGACATGGCGGCCTGCTGGCCCCGGGTTCGGCCTCGAATCCATTCGATTCCTCCGACCATCCCATAGAGCATACGTTCCGCCAGTGGATGGCGGTGCCCAATAACCTGAAGGAATATCACGCAAAGACCCGCGAAAACATCAAACAACTGTTCAGTTGGGTGGAAGCCATCGAGCGGGCCCTTCCGGTGGAACGCAGCGGGCTGTGGTCCGAGGGAGAGGAAAATTTTGAAGCGCGGCTGGATGCAATTGTGGCGCGGAGGTAGCGCTTTGGCGCTGACCTGCGTTCCGGCGTGCGCGCTGGTGCATTCACTCGATTCCCCGCAAAAAACGGCAACCAACGTGAGCACTCTGGCCACCCACCGCAATGATGAACTCACTCTCGCCGGACTGCGTCCCGGCCGCGACGACATGACCAAGGCAGAGCGCCTGTTCCACAAGCCCTCGGCCACAAAATACGACGGCACCAATAAAATTTGGCAAGATCCCTGTCGGCATCAACTGCTCTCCATCATTCCGGATCCCACCGGCACGATTATGGAAGTCCGTGTCGCCCAAGCCAACGCAAATGCCAATGCCGCCAATGCCAACGACCGGTCCTCCAGAGGATGTACATCCCAAACCGCCTCGCATTCCCGCTGGTTCACCGGCCACGGTTTGGTCATTGGCGACGCCTGCTCCCGCGTAGTCTCCCTCTATGGGCAACCCGGCTCTCGCGGTCCTTCCACCAAGGACGGCCAACAGTTAGAATTGTTGTACTACGCCTTCGATTGGGCGGGACCCGACGTGCCGCAAGTTATGGCCGTGCTTTGCACGCCGGAGAAAAATGCCAAGCCCGGCCGAGTAGTGGAGATCACGCTCGCGGCGCCAAGTCTTTAATGACCGAATTCACGCAAAGCACGACCATCGATTGTTGCCCCCGCACGGCTGCCCGCTCTGCTAACAAGCGGGCAGCCATGCCGTCCTTTACCTCATGGGTTAACCTCGAGCACCTGAACAGCAGACTCGCACTGTCCGGAGGACTTTTTCTGAGAACCCTACAGCTAGCCGCTCTTTGTGCGATCTGCTTTGCCTTGGTCATGGGCTGCGGCAATGAGCAGTCGCCGGCGTCCAAATCCGAGACCGCTGCCGCTCCCGCGCCGAAGCCCGCCGAACCCGCGGTCCCTGCCGATGTTCAGGCGGCCGCTGAATCTCTCCTCGGCACCGAAACAACCGTACTGCTCTTCGGCGATCTCGCCAAAACTGGTCGCCAACAATTTCTCGCAGCCAACGTCGTTCCCAAGTCCACGAGAAATCAGCTGCCGGGCACCATTATCACACGCGCGGTCATCGGCGAAAACGAAGACGGCCAGTGGAAAGAAATTTTCCGGGTCGATGAACATTTGAAAAACAGCAAAGGCTTTCTGGCGGGCACGCCCCTCGCCGATGTCACCGGCTGGCGCATCGCCTACGAGCAGAATCCCGAAAAAGGTCTGCAGCTATATTTAACGCCGTTGAAGGGCGGTACCGATGATCCGCATTCACTGCCTATCGGCGTGCGCTGGAATCCCAAGACGGAGCGATACCAGTCGCTCGATCGCAGCTACCAAAATTTCTTGACCGAATCAGCGAACATGAGCGGCACACCAAAATCCACCTTACGATGAGCGCCACCGCCACAACGGCGACCACCGCCGGCACAAAAGCACCAGCGAATCCCGCGAAGGCCAAGCCTCCCTCCTCATGGGCGAATTTGCTCGGCCTGGTGCCGTACCTCAAGCGTTATCCGGGCGGTATCGCGCTCGGCATGCTCTGCCTTCTGTTGACCAGCTTGGTCGGAAACGTGATCCCGCTCGCCACCGGCGTCATGACCGACGTCATCGCCGGCAGCAGCCGCCCGTTTGAGTCCAGCGCAAACGGCCAATTGATGGGCGGCTCCTGGCTGAGCCGCTCCATTCCCTTTTACGCAGCGCATAGCCGCCACGCGCTCGGCATCTATTGCATAGTCCTTCTCGTATGCGTTCTGCTCAAAGGCGCTTTCTCCTTCGCAACGCGCTGGGTGCTGATCGGTGTCTCGCGCGACATCGAGTTCGACATTCGCAGCGACCTCTTCAACCGCCTCCTGCTGATGGAACCGGAGTTCTACGTCCGCAATCGCACCGGCGAGTTGATGTCCCGCGCCACCAACGATCTCAACAACGTTCGCATGGTCCTCGGTCCCGGCATCATGTACACCGGCCAAACGCTGGCCACCATGATTCTGGCCCTCGTGGTCCTGGCAAAGCTCTCCGGTTCTCTCACGCTCTGGATTCTTCTTCCTGTCCCGGTCGTCTTCGTCGCCGTCCGCCACTTTGGTAAAGTCATCCACGAGCTCTACGAAAAAATCCAAGCTTCCCTCGCTTCTCTTTCCGCGAAAGTGCAGGAAAATCTTTCCGGCGTCCGCGTCGTGCGCGCCTACGCCCAGGAAGAAGCGGAAATTCGCGGCTTCGACGAGCCCAACCGCGAATACGTGTCGCGCAACATCAAGCTCATACGCACCTGGAGCATGTTCATGCCTTCGCTCCAGGCCCTGATCGGCACATCATTCTTGATCGTTCTCTGGCAGGGCGGACACCAACTCCTCAGCGGCAAAATCTCTTTAGGCGCGCTGATTGCCTTCTACACGTATCTAGGTCTCCTGGTCTGGCCCATGATCGCCCTCGGCTGGGTCACCAACATCTTCCAACGCGGCGCCGCATCCACCGGCCGGCTCAACTACATCCTGCGTGCCACGCCACAAATTGATGATCGCGCCGCCAAAATTCCGCCGCAAACACCCATCGCCGGCGAAATCGAATTTCGCAATCTGACCTTCACGTACCCCACAAATCTAGCCGGCAACGGCGCAAGCCCAAGCAAACCTGGTGGCGCCGGCTTGCCCAGAGACACCAAGGGCATCCCCGCCGGATCTTCGCCTTCTTCTACTTCCAAAAATAACGGCGAAGCCCACCCAGTCCTCAGCGATATAGACCTGAAAGTCCCCGCAGGCTCCACGCTGGCCATAGTCGGCCCAACAGGCAGCGGCAAAACCACTCTCGCCGCGCTAATCGCGCGCCTCTGGGAAGCCCCCGACGGCCAGCTCCTGATCGACGGCCGCCCCATCCGTGAATGGCCGTTAGAGAGGCTGCGCCGCTCCATCGGCTACGTCCCGCAAGACACCTTTCTCTTCACCGAAACGGTAGGCGGGAACGTCGCCTTCGGACTTCCCGAGTACATCCATGATCAGATTCGCGCCGCCTCGGAAATCGCCAATCTCGACTCCGACGTCGAGGCCTTCCCCAAAAAATATGACACGGTCGTCGGTGAGCGCGGCGTCACCCTCTCCGGCGGTCAAAAACAGCGCAGCGCCATCGCCCGCGCCGTAGTCCGTGACCCGCGCATCCTGATCCTCGACGATTCCCTTTCCGCGGTAGACACGCAAACCGAAGAGCGCATCCTCACGCGTCTCCGCGCCATCATGAAAGGCCGCACCACCATCTTGATTTCGCACCGCACCTCCACCGTGCAACATGCCGACCAGATCGTCGTCCTGCGCGACGGCCGCGTCATCGAACGCGGCACGCACGACGAGCTGCTCGCGCGGGAAGGCTATTACGCCGATCTTTATCGCAAGCAATTGCTGGAAGAAGAGCTCGAAAACGCATGAGCGATCTGCACGAAGAAGAAGCACTCGGTAAAGCCTACGACGCGCACCTCCTGCGGCGCCTGCTGCAATATCTGCGGCCATACCGCTGGCGTGTGGTCCTCGCTCTCGCGCTTGTAGCGATCGTCACCCCGCTCGAACTCGCCCCGCCAAAACTCTTTCAGCTCGCCATCGACAAGTATCTCGTTCCCGGCATGCATCACGTCATCAGCGAATCTCAGGCCTGGCAAGGCGTTCTGATTATCAGCATCGTCTTCTTCGGCGTCCTCATCTTCGATTTCCTCGCGCAGTACATTCAGATTCGCATCATGCAGCGCGTCGGCCAGCAAACCATGTACGACATGCGCACCGCGATTTTCAGCCACATCCAGCGCCTGCCCATGACGTACTTCGACCGCAACCCCGTAGGCCGCTTGGTCACCCGCGTAACCACCGATGTGGACGCCCTCAACGACCTGTTCGCGGCTGGCGTCGTCACCATGATCAACGACTTCTTTCTTCTCGCCGTCCTCGCCGGATGGCTGTTTTCCATCGACCATCGCCTGGCCTTCGATGCCCTCGCCGTCCTTCCCTTTATCCTCGTGGTCACGTATTTCTTCCGCAAGTTCGTTCGCGATGCCAATCGCCGCATTCGCACCGCCGTCGCCAGCATCAACTCCTATCTGCAGGAATACATCTCCGGCATGAGCGTGGTGCAGATCTTCAATCGCGAGCAAAAAGCCCGCGAAGAATTCGGACGCCGCAATCGCGACAACATGCTTGCCTGGCGCGACGCTATCCTCGCCTTCGCGGTCTTCTATCCGGCCGTGGAAATCCTAAGCGTCTTCGCCATCGCGCTGATCTACTGGTCCGGCGGCAATCGCGTACTCAACGGCACTCTGAGCCTGGGCGTTCTCACCGCCTTCACCATGTACGCCACACGTTTCTTCCGTCCCATCCAGGACCTCAGCGAAAAATTCAACATCCTGCAATCCGCCATGGCCGCATCGGAACGCATCTTCAAACTCCTCGACGAACCAGCGCCGGCAGCGTCGCCAGCTGATGCCATCCGCCTCGAAGCTCCCCGCGGCGAGATCGAATTCCGCAACGTGTGGTTCAGCTACGCCAACAAGCCCGAACCCGCCGAAGAAGACTGGGTACTCCGCGACGTCTCCTTCCGCGTCGCCCCGGGACAAACCGTCGCCATCGTCGGCCACACCGGCGCCGGCAAGACCACGCTGATCTCCCTGCTCCTCCGCTTCTACGACGTCCAGCGCGGCCAAATTCTCCTCGACGGCATCGACATCCGCAAAATCAATATCCAGGACCTGCGCCGCATGTTCGGCATCGTCCTCCAGGATCCATTCCTTTTCAGCGGCACCATCGAATCCAACATTCGCCTGGGCTCCCCCGGCATCGATCACGAGACGGTAATCCGTGCCTGCGAAGAGATCGGCCTAGCCGATTTCGTCAGCGCCCTTCCTGAAGGCGTCGCTTCCTCGGTCAACGAACGCGGTTCCACACTCTCGGTAGGTCAACGCCAACTAATCAATTTCGCCCGCGCCCTGGCTCATAATCCACGCTTCCTGATCCTCGACGAAGCCACCTCCAGCGTGGACACCAAAACCGAATTTCAAATCCGCGAAGCTCTCGACCGCCTGCTAAGCGGCCGTACCGCCCTGGTCATCGCCCACCGGCTAAGCACCATCCAGCATGCCGACCGCATCCTCGTCTTCCACAAAGGTCGCCTACGCGAACAAGGCGCCCACCAGGAATTGCTAGCCCAACGAGGCATCTACTACCGCCTCTACCAGCTCCAATACAAAGAACAAGAGTTGCACCTACCCGAGGAATCCACCACTTCGCGTCCGCAAACGGACTCGCCGCTACCTCTGCCCCTTCCCGCCACCGACTAACCGCCCGCCCAACGGGTAACGCCAACTGGTAGCGCTGGCAGGCTGCCGGCTCTTAGCACGCAGCCCAAAGTCCGCGTCCCCTCTGTTTACCCCCGAGCCGACGAGGGGTGCTCCGACCTCGGTGCCCCTCTGCGTTAATCCCTTCTTTTTCCGTATCTTTCCCGCTCTCTATCCCGAAACCTCTATGAGATGATCACAACGCAAATCAAGATTGAAAATGCCACCAATTCCCCTCCTACTCTCCGCCGGCGAAGCCAGCGGCGACATGTACACAGCCCGGCTGGCCACAGCCCTAAAGCAACGCGCCGACGTAAAAATCTTCGGTATGGGCGGCCCACAAATGCGCGCCGCAGGCGTAGAAATCGTCACCGACTATTCAGAAGTCTCGGTAGTGGGCATAACCGAAATCCTAAGCCACCTACCGTCCCTCATCCGCGCCATGCGCCACCTAGTGGACGCCGCAGAGCGCCGCCAGCCAGCTTTAGCCATCCTCACCGACTTCCCCGGCTTCCATCTCCGCCTAGCCAGAAAACTAAAATCCCGCAAAATCCGCAACGCTTATTACATCTGCCCCCAATTCTGGGCCTGGCGCCCCTGGCGCGCAAGAATCGTGCGACGCCGTTTCATCCAAGCCCTCTGCATCTTCCTCTTCGAGGAAAAGTTTTACGCCGACGCCGGCGTCCCCGTAAAATTCATCGGCCACCCGCTAGTAGGCGCCGTAAGCCCAACTGTCGACCGCCCCACGTTTCTCCGCGAACAAAATCTTGATCCCGCCCTCCCTGTCGTAGCCGTCCTTCCTGGCAGCCGCCGGGCCGAACTGAATCAGCACTTGCCGATCCTCCGTGAAGCCTGCGCCCGCATTCATCGTGAGATGCACGCACAGTTCCTAATCGCCGCGGCCCACACCCACACCGTCGCGCTCTTGCGCGAAGGCTGGCCGCGAGATCTCCCCATCCGCGTGGTCACGAACCGTACCTACGACGCCTTGGCCTCCGCCGACACCGCCATTGTCTCTAGCGGCACCGCCACGGTGGAAACTGCGCTACTCGACATCCCCATGGTCGTCGTCTATCGCGTAACCCCGCTCACCGCCTTGCTCGCCAAGCCGTTAGTTCGGACACCTTTCTTCAGTATGGTTAATCTAATCGCTGAGAAGCGTGTCGTGCCCGAGCTGATTCAAAGCGATTTCACGCCCGAGCGCGTCTCAAAGGAAGTGCTGCAACTCTTGCGTGAACCAGCAGCAAGGGCCGCCATGCGTGCGAATCTCGCCGAAGTCCGCAACCGTCTCGGCCCGCCCGGCGCCGTGGACCGCGCCGCCGATGCCATACTCGACCTGGTGCGCAGCACCCGTGGCAACACCAAGTGAGGTCTCTGCTATCCTATACATAGCCCCGGGGGCACAAGGCTCGGTCACGCATCCGATGCCAAGCGTTGGTCGCTAGCTGATGGAAAGGGGTCCGATGACCCACCTTCGAAAACTGAACCGCGCCTTCGCGCTCAATTCCCTGCTCACGCTCGCAGGTCTTGTGCTGCTCACCTGCTCCGCAGCGCCCGCACTTGCGCAGACACCACGCCCTCCCGCGTTTCTCGCCCAACATTACGATGTCACAGCGACGCTCGATCCCGTCGCGCAATCCCTATCCGCCGTCGCCAAGGTCGAATTTAAAGCCCAGGAAGTTTCCGGCGGTGTGCGCGTCGAGCTCCACCAAAACCTCGACGTAAAGGACGTAAAGACCGCCGACGGCAAGACCCTCAGCTTCGAGCGCGACAGCGGGAATCCGCTATTCCTTACCGTGTTGTTGCCCTCGGCCGTCGCAACCGGCGCGAAGGTCACCCTCACCTTCACCTACGCCGGCCTGCTCGCCAACGAAGAAAACAGTCCGGTTCCTGGCGTTAAAACCGCGGTCATCAGCAAAGAAGGCGCGTACCTGCTTCTCCCTGCCCGTTGGTTCCCGCTGACCAATTTTCCCGCCAACCGCTACACCGCTACCTTCCGCCTCAACGTCCCAGATTCGTTCGCCGTCGCGGGCACAGGCAAAGCTTCTGCCCCGTCTCCCATGTCCGGAAAGAACATCGCCGAGGGCGGCCGCCTCCTTTACACCTTTCAATGCGACACCCCCGCGCCAAACGGAACATTCGTTGCTGGCGAGTTGCAGCTCAGCCCCGAGCAAGCCGAAGGCGTGAATGTCTCGGTTTACGCGCCGCGCTCTGCTCCCGGCAAACCGTCTGACTTTGCCGCGAGTGTTGCAAGGTCGTACACCCTGTTTTCCGACCTGTTCGGCCCGTTGCACGACGCCGACGTAACTGTGGCCCAGCTCCCGGACGGTACCCTGCGAGATTTTTCGGGTCCCGGCCTGGTGCTCTTGAGCAAGCGCATCTGGGATCCCAAAGGCTCTGATCGCACCATCGCCCGCCTGGTCGCGTCACAATGGTGGGGCAACGCCGTACTGCCCGCCTCTCCCGGTGACGTGTGGATCAGCGACGGCCTCGCACGTTATTCCGAAGCCCTCTATGCCGAGCAAAACGCCGGCCGCGAAGCGGGCCTCAAAGCCGTCGATGAATTCGCCGTAGGCGCCCTCATGGGCGAAGACGCTGCCCCCGTAGCGCAAGCCGCGCGCTTGGCTCCCTACTCCAGCGACTACAGGTCTGTCGTCATGAACAAGGGCGCGATGATCTTCCACATGATCCGCGCGCAAATGGGCGACGTCCCCTTCAAATCTCTACTCCACGACTTCTACGCCAAGTACGACGGCAAGAGCGCCACCATTGACGACTTCGCGAACCTCGCTCAGAAGCGCGCCGAAGCCTCCGTGAAACCCGGCGAAACCCCGCCCCAACTCCGCAGCTTCTTCGCGCAATGGCTCAATTCCACCGGTGTCCCTGACTTCACTCTCGAATACGTCGTGTACCGCACCAAGCAAGGCTTCCGCGTCGTCGGCAAAATCAAGCAGCCACTCGACACCTTCAGCATGCCCGTGGACATTCGCATCGACACCGAAGGAAATCCCGAAACAAAAACAATCGATGTCGTCGGCACGGAATCCTCATTCACCGTAGAAACCTTCGGGCGCCCCAAGCCTGGCGGAATCAAAATCGATCCCAACAACGTCATACTCAAAGGCAGCAATTCCCTGCGCGCCCGCGCCGCCATCGCCCGCGGCGAAGAGCTCGCCGAGCAAGGCCGCTACTACGACGCCGTCTCGCAATACCAGCGCGCCCTGTCGATCCAGCCCAATCGCCCGCTAGCCAACTTCCGCATGGGCGAAGCGTTCTTTTACCAAAAGAACTACCAGGCCGCCGCCAACGCTTTCCGCGAGTCCCTCCAAACCGTCCCGGAGCCTCCCGAAAAGTGGACCGAGGTCTGGAGCCACATCTACCTCGGTAAAATTTTCGACCTATTGGGCCAGCGCGAACGCGCCGTAAACGAATACAGCAAAGCCAGACAAACCAACGACGACACAGGCAACGCCCAAGCCACCGCCGAGTCCTTCCTAAAGAAACCTTACTCCGAAGGCGCAGTCTCCGCGGCAGTCCCTGGCGGCACAGGCCCCTCCGGCACCCAACCCGCCGCCGCCCCACCCGACAACCGCCCAGTCCTAAAACGCCGCCCGGACTCCCCCTAATTTCCAAAACACGAAGCAATCCGCCGCAAATAGCGTTGCATGCGCACGGCAGCATTTTTTGCGAGCGATGTCATCCTGAGGGCATCCGACGAGGATGCCCGAAGGACCTCAACGTAGGCTCCGCCGACAAATGTTGCCGACGTTGCTCTCTCTCGCCTCCGCGCCCTCTGTGGTAAAACTCCCCCATGCCCGAACTCCCCGACATCGCCGCCTACCTGACCGCCCTAGCCTCCCGCATCATCAATCAACCCCTCCAAAGCATCCGCTTAGCCAGCCCGTTCCTTCTCCGCACCGCGCAACCTCCGCTGAGCGACGCCGAGGGCCATGTAATCCGCGAACTCCGCCACGTCGGTAAACGCATCGCCATCGGCATGGACAACAACCTCTGGCTGGTCCTCCACCTGATGATCGCCGGCCGACTCCACTGGCGTCCACCGCAAGCCAAACTAGCAGGCCGCAACAGTCTGGCCGCCTTCGACTTCCCCAACGGCTCGTTGTTCCTGACCGAAGCAGGCGCAAAACGTCGTGCCTCACTCCATGTCTTACATGGTGACGACCTCCCCTCGATCGATCCAGGCGGCATCGACGTCTTGACGTCCGACCTGAACGCCTTCCGTTCGGCCCTGGCCGTCGAAAACCGCACTCTGAAGCGCGCCCTGACCGACCCGCGTCTGCTCAGCGGCATCGGCAATGCCTATTCCGACGAAATCCTCCACGCCGCCCAACTCTCCCCCATCGCCCTGACCCACAAACTAAAACCCGAAGAGTGGGACCGCCTCTACCACGCAACACAACACACCTTGCAGCTCTGGATCGACCGCCTGCAAACCGAAGCCAAGCCCAAATTCCCCGAAAAAGTCACCGCCTTCCGCGAAGGCATGGCCGCACACGGCCGCTACAACCAGCCCTGCCCCCGCTGCGGCGAAAAAATCCAACGCATCCGCTACGCCGACAACGAAACCAACTATTGCCCCAAATGCCAAACCAACAACAAACTCCTGGCCGACCGCGCCCTATCCCGCCTACTAGGTTCCGACTGGCCTCGCTCCCTGGAGGAACTAGAATCCCTAAAGCGCCGCTAAGTACGCACAAAACATAGAGCCGACATGTAGGCGCCGTTCTTCGGAGTCTGTGGAAGAACTACGATTCTAAACAGGGCGCGATCTTAACAGTGCAACCACGATCCTAGGGCGCAACTCCCTACACAAAATAACGAGAACCTGTCATTCTGAGGGCCTCCGACGAGGATGCCCGA
>Ga0307479_10003897_pt1 | contig 13655 bp, 15 predicted proteins | sample atmos_gasesECM4C_FD_203743 | JGI IMG/M metagenome (GOLD analysis project Ga0307479, IMG submission 203743) | Hardwood forest soil microbial communities from Morgan-Monroe State Forest, Indiana, United States - atmos_gasesECM4C_515 | ecosystem: Environmental > Terrestrial > Soil > Temperate...
CGGCGTCGACTGTCTTGTCCTCGACCGCTGGGAGGACGTCTACCCACAGCCGCGTGCCGTTCATCTCGACGACGAAATCTACCGGTTACTGGCCGGACTGGGCATTGCTGATGAGTTCGCGGCGATCTCCCGACCGGCGCGTGGTCTACAGCTGCGGGACCGAAACGCGCGGATACTCGCGGAGTTTCGCCGGGAATGCGCCGAAAGCGCTAACGGCTTCCCGCAGGCGAACATGTTCGACCAGCCGGAGCTCGAGGTACTACTGCGGGCGAACCTGAAGCATTACCCGCACGCGGTCCTGCGGGGCAATGCCGAGGTGACCGAAGCCGTTCAGATCGGCGCCGACAGAGCGCAGGTCACGTTCACCGATCGGGTCAGCGGTGAGGAGCACCGCGTCGAGACGCGGTACCTGCTCGGCTGCGACGGCGCCAACAGCCTGGTCCGCACCGCGATCGGCGCCTGCATGGAGGACTTGAAATTCCAGCAGCGCTGGCTCGTGGTCGATGTGGCGACGACCGCAGAGCTGAATCAGTGGGAGGGCGCCCACCAGGTGTGCGATCCGCATCGAGCGGCCACCTACATGCGGATCGGCGATACCCGCTACCGGTGGGAGTTCCGACTGCTGCCGGACGAGACGGCCGACGACTACAACACCATGGCGGCGCTTTACCCGCTGATCCGGCCATGGGTGGAAGGCGTTGCGCCAGAACAGCTGGAGCTGGTGCGCGTCGGCGAGTACACGTTCCGCGCACAGGTGGCGAACCGCTGGCACCGTGGCAACATGTTCATCCTTGGCGACGCTGCGCACCTGACACCGCCGTTCATCGGCCAGGGCATGGGCGCGGGGCTGCGCGACGCGGCGAACCTCGCGTGGAAGCTTGCCGGCGCGGTCAACGGATGGCTGCCGGAGAGTGTCCTTAACACCTATGAGCAGGAGCGCATGCCGCACGTGCGGTACATGATCCGGTTCGCGCTCGCGATGGGCACGGCGATGACCGCGGGCGGCGAGGCGGGCAACCTGCTCCGCCGTGTGGTGGTTCCGCGCCTGCATCTAGTCCCCGGGGTGAGGGAGAAGATCGTCGACAGCACGACGCCCGCGTTGCACAGCAGTGAGCTGGTACTGAAATCACCCGGACGGCGGCAGCTGGCGGGCCGGTTGTGCCCGAATCCTGTTCTGCTCGATGGTAAACGGCTCGACGAGATGGTCGGCGGCAGGTTCGCGGTGATCATGTCCGCCGCGCCCAGCCCGTCGCAGCAGGACGAGATGACCCGCCGCGGCGCCGTCGTCGTGGCGGCTCATCCCGGCACGGAACTGGCGCTGTGGCTGCAGGCCGGCCGGGCCAGGGCCGCGGTGGTGCGACCGGATCGGACGGTGCTGTGTGCGAGCCGTGATCTGGCCGAAGTCTGCGGCGCGGTGCCGGTTTTCGCGCCACCCGCAGACACCGGCGCTGATGCGTAGGCCCGCCGACGTCCCGGCCTACGACCCTGACCTGTACTCGGCGCGGGCGATCCTCGACCCGCACCCGCATTACGCGCGCCTGCGCCGACTGGGGCGGGTGGTGTGGCTGAGCAGGCAGCGGGTCTACGCCTTGCCGCGCTATGCCGAGTGCAAAGCAGTGCTGCGCGACGACACGACCTTCGTCTCCGGCGAAGGGGTCGGGCTGAACGGTGTCTTCAATCGGCTGTCTCGCGGCACGACGCTCAACAGCGACGGTTACCAACACGACCAGCGGCGCAAGCTCGTCGCGCACCGGCTCCTGCCACGGGCCTTGCGGACGATGAGCGACACCGTCAACCGCCAGGCCGAGCAGCTGATCGCCGCGGCCGTGCGACGTCAACGCGTGGACGGTGTCAACGATCTGGCGACCGCGCTGCCGCTTTCCGTGGTGCCCGATCTCGTCGGCTGGCCGGAGGACCGCCGCCAGCACCTGCTGCGTTGGGGCGGAGCCACATTCGATGTGCTTGGCCCGCTCAACCGCAATGCCCTCAAGTCGGTGCGGGCCAGTCTACAGATGCTGCGCTTCTCTAAGGACGTGGTGCGCCACCGCTCTGTGATGGACGGCAGCATGGGTCATGACATCCTCACCGCCGCCGACGCCGGGGAACTAGCTCACGCGGAGTGCTCGGCGCTGATGATCGACTACCTTGTTCCGTCGCTGGACACCACGATCAGCGGAATCGCCAGTGCGCTGGCGCTCTTTGCTTTGCATCCCGACCAGTGGGATACGCTGCGCGCCGAGCCGTCCCTGCTGCCCAATGCGATCAACGAGGTGCTGCGATACGAATCGCCATTGCGGGCGTTCACCCGAAAGTCGCTGCAGCCGACTGAAATCGGCGATGTCGAGGTCCCGGCTGAATCGCGGGTGCTAGTGCTGTACGCGTCGGCAAACCGCGATGAGCACGAGTGGCCAGAGGCCGACGTGTTCGACATCCGCCGCAATGCCACCCGACATCTCGGCTTCGGGCACGGCACGCATGCCTGCGCCGGACAGGGGCTCGCCCGGATCGAGATGCAGGCGATGCTCACGGCGCTGATGCGGCAGGTAAGCCGAATCGAACTCGCCGGCGAGCCGACATGGGCGCTCAACAACATCATCCGCTGCTACGAGCGACTGCCGCTGAGGCTGATCTCGGCCTGAGCGGTCTCAACCGTTTCTGAGACAGCGCGGGAACTTCCTCCGCTGCGGGCGCGCTCGGCCCTGGCCGTTGATGAGTTTTCTTGGGTTTGGGACCACACGTTATGCGCGATGCTGAACGACCTGCGCGCTCGTGACCGTCATGCGCAGGCGCTCAACCTCCCCCGCGCCTACTGAAGCAGCGACCGCCGGCCACCGCACGAGCGGGCGCGACGCAAACAGCTGGATCGACTAGGTGGCCGACAGGACGCGTTGGACGCGATTTTGCAGTTGGACCTGCTGGATCGCTATTACGTGCGGTTCCAACCGGCGCTCTACCGCACACGTATGCGTAAAAGCTTTGAATCGGTGGCCACTGAGGCGATGCGACGCGCCCGCACAAGACATCGGCGCAGACATACCAGCGCATCATGGTGGTCGGAGACGATGGCACTCCCCGGTTGCGCGAAAGTCCTCCGCTGCTGCAGCACATCGGAGTCGACGCCGAAACCAAGCTCGTCCGGTCGATCGGCGATTATGTCAGCATGGTGCCTGCCGATGTCGCCGTGCTGCTGTCGCACTTCCGGGTCACCAATCTGGCGCTGCGGGTTGTCGGTGTGGGCAGCGTGGGCACCCGCTGCTACCTTGCGATTTTGACGGGGCCAGATGGAACCCCGCTGGTGCTGCAGATCAAGGAGGCAAACCGGTCGGTGCTGGAAGATTATGGCGGCATCGAGCAGCCACGGGTTCTGTGTGGCGCCGTCGTCGGCCAGGGGCAGGGGGCGCGGGTCGTGTACGGCCAGCGCATCCTGCAGGCCTCCTCCGATGTGTTTTTGGGCACCGCGCGCAATGAGGGACGCGACTACTACCTCCGCCAATTCCACGACATGAAGGGCGCACTGGACATCACGGGGATGTCGCCGAGTGCATTCAGTGATTACGTCTCGGTGTTTGCCCTGTTGCTGGCACGGGCTCACGCACAAAGCGTGAACGCCTCGATCTTGCACGGATACGTCGGAAACAACGCGACGGTGCGCCAGGCAGTCATCGACTGGTCCTACGCCTACGCCGATAAGTCCCTCGACGACTTCCATCAGCTGCGGGCCGCGGCCAAAGCCGGCGAGATCGACATAGCCGACGAGGGCGCGGCGCGCGCATAGTTCGTGCCTGCGAGCGCTGTTTGGCCGCCCTGGCGAGGTGGCTATCAGTATTTGTGCAGCCGCAAGACCGCTTCGCACAGAACGATAGTCGCCGCATCCTGCAGCGATGTGGACATGTACACCGTCCCGGTGTGGAGGCCTCGGCCCTTGGATCCCGCGGCCAAGGAGACGCCGACGGGACTCATGGTGTTCATCAACGGCTGGTGGGAGGCGTTGCCGTTCACGGTGCCCGTCGCGGTGGCCACACAGTGCCTGCAGATCGTCTGCGACACCTTCGACCCTGCACGCATTGGCGTTATTGACCGACATATGCAGGTCGCGGGCCGGTCCGTCGTCATCCCGAGATCCCCACGCGGCCAGGGCATCACGCAACACAACGTCGGTCTGAAACGTTATCTCTGGATTCGTGTTCAGATACCAAACACCCTGGCCGGACAGTTACAGCGGTGGTTATCGAGGACGTCGGCGGCCACGCCAGCGTGGCCATGGTGCCAAGCGAAACGTTCGAGGCGTCGGTCGGGAATTGCCGGGAGCACACCGGCGTCCGGTCAAGAACACCGGTTCGCCGTCGGTAGCTGTCATGTCAGGCTTCCCGTCGTGGTCGGCAGTTCAATCGTTCGGGCTTGCGCGGTGGTACCGTTGGGACGTCGAATATCGGTAGCGTCACTGAGCGGCCAATCGGCGCGCTTCGATCACTTCGGTGACATCGGCAGGGGCGACAATGCCGACCACCTGGTCGCCCTCAACCACCAGTACTCGGCCCCCGGCCGCCGACTGCATGCGCTGCAGCAGTGCAGTGACCGGCTCGTCGGGGGCGGCGGTGGTCACATGGCCTAGCGGTATCGCGGCATCACGCACCAAGGTGCTGTCCCGCTCGTTCGGGGGTACGAGGCGCAGCTGCGACAGCGTAATCAGTCCACTGACCCGACCCATTACGTGCCTCCACGGGATAGGCCGAATGCCGGTCGCCCAGAAGGTAATTCTCGATGAAGTCGGCCACGCTGATCCAGCCGGGAGCGGTGCGCGGATCTGTCGACATCACGTCGGCGACACGCACACCGGCAAGGGACTGCTGGTTCAACACCCGTGCCTCTTCCTCACGAGCGACCGTGAACAGGAACCAGCCGATGAAGGCCAGCCACACCCCGCTGAGGAGGGACCGCGTCAGAAACTCCACCAGCCCCAGTACGATCAGACCAATCGCGAGCACCCGGCCGGCGCGGGCGGCGCCGAGGGAGGCGCGGGTCTTGTCGCCGTATCGACGCCACAGAATCGCCTGGAGGACCCGGCCGCCGTCCAAGGGCGCGCCCGGCAGCAGATTGAACAGCGCCAGCAGCAGGTTGACCCCGGACAGCCACCCCGCCACCCCGACCGCGAGCGGAGCCGCAGCCACCGCCCGCAAACTTGCGGCCACCCCCGCAAAAAGGGCTGACAGCAGAAGGCTGGTGAGTGGACCGGAGAACGCGCTCCAAAACTGGGTTCGCGGAGTCTGGGCTTCGCCCTCGATTCGAGTGACACCGCCGAAATCCACAGCGTCACCGAGGACACCTCCATCCCGGCGCGACGAGCGACCACCGCATGGGTCGCTTCATGTGCCAGCAGCGACATCAGCAGCACCACAGCACCGATGACTCCGGCAACCCAGTAGTCCCTCGTGTGATAGCCCGGGACAGTCTGCGGCAGCGTGGTGGCCAAGCTCCACGCGAACAACCACAACAGAACCAGCACGCTCCAGTTGGCCCGCACCGGCAACCCGGCAATTGTTCCCAGCGGAATGCCATCAGACATGGCCAACTCCTCGGATCGCGTGACACCAGACATTCGCGGTGGTGTCAGCCAGCGCCACCGTGTTGGCTTTCGGTTGGAGCCTGATCCCCCACAAACGCAAGCCACGCTCCGGTATCCTCCGGAAGCTACTGGCGCAGTTCGTGATTGCGGGAAGGTCGGCCGGTTCGCCGTGTTCCAGATGAGCGGTAGTGTCGTTATCTGTCGCGCCGCGGGTCATCATCGCCTCCGCGAATTGCCGGCCTCTCGTCTAACACTCAGCGCCCTCGAGCTTGGTCAGCTCCCAGTTAAGCGACGCGGTCGCATACCGAATTTGCTTGTTGGCTTCGTCGATACTGTGGGGCTTGAGGCCCAATCCGTCGACGATCTGTTCGGCCACGTGGAGAGGATGATCGGTTAAGCCTTTGGCTCCACAGCTGCAGGTCAATCCGGCGTCGGGGGCACGCCCGTCTGCGCGGTGATCGTCGATGATCTGGCGGATGCGGTCGACGAGCGTTTGGCGGATGTGTTCGATCCGACCTGCCATGTCAAACCCCTTACTCATGATGCAGACCGGCCGGACCGGCGGCCAGGCGTATTGCCCGACAGCCGGTCCGGCACTGGCCGGCGACGGGTCAGGCTGCTCTGTTCGGCGCTCCGGGGATGACCTGTGACACTCGCTTTTCTGCGGTCCTGAGATCTTTGCGCGTTCCAAACGAGCTGATGACCTGCGTGATACCGATGACAACCAGCATGATGCCGGTGACAAGGGCGAGCATTACGATCGAATCGAACGGCCACGCCAGCACAACAAGGCCGGCGATCACGCTGGTGACGCCGAAGAAGATGGACCAGCCCCGTCCGGGCAGCTCCTTGTTGCTGATCGCGATCGTCGTTGCGGCCACCCCCTGGAAGATGAACCCGACGCCGATCCAGATGGCCAGCAAGAGAACGGCATACCCTTGGCCGAAGTGGCGAAACGCCAGGACACCCAAGATCAGCGACAGCGCGCCGGTGATGAACCACAGCACCCGGTAACCGCCCGACAGTTCCAGGCCGAAGGCCAAGATCACCTGGGCGATGCCCGACGCCACCAGGTAAACACCCAACAGCACCGACGCGGCAAGAATCGACACACCCGGCCACACCAGCATAAGGACACCCAGCACCAGGGCCACGATGCCCATTAGCAGCTGCGGTACCCACATTTCGCGCAGCGGGTTTGGAGTTGCGGTAGTTGTCATTGCGGTAACCTTTCATCTCGCAGGCAGCTCAATGCTCGCGGCACCGGCCCGAGCTGTCATAGGGACAAAGGGTCATCAAAAAGTGCCAATGGTCACTTTGTGGGCCCCTTTTTTTCGGCCAGAATGCGGACGACGCTCACCGTGCAATGCGGCTCATGTCTCCCATGTCGATTGCGGCGCATCAACCGACCACCATCACCACATCCGTCAGCGGGTTCGGCCGCTGGGAATGGGGGGAATAAAGGAAGTTCGGATGATCCTCGATGTATAGACGGCATAGGTTGAATCGATGAACATAGGGCGGCCGCGCACGTCGCCGCGGGGGTTGCGGCAGATCACCGAGGGCCTCGGCGCCCTCGACGCTGAGGTGTTCGAGGCGGTCGCGAACGCACGCAGTCCGCTGCGTGACACCACGATGCCGGCGCTTACCCGCGCCGCGGATCACGCCAAGCTGTGGCTTGCCATCGCGGCGGCCATGGCAACGTCGAGCAACCGGTCGGCCCGGCGCGGCGCCGGCCGCGGTGTCGTCAGCCTGGCGGCGACAAGCGTGATCACCAATCAGCTGGCTAAGCGCCTGTGGCGGCGCGAGCGGCCGCCCTTTCGGGTCAGTCCCCCTCATACGGCGTCTGTTGCGAAACCCGACGTCGCATTCGATCGTTTCCGTCAGGACATGCCATGGGCGTCACGACGTCGGCGCTCATCTCTGCATGGGCATTGCACCACTGGATCATCCGGTCCGCAGGTGCCCGAATCGCTCTCTGGACGGCCGCGATAGCCATCATTGCCAGCGTCGGATTCTCCCGCGTCTACCTAGGCGTGCACTACCCCAGTGACGTGATCACCGGCTGGGCACTCGGCGTCATCTGGGTCGGCGTACTGATCGCCTTCGTCGCACTCTTGAAACGGCGGTCGGCAGCGGCCGATAGCGCGGTCCGTGGGGGCCACCCCGCCGCGAGCTCAGATCATGAGTCATCGAGCTTGGGAAACAACAGTTCTGAGACCAGCAACTGTAGTGCCGCGGCGACCGGAATGGCCACGAGCGCGCCGACCACGCCCAGCAGCGCCGCGCCGATCATCACCGCCACCACGGTGACGCCGCCGGGCACCCTGACCGCCCGGCCGATGATCTTCGGTGTCAAGAGGTAGTCTTCGGCCAATCGGAATGCGATGTAGAAGGCCACGGTGGCAATGCTGAGTGGGATCGAGACGGTCAGCGCCACCAGGGCGACGACAAAACCACCCACGGTCGAGCCATACGGGACCAGGTCCACGATCGCGACAAAAGCCCCGAGCAGCAACGCGTATGGCACATCGAAGAGGAAGCACCACGCAAACGTCGCGGCCCCGGCGATCAGGGAGGTCAGAACATTACCGAAAACGTAGTCACCGAACTTTGCCATCACCTCGTCACCGATGAGGATCGCCCGCGGCCGGCGTGAATTCGGCACGAACCGGTACACCGTCGCCCGGATCCGCCGCATGTCGGCCAGGAAGTAGACGGTGAGCACGGCCACGACACCGACGCGTGACACCGCCCCGACCACCGTTTCCCCGGCTTTGACAACGTTGCCGAGCGCGGGTGTGCCCGAGCTGTGAATCATGTCGGTGATCCGCTGTTGCACATGGAAGCGTTCGTTGATTCTGCCGATCGCCGTGGAATGGTTCTGGGCCTCCTGCAGATAGTGCGGCGCCTGTTCGATGAACTGACGTGCCTCCTGCACCAGCGGGGGAATCGCGGCCGCGGCCGCTCCGGCGAGGACACCGAACACCAGCACGATCACCAGAGTGACCGCTGCCCATCGCGGAACTCTGCGGTTCACCAGCTCCGACACCGCGGGCTCGAGCCCGAGGGCGAAGAACATCGCGGCGCCGATCAATATCAGCACCGAGGACGCGGAGCCGAGGACACGCACCGCCCCGTAGGTCACCGCGACGCCTGCCGAGAGCATGACGCCCAGATAAAACGGGGAACCGCGGTCAAATCGCTTACCCCGCACCCCGTACGGCTGATGCTCTGATTTCAGTTGTGCCGCGGTGTGTTCGGCGGCGGCAATCGCCCCTTCGTCGTCGCCGTGCGGTCGAGCCACGCGGCGGTGATGGCCCTGATCGGCGAGGCTGTGATCGACGGGCTCAGCGTTTGTGGTGGTATCCAATGTCTGACCCCATTCCTCGGTTGCAATCGACCTGCCGTGCGTTGCGCGACACCTATTTACAGTGACGCCGAGATATCGCTTGCGGGCGCGAATGCGAGATCCCGGCCCTTCCCGCCCGGATGACTCACCTCGGCCGTGGAGGCGCTCGGGGCTGTTGGGACACGTTCGGTGCTGACGAATCGTCAAGCATGTGTTCTTCCCGTGAAGGTTCGGGGCGCGCATCGTTTGGTTGTGTTGGCTGAGAACCGCAGCCGCCCAACACCTAACGCGAATCACAGAAAGGGGGCTCAGCCCGGGTGGACTCGCAAGCGCCTCGCCGATTTCCTCTGCGACGCCGCTCTCGTCAAGCGCTTCACCGAGTTCGCGCGCCGCGTGGATCTCGTCAAGCGCGTCACCGAGTTCGTTCGCGACGCGGCTGTGGTGGCTGTAATTCAGCGCGTGGCCGACGGCGAGAACCAATGCGACTGGCCAGTCGATGATCTCAGCGGCAGCCAGCACAGTAAGGCCGACGTAGTACGCGAGTTCCTCTGGCCGGGGAAGGTTGACCTGCCCGACGATGGGCAGATCGACGGCCACGGTTTCAGTCTCACGGACGCGTTGGGCAGCCCTTCTGTGCGTTGCTGTGCGCTGCGCGGAGCCGCGTGTCGATTTCTTCCGGGTCGTCTGCCGTGTGGATTGATTCGATGCCATCAGCCGCTCCCGCTTCGAATGCCGCAACAACGCATCGCCGTCGGCCGCACAAAACCCTTTGACCGGCAGCGTCGTTTTAAGCTTTCGTCGGCTCGGTGATGACATCAAGGGCCGATAGGCCCCGTGGCCGGTGACCAATGCCTCTTCGCCGGGCGTCTCGCGGCCGACTCCTTCGTACCAGCGTCGCCCCCGAGGTTGAGGAGATCGACACATTAAGGGACTTTCAGCCCTTGGTCCGGCTGACCACCACGTGCATAGCCTGACGCAACTTCTTCATGGTCTAATCCTTCGTTAGACCCGTAATGGGGACATGCGTAGTGTGCACACCGCCCACGGCCGAACCTAGGGCAGATAGTCCCTTGAGCGAAGCGGCGTTACGCCCAAACCCCTAGATGCCCAGACACTTTGGGCATTCCTCAGTACTGAGGGTTCGTCATTCAGGCGGACCGCACGGCGAATTCCAGTTCGGCGAGCTCGTCCGGGCTCTCCCTCCCACAAGGGGACGCGGTCAGAACATTCAGAAGATTATGTGTTGCACCCGCGGACGCCTGGTCATCACCGACGGAAAACGTATCGCACGGCGGACAGCAACACGGTCGCCAGTCACCGAACCAAGCGAATACCAAGGCCCACAGCAGATGCCGACAGCCACCATGACGACGCCCGCCATCACGATGAACGGACCGACGTTCGACGGTCGACGTCATGCTAGGCAGCAGAGCGTCAGCCGCTGTCGCCGCCCTAATCGCGCCTACGGAATGCCTCGATGACCCGCGCCTGATCGGCCGCGCTGGTGACGATCTCGACGTGGCCGCCAGCGTGCACGTGCAGCGTCACATTGGGCAACAGCCGGCTCATGATCTTGGCGTTGGCCAGCGCGACGATGGGATCGTCGGTACCAGCGATGATCGGCGTGGCTGCCGGATGAGGGGCAACGCGAAGATGCTTGTCCAGCCGACTCCGGCTATCAACTGGTGAAGGTAGCCGACCCGCGAACCCGCCATCAGCTGGCGGTCAAACACCCGCTTGATCATCAGCGGGTCGTGCCGGGCCGTCCCGCCGTACAGCTCCGGGGCCACCCTGGCCGCGTGCCGATGATCCAGAAACCGCCGGGGCGTCAACATTTTCGCGAGGACAGCCGGTTTGCCGGGAATCATGATCGAACCGGTACCGGTGGACACCAGAATCAGCCGACGGCATCGGCGCGGATTCTGAAAAGCGAACTGCTGGACGAGCGCACCGCCCCAGGACAGCCCGAGGATGTCAACCTGCGAGCTGCCTGCTGGTCCCCCCACGACCCCGGCCTTCCTCAGCAACCTGCCCAGCACCGCAGCCAGGTACGGAAATCGGTATGGCACCGGCGAGTCCGGCGACCCGCCGGTGCCCGGCATGTCGAGGCGCACCACGGTGGTATCGGTGTCGAGCTCCTGGACGAACGGATCGAGCACCTCCAGGCTTGCGCCGATACCGTTGCACAACACCAGCGGAACTTCGGATCCCCAACGGATATGGACTCGGATTTGCTGCCCAGGCACTGGAAGCAAGTCTCCGTAAGTCTCGCCCGGATGGCTACGTCTTACCACAATTGGAGCACCATCACGCGGCCATCGCATTGGCTCAGCGGTGATGGACATAGGTACCACATTTCGACGCCGAGGAGGTGAACCCGAGCCCGCTCTCGCCGCGTTCGGCGCGCGCCGCGGCGGTGTAGACCATCGTGCGCGCCGCCTCGATCTTCATCGCCATGTCAGCGAGCATGAACTGCACACCTTGAAAGTCGCTGATGCGCTTGCCGAATTGCGTGCGCTCCTTCGTATACGCGATGGACGCGTCCAGTGCGCCCTGCGCGATGCCGACCGCTTGGGCGCCGATGTGGGGCGGGTATGGTCCAAACTGGCCAATGCGGTCTTGAAGCCGGTTCCCGGCTCACCGATGAGGCGATCGCCGGGAATCCGGCAGTCCTCGAAGTACAGCTCGGTGGTCGGTGAGCCCTTGATACCGAGCTTGCGTTCCTTGGGTCCCACCGTGAACTCGGGGTCGTCCTTGTGAACGATGAACGCCGAGATTCCGTTAGCGCCCTTGTCCGGGTCGGTCACCGCCATGACCATGTACCAAGTTGACTTGCCGCCGTTGGTGATCCAGCACTTGGCGCCGTTGAGCACCCACTCGTCACCGTCGGCGCGGGCGCGGGTGCGCATCGCCGCGGGATCACTGCCCGCCTCCCGCTCCGAGAGCGCATAGGACGCCATCGCGTCGCCGGACGCCAGCGTCGGCAACACCTGCTTGTTCAACTCGTCCGAGCCACGGAGAAGAAGCCCGATCGTGCCCAGCTTGTTGACGCCGGGAATCAGCGACGAGGACGCACATACCCGCGCGACCTCCTCGATGACGATGCATGTGGCCACCGCGTCGGCGCCCTGGCCGCCGAACTCCTCAGGCACGTGTACCGCAGAGAACCCGGTGTCGTTGAGCACCTTGAGGGCCTCTTCAGGGAAGCGGGGATGCTCGTCGACGTCGCCCGCATACGGGGCGATTTCCTGCTCACACAGATCGCGCAGCACCGCGCGCAGCTCGTTGTGCTCGTCGGAAAGCATGAACAGATCGAATGTCGGATTATTGAAGCCAGCCATGTGAAGTATCCCTTCTCCGTTGTGTTTATGCGGATGTTCGATCGCGGGTCAGATCGAGCGCGATGTCGGCGAGCATGTCCTCTTGGCCCCCGATCAGCCCACGGCGTCCAGCTTCGACCAGAAGCGTGCGGGCATCGACACCGAAGCGTCCGGCGGTCGTCTCGGCATGGCGCAGGAAGCTCGAGTACACGCCGGCGTAGCCCAGAGTGAGCGTCTCGCGGTCGACGCGGACCGGACGTTCCTGCAGCGGGCGGACCAGGTCATCGGCGGCATCCTCGAGGGCGTTGAGATCGCAGCCGTGCGCCCAGCCCATGCGGGTGGCGGCGGCGATGAAGACCTCGAGCGGCGCATTCCCGGCGCCTGCGCCCATCCCGGCCAACGATGCGTCGACGCGGTGGGCTCCGTGCTCGACGGCGACCACGGAGTTGGCCACGCCCAGCGATAAATTGTGATGTGCGTGGATACCGACTTCTGTTGCGCTGTTGAGGGTTTGGCGGACCGCATCGACACGGTCGGCGACGTCGCGCATGGTCATGGCGCCGCCTGAGTCGACAACATACACGCAGCCCGCGCCGTACCCTTCCATGAGCTGCGCCTGCTCGGCCAGCTTGTGGGGCGTGGTCATGTGGCTCATCATCAGGAAGCCGACGGCGTCCATGCCCAGCTCTCGGGCGGCGGCCAGGTGGTGTGCCGAGATATCGGCCTCTGTGCAGTGGGTTGCGACGCGCACGACGCTCGCACCGGCGCGGTGGGCGGCGGCGAGCTCGCGAACCGTTCCAATGCCCGGCAATATCAGGGTTGCCACCTTGGCACGCGTGACCACGTCCGCGACGGCCTCGATCCACTCCAGATCGGTGTGGGCGCCGAATCCGTAGATGCAGCTCGAGCCCGACAGCCCGTCGCCGTGCGCCACTTCGATGGAATCCACGCCGGCCGCGTCCAATTCCGCGGCGATCGTGGTCACCTGCTGCAGGCTGTATTGGTGTCGTACCGCGTGCATCCCGTCACGCAGCGTGACGTCACTGATGTACAGGGACGCGCTGAGGGGTTGAGTCATTGCGATGCTCCTACACTTGTCGTCGAATGCGCGGCGATGCGTTCTGCGGTGGCCAGCGCGGCGGATGTCATGATGTCGAGGTTGCCGGCGTATGCCGGCAGGTAATGGGCGGCACCGGTTACTTGCAGCAGCGCGGTGACTTTCGTACCGATGAATTTCCCGGTTCCGGGTATGTGCAGCGGGTTGTCGGCATCGAAGGTCTCGAACTGAACGGGTTGACGCAGTTGGTATCCGGGCACGTAGCGCTGCACTTCGTCGACCATCCTGGTGATTGATGCGTCGATCGCGGCGTGGTCACAGTCGCCCTCGACGAGGCAATACACCGTGTTACGCATCAGGATT
>Ga0307479_10003901_pt1 | contig 13650 bp, 11 predicted proteins | sample atmos_gasesECM4C_FD_203743 | JGI IMG/M metagenome (GOLD analysis project Ga0307479, IMG submission 203743) | Hardwood forest soil microbial communities from Morgan-Monroe State Forest, Indiana, United States - atmos_gasesECM4C_515 | ecosystem: Environmental > Terrestrial > Soil > Temperate...
GAAATCGGTGCAGGCAGCTCATACTCGAGTAGCCGGTGCCGAAATCGTCCACCGACACCGCGACGCCCATGCGGCTCAGCTGAGCCAAGGTGTCGGCCGACTCCTCTGGATTGCTCATCACCGCACTCTCGGTCAACTCGATTTCCAGGCGCGATGCGTGAATACCGGCGTCATCCAGGGCGCGCTGCACGATGTCGATGAGATCGCGTTGACGGAATTGCGTCGCGGAGACATTGACGGCAATGCGCACCAGGGGAAGGCCCTTGCGCTGCCACGCACGCATCTGCCGGCACGCTTCCCGCACGACCCACTCCCCAATCGGGACGATCAACCCGCTCTCCTCGGCGAGGGGTATGAAGTCATCGGGCGCAATCAGCCCGCGCTCCGGGTGTTGCCAGCGAAGCAGCGCCTCGGCGCCGCGAAACCGGCCCGAAGCCGCTTCGACCTTGGGTTGATAGTGCAGCTCGAATTGGTGGCGCTTCAAGGCCTGATGCAGGTCGCTTTCGAGCCGGACTCGTTCCTGGGTCAGGGTATCCATGTGGGGTGCGAAGCACTGAACGGTCTTGCGGCCCCGTTGTTTGGCGACATACATGGCGGTATCTGCGTGGGCAAACAGCGTCTCGAGCGTCATGCCGTGCCACGGAAAGAATGCAATGCCGATGCTCGCAGAGGGATGCACATCTATCTCGCCGATCCGCACCGACATTTGCAGCACATCCAGGATCTTGTGTGCCACGCGCGTTGCCTCTTCCACGGCACCGATCTCCCTGATGATCAGCACGAACTCATCGCCGCCCAGACGGGCGACCGTATCGACGCTACGCAGCGTGCCCGTCAGCCGGCGCGCAACTTCACGCAGAAGCTCGTCGCCGCTGCGGTGGCCAAAGGAATCATTGATGAGCTTGAAGCGGTCGAGATCCAGCACTGCCAGTGCAAAGAACTCTCCCGCCGCGCTGGCGTGTGCAATAACCTGATTCAACCTGTCGTCGAACAACAAGCGGTTTGGCAACGCTGTCAGCGCGTCGTGAGTCGCCATGTGGCGCAGCTGTCGGTTGGCTGCCTCCAGCCCCTCGGTGCTGGCGGTGACGACTCTTTCGAGTGAGTCGAGTTGTTCACGCAGCGCACGCTCGTTGCGCCACTTTCGCGTGAGCGCGTGTGCAAACTGCAGGGCCTCGATGGGCTCGAACGGTTTCTTGAGCAACAGCAGCCTGTGGGAGGGGCCGAGACGTTCTGTGATCTGTTTCCAGTTATACCCTGAGTACGCAGCGCAGATGACTACCTGCAGCCGCGGGTCGGCCGCCCACAGCCACTGGATCGTCTCGAGACCATCCCACCCGGGCGGCATGCGCAGATCCACGAACGCGACGCAATACGGAAACTGCTCGCCCGCTGCCCGCTCGACGAGACGCAGCGCCTCCTGCCCGTCGTAGGCAGAATCCACACGAAATTCGAGTGCAGACGACCATGGCCGACCGGCCTCGCCGTACGGTCCGCGCTCCTGCTCGGCGAGCGCACCCTCGCTCTCGGAAGACTCGAGAATCTTCCGATATTCATCGTGGATGGCCCGATTCTCGTCCACGATGAGGATGCGCGCCGCTTCGGGTCGGTTCATGCACTCCCTCAATTGAGTCGCCGTTCGGGCAAGAGTCGCCTCATACCGACAGCGGCATGAAACCCGGTTTCTGCAGGGGCTCGCATTCGGGGCTTCCTTTAGCAGGGGCCCAGCCCATTTGGGGCAAGCTCTAAAGGACACCCCTAGCTGGGTGGGCTTGCGCCTGCACGGATGACTTGTTATGTGGCGCGCGTAGTGACAGATTGCCTGTGTGGACCAGCCTAGGCACATCCCTACGAGGCTCCTGATCGTCGACGATCACGCGAGCGTGCGCGCGGGTCTTCGCTTCCTGCTCTCGAGCGAGACGGACTTCGAGATCGTGGGCGAGGCGTATTCCGTGGCTACGGCGCTACGCGCAATCGAGGAGTTGGCACCCGACGTGGTGATGCTCGATTTTGGGCTCGGAGCCGAGAATGGCGACCGCGTGCTTGATGCACTCGCAAGTCGTCCGAATCCGCCCGAGGTCCTGATGCTGAGCATGGAGGACGAGCGCGTCGTGGGGCAGGAATTGGCGCGCCGTGGCGCTACCGCCTACGTTATGAAACAGGCGCCCACCGCGGAAATTTTGGCCGCTTTGCGCCGTATCCGAGACGCTCTTCTGGCAAAGAGCTCCGGTGACACCACGGTCCAGCCGCTCCCCGTCTTGCGGGGCACCCCTCCGCGGCTGACGAAGCGCGAACAGGAAGTGCTGTTGCTCGTGAAGAGCGGTCTGCCCAGCAAGTCCATTGCGCGAGCTCTGAACATCTCCGACAAGACTGTTGACGTCCATAAGCACCAGTTGCGCCGCAAGCTCAAGCTGCGGACCGATCTTGACCTGGCGCGGCACGCCGCGCTGTTTGTGCCTGGTGAGGCCGGAACGGCGCCCATCAGAGCAGGCGCTACCAAGCGGGCGTTGAGGTCCGGTTTACGCGGTAGCCGAAGGTGACCTCGCCCCCTGCGGAGCTTCGCAGATAACAGCAGTGCCCCGCTCGTGACGTGCGACAACTGACAGTCGCCCGCCGATTGCTGCAGCGCGATCGCGCATCGTCTGCAGCCCGAGCCCGGTGGACTTCGTGGAGGGTTCCGGGGGGCCAACACCATCATCAAGAACGCGCAATCGTACGGTGTGGTCGTCGACGTCGAGTCTCACCTCCACCGTAGCCGCCGCCGAGTGTTTCATGGCGTTGGTCAGTGCCTCTTGTGCAATGCGATAGAGATGTTCGCTCGCCTCGCGCGACGTAGTGATGGGGGCATGCAGATCGAGCGTGAGAGAAACGCGTGGTCCGGGCGGACCGGCAATACGATCTGTCAAATCACGGAGCGCCTCAGTCAGCCCGCTTCGCGGGCCGCCCAGGGGTGACAGGCCACGGGCGATATCGCGACAGGCGGTAATGGCATGTCTTGCCATGCTTGCCAGCCGCTCGAGCTCCGGTGGAACCGGCATCCCCGAGCGCTCGAGCTGCTTGGCCAATCCGTCAGCCATCATCGAGAAACCCGTGAGCTCCTGACCGAGGCCATCGTGCAGTTCCTTGGCGAGGCGCGATCTTTCCTCTTCTGCAGCTTCACGCAGCGCCCGTTCGAGCCGCTTGCGTTCAACTTCCGCAGCCTCGCGACTGCGTCTGTCTTTCTCGTCCTGCAACGCCCGGACCACGGCGGGACCTAGTCTGGCCGGACGATCCTTCAGCACGTAGTCGCTTGCACCGGCGAGGAGGCATTCGACGGCCGCCTCGTCCCCCAGTGCTCCTGTCACCATAATCACGGGAATGCGTGGAGTTCTCTGGCGGACTATCTGCAAAGCGCTATGCCCGTCGAATTTAGGGAGCTTGGCATCGGCGAGAATCAGGTCAGGCTGGAACTCATCGAGCGCCTCTACAAAATCTCCTCTGGTTTGCACGCGCTGTGCCACGAATGCGAGGCCTGCCCTACGCAACTCGCGCTCCAGAACTTCCGCTTCCTCGGGTACGTCCTCCAGCATCAGGATCTTCAAGTCAGGGTAAATACTCATTGGTTTTCCCGTTGGGCGCGCCCGCGTCTGGGCCAGCGCGCAGCAACGCCTCGATGGTTTCCGCGGGGACCGCGGGGCTGTGCAGATATCCCTGCGAGATGTCACAACCCAACGCTGCGAGAATTTCCAGTTGGGTCGCGGTCTCCACTCCTTCGGCGACGGTGTCGAGATCGTAAGAACGGGCGAGAGCGATGATCGTCGAGACGATGGCATGGGATGCGCGGTCGGGCGTCAAGCGCCTGACGAACGAGCAGTCGATCTTGAGTATGTCGATAGGCAGTTCCGACAGCCGGCTGAGGGATGAGAAACCCGTACCAAAGTCGTCGATCGCGACGCGAACACCTTGAGCGCGAAGCTGTTGCAAGGCTTCGGTGATGGACGCCGAGTCCTGCAGGAGCTCGCCCTCGGTAATCTCCAGGTCCAAATCAAGTCCGCGTCCGTTGTGCTTGCCGGCGAGCTGGAGAAACCGGGCAACGAGTCCGGGCTGACTCAACTCCGCTGTGGACACGTTGATTGCCACACGTACGGGCGGCAGGTCGAAGTGCCGCCAACGGCGGCTGTCCTCGGCTGCCTGGCGCAGCACCCACTCCCCTACGCGCAGGATCAGACCTGTCGATTCCAGCATAGGAAGAAACTCGCCCGGTGTTACGAGCCCGCGCTCCGGATCCTGCCAACGTAGCAGCGCCTCGACACCGACGATGCGATGCTCGCGCCGATGGAACTGTGGCTGGTAGTAGAGTACGAATTCGCCCCGGTCCAGCGCGCCGCGAAGGCGGTGCTCGAGCGCGAGCCGCTCGGCGGTGCTGGAGCTCATTTCCTTGTGGTAATAGCGATAGCTGGAACCGCCGGCTTGGGCCACGTGCAGTGCCGCCTCTGCGTTCTGTACCAACGTTTCCGCCGCATTCCCATCGGCGGGAAAGCGAGCGAGCCCGCATTTGACTGGGACTGGAATCTCACGTCCTTTGACGGTCAGCGGGCGAGCAAAGGCCTCGCCAATCTGAACGTGCGGCGCCGGTGGTGGCGCATCATGAGGAAACACGACGGCAAAGGCACCACCACCCAGATGCGCCACGCGCTCGCTGCCGTCGAATAGTTGCCGCAGACGATCCGCTACGCACTGAAGGAGCAGGTCGCCTATATGGTGCCCGAACGAGTCGTTGATGAGACTCACACACTGCACGTTGAACGCAGCCACCACTGTTTCGCCAACCAGGTTGGGCGGCGGGCCCATCAGGCGCGCGACCCGTTCGCAGAATAGAGTGCGGTTGGCGAGGTCCGTGAGCGGGTCGAAGTAAGACAGATAGCGAAGCGCGCTGTCCTTGTGGAGGTACTGGAGCGCAAACGACAGGTTGGCGACCATTTCCTGCAGTAGATCGAGCTCTTCGTCGCCAAGCATGCCCTGCTGCGTCGATGCAACGGTGAAGGCGCCAACGGGAGTGTTGTCGACCAGCAGCGGGAAGGATGCCAGGCAGTAGTTCGCGGCGATCCGCTCCACATCTGAGATGGGCCCTGCGTAGTCGCTCGCGTTGTCAAACGCGATCACGTCCCCGGTGCGCAGGACACGCCCGGTCACGCTGCAGTCCGCATCAGGGCTGTTGGCAACGCGGAACGTCACGCCATTGCGGCCTTCGGCACCCTTTCCAGTCCACGCGACTGGCCGGGCGACACCCTTGCCTGGATCAATCAGCGCGACGAAGGAATAGGCATAGTGGCCAACCTGGTAGGCAATGCGGCAGGCTTCCTCGAGCAATGCGGGTTGTTCACGGAAGCGCACGACCGCCGTGTTGATACCCGAAAGCATTTGCAACACGCGCGTGAGGCGCCGGATTCTCGTCTCGGCCTCTTGCCGCTCGCGGCCCATGGCCATCTCGCGAAGGGCCCTCTGCACCGCCGGGGCAAGCCGCGCCAACCGATCCTTGAGTACGTAGTCGCTGGCGCCTGCGATCAGCAGCTCGACCGCCGCCTCATCACCCAACGCGCCGGTCACCATGATGACCGGCAGGAACGGGTCCTTCTGGCGCACCATCTGCAACGCGGTACGCCCGTCGAAGGCCGGCAGCCTGGAGTCGGCGAGCACCAGGTCCGGGGTGAACTCCTCCAGCGCGGCACTGAAAGCCTGCCGCGTCTGTACCCGCCGGGCGACGAATTGGAGTCCGGACTTGTGCAACTCACGCTGCAGCACCTCCGCTTCCTCCGGAACGTCCTCCAGCATCAGGATCTTCAGCTCGCCGGACATCGTAACCGTCAACTCTCCTTGGGTGGCTTGTTGATCAGCATCCAGTACAGGCCCATCTGGGTGACGACCTGGGCAAACTCTTCGAAGTGCACGGGCTTGCTGATATAACTGTTCACGCCCAGGTCATAGGTGCGCAGAATGTCCTTGTCCTGCGTCGATGAGCTCAACACCACGACGGGGATCTTGCGCGTGCGCGGATCCACCTTGAGCTGCCGCAGGACCTCGAGTCCCCCGACCTTGGGCAGGCTCAGATCGAGCAGCACCAGGCGCGGCGTCTCCACCACGTTGCGGGTGGCATAGGTACCCCGGCCGAAGAGAAAATCCAGAGCCAGCGCGCCGTTCTTGAGCCACACCAGCCGGTTGGCCAGGTTCTGCTCCTTCAACACCCGGATGGTCAGTTCCGCATCCTCGGGGCTGTCCTCGATCAGCAGAATCTCAACTTCGTGTTGCGCATCGACCATGCTGTGACCTCACGTGTTGGCGCCGGGAAGGGAAAAATAGAAGGTTGCGCCAACACCCGGCGAGCCTTCGGCCCAGACGCGCCCGCCGTGCTTGTCGATGATGCGCTTGACGATGCCGAGGCCGACACCGGTGCCCTCGAATTCCTCCTCGTCATGCAGGCGCTGGAAGATGCTGAACAGCCGATGGCCATACTCCGGCTCGAAGCCAACGCCGTTGTCCTTCACCGAGCAGATACTTTCGTTGCCAACGGCCGTTGCGCAGATCTCGATCTGCGCAAGCTCGCGCGGGCGCGTGAACTTGATGGCGTTGGCAAGCAGGTTGAGCAACACCTTGCGGATGGCGGCCGTATCGGCCCGGATGTGCGGCAACCCGGCTGAGGCGCCCCCGGCTAAGGCGCCCCCGGCTAAGGCGCCCCCGTGGATCTGCACATCGACTCGCCTTCCGGCGAAAGACGGCGCCAGCTCTTCCAGGACGTCGCGCGCGAGCGCTTCGAGATCGATGTCGGCCAGAATGAGCTCACGGTCTCCGGCATGCGCGAAGGCGAGGATGTCCTTGATGAGCGTGCCCATCCTCACAGCGTTCCTGCGTACGACGGTGATGAGCCTGCGGCCCTCGGCATCGAGCTTGTCCGCGTATTCCTTCTGCAGGATGCTGGAAAAGTTGTCGATGGCGCGCAGCGGCGCCCGCAGGTCGTGGGAAACGGAGTAGCTGAAGCTCTCGAGGTCCCTGCCCGCCGCTTCGAGCTGCCGCGTGAGTTCGGCTACCCGCCTCTGCAACTGTGCGTTGACTTTGCGTACGTCAGCGTCGTGCTCCTCAACCATGGCGGGGCTCCGAATCGCACTGCAACATCAGCGCCGGAACTGAAACACAGCGGCACTCAACGCTACGCCGACCCGGTTGGGCGGGCAATAGCCTGCGCGGCGGATTCCACCCGCCGCACGGCTGCGCAGGTGCCCTCCGTGCCGCTAACTGATCGGGGCCATCAGGTGTTGATAGGGCGTGCCCGCCCACATCACGTAGGGGGTCTTGGTGTCAGGATCAGCGCTCTTCGGATAGGTTTCATAGAAGCTGGCATCCGCACCGACGATCATGATGTGCGGCCCGGTCTTGATCCAGTGGTTGGTGGCTGTCGGCTTGGCTGCGTAGGGGTCGGTGTTGCTGGCATCCGTACCCCCGGCCAACATGTACATGAGACCGACCTTGCCCGCCGGCGGTGTCTTGTGATTGAGATACGCATCTATCCAGTCCCCGGCGTTCTTGTCCCAGCACATCGGGTCGGGGCCCGGTGTTGCGGGATTGTCGGGCATGCACGTGAAGCCGTTGGTGCCCTTGCGAAGCGTCCGCATCCCGCCTTTAGGCTCGGGGACCACGACGGTGGCATTCTCGGCGACTTTCTTCGGCGCCGCCTTCATGGCGCTCGCAATCAACTGCTCGTCCGTGGGAGCCGGCTGCGCCCCGGTGGCGGCGGCGTGATGCATCGGCGGCGCAGCGGTGGGAGGCTCGGCGCCGAGCACCGCCCCGCCGAGACCCAGGATTGCTGCACCTGCACAGGCCCAGCGAACTGATTTGCTCATGGAACCCCCTTTTTTCGATGAGTTATTCGCGGACCGTGTATCTGACTCCCTTCCGGCCCGGGCTGCAACTGCGGCGGCATTGCTATGATTCGCGCCCCGGCGGCCCGCCGCACCGCGACACTGCGCCTTAAGGACAGACCCCCTTTGAAGCCCATCCTCAATATCGCCGCCTATAAATTCCTGCCGCTATCGGACCTGAAGACCTTGCGCACGCGCCTGCAGACGCTCTGCAAGGCCGCAAATCTCAAAGGGACGATCCTGCTGAGCCCGGAAGGCATCAATCTGTTCGTCGCCGGCGCCGCGGACGGGATCGAGCGGCTGCTGACCGAGCTGCGCGGCTGGCCGGGCCTGCAGGACCTGGCACCCAAGATGAGCGAGACGGCGGATCAACCCTTCAGGCGCATGTTGGTACGGCTGAAGAAGGAGATCATTGCCTTCGGCGTCCCCGGTATCGACCCTGCGCGGCGAACCTCGCCGAAGCTGTCCGCCCGCGAGCTCAAGCGCTGGTTGGATGAGGGGCGCCCGGTGACGTTGCTCGATACCCGCAACGACTACGAGGTGAAGCTCGGGACTTTCAGGAATGCCCTGGCGGTCGGCATAGATCATTTCCGTGAGTTTCCCCACGCCGTCGCCCGCCTGCCTCCCGAGTTGAAAGAGCAGCCGATCGTGATGTTCTGCACCGGTGGCATCCGCTGCGAGAAGGCGGGACCTTATCTGGAGCGCGAGGGGTTCAAGTCCATCTTTCAACTCGATGGCGGCATTCTCAAGTACTTCGAGGAATGCGGTGGCGCGCACTACGACGGCGAATGCTTCGTGTTCGATCAAAGGGTGGGTGTGGATCCGAGCCTGCACGAGACGGGCGCGTCGCAGTGCTTTGCCTGTCAGACTCCGCTCAGCGAAGCGGATCAGCACCATGAGCACTATGTGCCGGGAAAATCCTGCTCGTACTGTTTCAAAACCGCGGCTCAGCACATGGCGGCCAACATCGCGCGCCGCCACGAGCAGATCCGCAGGCTCGCGGTCCCTCTGCCGGGCAGCGAGCCCTACGATCACTTCAGACCGGTCACGGTGCCCGCGCGCTGTGACGGACGCCCATTGTCAGATCTGCTGTGCGGCATCTTTGCACATGTCCCGGCTGAAGTCTGGCACCAGCGCCTTGCCGCCGGAAGCATATTGAATGCAGCGGGCGAGCCGGTGCCCGGCAGCCAGGTGGTGCGCGCAGGAGAACGCTACCTGCACAAGGTTCCCGCAGTGGTCGAGCCCAACGTCAACATGCAGATCGAGATGTTGCATGAGGACGCGGCAGTGATCGTGTTGAACAAGCCTGCGCCGCTGCCGATGCATGCCGGGGGCCGCTTTTATCGGAACACACTGCAACACGTGCTCGACACAGTCTACTATCCGCAGAAGCCTCGTCCGTCACATCGGCTCGATGCGAACACAACCGGCGTGGTCGTGGTCGCCCGCACGCGCCATTTCGCCGGACAGATCCAGTCGCAGTTCGCGCGCGCGGAAGTGGAGAAGGTTTACCTGGTCCGGGTGAACGGTCATCCCGCAGCGGATGAATTCACGTGCGACGCGCCGATCAGCAGCGAGGCCGGCAAGCTCGGCTCGAGAACTGTTGATCAGGACTGCGGCCTGCCTGCCCATACCGAGTTTCGGGTTCAGCAGCGGCTCGCCGATGGCACCGCCCTGCTGGAGGCGCGTCCGCTGACAGGCCGCACCAACCAGATCCGCATCCACCTTGCACATTTGGGTTTCCCTGTCTGTGGCGATCCGGCCTATCTGACGGGTAGCCGCCTGGGCGAGAGTCAGACTTTGGATGTCGATGCGGCACCGCTGTGCCTGCATGCCTGGCGCATCGGTTTCAGGCATCCACTGGACCAAAAGACGGTGACATTTACGGCGCCAGCGCCTGCCTGGGCTCGTTCCGCCGTGCCGTGAAAGGGGCGCGAGCGGCGCGAGTCAGCTTTGTAGCTGTAACATAGCCGGTGTAGCATGCAGCGGGCGTGTTCCGGCGCGCTATACGCGCACTAAGTTAGTGGCGCGGGCCCGCGACCGATAATACTTGAGACCCACTACAGATGACGCACTACCAGATCCGCTCCTGCACCCCGGACGACGCTGCGATTGTCGCTCGACATCGCGTTGAAATGTTTCGGGAGATGGGCGAGGTTCCGACCGATGATCTCGCCCGGGAGTTACTCGACAAATCCACCTCGGCTTTGGCCGCCGCCTTGGCGGATGGCTGCTACGTCGGGTGGTTGGCAGTGGGCGATCACGGCAAGGTGATTGCGGGCGCAGGAGCGCACATCAGGCCGCAGCTCCCGCGGATGTCGCACGATAGGGCGCGCGTCGAGGTCATGCCGGTCCCGCTGGTTGTCAACGTATACACCGAGCGTGAAAGCCGAGGCCAGGGAGTCGCGCGGGCGCTGATGCGGGTCGTGATGAAATGGGCATCCGCAGTCGGATCGGACCGGGTCGTGCTCCATGCCTCGGATGCCGGCCGGCCGCTGTACACCTCGCTTGGCTTCGACCCGACGAACGAAATGAGCTGGGTTCCACCGAAGGATTTCGCTCGCTCGCCGTGATTTCGGCGACTGATCGGCTGCGCGGACTGCGGCCTTTCGCAGTGCTGCTGTGTGCGGGCGCTCTGTCTTCTTTGGGGTTCGCGCCATTGAACCTGTGGCCGCTGACGTTTCTGTCGCTGGCCCTGCTCATACACCAGGTGATGCAAGCGAAGCGCTTGCCTGAGGCCGCGGCCCGAGGGTGGGTCTTTGGGGTTGCGCACTTCATTGTCGGGCTCAACTGGATCGCAACGGCTTTTACTCACCAGGACAACATGCCGGCATGGCTTGGATGGGTCGGCGTCGTACTCCTGTCGCTGTACCTGGCGCTTTTTCCGGCGCTGGCCAGTGCGCTCGCGTGGCGTGTGACGCACCAACACAGGCTCGGGTTCGTTTTCATGTTCGCCGCCGCGTGGATGTTGTCCGAGTGGTTGCGCGCCAGCCTCCTGACGGGATTTGCATGGAACCCGGTGGCAGTCATCAGCCTGGAATTGCCGTGGGTCGCTCAAGGCGCGCGATGGATCGGCACGTACGGCCTGTCAGGCGTGTGGGTAGTGGCCGCTGGCTTGTTTTGGGTGGGCCTGCAGCACAGGTGGCGCGCCACCCTCGCTCTGACGCTCGTGCTGGCCACGATTTCGATGGCTCTCGGGCGATCGATGCTCCTCGTACCGGAGCCGGGGATGACCGAGATCCCCTTCCGCATCGTGCAGCCGAATATTGGACAGGATGAAAGGAATGACCCCGGCCAGGCACAGCGAAACGCACGCATTTATGCGCGGCTGTCCGGTGCCCCCGCTGGGGATTCCCTCGCTAACCGCTCGGTCGCGCCGGCTTCGGTACCCCGATTGTTACTGTGGCCCGAAGGCGCAACGTTCCGCTTCCTCGATATTGAGCCGGATGCCCGCGAGGAGCTTGCGGCATTGCTTGGACCGCACGATTTACTCATCACCGGAGGCGAATCGATCACTCTGGATCCGCAAGGCGGCGATGATGACGTGTATCGCAACGGTGTATTTGCACTGGACGCAGCGGCTGTTATCCGCTGGCGCTACGACAAGGCGCATCTCGTACCGTTTGGGGAGTACCTGCCTGCGCGTCCGCTCTTGGGGCGCTTGGGGCTGTCGCGCCTCGTGCCCGGCGACGGCGATTTCACCCGGGGTCCAGGACCGCGCACTTTTCCCTTACCCGGGGGCGCCTCAGCCGGCTTCAGCTCTCGTGGCGTGCCGGCATCGGTTGGCGTGCAGATCTGCTACGAGATCATTTTTTCGGGACACGTCGTCGACAAGACGCGGCGCCCCACTTTCCTGTTCAATCCATCCAACGATGCCTGGTTTGGCACGTGGGGACCTCCTCAGCACCTGGCTCAAGCGCAATTGCGCGCGATCGAAGAAGGCATTGCGGTGTTGCGCGCCACGCCGAACGGAATCTCGGCCGTGATCAGTCCGACGGGCCGCCTCGTTTCCACCCTTGCGAGCCACCGTGCAGGCGTGATCGACGGATTCATACCGGAGCCGCTGCCGCCGACGGTGTTCTCCCGACTAGGACTTTGGGCCTGTGCGCTGTTTGGCCTTTGTCTCGCAGGCCTCGGGCGCGCGCTAACCGCATTCGCCGCCCAGTAACCCGCTTTTGAGCTCCGGGTTCGGCGGCACCGCGCCCAACCAGATGGCCAGCAGCGCCCGGGAGAAATCATCCCCCTCGATCGTGCCCCTGGGGACTCCGTTGACCCACACCTGGACACCCGCATGCGGCCTGCGGTCGAACTGCAGTTGCTGCCCGCGCTGCATGTCGGACATCCAGGTGTTGAGTTTCGCAATCCGCGCGGCCAGCGGGGCGGACTGACCGGCGCTGCTGCGCTCAAACCCCTCCAGGAATGCCTTGCGCAGATCGTCGACGCCCACGTTGCGCACAAAGTGCAGGACGAGCTGTTGGGGCGTGTCGGATTCGATGAGCTGCTTGGGATCGTGCACGGGTTGGACGACATACAACGCCGCGACATACACGTTGACTTTGAGGAAGGTCGCCTTGCGTACGCCCAGCCCATTCAGCTTCAGGTCATTGCCGCTCACCTGGACATGGCCGGGGAAGCTGATGTCCCTGCACGTTTTATCTTGTGCCGCACACACACCGGCAGCCAGCGTGAGACATATCAGCCAGGCAGACTTCATGACAGGAATGTTCATGCGGGTGCGTCTTCCCAGGTGGTGCCGTATGTTGCAGTGCAGCAATATTGTACTCGGGAGGCATCATAACCCACCACGGCGTGCCGCAATATTCGCCCCGTGGACGAGCGCGATGCCCAGCGCCCAGGGGTAAAAGTACAGCAGCGAAGTGGCCCGCTCGGCAACGGGGAGCGGAGCGTGCAGCAGCAGCAGTACGGCTGCGAACGGCAACCCTGGAGCGGCGCTCCACAGGATCCTCGCCCACACCGGCCAAGGAATGAAGATCGAGAAGTTCGCCAACCACCCGATGAGCAGACACACTCCCAGTACGAATCGTGACAGGGAGTCAGGGTGCGCCGCGAATGCCACGCCGTATCGAACGGCCGCTACGAATGCCTGAGCGCCAATTCCACCTCCATGCAGGCTGGGTGTTATCCAGGCGAGCGCGTACGCAGCCCAACCCAATATCGCCAGTTGCCGGTACGGGCCGGCCCTCGGGATGTACACCTGCGCCAGCCGTTGGGGGGTCCTGATCATTCTTCGGCGGCCTTGGCTCAAGACCGGCAAGGCCAGGGCCGATTGAGCAACTCGTTGTTGGGGTTATCCGCCGGCGCCGTTGGCAATTGTCATCTGTGACACATGGGTTTAGCCTTGACGGTTAGCAGGCTCGCTGAACCATGACTAAGTACAAAGGCGCAAGACTGCAGTGGGACTGTGTGAACCGGAAGTTATCACCAGGAGTTGCTCATGAAAAGATCGAATTGGCTGGCGGCGAGCGCCGCGGCCATGCTCATGCTTGCATGCTCGAGTCAGAAAGCCCCCGCGGAAGAAGCCGTCGCCAAGATCGATACCTCGTTGGACGCCATTCACGATACGGCGTCGAAATATACGCCGGACACATTGAAGAACGTCCAGGAGCAGGTTGCCACACTCAAGCAGAGTTTCGCCAAGGGCGACTACAGTGGTGTGCTGGCCGCGGCTCCGGCAGTCACTGCAGCCGTTGCAAGTCTGAGGAAGGAAGCGCTTACGAAGTCGTCCGATGCCGATGCAGCGCTG
>Ga0307479_10003902_pt1 | contig 13645 bp, 13 predicted proteins | sample atmos_gasesECM4C_FD_203743 | JGI IMG/M metagenome (GOLD analysis project Ga0307479, IMG submission 203743) | Hardwood forest soil microbial communities from Morgan-Monroe State Forest, Indiana, United States - atmos_gasesECM4C_515 | ecosystem: Environmental > Terrestrial > Soil > Temperate...
AATCCAGCAAAAGCGTTAATTGACGAACAATGAAAACCAAATGTGTAGGACAGCCTACCAATCGTGTTTATCCTTGTGAATCCGGTGAAGACCTTATAGAAGAGAACAACCACCGTTCGTCACCGGTCGCGCAAACGAGAAACATCGGGACGCGGCTATCTTAATCTCGAATAGGAGAATTAATTTCGTGAAGAAGAAGCGCGCCTCGCAACCCGCTCCGCGCAGTAATGTGGCCGGTAAGCCCATACACAATGAAATTCTGATGGCCATGACGCCCCGCGAATTCAATCTTGTCCGGCCGCATCTTCAATTTGTAGATTTGGAGCAACATCGCGTTCTTCACGAGCCGTATCGAAAATTGAAATTCATGTATTTCCCAAATCGCGGGCTCATTTCCTTGGTGGTAGTGCTTAAAAACGGTAAGACCGTGGAAGCTGGCATCGTTGGCAAGGAAGGAGCCTCCGGGACAGCTCTAGCGGCCGGCGTCAGAAGTAGCGCGCTCCGAGAAATAGTGCAGATTTCTGGCGAAGGCTTCAGGATTAAAAGTGAAACGTTTCAAAAGCTAGCGTCAGTCATACCCAATTTGCGCAAAACGTTGAATCGCTACATTGTGTTGCTCGGGATGCAAGTGTCGCAAACCGCCGCCTGCAATCGCTTACACGAAATCGAACAGCGCCTGGCTCGTTGGTTGCTGATGGCTGAAGATAGCGCCGCAACTTCCATGTTGGGCATTACGCACGATTTCCTCGCCACCATGCTTGGCACCGACCGACCCAGTGTCACGCTCGCGGCCGGCTTGTTGCAGAAATCCGGCCTCATCGAATACGGCCGAGGATCGGTGAAAATTACGAATCGTCCCCAGTTGGAAGCCTTCGCCTGCGAGTGTTATTCCGTGATTCGTGATTACAGCCGCGAGTTTTGAGACCGTCTCCCTATTCTGGGGATTAAAAGCCGGCGTGCGTTGCACGACTTACCGATGAATTGACGCGAAAGCTAGAACAAGATGGCGGAGCACTTAAAACAGCTGCGCCATGAACCGTTAACAACTGCCGGAGCGGACTGCGGAAGCAGATGGTTTCTTCCTTACGCGCTCATGCGAATATATGTCCATGTCTGACGTAACTCGCTTGCGGCTGTTCGCTAAACGCGCGCTGATATTCCTCGCATGTGGCTTAGTCGTTACTTATGCTTGCGATTTTTTGTATTTCCGGATTCGAATGATTCACCCACAGCCCTCAAACCCAGTGGAAACCTTCACCGCGCCGAGACTCTATGCTATCGGCGTAAAAGGAGGAAAAGTCGACTACGAGCTTGACCAGCAAAATCCACAGCAGACTTGGACTTGTGCGCACGCAATGTTTCCGCAAGCAGGTTATTCTCCCTGCTGGTATGTAAAGCCCAAAAGCCGTCAGCCCATCCCGATGTAAAGAACTCAGTCGCGCGGCACAAACAGAGCCAGCGTATAAGTGCCCAGCATGGTGCCCACCGGAATAAACGGCACAGCGAGCAACGCCGCCACCACTGCCAAGATTCGGCTCGCTCCGGCTCCCGCAAGCAAACTAATCCCCGCCAACACCCCCAAAATCCCGCTCGCCGCCGACAGCACCGTCCATCCAGCGTAAATCAAGTGAAACGCGCCCATGAGCGGATACGGATTAGGAACTCGGTTGAGCAGGGCCCCAAACATCACCGTTGCGGTTGGAGTGAAACTCAACATCCAGACGGCCACGATAATTCGGACAATGCCGTAAATCAACCAGAAGAGACCCAACATCCATCCGCTCCTTAATGTAACGGCAGGCCTGGATGTTTCAGGTGACACATGCCCTCCTCGGAATGAAGTTGTCATGCGCCGCTTTTTCAGGCGCTAACTTTATATAAGGGAACACGCGAACACAAGGCTGCGAAATCTTGGAGAATAGCGGAAAAGAAATTAGTAGGAAGGAAGTTGACCGAAGGAAAAGAGGAAAGACGTCCCAGCCCGGTTGCTCCGATTTCTCGGAGCGTTTCGTCTGTCCCCTTCTCCCTCGACTTGGCGGATGTCAATAACCGCACGCGAATAGTCGCAAAAATCAGGAAACAGCTCTATCAGGGAAATCCTGTAAATGTGCTTAGAATTTACTTCAAATTAGGCGGGAGTCACGGCGCTTGCCGAATCCACCACAAGACCTTGCCCATAATCCGCCAAGTGCGATTCTTTCCAAGTTTCACGGCCTCGTAGTCGCGGTTCTCGGATTCCAGAAGTTGCACACCGTTTACCAGCAAGAATCGTGAGAGGGTCAGCCCGCTTTCGCGTTGCCAGGTCACCACGATCTTCCCGCTCAATTCGCCCGGATTGGTCGCCGAACGGTCTACCGCTACGATGTCATTGTCGTTTATCAGAGGACTCATGGAGGCTCCGCGAACTCGCAGGCAAGTCGTCTCTGCGGGATGCGGGCACCATACCGCCGGGGCAGCTATCATTTCGTGGGCGGGAATTTCATCCAGGTCCAGGAAGGCGTCGCCTTTGCCTCCATGCGTCGCCGCATGCGCGGCCAACACCGGAATAGCCACCAGTCTGGCCCTGGGTACCACCGGGTTTTTCTTCTTATGGCTTCCGGCCACTACGATCTCGAAATCCGGGAAAGCCGCTTTCCTCATCATCCCGTGGCCTTCCGGCAGCATCTTCGAAAGATCGGAAGTTTTGAAGCCTGCGCGCTCCCAGAACCATGACGATTCTGGCTCGCCAATCAGATTTCCGATCTGGATGTACGCCTGGGCCGGCGGTTCATGAGTGCCGCGTTCCCACCGTGACAAAGCCATCGCGGAATAATGGAGTCGCGACGCGAAAGCCGACTGCGTCAGTCCCATCCGCCGCCGCAAACTCAGAATTCTGCGCGCCCATTCCGGATTTGAAGGTTTGCGGGTTCTCATTAGGCCAAGTCTATGTGCCGTCAGCTACCATTTGTGTTAGTCTTAGCACGCACTGCGTTTGCTCCCTGTCAGAAAAGGCTCGTCATGAATAGTGACAAAGTGGATAGTAACACGAATTCTATCCCCTCCGTCTCACTTTTTCGGGGCATCTATAACCGCGTGGCTAAGCGCCTCGGAGTGGATCCGTCGTACGTAAGCCGCGTCGCTCGAGGCGAGCGAAAGTCCGCAGTGGTGGAAAAAGCTCTTGCGGAAGAAGTGCGCGTCATTCGAGACCATCTGAACAACCACGAGAACGGTCACAACCGCAACAACCACAACTCGCTCAACCAAAAAAAGAAATCCAAAACAAAATCCCGAGATAGCGAGACTCTAGAGGCCTAACTCCGGCATTCCGATTGTCCGAGCTAGAGTCGACCTTTGAAGGCTATCTTGAGCAAGGATAATTTGTCGGCCCGACGCTAAGCTCACTTCAACAGTTATCTTGGATTTGTTGTAGGCTACGGCATCGTTCGCTCGGGATCCTTTTTTGCTTCGTCGATCCAGGCCTTAAGCACTTCCACATTTTTCGGATCCGGATCCATAAATACCAGTCCCACTCCCAAATTTGAATGTGCGTAAACAACCCGAACCTTGCTTTCGAAGACCTTATCGCCCACCGTAATCTTTACCAGCGCGATGGTGTCCTCCGGGAAAGGGTTCATCATGTCCAGATAACAGCCCTGCATACTTAGTTCGGTTACGCGCGTGGCGATGCGCATTTTGGTAGCCGATTCGAACAGTTCGGCGCTAGCGATAAATGTATACCGTGGATTTCGCCGGCGTTGCTCTTCGCTCATCCTCATCCCCCAAGAAACACAGGTAATGCTTTTATCTAGCGACCTATGTCTAATCGCGATCTGTCTTAATGGTGTAACGCCCCGGATACCCGCTTTATACGGCGGTAATGTATGACCATGATGGCACAGAAAAAGGACAATGCTCGTCCTCGCCCCGTCGCGTTGCCAATAGAACAACCATCCATCGCCGCCATTCACGGCATCTCATCTCTCAGTACTAGGCCGGACCGCATATTGCGCCTAGCGACACAAGATGCCAGAATCTGACTCGCTGTTGACCTGTGCCGGAAACAAGTTAGCGTGTTGCGGTGTCTAAATAACGTAGCGCCATGAACGGTGGCAACGCATCAAGTAGGCTCACCGGCGCTGTGACGCTCGATTAGCCCGGGTGTCTCATTTTGGACCAGGGCTGGGAAAGGCCAGAGTGTCTGATTGGGCTAGTGCGCTCCCTTGGGGGCGCGACGAATCCGAACTCCTCACCGAGCTACAAGCCGGTTCCGAAACTGCGTTCGATTGGCTGGTCACTCATTACCACGCACCTGTTTACAACCTGATTCTCGGGATGCTTGGGGATGCTTCCGATGCCGCCGATGGCACTCAGGAAGTTTTTCTAAAAGCATTTCGCGGTATCCGTGGTTTTCGGCACGGCAGTTCTTTGAAGACCTGGCTGTATCGCATTGCCATACGCGAAGCGCTCAATCATAAGCGTTGGTTTAAGCGCCATCTTCAAAAAACCGTGTCCATCGATGCTGAACTGGAAGAGGGCCGCGAGCATCTTGAAATCGAAGATCTCTGCGCCACGCCGTTCGAACAATTGGCCGCCCGGGAAATGCAACTGGTCGTACAGCGCGCCCTACTCAGTGTCCCCCACGTTTTTCGCGTTGCCGTTATCTTGCGGGACCTCGAAGGTTTCAGCTACGAGGAGGTCGCTGAGATTCTGGAGTGCAGCATCGGAACAGTAAAGTCGCGCATTTTGCGAGGAAGGCGCGCCCTGAAAGAAATTCTTGAGCCCCTTTTGTCGGAGGCGGAATCGCACGCTGCGGCTGAACGTGAAACTCCTCACTCAGCCCCGGCAAAATCCCACGTTGCAAAAAAGGCGCGGCACTCTCCTTTTAAAGACGCCTATGCAGCGGCGTGGCCTGTTGCCAGCGTTATTCCTTCCAAGGGCATGACTTTGGCCAACGATCCCACGGGGGAGGTGACCGATGAACTGTAATTCGGTGCGCACCCGCTTGGCTGGTTACCTTGACGACGGACTTACTGGCTCTAACCGTATGCAGGAGCGCGCGAGCGTCCGTGAGCACCTGGAATTCTGCGCCGATTGCCGTGAGGATCTTCAACGTTTTCGCAAGTTAGGTGTAATTCTATCGACTGTGACCAAGCACGCGCCTCCACCCGATCTCTCCGTGCGTATCAAACTGGCTGCCGCGCAAGCCCAGGCCAATCGAGGCTGGCGTGCCCGTGCACATCAAATCGCTAACCGCGCCGAGATACTGCTGGACAATGTTTTTCGTCCGCTCACCTTGCCGGCCACCGGCGGATTCGTATCAGCCATCCTGGTTTTTGTCTTGGTTTTTCAGATCTTGGCCCCCGGCATCACCGTGCGTGCTGTAGAAAATGATGTGCCCATTAACTTGATGCGCCCGGCGGAGTTGGTTTCACTCTCGGAATATCCGCCTTCTTGGGCGCCCGAACATGATGTGGAATTGGCCTTGCCACATGGCTTGTTGGTTGACGTTACTGTCGACGCGCGAGGAACGATGACTGGCTACCAGATTTTGTCGGGACCGCACAGCACCGATATGCGCCACCAGCTCGACCAGTTGCTGATGTTCTCGCGCTTCAGTCCCATGCTTAGCTTCGGGCGCCCAACTGCAGGCGGCCACGTGATTTTAAGCTTTAGCGCCGTGCACGTGCGCGGATAACGACTCCAGCAGCGTCGCAGGCACACCAACAGTAACCCTGGCAAATCCTTATTCTTAGCTTACCTGTACCCGCTTCCTCCTAACACTGCTCACCCGTTCAGCTTACGACTCGTTCGCACCTGACCCTCGCGTTTTCTTGCACGCCACGCTCCCACGGGTTCAATGGATCAGGAGGCGCCCATGGCCCTCACTGTTCGGTTTTGTGCATATGTGCTCACGCGCACAACTTTCCGCGTGGCGCTTCGAATCATCGTACTGGCTGCGATTGCCGTGCTGATTACTTCTTGCTCCGTATACGCGCAAACTGAAGTACCCACCGCCGAGCGCACCCTCTTCGACGACCTTAACCGCGAACGTGCCGCGAAGGGTTTGCCGCCTCTCCATTGGGACGCCGCGCTCGCGTCCGCAGCCCGCGAGCACGCCTCTCGCATGGCACAGCGCAACGTTTTGTCGCATCAGCTTCCAGGTGAACCGCAGGTTCAGGATCGCGCCACCAAGGCCGGTGCGCGCTTCACGACCATCGCCGAAAATATTGCTGTAGCTCCGAACTCGGCGACCATCCATTCGGCATGGATGCAATCACCACATCATCGCGAAAATATTCTCGATCCGGAACTCAACGGGGTTGGCATCGGCGTCGTGAAAGGTAGCGATGGACTGTTTGCCGTGCAGGATTTTTCGCAAGCGGTAAGCAATCTAAATTTCAAACAACAGGAACAGCAAGTCATCGCGAATCTGAATGTTCACGGCATGCAGGCAACACGAGCGACCAATGACGCCCGCAAGACCTGCGAAATGGACCGGGGCTATGCGGGCACTCGTCCACTGTCCGTCACCCGCTTCGAGACCGCTGATTTGACGAAGCTGCCTTTTGATTTGGAACGGAAGCTTCGCTCCGGCCGGTATCATTCTGCGGCCGTCGGCGCTTGTGAAGGCGGCGGCTCCGCCGGGTTCACGCACTTCAAGCTTGTCGTCGAACTTTTCTAAATTAATTACTGGTCGTCAGATCCAGGGATTTCAATGCCGCAAAGCAATCCCCGTCCAGTGCGTGAGGCACATCCCCGGCCATGATCTTAAACACTTCGGCTTTGGCTAAAGCGCTGCGGTAAGGCCGTTTCGAAGACAGCGCATCGTAAACGTCCGCGACGGCAATAGCTCGTGCTCCCGGCGAAATCTGTGCGGCACGTAGATTGCGGAAATATCCCGAACCATCTAACCGTTCGTGATGCGAGCTGGCCAGGAAAGCCAGGTCCTGAAAGCCTCGTATGCGTTCCAGTATTCGTTGCGTGTAATAAGGATGCAGCCGCACCGTCTCCCATTCCACGGAAGTTAATTTTCCCGCTTTGTCTAGAATGTTGTTGGGTATGCTGAGTTTTCCGATGTCGTGAAGGAGAGCGGCGCGTCGCACCAACGTGACCTGATCTTCGGGCAGCGCCAGTCGTTGACAAATCGCCACCGCGATGCTGGTTACTCCCCGTGAGTGTGAATGCGTGCATGGCGATTTGATGTCGATAATGTTCGCAAAAGCTTCGCAAACATTGTCGAGCTTGGCCTCATCGGCATAGAGCGAAACGCTGATCGGCTCCATCTCCATTACTGCTTCACGCACGCGATCTTGTTCGATGAGCTTCCACAGCTCACTGTCTTTTTCCAGTTCGCCCACTGCCCGCACTAGTTCCGGGTCAAACCAGGATCCGCTTCTATCTCGAAGCACCTGGAAACCGTCGGAAACTCCGTTCAATGTGACGAACACCTCGAGCGTTTGGCACAAATTCATGATCCGCGAGAAAAACGGAATATCCTCCCCCTTGCGACCGGCGGGAAATCCTTTTCCGTTCCAGTGTTCATCCAGGCTGTAAATCGCTGTCGTCGTGGAGTCGGAGAAGCCAATCTTCTTCACGATTTGCGCTCCGCGATCACAGCGCAGATCGATCAGTTCACGTGTTTGCGCGTCCCGGTTCGTGGCCACGCTGGCAATGGCGTACACCCGCTCCAGCCGCGATCGTCCGGGCATTACGTTGCGCAGTAAGTATTCCAGCCCCTCAAAACTCGCCTTCGTCCAGTCGGTCGCCTTGACCTCCTGCTTGGCTTTGCGCTCGTCCCCTCCCAGAATCTCGTACATGCGCGCAGCATTGCTGCTGCACCCTGCGTCCTTCAGCAGCGTTGCATAGTAAAGGTCGGACTTTTGCTGCACAGAGAGATTGAGAATATCCGCCAGGCGCATGCTCAATAGGCAGCACTTGACCGCATGGCCCATCGGCTGCCCTTCCGTCAAATCCAGTGCGTAGGACAGCGCGGAAATCAAATCCGACAGGCGCAGTTGCGTCGCGGACGATACTGGAGTCGTTGTCTCGGTGATCAGCATGGGCGGAAATACCAGTATAGGGCGACCCGCCGTCAAGACTTTGACGTTGAGGCACCACGGTGCGCTGAGAGGAAACATCTTTGGCGCGGACGACTCCTCAGTCGTTTATGCAACAAATTGTTGTTTTTGGATAACAGACGAAATACACTGGCGCCACGCCATGAGCCTCTATTATTGGTTTCGATTTAATAAGCCACCCAACTAGGAGCGAGGGGCGTTTTCTCTACAAGCACTCAAAAAGAGATTTGGCCCACTCGCAAGAGTGGGTTTTTTATTTCCAGTAAGAGCCGAAAGGAAATTCCAATGATTATCTCCATGAGACTTCATTCCACTCCTGAAGAAATCGCCGAAGTTCGCAAACAAGTCGAGCGGTTCGGCTACAAAGTGCATTCCATCGAGGGCGAGGAGCGCGTCGTGATCGGTGTCGTTGGCATCGGCGATGTTACCGCGTGCCTGGAGTCCGTCGAAGCCATGCCGCAGGTCGAAAAAGTGGTGCCCATTTCGGCTCCTTACAAATTTGTCAGCAAAGAATTTCGCGCCGGCAAGACGCGCATAAAAATTAATGGCCTCGAAATCGGCGGCGATGAATTCCTCGTCGCGGCTGGTCCTTGTTCCGTGGAGTCCGAAAAACAAATCATGCAAGCCGCCGAGGGCGTCGCTAAAGCAGGCGCCAAAATGCTGCGCGGCGGCGCCTTCAAGCCGCGAACATCTCCCTATGACTTTCAAGGCATGGAGGAAGAAGGTCTGAAGCTTTTAGACAAAGCGCGCAAGGAAACCGGGCTGGCCATCATCACGGAAGTGATGAGCGATCGCGACGTCGATCTGATCGCTCAGTACGCGGACGTGATGCAGGTAGGCGCGCGCAACATGCAGAATTTTATTCTGCTCAAGGCTCTCGGCAAGTGTCGGCGCCCGGTGCTCTTGAAGCGCGGCCTGAGTAGCACCATAAAGGAACTCTTAATGTCCGCCGAATATATCGTCGCGCACGGCAACTCCGAAGTAATTCTATGCGAACGCGGTATCCGAACGTTTGAGACTGCCACACGCAACACCTGTGACATTGCAGCCATCCCGGTATTGAACGAGCTAACTCATTTGCCGGCGATCCTCGATCCTAGTCACGCTACCGGAAAACGCAGCCTGGTGCCCGCCTTATGCCGCGCAGCCGTGGCTATTGGCGCCGACGGCTTGATCGTGGAAGTTCATCCCGCACCGGAAAAGGCCATCAGCGACGGCGCGCAATCATTGGATCTGGTTCAGTTTCGAAGAATGATGCAGGACCTGCGTCCCTATGTCGACCTGTGGCAAGCTTCGAGGAAAATTCAACAGGCCTCAACCGTTGCCGTCGCCTGAAAATCTGAAAGGGCGATTCTGATCTTGAACCTGTTCGAAATGTTCAATGATGTAATTGCAGCACGCGCATGAGCGTAGCTTGCAGTTTCTGGCACTCCAACTGACGCTCGTGTTCATCTTTTGTGCGGTCGCTCAGCGCTTCCTTCAAGAGCATCAAGTTTCGCCGGAACTCCAACTGCGCTAGGACCAGGCGGCTCAGCGCCTTCAGCGCGTCTTTCTGGTCCGGAGCAAGGTCCCGCGGTTTCTTGTCGATCACGCATAAAGTTCCTAAGGCGAACCCATCTTCCGTAACCAAAGGAGCTCCGGCATAGAAGCGTATGTGCGGCTCCGACACCACTAAAGGATTGTCTCGAAATCGTTCATCTGCCAATGCATCCGGCACGACAAATATGTCCGGCTGTAAAATTGCAGTCGAGCAAAGCGCGACGTCGCGAGAAGTTTCCGCGACAGAAATCCCCACTCGCGATTTGAACCACTGGCGCTCCCCATCAATCAGCGAAATTAATGCAATAGGGGTTTCGCAAACATACGAAGCCAGCAGTGTGAGATCGTCGAACGCTAATTCCGGGTCGGTATCGAGGATGGCGTATTTCTCAAGAGCGGCGACGCGGCTCTCTTCGTTCTTGGGCTTGGTCAGTTCCATGATCTCCTCCAACTATCGCGAATCGATCCCGGTCAAGAAGGCGGCGGTAAGCTTAACTCTAGTGCCGTAGTATATGCGACCGCAAGTCGCGGCCCGAGTAGCGACCAGTCTGGATATTTTGTGAATGCCTGGGCCATTCGAATGGCATGTCGACGCGCCGACAATTGGACAAAATGTCGGCGGGTCGACAATTGCACTGGTCGACTCAAGCAGTTTTATAAACTGAAAAATTAGTTTCGCATTGCCAGAGGAAAATCTTTGTTTCACATGAAACGGATTGCATTCGAACGTGAGTGTCATTCGAATGCGGAAGCGCTTCGAACGGTGACTGTTTTGGTGATAGGCTGATGCACTTTCACGGAGGGCAATGATGCACAGATGTTTTAACCCAAAGGCCGTTGCTGTAATCCTTGCGCTGGGTACCACATTTTCTGCCGGGTATGCACAGGAAAAGCCGGCGGCCCCGGCGAAGAGAATTGCAGTGCGCGCCGGGCACTTGATTGACGGCCGCAACGACAAAGTAATCGACAACGCGCTCATCCTGATCGAGGGCGACACCATTACCTCGGTTTCGTCCGGCGGCCAGCCCCCTGCCGGCGTCGAATTGCTTGACCTTTCGCAATACACAGTGCTTCCCGGATTCATGGATACCCACACCCATGTGATTTTGAATGGCGATATAACTGCCGAAGATTACGATGTGCAATTACTGAAGCAATCCATTCCTTATCGCGCGATTTTAGGCGCGCGCAATGCGCGCATAGCGCTAGAGCACGGATTCACAACCCTGCGCGATCTGGAAACGGAAGGCGCAATGTATGCCGACGTCGATGTCAAGACCGCCATCGCCAATGGCGAAGTGCCCGGGCCGCGGATGCAAGTGGCCACCCGCGCGATGACTCCCACCGGCATGTATCCACTGTTGGGATATTCGTGGGAGCTGAAGGTGCCCACCGGCGTCCAATATGTCGACGGCGTCGAAGGCGCCCGCAAAGCTGTTCGCGAGCAGGTGATGTATGGCGCCGACTGGATCAAATATTATTCGGATCGCAAATATCATTTTGAAGCTGACGGCGTGCTGCACAGCATGGTGAATTTTACCGACGAAGAGGCAAAAGCGATTGTCGACGAATCGCACCGGCTGGGAAAACGGGTTGCGGCCCACGCGATTGGTTCGGACGGGATCGCGGCGGCGCTGCGTGCCGGAGTCGACACCATCGAGCACGGCGACGGGCTTACCGATGCTCTGATCGATGAAATAGCCAAGAAGGGTGTCTACTGGGTGCCAACAATCACCGTGGGTGCTTACGTTGCGCCAGGACGCGGCGGAAACTGGACCAGGATGGTGGACCTGGAGCGCGTCGCCTTTCAAAAAGCGTTGAAGAAAAACGTGAAAATTGTTTTCGGAACCGACGCCGGCGGATTCGATTGGAAAGAATTAAATCAATCGAAGGAGTTTGAATACTACGTGCAGTACGGGATGACTCCCATGCAGGCAATCCGGTCCGCGACTTCGATGGCCAGTGAGCTGTTGGGCTGGAAAGATAAAGTGGGAACCATCGAGCCCGGTAAATGGGCCGATATTGTCGCGGTGAGCGGTGATCCGTTGAAGGATATTTCCGAATTGTCGCGCGTGAAATTCGTGATGAAGGGGGCAGTAGTTTACAAAAGCGAGCTGCACTAAGCTAATTTTTCAGGGTTCAGAAGAAAGCGGCGCCGCCGTCCACATTGATGGACTGGCCGGTCATGGCGCTCGAAGCGTTAGAACAAAGGAATAGCGCAGCCTGCGCGATTTCGTCGGCGGTTTGTCCCCGGCCTTGCAAGATCGATTGTAAAAAACCAGCAAGTTGTTCTTCTGAACTGACACCGATCTTCTTGGCCAGCGTAGCCCCGAGTTCCTGGGACATAACCGTTTCGGTGACTGGGCCCGGACAGATGGCATTCACGCGAACACCTTTCCGCGCGGCCTCTGCCGCGGTCACCCGCGTCAAGCCCAGCATGCCGGCTTTGGCAGCGGCATACGCAGAACCCCACGAAAAAGCAGACTTAGCCGACAAACTGGAAATGTTGATAATGACCCCGTGCTCATGCTCGTACATTTCTGGCAATACCAACTGCGACAAGAGAAATGCAGCGCGCAGATGTGCGGCGATCACCTGATCGAAATCGGCCAGCGGATATTCTTCGACGGGAACAACTGGCCCGTAGTGACCGGCATTGTTCACCAGAATAGTTACCGGGCCAAATTTGTCGCGCGCCGCGTCAACGATCCGCCGGCAGTCGTCTTCGATGGTTACATCGGCGGCCGCGTATGCGACTTGGCCTCCGCGATGCGAAATCTCCGCCGCCGTAGAAGCAAGTTGATCATCCGAGCGCGCGGACAGAAAAACCGAGGCGCCTTCCTTCGCGAAGAGCAACGCAATAGCGCGGCCGATACCGCGGCCTGAGCCGGTGATCAATGCAGACTGTCCCTGGAGAATCATAGGGAAGGAGAATAGAAGCACCGAGGAAACCATGCAAGCACAACTGAGAACTTGGGCTTGGCTTAGTCCCAATTTTTGATGTCAGGCCAATCGGTCTGAAGATTCTTCTTGCGATGGCGGCAAAGCAAAATCGGCTTTCGTTCATAGGGCATGGTGTAAGGATTGTTGAGAGTGGCTGCGACGCTGACGCTCTCATAATAGTCACGCGCATCTTCGGGTTTTGTTCCAATGCGAATAACGATTTCGCCGGTATAGTTGCGCGGCCCCCAAAGAAAATAATTCTGGTGCGTACATATCGCTTTCGGCAAGCCGTACCGGCTGCCAAAAAAATCCACCGCGCCAGCTTCTCCGTAATTGCTGGCAAAAATTGCCGTCCGGGATTGTTCTTCGAGCGTGAGCGAATGATAAACGCCGGCCACCTGGGCGACCATGTCTTCCCAGCCGAACTCATCGGCGTAATGCTGAGGCAGAGTAGCTTCATCCTGGTTATGCTCGGACTTCGGCACGCCAAACGGCAGATGTTTTTGGTAGCGAAGATAAGCGTCGATCGGTAAAACGGGAAAAACGATCGGTAACAGAAGCAATATCCCGATGAACAGCCAGGCGAACATGGTCACTTTCAATGCAGTGTGCATGCCGGGGCGCGCATCGAAACGTGCGCTGGCCAATAACTTCTCTGTGGCTGCTGCACCGGCGGCGAGAACCAATGGATAAACCGGTGCGGAATAATAATTCTTCCCGTGCGCCAGCAGAAAAAAACCTATAGTAAAAATAAACGCCCAGCCAAACGCGCGAAACCTTTCCCCGGCAGCGGAGAAATAAAACCACAACCCGCCCAACCAGAAGGGAAGCGTGGCCGGAGTCATGATGAGAATTTGTTGTGCCAGGAAAGCCGCCGGCGACGAAACCACATCGCGACCGGACGCGCGAATGTTGCGCATCAACTCCAGAAACGGCCAATGATGCTGAATGTTCCAAAGCAGGTTAGGCAGAAAGAACAGTAACGCTGTAAACCCGCCAGCCAAAATCCACGGCGAAAAAAGGAATTTTCGCTGAGGCGTTAGTAGCAGCCCTGCCAGCAGAAAAAACGCGAACGCGGCAATGGAATATTTATTTTCCAGGCCCAG
>Ga0307479_10003903_pt1 | contig 13637 bp, 10 predicted proteins | sample atmos_gasesECM4C_FD_203743 | JGI IMG/M metagenome (GOLD analysis project Ga0307479, IMG submission 203743) | Hardwood forest soil microbial communities from Morgan-Monroe State Forest, Indiana, United States - atmos_gasesECM4C_515 | ecosystem: Environmental > Terrestrial > Soil > Temperate...
GTGTGACGCGCCCCGGGAAATCGCACGAGGCGGGTGGTGCCGGCCGGCAGCTGGCTGGCTAGTTCCTCGACCACGGGCAGCGGGCAGACCGGGTCGTCCTCGCCGACGAGGACCAGGACGGGGCACCGGACGGCGCCGAGCAGGCTCCAGGGATCGAAGCTCGAGACCTCGTGGCTCTCGTAGTGCGCGGCGACGTCCGGGTTCCTGATCATCCGGGCCAGGAACTGGCTGGACTCCTCGGCCCAGCTCGGCGTGGCGCTGTAGAGCGGGTAGCAGACGCGGTTGAACTCAGCCTGAAGATCCTCGCCGTCCCCGGCGAAGATGCGCTCGATGATGGCGGCAGCCTCGGGGCCGCCGACGCGGCCGAACGCCTCGATGACTCGCGGTTTGTCCCGGTGGCCACCAGTCGTGTTGGCCAGGATGATGCCGCCAGGGTGATCGGGGAACAGCGCCGCGTAGGTGAGAGCGACGTCCCCGCCGAAGCTGCTGCCGAGGATGACCGGCTTGTGCAGTCCGAGCGCGTCGCACAGCCGCCGCAGGTCATCGGCCCAGGTCCGCATGTTCCAGGACTCGGCGCTGCTGCGGTCGCTGCGACCGTGGCCGCGCAGGTCGAAGTACACGACCTGGATGTCGCCGGCCAGCGGCTCCAGCGCGGACTTCACCGTCATGTGGTCCAAGCCGGGGCCGCCGTGGACGGCCACCAGGACCGGGCGCTCCGCCGTCGTGCCCCCCTGCGGGATGACTGATGGTCCGGAGACATCGAACCACAGGGACACATCGCCAAGGCTGATGCGCACGCGACCTCCAGGACGACTGCGGCGGGCCGGTTCAGAGGCCCACAGTAGTCTCCAGAACGCCCCCACGCACCTTTCATCACGATGACGGCACCACCCAATGCTCAACTGCGGCCGGCACTCCAGCTCAGGCCCCGCAGGTTCCCCGGTTCCGTCAGTAGGGCTGGCGTGGCGCAGATCACAGGGATGCGCGCCCGACTCCGCGGCCCACGTCAAGCCTGAACACGACGCCAGCAGTTGGCCCTCACCATCCGACGCCGATTGTCAGGCTGCTGGGCGGGTTGGCGTTGGGCAGGATCTGCACTGAGCTCTGGTCGTTGATGTCGTCGTAGGCGAAGCCGTATGCCCGGTGGTTGAGGCTGATGGTGTGGAAGAACCCGGCATAGTCGTTCTTGATGGCACCCGTGTAGTAGGCGGCGGGGTTGTACCATTCCGCGGTGTTCAGCGCCACGCCACGGTTGAACGCCGCACAGAACTCCGCGCCGAGCTCAAGCGCGGTGGTGTTCATGCCGGCCGAGGCGAGAGCACCTGAACACGCCATTACGTCAGCCGTGGTCGGCTTGTTCAGGACGAACGGCCCGGTGCCATCTTTCGTGAAAGTCAGCGTGTTGCCGCTCACCCGGCCGGTGAAGGTCTGGTTAAGCCGGGTGAGCGTGAACTGGTTCGCCGCGTAATAGGCCCAGGTCTGATCGATGTAGGACTGCAGGTAGTCCGCCTGGGCTCCGCCTGGCTGGAAGAGGGCTGATGAGCGCGGTGCGACGATCCGGTAGGTGCCTGCCAGCGACTGGAAAGCGCTGCCCGCCGCGGCCGCGTACTGCGACATCACCTGAGCCCGGGTCAGTGTAATGCCAGCTGTCTGGTCATAGCCGATCGCGGTTTGCTGGAGGCGGGCGGTCACCGGGAACCCGAACATGTCCACCTGGGTGGTGTTGCCGCCGAAGGCCGTCACGCCGAACTGATACGTGAACTCGTACCAGTCGAAGTAAACGTCGATGTTCGGGTCGGCTGGGTTGCGTAGATCCGGACCGGCCCAGCCCTGGTCGTCCGGCGAGACCGCGATGTACATCGGCGATCCGACCGAGATGTACATGCGGGCGCCTTCCAGCCGGGCCGGCATTGTGACCGCCGGGGCCTGGGCCAGCGTGAAAGACATGTTGGGGTAGTTCACGCCGTTCTTGGTGAGGTGACCGGGGGCACTCGCGTCCAGGTGGCTGATGTGGGCCAGCGTGCCGTCCGACTTCAGGTAGGACCATTGGCCGGGGACCGCCTGGCCCAGGACCAGCACGTAGATCTGAGCGTTGGACCAGGTGCCCCTCGTGTTGTTCTGGAACGTGACAGGGAACGTGCCGCTGCCACCGCTCCCGTCAGCCCAGGTGAACGACGCGGTCCCGGACGCTCCCGTGGTATCCCTCGCGGTCACCGTGACCGTCGAGGTTCCGGTCGCGGTCGGGGTCCCGGAGATCAACCCGCTGCTGGCATTGATTGACAACCCGGCCGGCAACCCGGCCGCGGAATATGTCAGCGTCTGACCCGACGCTGAATCACTGGCCTGGATCTGCAGGCTCGCCGCGGTCCCCACCGTCGAGGTCTGGCTCGGCGGGGTGGTCACCGTCACCGTGTTCCCGGTGCCGGAGCCCGCGTAGACCTGGAACTCATAGATCGAGTACCCGTACATGGTGGCGCGGACCGTGCCGTACATCCTGATGTACCGGCCGCTGCCGGTGATGTTCAGCGTCTGCGTCCCCCCGGACCCGGTCGTGGTGGAGAAGATCGACGTCCACGTGCTGTTGTCGTTGGAGGTCTGGATCTGGAACGCCTTGGCGTAGGCGGCCTCCCACAGGATCACGACCTGGCAGATCGACTGGGTCGACCCCAGATCCTCCTCCACCCACTGCGGGTCGGAGAATGCGCTGGACCAGCGCGTGGTCAGGTTCCCGTCGGTCGCGTTCGACGCCGGCCAGGAAGGATCCTGGATCGACGACGCCGTGGTGGGCTGATGCAGCGCGATGTTCGTCGTGTCGCAGCTCGCCGCACGGGCGGTACCGGCACCGATGGCCGAGGCGGACAGCGATGAGACCAGCAGGAGTAGCGATGTAGCGAGGATGCGGCCGATGGGCCGGTGCCGTTTCGGAAGCTGGCCTGGAATTAGGCTCATGGACGTCCTCCAGGACGCGCGAACTGATGCAGGTTTCGACAGCGCGGTAGTACTGCACCGCAGGCTGCCCCGCTGCTTCCTGGAGCGGCGTCTATTGATTCAACTTAGATTTATACTTATTTCAAGGCGCAATTTAAACCCCGTCGCAACAGTTCGTCAAGACCGGACGTGATAGCTGCCGCCCATGACTCGGTCGCCACGACGCCCATGTGGGTCCCCCACCGTTGTCAGAGCAGGCCGGCCTTGCGCCAGAGGTAGGTGCCAGGGCCCCCCATCAGGCCAGCCGCCGTGAACGTCTCCACCGCCTTGTGCACGAGCCAGATGGTGCGATCGCGCCGAACCTGGCTGCGCTTGGCGGCTCTGCGCGCCTGCCTCGGGTTCAGGCCCACCTTCGCGTAACACTCCGGGTGGATCAGGCGAGTGGCAACGATGTAGGCGCTGAGCGCCAGGAGGAACCGGTTGAGGCCCCTGCTCAGCACGGTGTGCCTCGACCAGACCCGGATGAGTTCCTCGCGCGCGTAGCGCATGTGCCGCGCTTCCTCGGTGACGTGGATCCGCGACACCGCCCGGGTCAGCGGCTCGAGCCGGTCGTCGCTTATCACCTCGCGCTGCAGCCGGTCCCCCAATTCCTCGACGAACAGCGCGCCGCTGTAGGTGAGCGGCCCGTTCGATACCGTCTTCAGCACCCGGCCGAAGAACCTGGCCAGTAGATCGGGCTGGTAGCACGGGGCGCCCAGCTTGCCGATGAACCGGGCGAACATGACCGAGTGCCTGCACTCGTCCGCGATCTCGGTGTAGGCGTACTGGATGTGATTGCTGGCCGGATCGCCGTCATACGCACGGCGGACGAGCATCTGCATGAGGATCGTCTCGGCCCAGATCGATATGCTGCAGATGGAGGCCATCTCCTGTCGGCTGAGCTCTCGGCGCTGCTCCTCGGTGAGGCTGTCCCACAGCGGTGTCCCGTACAGCGAGATGAGCTCGGGAGACATGGAGTAGTGGTCACGGTCCAGTGGCGCGTCCCAGTCGATCTCGGTCTGCGGGTCGAAGGAGAGCTTCACCGATGACCGCAGAAGGCGGGCTGCTGTGTCTTCCCTGTCATTGGTATGGAGTTGGCGAGTCTGGGATGCGGTCACGATCTGCTGCCTTTCGCTAGCCGGTTCTGAGTGAGGTATCTGCGGGTCACCGCGGCCGGAGCACCCGCCCAGTGCCGAATTTCGTGCCATAGCCGGGAACGAACTCCCCGTCGGCGAATACGAGCTGCCCGCCGATCAGCGTGGCGGTGACCGCCCGGTCATTGCGGTTGACCATCCTGCTCACCCCGCCGAACTCGGGCATGCTGCGCTCCGCATATGCGTCCACGGACTCATCGAGTCCATCGGGATCCACCACGACCAGGTCAGCCCGATCACCCGCCCTGGCGTGGCCGGCATCGAGGCCGTACCAGTCGGCCAGTTCGCCAGTGAGCCGGTAGACCGCCTGCTCGAGCGAAAGGAACGGCCGCCCCGCGACAATGGCGTCGCGGACCCTCTTGAGCAACCGCAAGCCGATGTTGTAGAAGGCCAGCGTGCGCAGGTGCGCGCCCGCGTCCGAGAACCCGATCAGCACGCCATCATCGGCGGCGAAGCGGTCGAGCACGGCGGGCCGGTGGTTGGCCACGGTCGTCCGCCAGCGAACGCGGGCACCGTGCGCCACCAGCAGGTCAAGGAAGGCATCGGCGGCTGGGATACCGCGCTCATCTCCGATCTTCCCGAACGACTTGCCGACCGCCGTCGGCTCCGGGCACTCAACGATCTCCGCGTCGTAGAGATCCCGGGTCCAGACCCGCGGAGAGAACCGCCGTTCGATGTCGCGCCGGAACCACCTGCGGTACCGCTCGTCACGCAGCAGGGCGTTACGCTCCAGCTCGTCAGCGATATGCAAAGCCGTCTGGCCAGAGCCGAATTCCTCGAATACCGGCAGCGAGATGCCGTCGGCGTAGACCTCGAATGGCACCGGCAGGTGCTGCCACCGCAGGTCGGCCCGGGCCACCTTGTTCACCGTCCGCGCGCTCAGCCCGATGACCCGGGCTAGCCGCGGATTGGATTTAGGATCGGCCGCTGACAGCAGAGTGGTTCGCAGTGGTTTGCGAAAAACGCCGGACGACTGGGCGAAGTAACGGACCATGCCGATCTTGGTGGTCAGGTTCGGCACGCTTTGCAGCACGGCACCGCGCTCGCGCAGCAGGTCGTGCAGCGTGCGGTGCTCGCCCCACGGCGCGTAGGTGGACGGAAGCCTGCGGGACCGGAAGCGGTCGCCGTCCAGCTTGTTCCACGGGTTCTTGATGGTGGACAAACCGACGAAACCCGCGTCGAGCGACTCACCGAGCATCTTCCGCATGGCGGCCAGTTCCCGGGTAGTCGCCCGTGCGCGGGGATCAGTGGCCCGGCCCAGGCCCATCACCGCGGCCCGGATGTCGGAATGGCCCAGCGAGACGGCTAGGTTCGGACCGAGCGGCAGGCCCTGAAGGGCGGCGAGATACTCCACCGGCCCGTGCCAGGCCTGGTACCGCTCTAGCGCGTCCAGCACATGCTCCCTAGGCATGGCTTCCACCCGGCTGAACATGTCGGCGCAGTTCGCCGCGCTCGAATACACAGTGGACAAGGAACAGTTGCCGAACACCACTGTCGTCACCCCGTGCCGGACCGACTCGGTCAGGCCGGGTGATATGAGTACCTCGGCGTCATAGTGGGTGTGGATGTCCACCATGCCAGGCAGCACCCACCGGCCGACGGCGTCAATGACCTCGGCCCCCTCATCCGGCAAGGGTGCGGTGCTCACCGCCGCGATCTTGCCGCCGCGGATGCCGACATGACGCAACGCCGAGGGGGCACCGGTTCCGTCGAACCACCTGCCGCCCCGAACGACCACGTCAAAGCCGCTGTCAGCCATCGGGTTCCTTCCTTCCTCGTCTCTTCGCGTCCCTGTCCGTGTGCGGTGCTACGCGCTCAGCCCTCCGTCGACCGGCACGGTTACACCGGTCAGGTATGAGGCACTCGCCGAGGCGATGAACCGGACACAGTGCGCGACCTCCTCCGGGGTACCCGGACGCCCGGCCGGGATGTGGTCGATGATTTCGGGCGATACGTCCCGTGTCAGACGGGTTTCGACGAACCCCGGCGCCACCGCGTTCACCGTGATGCCCCGGTCGGCCAGTTCCACCGCGAGGCTGCGGGTCAGACCGATCAGGCCGGCCTTCGCCGCGCAGTAGTTGGCCTGGCCGGCGCTGGCGCGCAAGCCGGCCACCGACGAGATGTTGATGATCCGTCCCCACCGGGCCCGCACCATCCGGCCGACGGCCCGGCGGCACATCGTGAACACGGCGTCGATATCGGTCCGCAAGACGGTCGACCACTGCTCATCGGTCATCATCGCTAGCAGCGCGTCCGCCCGTACCGCCGCGTTGTTCACCAGGCAGAGGACGGGACCGTAGACCCGCTCGAGCTCGGTGAACGCCGACTCGACGTCAGCCGGCCGGCAAACGTCGGCACGAAGGGCCACTGCCTCGCCGCCAGCCTCCCTGATCTGGTTTGCCACCTGTTCCGCGTCTGGGGCGTGAGTGCGGAAGCTCACGCCGCACCGCCATCCGTCCTGAGCCAAAGCCAGCGCGGTCGCGGCACCGATGCCGCCAGAAGCCCCGGTGACCAGTGCGCATCCGGTGGCCTGCGGCCTGGCCATCGTCGCCGACGCGCCCCGGTAGCGCGAGCTCATGCGACGCGAAGGACAACAACCGCATTGCTGCCCCCAAGCCCGAACGAGTTGCTGACCCCGACCCGCCGACCGCCTGGTGGCGGCGTCGGCATCGGCTGCGGGACCCCCGGCACATAGTTGAGGTCGAGTTCCTCATCGGGCTCCTCAAGCCCGAGCGTCGGCGGGGCTACACCGTCTCTGAGGGCGTGCAGGACAGCGATCGCCTCGACCGTACCCGCGCCGCCCATGAGGTGTCCGATGCTGGACTTGGTGGATGAGGCCGGGATCCGCCAGGCATGCTCGCCCAGGGCGGATTTCAGTGCCCTGGTCTCTGCCACATCGTTGTGCCGCGACCCCGTGCCGTGGCAGTTGACATAGCTCAGCTCCGACGGCTGCACGCCCGCGCCTGACAATGCGCTCCGGATGGCGTCAGCGGCAGGCTCGCCGGTCGGATCGGGGGCATACATGTCGAAGGCGTCCGTCGATGCCCCGAACCCGGCGACCTCGCCGAGGATGGCGGCGCCTCGGCGCCGTGCCGCCGAGGCACGTTCGAGCAGTACCGCTCCGGCTCCCTCCCCGAGCACGAACCCGTCGCGCCTGCGATCGAAGGGGCGGGCCACGCCGCACCGGGACAGGGCGCCCATGATGGAGAAGGCGCAGACCATCTCGTCGGACACCGCGGCGTCCGCGCCGCCGACCACCACCGCGTCCACGGTGCTGCCGGCCAGCATCCGCATCCCCGCGCCGAGCGCGTATGTCCCGCTGGCGCAAGCGGCGCACACGGCGCAGGACTCACCGCGCAGGCCCCAGCGCAGGGCGATCATGCCCGCCGCGGCGCTCGGCATGACCATGGCCGTGGTGTAGGGAGAGATGCGCCTCGGGTTGATCCGGTACCGGTCGCTCTGTCCGAACAGGGTCTGCACGCCGCCCATGGCCGACGCGATGACGCAGCCGATCCGGTGCGGCGGGTACGGCAGCTCGCCACGCGTCCATCCGGCCTGTGTCAGCGCTTCATCAGTGGCGGCCGCGGCGAGCTGGCTGAACCTGTCCATGGCGCGGAGCTCCCGGCGGGAGAGGAATTGCGCCGGTTCGAAATCGGCGCATCTCGCAACTCCGTCCACTATGGCCACTTCACCCGCGCACCAGCGTTTGTAGAACAGTTCAGCGCCGACGCCCAGCGGGGTCACGGCACCCGCTCCCGTGATGACGACCGGTTCAGGCGCCGAGGGCCGATCCCTCGCTTCCGGCTGAGTCATATCCTTCTCCTCACCGGGACGGTTTCCTCGGCCGTTCGGTTCCCGGTAACCGCTGGCGCGGCCAGGTGGTAGTCGCCCGGCGAAAGGGTCCGGGTACGGCGGGCGTACTCCGCGACCGTGCCCGGCCAGTTGGTAGCGACCCGCCCGGCCGGGTCCCGGTACCAGTTCCGGCACCGGGTCCACGTGCTCAGCGCGAGTCGCCGCCGCATTTCGTCCTCGAACCGGCCTGCGGCTTCGGGACGGATGTCCAGGTAGGCGGCGCCCGTCGTGCCGAGCAACCGGACCGCCTGGGCTATGTAACGGGCCTGTGGCTCGATCATGGAAACGATGGAGCCCGCGCCCAGGTTGGTGTTGGGCCCGTACATCATGAACATACTGGGAAATCCGGGCACGGTCATGCCGAGGTGGCCGCCGGCGCCGACGGCCCAGGCGGCGGCGAGCCGGAGTCCGCCCAGGCCGGTGATGTTGAGCGGGGCCAGGAACTCGGTGGCCGCGAAGCCAGTCCCGTAGATGATCACATCGACCGGGTGCGTGACGCCGTCGGCGGCGCGGATGCCACCCGGAATTATCTCGGTGATCGGTTCGGTCACGAGCCGCACATTGGAGCTGGCCACGGCCGGGTAATAGTCATCGGACAGCAGCACCCGCTTGCAGCCCATGCGGTAATCAGGGGTGAGCGCCGCCCGCAGCGTGGGATCGGCGACTTGCCTGCGGAGGTGATGCTCGGCCATCTTGGTCATAGCCTTGATCGGGATTCCGGCATCAGTGATGAGGCCGAGGGTGAGCAACTCGAACAGGGCCGCGTAGCCGATCCGGCTGGCCGCATGAGTCAAGCTGAGCAACCGGCGCGGCGCGCTCCCGCGATAGCGACGGTCCAGCTTCGGCAGTACATAGGGCGCTGATCTCTGGAAGATGGTCAGGTGCTCGGCAATGGGCTGGATCTTGGGTATGAACTGAGCGGCGCTGGCGCCGGTGCCAATGACCGCGACCCGTTTGCCAGCCAGGCCGCAGCCGTGGTCCCACCGCGCTGAATGGAAGGAACCGCCGCCGAACGTCTCCGCGCCGGGAAGGACCGGCACGACAGGGCGGGAAAGCTGGCCAACGGCAGCGATGAGCACGTCCACCTCGACCACCTCACCCCTGGCCTCACTCCCGCCGCAGCAGATCCGCCACCGGCCATCGACCGGGTCGAACTCGGCGGCGGTCGCCTCCGTGCCGAGACGGATACGCCGGTCTATCCCATAGGCGACCGCCGTCTGCTTCAGGTAAGCGTGTATGTCAGCACGCGCCGCGTACCGCGACCGCCAGGCCGGGTTCGGCGCGAAGGAGAAGCAATAGAGCACCGACGGTATGTCGCAGGTGGCACCGGGGTAAGTGTTGTCCCGCCACACCCCGCCGATGTCGTCAGCCTTTTCCAGGATCACCAGGTCGTCCCCGAATCCTGCCCGGGTAAGAGCGATGGCGGCGGCGATCCCCGCGAATCCGCTGCCTATAATGCCAACCGACACCCGACGGCAGGACCGCGTCACAGACATCGCTGGATCACAGTCTGCTGGGTCGTGGCGGCGCGTCGGCGGCGCTGGGTCCCCGCCAGCGTCACCAGCGCGGTCGCGACGAAGTGCTCCCGCCCGGTGTGCGCGATGGCGAACAGATCCGCCCCGGCGATCGTCACCAGATGCCCCTGCCGGATCAGCCGTCCGCGCGCGACGATCTTTTCTCCGCAGGCCGCCTCCAGCAGGTTGATCTTGTATTCGACCGTCACGCCGATGGTTCCCGCGGGCGCGACGGTCAGGGCGGCGAGGGCCGCGGCTGCGTCTGCGATGACCCCGAGAATGCCGCCGTGCACGAACCCGTGCTGCTGCGTGACCTCCTTGCGGCACGGGAGCTCGACCTCCACGTAACCGGGCTCGATATGGCCGAGTGTGCAGCCGAGCAGCGTGGTCGCGGCCGACGCCTCGAACACGGTTTGTACGTGGGCCTGATAGTCCTCCCGCGCCGGCGACCACATGGGCGCGGGCCAGTCCGTGTCAGCAAGCATCGGACTGCATCGCGGACTGGACGGCGCGCCGGTAGGCATCGCAACCCGTCTCGTTGCGCCCGAACGTCACGGCGGTGTTGGCGCCGCTGCGGTATCCGCGCTGCATGGACTCGCAGATGTCGAGGTCTTCCGCTACAGCGCCCAGGAACAGCTCCATGTTGGCGTCCCAGTAGCGTCGCAGCCGGGGGCTGAGCCGCTGGACGAGATGGGTCCGCTTGACCCGGCAGTGCCCGGCATCCTCTGGGAGGATGACCAGAAGGTTGATGTGGTCCTTCTCCACGAACAACGCGGTCGAGGGGAAGAGCAGGTACATGATCGTGGCGGTGCCGCGCACGGTCCAGCGGTCCCGCTCGAGCGACCGGGTTTCGCGCAATGTCTTTTTCGGTGCGAGCGTACGGAAGTGCGGCCCGAGCTGGTCATAAGCACCGGCATTGTGCATGAATACCTGACCCGCCGTGCGCCGGTGCAGCACAGCGAAGTGGTAGCTCTCCATGAACGACTCGGCCCCGGTCTTCCAGTTGAATGCCCGGCTCGTGGATCCGTCCTGATACAGCGAGTAACTGGAAAGCCCGCAGACGGCGAGTTCGGCATCCAGCTCGGGGCCGAGGAATTCCTCGACCGGGGTTCCCGGGACGTCCATCGTGACCCACAGCAGGCCATGGCGGACCTCGGTGCTGAGCTCGACCAGGCCGTGATCCTCCAGCCGGAGGCAGGGGAAGCTACGTGCGCGGTCCGGGACGTGCGTGAGCCGACCGTCGGTGTCGTACGTCCAGGCATGATACGGGCACACGAAGCTCTTTCTCACGTTGCCCCGTTCCTGCCGCGTCAGCTCGGCCCCCCGATGCCGACACACGTTGAGCAGCGCACGGTAGTGCCCGGAGTGGCTGTGCACGAGCATCACCGAGCGGCCGAGCACCTGCTCGACGAGGAGGTCACCCCGCTCGGGAAGTTGACCGACATGCGCGAGCGGGAGAGGCTGCCGACCGAACATGGTCATCTCCCGGTCGAAGAGAAGCGGGTCATAGTAGTTCTCGACCGGCCACCGGGTTACCGGAATATCCTGACCCAGATCGCCGTCGGCCAGCGCGAAGACACGGTCGATCAACGCCGCCTGCGTCCGCTGATCCATCACCAGATCCCTTCCGTGATCCGCGCGGCGCGCGTGCGCCTGTGGATCTCCGGCAGATTCGGCAGCGCTTCGCCGAGGTCTATCGCTCCGGCCCCCGCGTAAAACATGTACTGAGCCGTCAGCCAATTCGTGAAGTCCTGCTTGCTATTGAGGTGGAGATCTCGGTTGATGAGGATCCAGGTATGCCGTGCGTAGGCATTGTGGCAGTCATTGCAATCGCTGTCTTCGCCGACCGTGCAGCGACGGACTGTGGTGAGATCCGGGGAGTACGCGCGGAAGTGAGGACTGTAAGGCTGCCCGTTCCGCATGCGCGCGAAGTTCTTCTCGTAATTACCGCTAATAATCGGACAGACGTCGTATCCCCAGTTCAGATCGAACAGCGTATCGGTGGTCGCGACCCGGACTTGGTAAGCGGTAGAGATAATCTTGTCCGGATACTTATCGATCATCCGGTAGATCTCGTCGCGTACCTGCGCATACCCCTTGGTACTGTCGAGGGCGCCGCCCCGATGGCTTTTGTCCTCATAGAAGCTGAAGTAGACAAGGTTGCCGTTCTCGACGATCTCGTCTACCACCGATTCGATCATATGGGCGTTGCCGCTCGTAACGGTGTAATAGAAGGCAACCCTGTGATCACCGCGATAGTTAGCGAGCGAACGGGAAAATACGTCGGTCTTCCCGCCGCCGCGCAGCATGGTATCCAGGTCATGATCGCCCCACACGGAGACACCGATAGGCATCTTCTCGAAACCCTCGTATGGAATCCGCCTGAGGCCGTTCGTCACGGGGAGGATCATAAAATTGTCGTGTAGTTTCTTCAGCCGGTCCAGCTTCAGGCTGGGCTCACCGCCCACGACGGTGATGTAGTTCGTGCCACGATCCTTCTCTTGGCTGATGAACTCGTCAAAGACCGCCTCATCACGCGGCGACTTCGAGCTGTCTAGCCGCTCGTCGAAGAAATAACAGCCATCACAACGGAGTTGGCAGACGTGAGTCAGATCGAGACTGATCGACTGCAATGGCCCGACCTTCCGCCACGCATCATCTAGCTGGCGGAGGAAAGGGTCCGCCAGATATTCCGTGACTTGAGCACGCCGCGCTGCCCGGACCTGCAAACTCCTAGGCTTACTTAGCCGGTGCCGCGGCCGGTCAGCTGTCGGCTGCTCAATCACGGGGAGGTATATCCGCGAGGTTTCTGGCATTCGATCATCCTTGGATAGGAATGGATCAGCTGAGGTGAATCCTTAGCATCATTCAGCTGCGCACTGCGCTGGCCTCGCGAGTTATCAGGTCCGCCACATCTTGCAGGGTTGTGCAGGTCAGTACATCCTGGCCCTGTAGCTCGATGTCGAGTTTATCGCGAATGATTTCTATAATCTCGACGATGTCGAGGGAGTTGACGTCCAAGTCCGCTAGTGACACCTCCATGGAGATCTCAGACGAGTCGACGCCGATTGCAGTAAGTGCTCCGATAAGGACATCGACTGCGGTTTTCTGAACACTAGAGAACGTGAAATCCGACGGCATGGCAACATCTCTCCATTTGTGACTTCAGAGACGCGGTAATCGAGATGGCGTGATTCCCGAGTGGGCTGTACATGGTCCCGGACCCGGCGCGATATCCATCAATTCTTACGTACTGTACAGAGCATAAGTATCCGGCACGCGGGACGCTAGCTCTCAGCTTTCTCCCGGCTGAGGGCGATACCTATGTGGCTGGAGCTCTCACGTCGGCAGGTCGACCAAGCGGCCTCCGGCCGCCTGGAATATCGCAGCCCAGCCCACCTCGGCGCCGTGCACGTGCAGCCTCGCGGCCGATGTCAGGAACCGGCGCGCTCCGCCGTGCCCGCGCCGCAGCGTCCCCGTCGCGACCGTCGGCACGCCCGCGGCGGCCTGCCAGAGGATCTCGGCGATCCCGCCGGCCAGCACCGGATGCGGGGATACTTCGACGAACACATGGTGACCGGCATCAGCCAGACCCCGTATCGCGCGGTCGAATTCCACCGGCTGCCGGAGACTGGCATACCAGTACCCGGCATCCACCTCCGGTCCGTCCAGGACCAGCCCGGTCATCCCCGACACGAGCCGCACCCGCGCGGGCCGGGGAGTGATCGGTTCCAGCGCCCCCAGGATCCGGGCCTGGATCCGTTCCACCTGCAGAGAATGAGAGGCGTAATCAACTGGTATCCGCCGGGTCCGTGTTCCCGTCGGGCATGCCGCCTCCAGTTCCGCTAGCGCACCGTTTTCCCCGGAGACCACCGTGGCAGCGGGGCCGTTGACCGCGGCGACCGACAGCCGTCCTTCCTCGCCAGCCAGCAGCTCTCGCACATCCCCGGCCGGCATCGCGATGGACAGCATTCCCCCGTTCCCCGCTAGCCGCGTCAGAGCCTGGCTGCGCAGGGCCACTACTCGCGCCCCGTCTTCGAGCGACAGCGCCCCGCCCACGCAGGCCGCGGCGATCTCCCCCTGGCTATGGCCCACTACCGCGTCAGGGATGACCCCGGCTGACTCCCACACCGCGGCGAGAGAGATCATT
>Ga0307479_10003904_pt1 | contig 13632 bp, 8 predicted proteins | sample atmos_gasesECM4C_FD_203743 | JGI IMG/M metagenome (GOLD analysis project Ga0307479, IMG submission 203743) | Hardwood forest soil microbial communities from Morgan-Monroe State Forest, Indiana, United States - atmos_gasesECM4C_515 | ecosystem: Environmental > Terrestrial > Soil > Temperate...
CGCGATGGCATGCTCCAGCGCGACGATGTGCTTGGCCCGGGCGTCCGTCTCGGTGAATCCCGCAAGCTTGAGCATGGCCGAGATGTGCGTCTGATATTTTGTAAGGATTTCGCGCGTACGGTCGCCGCCGGCGAGATAGTATTCGCGGTCGGGGAGTCCCAGGCCGCCTTGCAGCAGGTACGCGGCATAATGGTCAGAGTCGTTAAAGCCCGGCGCGACCCACAGTCCGAAAAGGTTGGGAGTGTAATAGTTGGTGTTGTTGAGCGCGTCGACGTCCGCTCGGAGGCGTTCACCCAGGGCGCGAGCCAGCTCGTGTTTATTGTGGATCGCGGCAATGGCTTCGAGGTGCGGACGAATCGCCGCGAAGCCCTTCGCTTCGATGCCCGCCTCGTCCATGAACGAGTTGTAGAGATCGGCGATTTTGCGAACGTTCGAACCGGCAGGCGCATTGGCCTTGGCCGCTTCTTCAATCAGGCCGACAGTGCGCTTGTTGCTCAAGTCAGCCAAGGTGCTGAAGACGCCGATTCTGCCTCGGTCGGGTGGAATTTCATTGCGCTTGATCCAGTCCCCGTTGGCGTACAGGTAAAAATCGTCGCCCGGCTTCACCGAAGCGTCTATGTTGGCGACAACGATGCCGTGCGTTTCTTGTTTGGGGGCGCCCTGCGGGCGGGCGGCAGGTGCGGCGAGAGCTAGGAGAACGCAGGATGCGGCCGAACCGAGGGCACGGCGCGGGAACTTAAGTCTGAATCTCATGAGTAATGCTCCAGAACAGCTGTGGCCAAGAAACTAATCAAGCTGGAATTAAACTGCGACCAACCGAAAGGGTAACACGGTCGCTGCGTTCGTTGGCAAACCCGCCGCGGCCGTCGCGAGCAAGTCTGTGGAACTCAACTCAGTTGCCTATCGAGCCCGTTCGAATTGTTACTGCTTGCCGGCGGCCTCGAGTTTCCGCAGCATCTCCCCAATCTCCGGGTTCGCCATGAAGTTCTTCCACACCAGCCCGCTTCGGTAATTCTCGGTCATCGCCGTGATTGGCGCCTGATTCAGTCCCATGTAGATGGGCGAAATCCAGTCCTGCCCCAGGTTAAAGGCATCGCGCGGGCCGTAGATATCCCACAGCTGGGCGCCCAGGTCGCGGTAATAGTGTTTGAACGCTTCCATCGATGCTTCCGGCGTGTACGGAAAGGAAGCCAGCGCGCCCGTGGGTGTCAGCGTCCCAAAATCGCTTCTGTCATCTGGTGCGTGCGGGACGTAGCCCCACGGGCCATCGCTCGCCGTGAGCCCCCAAGCGTTCGCACCATAGCCCTCAAAGTGTTTGGGATTGGCAATCGTATACGCGCGATTGATGAGCGCAATGTTCCGGTTGTTTTCGAAATAAGAAGACGTATAGCGGTCATGCAAGCTGTGCGGGTCGAAGCCGATATAGGAATAATGAGTGAAGAACAGCGGGCCGCCCGTTCCCACGCCTACGTCCAGCTTGATCCCGTAGTAGCTATTTCCGTTTGAATAGTGGCTTCCGTCTTTCGTGCCCGACCAGCCTGCGCGGTAGCTGAACCCCGTCTCCGATTGATTCGCCCACCCGGAGTAATACATTTCTGCCGGCACGCTATGTGTGGGGGACGAGATGGCGAGCAGATACGTAATCATCACCTCGTTGAACCCGATCAGGTTGTGGTGAATGCGCCAGCCCCATCGCGGCGACCAATGCCAATACAAAAAGTCACTCTTGGGACTCTCGCGGTACCAGTCCCATTCCACGGTCTCCCACAAATGCGTGATCCGCCGGTACAGCGAAACTTCTGCTTCACTGCTGCCTCGGAAATACTGCCGCGCTGCGAGCAGCCCCTGCATCAGAAACGATGTCTCCACCAGATCGCCGCCGTCATCGAACATCCCGAAGACGGGCATGGTTTTTCCGGTGTTGCCGTTCATATAGTGGGACCACACGCCGTGGTAGCGATCGGCTTTTTCCAGAAACCCCACAATTTTTGCAAGCCGCTGCAGACCTTCCTGGCGCGTGATAAATCCGCGGTGCACGCCGACAATCAACGCGCTGATTCCGAAGCCGCTTGCCCCCGTCGCGACAATCCGGTCGTCCCCAGGGATGTTCTCGCGGGTCATCCCGGAGTTGGGGTCCGCGCCTTCCCAGTAGTAGTGGAAACAGGCTTCCTGCAGCATGGTGAGCAATTCATCATCGGAGAATTCCCGCGTGGATGCGCTTGCCGCACTGGAAAGCGCCGACTGCCGGTTTTCGCGGTCCGCAGTGGCCACTTTGTATTGCGCCGTCACACCTGCTTTTCCCAAAAAATCCTCATAGCGCTGGGTTCCGGGAAGTTGAATTCCCACTGGCTCGAACTCTTTTCCATCCAGCGAGCGGTAAACCACATAGCGCACCAGCCTGCCATTGCTCACCTCGTTCCATCGAATTTCAACGTGGCGGTCATAGCCGATTGCTCGGACGCTCCGAGGAGTGGGTAGAGGCTCCTGCCCGCCTTCGCTCGATTCGTCATCAATCCTGATTTCATCGAGAATCAGCGTGTGCTTCACGCCGTCGGCCCGACCCTGATGAAAAATAATGTTTTGCAAATACTTGGCCTGGAACTCATAAATAGATCCACTGTGAAACTCGGAAAAGGGAATGCGAATTTGCACCCAGCGTCCCGCGGGCAGATCGCCAGAAAACTTGCTCAGCGGCAAAGATTCCGTAAAACTTCCGGGAAACTCCGCTACCTGGAGGCCCTCGCCGGTATTGGAAAGTGTGACCAAGGGAAGATCAGCCGCGGAAATTCCTTGTGGGGCAAAACACCAGAAGTAAAGAGTGCTTCCCTGGAATCCAGGAAAGCGGTTGCGGAAGTTCACCACATGTACTTCCGCTTCCCACCCTCCCCCGGCGTTCGATTGCCATTCGAGGCGCAGCGCATTCGGCGGCGTAAGAAACGTCTTTGTCTCCACCGGCAGCTTGGAATTCTTCTGCGCCAGGTTGCTGGGCCCCGACGAGTGAGCCGAACTGTAGAAATACGTATCTGAGGTCAGGCTATTGTCGAAAAAAACGTGCCGGTAATAATCCGCCTCCCCGTAAACCAAGGAAGGAAGCAGAAAAGCCGCCGCGATGGCGAACGCTATCCAAACGTGCAAATCAAACGACCCGGTACGCTTCTTGGAAGATGCAAATCCTACGAATTTCATGATTGATGACTCACTTCGAGTTTGTCTTTGAAAGCCGAAATACCCGAGGAAGACGGGGTTAGCGCCGAAGCATCCAGCTCGCGGCAGCAGGTGTAGCCGCTGAGCGCCAGGGTCAAATCCAGATCGGCCACCAGGTTCAGCAAAACTTCGCGCACGCCTTCTTCTCCGGCAACCGCAAGACCCCACATGTAGAGCCGGCCAATCAGCACGGCGCGCGCGCCAAGCGCCAGCGCTTTGAGGACATCGGCGCCGCGGCGAATCCCGCTGTCGAAAAGTACCGGCATGCGCTCTTTCAGTTCATGCGCCACGACGGGCAAGGCCTCCAGCGCGCCAATACCGCCATCCACTTGCCGCCCGCCGTGATTCGAAACGATCACCGCGTCCACGCCCGCTTCCAGCGCCCGCACCGCATCATGGGCGCACAATATTCCTTTGAGAATGATTGGCACCCGCGTGTGCTGCCGCAGAAATCCGATGTCCTTCCAGGTGAGCGCCGGATTCGAAAACAAACTGCCCCACAACTGAATCGCCGCCATGGGATTTTCTTCCGGCGGCTGCGCCAGCAGCCCGCGAAAAACCGGATCGCTGAAATAATTCGCCAGTCCCTGCCCCAGCAAAAACGGCAAGTAGCCGTGGTGAAGGTCGCGCTCGCGCCAGCCCAGTGAATGCGTGTCCAGCGTCACGACCAGCGCCGAATACCCCGCGCGCTCCGCACGCTGCAGCATGCTCGCGGTTACCTCGGGATTTTTTCCCCAATACAACTGAAACCAGCGCGGGGACGCCGCTACTTTGTCCACCGCTTGCGCCACTTCTTCGATGGTTCGGCTCGACATGGTGCTGAGCACAAAGGGCAGCCCCAGCGGCGCCGCGGCCCGCGCACTCGCTACGTCCGCGTCGGCATGAACAATTTCCTGCACGCCGATGGGCCCCAGCAAAACTGGCGCGGGTAATCGCGTGCCGAGCACCTCCACGCTCAAGTCGCGCTTCGAAACATTCCGCAGCATCCGCGGCACGATCCGCCAGCGATAGAATGCTTCGCGGTTCGCGCGCATGGTGTCTTCGCCGCCCGCACCGCCCGCGACGTAGTCGTACGCGCGCGGCGCAAGGATTTCCTTCGCCTTGGCTTCCAGCAAATCCAGCGGCACCGGCACGGACGGTTTTCCGCCGGTGAGTCCTTGCGCATAAAGCTGCAATTCGCGGTCAGGACCACTCGGCAAGGCCTGCGGTTTTTTCAAATCGGTCATATCTGAGTCGCTCATGGCGCGGCAGGATTATACATGGGTGTGAATTCCCTATTGGGAACTGGTGCGCGCATTGCTGAATTTGCACTTGACAGTTGGCGAAATAAAAGCGAAACTCCTGCCTGCACGTCCGTCTCCCGCGGACGGAGGAACTTTTTATGACCACCTCTACCGCACCGGCCCTGAATACTCCAGCCCGGCCAAATAGTCCTGCCAATGACGAAAGCAATGCGCTCATCTCCGCAGCTTTGCACCGCTATTGGGGCTACGAATCGTTTCGTCCCGGCCAGGAAAGCATCGTGAATAGCATCGTAGCCGGCCGCGACGCTTGCGTCGTCATGCCCACTGGTGGCGGAAAATCGCTGTGCTACCAATTGCCCGCCGTCCTGAACGCCACGACCGCAGTCGTCATCTCCCCGTTGATCGCCTTGATGCAGGACCAGGTCGCACAACTCTTGCAGATGGGAATTTCCGCCGCTTGCTTGAACACCACCACTCCCTCTGACGAGCGCAATCACATCCTTCACCACGCCTCCCCCCGCAAATACCAGTTGCTTTATTTGTCGCCGGAGCGCATCGCGATTAGCGGCACGGTGGACTGGCTGAAGCGCCTTCCCATCTCCTTCTTCGCTATCGACGAAGCCCATTGCATTTCCGAGTGGGGACATGAATTTCGCCCGGAATACCGCCAGCTTAGCCGGCTGCGCGAGATTTTCCCGGATCGCCCCATTGCCGCGTTCACCGCCAGCGCCACGAAACGCGTTCGCGGCGACATCATCGAGCAACTGCGCCTCCGCGATCCCTACAAACACATCGCTAGCTTCCGCCGGCCCAACTTGCGCTACATCGTTCGCCAAACCGACGCCCGCTCGCAAAATGAATTGCTCCTCCGCGCCGTGAAGCAAGTCACTGACGGGAGCGTCATCGTGTACTCGCCGACGGTTGCGCGCGTGGGTGAAACGGTCGATTTCCTGGAAGAGAACGGCATCGCCGCCATCGGCTATCACGGCCAGATGGAGAGCCGCGCGCGCCGCGAAAACCAGGAAAAATGGATGGCCGATGAAGTGCGCGTCTTGGTCGGCACCATGGCCTTCGGGCTGGGGATCAACAAGCCCGCCGTGCGCGCGGTGATCCATCTCGCTCTCCCGAAGAGCGTCGAACAGTACTATCAGGAAGCGGGGCGCGCCGGGCGCGATGGCCTGCTGGCGGATTGCTTCCTCTTCTGGCAAAAAAAAGATACCGGCTTGCATGCTTTTTTCATCGGCAAGATTGAGGACGCTGCAGAAAAGGAACGCGCCTGGCAGCGTTACCACGAAGTCGAGCGCTTTGTGCAATCCTCCGAGTGCCGCCAGCATCACGTCTGCCGCCACTTCGGCGAAACTCCCAAGTGGGATTCCTGCGGCAACTGCGATGCGTGTGCGGCCACGCCAGACTGGCTGGAAATTGAAGCGGAGCAAGGCAAGCGGAATCGCGCCAGACCGCGCGTGACGCAGACGCAGCCCACGCGTTCGGAGCAGTTGCGGGTTCCCGGCACGGCCGCCAAACCGTCGGTCGATCGAGAATTGAATGAATTCTTGCGCGAGTGGCGGCGGAACATCGCCAAGGAAAATGATCTTCCTGCGTTTGTGGTCTTGCACGATTCCGCTCTGGAGGACTTGTGCCTGGTGGAACCATCGAATCTTCAGGAGTTGCGGCGCGTGTCCGGCTTCGGCGATAAGAAAGTTCAAATGTACGGGAAGCAAATTCTGGAGGCGATTCAAAATTTCCAGCAAGGGCGACGCGCAGGTTCCGATTGGAAGGCGAAACCGTCCCGCCCGGCCGAGGAAACCCTCAAGATGTTGGCGGAGGGGCGCACCTTTGACGAAATTGCGAAGACCCGCCAGAGAACGTTGCGCGCCGTGGTTTCGCTGGTTGCCGATCTGATTGAAAGAGGCGAAGCCGTGTTTCAGCCTGGCTGGATAGCGCCCGAGCGGTACAGCCAGATTGCCGGTGCCTGCCGACTATTGGGAATGGACCGCCTCAAGCCCCTCAAGGAAGCCCTCCCTCCGGAAATCCCCTACGAAGAAATCCGTCTGGTCATAGCCTCGCTCCGTGCGAAGTGATCAACGATAAAGACGGGGCGCGCCTAGCAGATGCGGCCCCCCAGCGACTCGGATGTGCGCGCGTTCCAATTTTTCAACGGAAGCCTAGTCGAAGAGGTTGGGCTGCTCGTGGGCGATGCGCTGGAAGAGGGGCTGGAACTGGAACCAGCCGGCGAGGTGCGAGCCTACGAGGGCGTAAGTGTGCTTGGCGGTTTCGTGGGGAATTTTGTGTGGCTGGCCGGCGGCTTCGGCGAGCAATTGGGCCTGGCAAGAGCGGTCCATGGTGATGAACCACCAAGCGGCTTCGTCGACCGAGTGGCCGACAGTGAGCAGTCCGTGATTGCGGAGGATGGCGGCCTTCTTGGCGCCGAGGGCGCGGGCGATGCGGTCGCCTTCGGAAGTTTCCTCGACGACGCCGGTGAAATCCTCGAAAACGACGTGATCCTCGTAAAATGCGCAAGCATCCTGGGTGAGCGGATCGAGCAGGCGGCCGAGGGAGGACCACGATTTACCGTAGAGCGAGTGAGCGTGGGCGGCCGCAACGACATCGGGGCGCGCGGCGTGGATGCGCGAGTGGATGGCGAAGGCTGCGAGATTGACTTCCGCGCGGCCTTCGACGACATTGCCAGCGTGATTCACGAGAATAAGATCGGAAGCGCGGATCTGGCCGAAGTGCATGCCAAAGGGATTCACCCAAAAATGATCGAGCCGCTCGGGATCGCGCGCGGTGATGTGCCCGGCGACGCCTTCATCGAAGCCGAAGCGCGAGAAGAGGCGAAACGCGGCGGCGAGGCGCTCTTTGCGATGGCGACGCTCTTCGGCGGGAGTGGCAAAGACGGGCGGGCGAGGAACGCGGTCCATGAAAGCGCTGTTGGCCGGCGAAGCGGCGGACGGGGATGGCTGCGGCATGGGAACCTCCGTGAGGAAGCAAATCGCAGAGAGGAATTGTGCCTTAGCGCGCGACAGATGGGAAGAACGAAGTGAAGAGCGACGGGGCGCGCGCGGCCGTGCGGAAGGCGTCGCTGCTGCCATTTGTGTTTGTAATGTATGCGTACGCGACGGGCGGGCCGTTTGGGCTCGAGGACATGGTGACCACGAGCGGGCCGGGGTTGACCTTGCTCTATCACCTGATCATCCCGTTTTTCTGGTGCATCCCGGTGTCGCTGGTGGCGGCGGAGTTGACGACGGCGATTCCGGTGGAGGGCGGCTTCTACCGCTGGGTGCGCGCGGGGTTCGGCGACTTCTGGGGATTCCTCGCGGGATGGTGGAACTGGAGCGCTTCGTTCCTGCTGGCGGCGGCGTATGCGGTGCTGGCGACGGACTACCTGAGTTTTTATTTCCCGGCGATTGTGGGGTGGAAGCATCATCTGGTGAGCGTGCTCATCGTGGCGGCGATTGCGTGGATCAACGTGCGCGGCATCCGGACGGTCGGGGCGGTTTCGACGGTGATGTCAATTTTCGTGCTGCTGGTGGTCGCAGCGCTTTGCGTGGTGGCAGCGGCGAAGTGGCAGCACAATCCGTTTACGCCGCTGGTGCCGCCGCATGTGCCGCCGTTCCAGGTTTTCGGAGCGGGGCTGGCGCTGGGCTTGTGGCTCTATTCGGGCTACGAGCAAGTGTCCAGCGTGGCGGAAGAAGTGGAAAACCCGCGGCGAAATTATCCGATTGCGCTGGCGATCGTGGTGCCGCTTTCGATGGCAACGTATTTTCTGCCGACGATGTTTTCCCTCGCTGCGCTGGGCGACTGGCAGAAATGGCATACGGGATATTTTTCCGGCGCAGCACTGCTGATCGGCGGGCGATGGCTAGGATTCGCGATGACGCTCGCAGCGCTGATCACCAATCTTTCGCTGCTAAACGCCACGGTACTGACCAGCACGCGGATGCCTTCGACGATGGCGGAGGACGGTTACCTGCCGGAAGCGTTTTCCGCGCGGCACCCGAGTTACGGCACGCCGTGGATCGCCATCATCGTGTCTTCGATGATTTATGCGCTGCTGGCGCAGAAGACGATGGTGCAACTGCTGACAATTTATGTGTGGCTGCGCGCGGGCGTGACGATTCTGACGGTGCTGGCGGCGTGGCGGCTGAGGAAAACGCAGCCGGAGATGAAGCGGCCGTTCCGGATTCCGTGGGGGCGCGCGGGGTTGCTCTACGTCATTGTTGCGCCGCTGGTGATGAGCATGGTGGCACTGATAGGGAGCGATCCGTTTGCGAGGAAGTGGGGGCCGGTGCCGGTGCTGCTGGGGCCAGTGATGTATTTTGTGCTTCGAGCGATGCGGAAGGAAAACGCAAGCGAAGAGACTTAACACAGAGTTCACAGAGAACGCAGAGGAGACAGAGAACAAAGAAGCAGCAAGAAAATACGATCAAGTGAGGAAATCGAGGAGTTTGTACCAGGCGCCGGCGAGGGGGAGGGCCCAGGTGTGGCCGCTGCGGAGGCCGATGGGGGCGGCGGAAAACTTGAGGCCATCGAAGGGGATGTCATTGGCGTCGCCGCAGATCAGGCCGGCGAGTTTTGCGCCGAACCAAGTGGCAGCGGCGACGCCGTGGCCGGCAAAACCGGCGGCGAAATACATGCCGTCGATTTTTCCGGCGTGGGGCATGAGGTCGAGCGTGAAATCGAGGGTGCCGCCCCAGACAAATTCGACTTTCGCTTCGCGGAGCTGTGGGTAGACCGAGATCATGCCGCGGCGGAGAATTTCGGCGCTTTGGCGGACGGTGTTTTCGGTTTCTGGGAAGAACGCGGCGCGGCCGCCAAAGAGCATGCGATTGTCCGGCGTGAGGCGGTAGTAGTAGAGGAAATGCTTCGAGTCGTAGATCATGCGGTTGCGAGGGCTGAGTTCGCGGGCGAGAGCTGCGGGGAGAATTTCCGTGGCGATAATGTAGGAGCCGATGGGAATGATTTTTTTGCGGAGGGCGGGAGCGGCCTCGGTGGTGTAGGCGCCGCTGGCGAGGATCACTTCGCCCGCAGTGATGGCGCCACTTGAAGTTTGCAGGCGGAAGTTGCGCGCGCCGTTCGTTGATGTCGGCTCGATTTTTGTGACACGCGTGTGATCGTGGAGGCAGGCACAGGCGCGGTGGGCTGCTTCCGCGAGGCCAGCGACGTAGCGCGCGGGATTGAGGCCGGCGCTGGAATCGTCCACCATACCGCCGAAATAAATGTCGGAGCCGATTTCGCCACGCAGCTCCGTTTTCGGAATGATGCGCAGATCGTGATTGAATTCGCGTTTGGCGAGCGCGGCGGATTCTTCGTAGCCATCGAAGTGGATTTGCTTGCAGGCGACTTCCAGATGGCCGCAGCGGGAAAATTTGCAGTCGATGTTTTCTTCGCGGACGATCTGCTCGACGCAATCGATCTGTTCGAGCGAAGCGGCGTACATTTTGCGAACGGTTTCGATGCCGTAGCGCTTGATTAATCTGGGCGCGGGAAGCTTCATGCCGGTGAGAACCATACCACCGTTGCGGGAGCTGCCGCCCCAGCCGAAAGTTTCGGCTTCGAGCACAACAACGGATACGCCGCGCTTGGCGAGGGTGCGGGCGGCGGAGAGGCCACAGAAACCGCCCCCGACGACGGCGACGTCAGTAGATGCGGGGAGTTCCTGCGAGGCGGTGAAGGGCTGCGCGGCAACAGTGGTCGCCCAGAAGTTTTTCTCTTGGATGGGCATCGGGTGAGCTGGCGTGGGGAGATTCTAGCATTGACGGCAAGGTGAAAAACAACCGCTAGGGGCAGATTCAAAAAAAAGGAGACGGCAGTAAGTGATGGCGAGGCTGCCGTCTCCGTGCTTGTTTTTTTGTGTGGAATTGCGGCGATTACTCTTCGTCGCCGTCGAGACCGTCCGTCGGGGTGATGGTGCCGAAGAGGCCGTCCTTTTCGCCATTAATGCCGGCGGTGAAATACAGCGTATTCGCGAGCCCAGCGGTCCCGTCGTTTGCGAAAGTAAGGGACCACAAACCATCAATGGTCAGGATGGAATCATCGGGAGCTTTCACGAAGCCCATGAATTTGTAGGTGAAGCCGTTGAACGCGGCGATCCAGCCGCTGCCAAAATTGCCGACGAGGATGGCGTTACTGAACTCGCCGAAGTCGCGGGTGGTCCAGACGACTCCCCAAGGGGCGTTCAACCAATCGCCGTGCTGGAGGTGGCCGATATGCCTGCCGTTGGTGGTGAAAATTTCGACGAACCCCAGACCGTCGCCTGCTACGTCATCGTGCCGGGCCGCGTCCTGCTTGGCGTACGTAACGAAGAGAGTGCCGCCGATGTTTTGAATGTTGAAAGGAGCAAAGCCGCGGGGAATGTGGTCGGCGTCGAAGGCATCTTCATCGAGGTGCACGCGCTTAAAATTGGTGTCGTAGACTTCAACTTTGGCGGAGCGGAAATTCGTGACGTAGAGGAATTTTTTGCCGTTGATTTCGCCGGAGGTGGCGCCTTTGTAGACCGCGCCATCGGATCCCCCGTTATCGGAGTTGTCAACCTTGAGGACGGCATTCTGTCCGCCGTTCCAGCCGGAGATAGTTCCATCTTCGGTGGCGAAAATAAAATGAGCGGCTGTGCCGGGAGTGCCGGAAACAACCAGGAAATCCGTGGCGCTCCCGTTGAAAACGACCCCTGTCGGGGCCGACTGGGTGCCAGGAGCAAACCCCGGGGGAGGAACGGTGACGACGAGCGGCCCACCTTTGGCAGGAGGCGGAAAAGGATTGCCGTTGCCATCGTACAGAGTTGATGTGCCGGAATTATTGTTTGCCACCCAGAAAGGGCTGCCGGAGGAGCGCGTGAGGCCCCAGGGATTTTTGAGATTGGGATCAGTGACGGGTGCCATGCCCGCGATGTTGGAGACGAGGTTTGTCTGTTTGTAGTGTTGCGCTTGTGTTACAGCGGGGAGCAGAAAAAGCGAAAGAGCAAAAACTGGAAGAGACTTCCAGGACTTACTTGTGGACAGCATTCGAGATTCCTTCCAAAGCGAGATTTTCGATGCGAAACACGTCCCACGTGCTCGCGAACAAGCCTCCGCCCGGCTGGACTAACGGTGGTTGGATGCAAGCTTGCTACCAATGGACACAACATTTAGGGTGACTCATTAGAATTGAGAACAAGTGACTTGCGCCAAGAAATCGGGATGGGAGAAGGGCGGCCTTCCGAAAATTGAAGGTCAAAGGCGTGAAGGATACGGAAGATTGGAGAATCCTATTCTGTGGTTCGAATGGATTCGGGATTCGGATGGTTTGGCGACGGGGAAAAAGGGTTAGGAAGTGCGGAGGATGAGACACGTTTTTCAGGGGCTGGGCGGGATTGAGACGGGTTCAGCGTGAAGACGACTCGACGGGAGAATTCGGTTTGCTAACGATGGAATTGCGGCCGGGTTCGCGCATGCTGGAAACGGCGGACTGCGCAAGGCGGACTTGCTGCTGGATTTCCTGAGCCAGACGGCGCTCCTGAGGAGAAAGAGAGGGGTTGTCAGCGAGCAAACCGGAGTAACCGAAGATGGCGGTGAGCGGATTGTTGATTTCGTGGGTGGCTCCGGAGGCCAGGCGACCGAGGGCGGCGAGCTTTTGGGAAAGGGCGATACGCTCCTGGAGCGTTTTCAAACTCTCGTAGGAAGATTCCGTGACATGGACGAGGCGCTGAAGCTCGCGATCGAGAATGTAAAGCCTGAGGAAACACAGCGAGCCCAGGAACAACATCGCTGCGAGGATCAGGCGCAAGCGAAAGGCGATAACAGCAGCAGGGGCGGTGTCTTCCAGATAACCGTAGGTGGCGAGCAAGGGCAAGGAGATCATGGCCAGCATGCCGAGGCGAGCGGTCCACAAGCCATGCCCTTCCGATTCCTCAGCGGGAGAATCGGAAGCCGGCGGGAGGCTGGGGGCAGTTGCAAAGGCATAAACCATCCAGAGGCCGCCAAGAGCGATAGGCAGGTCATAAATGCTGCCGGAATAATACCTGCTGGCAGACATGGCGAGACCCTGCAACAGGTTTGCGAAAGCGTATACCACCATGGCTAAACAAGCGTGGCCGTAGAATCTGCGCCAAGGTCCCGAAGTCTTATGCCAGAGAATGACGAGGGCAAAGACAACTCCAAGTTGCTCGGCGAGAACCAAGTAATAGTTGGCGGGATTGTAGGAGTTGAAATCGTGAACGACGGTGAGCCAAGGCACAGCGAAATAGAGATAGAAGGAAAACCACCAGGAGAGCAAAAAGGCGAAATCCAGCCGCCGGAAACGCAAGTCGTTCGCGGCGGATTCCGAGTGAGGACGAAACGCCAAGGCGGCAAGCATCAGGGCCGACATCAGGAAGAACGAGCCGTCGGCAAAAAGGGCCGTCGGGGCCGGCACTCGACGGACGACTTCGTAATAAAGCCAATACGCGTGCGAGAGCAGGAGGAAAACAAAGGCCGCGATATTCAGGTACCAAAACATACGCGCGGAATCCCCGGCGGAGCGAGAGTTTTCGCGGCAAAGAATGATTAGCACACTGGTTAAGACGAGTGGCACGGTGTCGCTGACGACAGTGGCCGCATAGCCCTCCTTAAGGGCCAAGGAGCCGATGGCGTGGACAATGGTGGCCCCAACAGCCACTTTGAGGCAGATCGATTGGGTCCGCGATAGCAAAACTAGTTTCCCTCCACTTGGGCAAAATGAGGCAGGCCGAGAGTCGAAGCTTGTTCCTTGGCAACAGGAAGACTCACGGTAAAGATCGCGCCGCCACCCTCACGATTATGGCAGGAGATATCGCCATTGTGCTGGCGAACAATTCCGTAGCAAGTGCTAAGGCCAAGGCCAATGCCTTTGCCCACGGTCTTGGTGGTGTAGAAAGGATCGAAGACGCGTTCGGGCTCCGATAATCCGATGCCGCTGTCGGCAAATTCGACTTCGACTCGCTGGCTCACCTCACGCAAGGTAATGAAAAGTGAGCCCGAGTTCATGCCCTCCATGGCATCAAGGGCATTGCCGATAATCTGAAGGAAGACCTGAAGAATACGGCTGGAATCGGCTGCCACGCTTGGAATTGCGCCTTCTGATTTTATTTCAAGCTGGATATGGGTGTTCCGGCCGACGCGGGCCAAACCGGTAGCTGCGGAGAGCAGTTGGCGCAGATCAACAGGAGCAATTTCGAGGGGGGATTCACACG
>Ga0307479_10003907_pt1 | contig 13629 bp, 11 predicted proteins | sample atmos_gasesECM4C_FD_203743 | JGI IMG/M metagenome (GOLD analysis project Ga0307479, IMG submission 203743) | Hardwood forest soil microbial communities from Morgan-Monroe State Forest, Indiana, United States - atmos_gasesECM4C_515 | ecosystem: Environmental > Terrestrial > Soil > Temperate...
GGAAGGACCCTGCCCCGTGGCCGTCGAATGAAAAGAAACTGAGAGCGGAGCCCGCACCGTCCGCTGGGGTCGGCGGGCCGGCGAAGGGGGAAGCGCCGTGTATGAGTCCGCGGCCGAAAGTGCCTCAAGGTCGCCCGCACTGAAGGTCAGCGCGGTGAGCGTCCGCTTCGGTGGCCTCAGCGCCCTCCAAGACGTGGATCTCGACGCGGAAGCCGGAGAGGTGACCGGCCTCATCGGGCCGAACGGCGCCGGTAAGACCACCCTCTTCAACGTGGTCACCGGGCTGCTGGAGCCGACAAATGGCAAGGTCTACCTGGGGGATCGGGAGATCACGCGGCGGCGGGCGCATCAACGGGCCCGGATGGGTATGGCCCGTACCTTTCAGCGGCTCGAGGTGTTCGGCTCGCTGTCGGCCCGGGACAACATCATGGTGGCGGCCGAATCCCGGCGGAGCTGGGCCCGCGAGACCTCCGATCCGAGCACCGTGAGCGACGAGATCCTCGAACGGGTAGGCCTGCAGGACGTTGCCGATCGCCGGGTCGACGCCATGCCGACGGGGATGGCGCGGCTGGTCGAGCTGGGCCGGGCCCTGGCCACACGGCCGTCCCTGCTCCTCCTCGACGAGCCCGGTTCCGGCCTCGACGAGCGGGAAACCGACACGTTCGGGCAGCTGTTGCTGGCTCTGGCGGAGGACGGGCTGGCCGTCGTGCTGGTCGAGCACGACGTGGGCCTGGTCATGCGGGTTTGCCAGCGCATATTCGTCCTCGATTTTGGCCAAATGATCGCGGTCGGCTCACCGGCCGACATTCAGGGCAATCGGGCGGTCCAAGCCGCCTACCTGGGCGACGAGGACATCTCGGCATGATGGCGCTCGCGGGCCGCATCAGGAGCCGGCGCTCAGGCAGGGGATGCCGTCCGGTCCGTCGAAGTCGGTTCCGTGCTGAAGGAGGGGATTCAGCGGTGCAACTAGGCGTTCGGGTCGTCGGTCGGGTGCCGGCGCGCCGCCGGGCCTTCGCCCTGGTCCTCGGCGTGGGCTTGGCCGCCCTGCCGGCGTGCGGGCTGCGGGTCGGCCAGCGGGAGGTCCGGGCCGCCACTCAGGCCGCCCTGGGGAATGGATCGGCCGGAGGCTCCGGCGCCGCGGGATCCCTGGGCCAGGGCGTCGCCGGTGCCGGGGGCGGCCCGGCCGCGGCCGAGTCAGCTACCGGCTCGGGCGCCGGTGGGGCCAATGCCCTGTCGCAGGGCCAGGGCGCCAACGCCGGCGGGGCCGCGACCACGGTCGCCGGTGCGCCCACCGCCTCAGGGGGCGAAACCGGGGTGCTGGCGCCACCCGCCCCGGCGGGCGGCAACGGCGGTGGGACCGACGTGGGGGTGACCGCCAACTCCATCACCGTGGGCAACGTTTCCGATCTCGGCGGGCCGGTGCCGGGTCTGTTCCAGGGCGGCCCCTACGGCACCCAGGCCTATTTCGACTACATCAACAGCCTGGGCGGCATCTACGGCCGCAAGCTCAAGCTGGACAGCGCCGACGACCAGCTGCAGTGCAACCAGAACGAAGCGGGTTACCAGAACCTGGTCGGCCAGGTGTTCGCCTTCGTGGGCAGCTGGTCGCTGGACGACAACTGCGGCGCCCAGATACTGGCCCAGCATCCGACCGTGCCGGCCGTGCAGCAGGCCCTGAGCATCCAGTTCACCGCCCTACCCAACGCCTACAGCATCTCCCCGTACAACGCCGGCGCGCCGACCGGCTACTTCGAGTACTTCAAGCAGAAGTTCCCCGACGCCATCGGCTCGGTGGGAACCCTGGTGGGCAACCAGCCGGCAGCCGTGCAGTCGTGGAACTACTACAAGGCGACCGCGGAGTCGATCGGCTACAAGGTCATCTACGAGGACGACTTCCCCCCGGCCCAGTCCAACTTCACCGCCGACGTGATCCGCATGCGGTCGCAGGGCGTCAAGATGGTCTTCATCATCGCCGTGAACGCCCCTGACCTGGCCGCCTTCTCCCAGGAGGCGGCGCAGCAAGGCTGGAAGCCGGAGGTGTTCGTGGCCCCGATCGGCTACTTCGGCGCCTACATCTCCGAGTCCGGCGGAGCCCAATCGGTCGAAGGCCAGTACGTGCCCGTGGTCCAGGCCCAGTTCCTCGGGGAGGACGCCACCGCCATTCCCGAGATCGGGCTGTTCGACCATTGGATCAAGCAGGACTTCCCGAGCTTCCCCGTCGACCAGTTCGCATCGACATCGTGGGCCCAGGCGGCGCTGTTCGTGCAGGCCTTGGACATGGCCGGTCCGCACGTCACCCGTGACGGGGTGCTGAAAGCGTTGGCCCAGATCCACAGCTTCAACGACTTCGGCGTGATGGCCCCCACCGACGTGGCGTCGAAGCAGTCCAGCCATTGCTACAACGTGCTGCAGATCCACGACGGCAAGTACGTCAAGGTGGACGATCCGCCCACCGGCTTCCGATGCGACGGCACGTTCCACAAGGTGTCCTGACCCGACATGCTCTCCTATCTCGTCGTCGGCATCATCCTCGGCTGCCTCTATGCCCTGACGGCCACGGGACTGGTCGTCACCTACACGACCTCGGGGATCTTCAACTTCGCCCACGGCGCCATCGGCATGTTCATGGCGTTCACGTACTGGCAGCTCGCCGTGGCCTGGCACCTGCCATGGCCCCTCGCCATGTGCCTCGTCCTCTTCGTCATGGCTCCGTTGATGGGAGCCGTCATCGAGCGAGGCTTGGTCCGGCAGCTGTACAACGCGTCGCTCGGCGTGACCCTGGTCGTCACGCTCGGCTTGCTGCTCTTCCTTCTCTACGCCGCGGACGGCATCTGGAAGCCGACCATCACCCGCAACCTGCCCACCATCTTTCCCGGGCAGTTCCACCTGTTCGGCGTGGTCGTGACCTGGTACGAGCTGATGGTGCTGATCGTCTCGGTGCTGGTGGCCGTCGCCCTGCGCGTGTTCTTCACCAAGACCCGGGCGGGCATCACCATGCGCGCCGTGGTCGACGATCGCGATCTCACCGCCCGGGCCGGCGCCAGCCCGGCGCGAACCGCGCAGTTGAGCTGGATCCTCGGGGCATCCCTCGCGGCCCTGGCCGGCATCCTGATCGCGGGCGGGCACCTCGAGCAGCTCGACCAGTTCAACCTCACCATCCTGGTCATCAGCGGCTACGGGGCCGCGGTGGTGGGCCGGCTCAAGAGCCTGCCGCTGACGGTGGGCGCGGCCATCCTTCTCGGCATCCTGGTCTCCTACGGCGTGGGTTACCTGCCGGTGCGCCTGCTGTCCAACCTGGAGCCGGTGATCCCGGTCATCCTGCTGTTCGTGGCGCTGCTGGTGCTGCCCCAGGGCAGGCTGCGCACGGCCAGCTTTGCCCGGGAGGTCAGGCGGGTGACGAGCCTGCGCAGCTCCATCGTGCTGGCCGGCTTGTTCGTGCTGGGCGCCTGGATCGTCTCGGGACTGATCTCGCCGGGCAACCTCATCACCCTCGGCACCGCCGTCGCCCTGGGGATCGTCTTCCTGTCGCTGGTGCTGCTGACCGGCTATGGCGGGCAGGTGTCCCTCTGCCAGATGACCTTCGCCGGGCTAGGGGCGTTCATGATGGGCAAGACGCTCGGCGGCGGGTCCATCGTCGGCCTGGCCGCGGCGTTCGCGCTGCCCGCCGCCGTGGGCGCCGTCCTCGCCGTCGTCGTCCTCCGCCTGCGCGACATCTACCTGGCCCTGGCCACCCTGGCCTTCGCCTACGCCATGGACAACATGTTCTTCAATCGCGAGCTGGGGTTCGGCGGCATCCTGCGGGTCGGCCGCTTCGCCGTCCACTCGCAGCGGGCATTCCTCGTCGAGATCGCCTTCATCTTCGCGGTGTGCGCCGTCGGCGTGCTGGCCCTCAAGCGCGGGCGGTTCGGCCGCCGGCTGTCCGCGGTGAACGACAGCGAGGTCGCGTGCGCATCGGTGGGTATCAACATCACCGCCGCCAAGGTGCTCGTGTTCACGCTCTCGGCGGGGATGGCCGGAGTCGGGGGCGCGCTGTACGGCGGCTGGCAGGGCCAGGTGGGACCGATCGACTTCCAGATGCTGTTCAGCCTGATCGTGCTCCTGCTCATCGCCCTGGGCGGCCTCGACACCGTGGCCGGTGCCTTCGCCGCCGCGCTGTTCTATGCGCTGCAGCCCACCATCCAGCAGCACGTCCACGTCTCGAACATCACCGGGCTGCTGGTGGGCCTGGGCGCCGTCGCCCTGGGGCGCAACCAGGGCGGAATCGTGGGCCAGGTGTCAGACGCCGTCGACCGGATCCGCCGTGCCTGGCCGTCCCGGGTCCCCGGCGCCGGGGTGCGCACCGGGCCCGCCATCGGCGCCATCCCACGAGAGGAGGGCGAGGTTGTCCGCATTGCAGGTTGAGCCGTACGCCCCGGACGCCGGCGCGGACGCCCCGCCGGCCGCGGCCCTCGAGTTGCGGGGCGTGCATGCCGGCTATGGGCGGGTGGAGGTGCTGCACGGCATCGACCTGGTCCTGTCCAGAGGATCGGTGCTGGCGGTCATGGGACCCAACGGCGCGGGCAAAACGACGACGCTCCAGGTGATCGCCGGCCTGCTGAAGCCCACCTCGGGCTGCGTCCACGTGGCCGGATTCCACGTCAACGACGTAACCCCCGAGGTCCGGGCCCGGGCCGGGGTGTGCAGCATCCCCGAAGCCCGCGGCGTATTCCCCAACCTGACGGTCAACGAGAACCTCCGGGTCTTCACCCATGCCGGCGATCAGCCGTATCACGTGGTGCAGGAGCGGGCCTACTCGCGATTCCCGCTGCTCGGGCAGCGCCGGGCCCAGCTCGCCGGCACCCTGTCGGGTGGCGAACGGCAGATGCTCTCCATGTGCCGGGCCTTCACGACCGACCCGGCGGTGCTGCTGATCGACGAGATCTCGATGGGCCTGGCGCCCCTCATCGTCGAGGAGCTGTACCGGGTCATCGCCCAGCTGGCCGCCGAAGGCATCGCGGTGCTCATCGTCGAGCAGTTCGCCTCGATGGCGCTGAAGGTCGCCGACTACGCCGCCATCATGCGGCTGGGCCGGATCAGCGCCGTCGGCACGCCCGCTGACATCGCCGACGCCCTGTCGGACGCGTACCTGGGGCCGCAGGCGTGAGCCGGCGCCGCCACCCCCCGATGGCCCGCAGCGCGGTGGCCCGGACCGCGGTGGCACTGGGCGCCGCGCTGGCGACGGCGGGCTGGGCCGGACCCGCGCACGGCGATACCAGAACCACCCTGGGTTCGTATTCGGTCGCCACCCAGGCCCCGGTCTGGCAGTTCACCTACGACTTCCCGACCGCCAACTTCCACCCCCAGGCGGACGGCGAGCTGACCTACGCCACCGCCAACATGGACACCACCCGGGCCCACGCCCTTGCGAGCGTGGCCTGGCCCGGGGCGGCGGGAGGCAACCTGGGCTCGCTCATCGGGGTGCTCGGGGGGCCGGCCGTGGGTGCGCTCAACGACCCGGTTCGGGCCGAGGCGTTCAACAACGGCGGTACGGCTCAGCAAGCGACGTCGGTGCCTTCGGGCACCACCATGAGCGCGTCGGTGGTGCCATCGGCCGGCGCCGTCCAGCAGGCCGATGCCGTGACCACCACCGGGGGCATGGGGCTGGGCCAGGGTGGATCGCTCGGATCGTCGTCGGCCAAGACCACCATCACCCTGGACCAGGCAGGGAAGTTGGCGGCCAACGCCGTCAGCGACATCGACAACATCGACATCGCCGGGGTGTTCAAGGCGGCGTCGCTGAGCTCGTCGGTCAACGAACAGAGCGTCGGCGGTTCCAACCCGACCGGCTCCTCGCAGCTGGCGGTCCACGATCTCACCATCGGCGGCCAGCAGGCCTACGTCGACGGCTCCGGAGTCCACGTCGGCTCACCCGGCCAGCCGCCCAACCCGGTCATCAACGGCATCGTCAACAAGGCGCTGGCCGGAGCGGGTATGCAGATCTACTTCACCTCGCCCCAGCAGGTCACCATCGCCAGCGCCACCTACAACTACGCGGCGTCGCTTCTCATCACCTGGGTGCCGCCGAGCAACCCCCATGGCGACTCCTTCACCTTCTCCTTCGGCGGCGCGGCCGTCTCGATGGAGGCCGGACGGGGCCTGGCCCCCCTCGACAGCGGCACCGCGGCCCCGACGTCGGCCGCCGACGCCGGCGCCGGGCCGCCGGCCGCACTGGGTAACGGCCCCGCGCTGCCACCTTCTCCGGCCACACCGGTGCTGTCACTGCCCGCGCCCGCCGCGCCGGCCAGCGGCCCCGCTGCTCCGGTGGCCCAGCTGGCCGCGCCGGCCAGCACCACCACCACGGGCTCCCGGGGTGTGGCGGCCGGCTGGTTCCTGCTCCTCGGGCTGGCGGCCGTCGCCGGCGGGGTGTTGACGACGCGCGTTCCCGGGCTGCTCACGGCGGGCGCCGCGGCCCGCTGTCGAGACGAGCGTCCCTGGTCCATGACCGGCAGGAGGACATGATGGTGTCAGTGACGACCGCCCCTGGTGGCACCGAGGCCGCGGCGGCCACTCAGGCGGCCCGTGAGGACCGGCTGGTCGACGTGCTCAGCCGGGCGCGGCCTCGCGCCTTCCTGGCTCGCAGCGAGGCCATGTTCTTCGTGCTGGGTGGGGCGCTGGCCATCGGCGGGATCGTGCTGGTGATCATCGGCTGGGTCGGAACGTCGCAGACGGTGCTCGTCGCCGGCCAGATTCCCTATGTCGTCTCCGGCGGGCTCCTCGGCCTGGCCCTGGTGTTCCTCGGCGGCTTTCTGTATTTCGGCCACTGGGTGGCCATGCTGGTGCGGGAGAGCCGTGAGCGGGCCGAGCAGGACCGGGTCGATTTCGGCCGCATCGGCGCCGGCCTCGAGGAGGTCAACCGCTCGCTGGCCGCCATCGCCGAGGAGCTGCGCAGCTCCGGGCGCTGAACCCCGGCGCCGCCACCTACAGCTGGTCGACGTAGGTATCGGTGCCGATGATCGTCCGGAAAAAGGGGGCGACCAGGCGCACGTCAGCCAGGCCTTCCCCCTCGAGGGCCGCGGTGTAGTCCCGGATGGCATCGAGGGACGCCCGGACGTCTCCATCCACGAAGAGCAGCTGCGCCGTCCGTTCGGGACCACCGGCCCGCGTGCCCAGGTCCATGGGCACGTTCTTGGGTTCGTCCTCGCCGGGTGACGGTGTCCACGACGACGCGATCTCGATGGCCGATCCCGACAGCAGCTTCGGGAGCAGGCCCTCGGCCAGCCGGGTGTGAAGATCGCGGCTCGTCGCGCCGTCCCGGGCGTCGAGCCAGAGCCCGACCAGCCCGGCGTAGCCGTGATCGAGGGCCAGCTCGATCGGGACCGGGTCGTCATCGCGGTACACGGCTCCCACGTGGTCGAACAGGGCGGTGTGGATGTGGCGTCGCTCCGAGAAGCCACGGCCCTGCTGGTACAGCTCGACCACCTGCTTCCTCGCCCATTGGCCGAAGTGGTCGTCGTGGTGACCGCGCTCGACGAAGTACACGGCGACGTACGAACCGGCGTCCCAGGGCCGGGCGACCATGTCGAGCTGCGGCCAGCGAAGGTCTTTGAGCTCCCGGGTCGCGACCCACCGGCTCCCCGCGAACAACCATGGTCCGATCATGCATCCGGCATAGAAATGGTCCCGCTCATACCAGCGGTTGTAGGCGTTCTCGTAGCCGGGATTGGGCTCGACCAGTGTCAGCAGCATGCTGCCCACCTTCACCGGGTAGTCGTCCACGCCACCGGTTTCGAGGGGATAGGGCACCGCAACCTCCTGTCTCAGGGACCGGACGATACACAGCGGAAGCCGAGGTGGCCGGTGGAGGTGTCCGCGGCGTGAGGAATGCGAGCGGCCGGCCGGTAGCGCGAGCAGTAGTTCTCGGCGCAGAGGTACGAGCCTCCCTTGACGACCATGAGCGGCACCGACGGCGCCGCGGGATCGACCGGCGGCGGCGCGCAACAGGGCGAGTCGTGCCCGGGCCGGTAGCCGTCGGACGTCCACTCCCAGACGTTGCCGGCCATGTCGTGGAGGCCATAACCGTTGGGCGGGTAACAACCGACGGGCTCGGTGCCCGGCGGGCGCAGCTTGTCGCTGCGCCACGGGAACTCGCCCCGCCACACGTTGGCCGGCACCCGGCCGTCGACCACCAAGCGGTCCCCCCAGCAGTACTCCGCTCCCGCCAGGCCGCCGCGCGCCGCGAACTCCCACTCCGGCTCCGTCGGGAGCCGCTTGCCCACCCAGGTGGCGTAGCCGACCGCGTCGTCGAAGGCCACATGGACCACCGGGTGCGCCTCCCGCCCCGACGTGGTGCTCCCCGGACCGTCCGGATGGCGCCAGTCCGCCCCAGGTACGTAGGCCCACCATTGAGCGGGGTCGGCCAGGTCGACCGGACCGGCCGGCTGGCGAAACACCGCCGAACCGGGCACCAGCCGGTCGGCCGTCACCCCCGGGTACAGCTCGGCGCTCGGGGCCCGCTCGGCCACGGTGAGGTAACCCGTCGCGGCCACGAAGACGGCGAACTCGGCGGACGTCACGGGGTGGACGTCCATCCAGAAGGCGCCGACGTTCGCCTCGTGAGCCGGTCGTTCCTCGGGGTAGTGGCGATTCGAGCCCATGGCGAACGATCCGCCTGCGACCCACGCCATCTCGCTATTCGTACTTCCTCCCGCGTTCACGGAGGAGCTCCACCCAGCGCGCCCCGGCGTCGGGGGCCAGCTGGCCAGGGGCGTAGGTGACGGCGCGGAGGGCGCCGCTGTAGGGGAACGGCCCGTGGCGCTCGTACAGGTCCCACGACACCGGTGAGCGCCGGTCAATGCCGACGTCGATGCCTTCGAAGGGGCACATGGCCGACAGCATCGGGTAGCCGGAATCCTCGGCGACGACCTGCCCGTCGACCAGCAGGCTGGGGTCCCACTGCCACGACCCGGGCGCACCCACGACCAGTGACACCTCCCTGGCTCCGCCCGCCAGAGGGCCACCGGAGAGCCGCCGCATCGCCGCCCCGCAGTTCTGCACGAAGATCAGCTCTCCGCCCTCCACGTAGAGGACGTACCCGCCCCCCTGGTCGCCATGGGCCACCAGGATGCCCTGGTCTTCGGGCCGGTAGCCGCCGAGGGCCACCGTCACGGTGAACGAGCGGGCCTGGATGAGCAGGAGCGACCGGTAGCGCTCCAGGGTCGGCGTGCCGCGCAGGATGGTGACCGGCGCGGCGAAGACGTCCTCGGTGGCGGGTCGCTGGACCCAGCGCAGCATGCTGCCCTCGTCGAGCGGGAGCACCTGGTTGGCCCATGCGGCGCGCTCCCACGCCTGGGCCAGCTCGCGCACCAGCTCCGGATCGCCCTGAGCCAAGTTGGTCGTCTCGGTCGGATCCTCGGCCAGGTGGTAGAGCTCCCACTCGTGGTCGCCGAAGGGCGTCAAGGGCTGGTGGAGGGTCACGATCTCCCACCCGTCCCGGTAGTACCCGCGGTGGCCGATCATCTCGTAGTACTGCTCCGTGTGACGCGCCGGCGCGGCGGGATCGGCAAGGGTCGGGGCGAAGCTGCGGCCCGCCATGGGCCACACCGCCCGGCCGTGCCGCTCGGCCGGCGGCTCGAGGCCCACCAGGTCCAGCAACGTGGGCAGGACGTCCGTGACGTGGGCGTACTGGCTGCGGATGGCCCCGCCCTCGGCCAGCCGCGCCGGCCAGCTGAAGATGAACGGGACCTGGTGGCCGCCGGCATGGGTGTTGACCTTGTAGAGGCGGTACGGCGTGTTGCCGGCCATGGCCCAGCCCCGTGGATAGTGGGGCGTGGTCTGTGGGCCGCCGAGCAGGTCGAGACGCGGGTAGTCCTCCTCGAAGGTGTCGGCCGTGCCGATGGGCCGGAGCACCCGGAAGTACTGCGATGTCCCCCGGGCCTCTCCCTCGCGTGACGCACCGTTGTCAGAGGTGAAGATCACGATGGTGTTGTCCCACTCCCCCATGGCCTCCAGCACCGATCTGAGCCTGCCGAAGCTCTGGTCGACGCTGTCGACCATGGCCGCGAACACCTCCATGTAGCGGGCGAACAGCGCTCGCTCTCGCGGCGACAGGCCGTCCCATGGTTGGACGTCATGGTTCTGTTCGCGGTTCCGCTCCGGCAGCTCGGTCCCCGCCGGGATGACCCCGAGCTCGAGCTGACGCCGATGTCGCTCCTCCCGGATCCGGTCCCAGCCCGCGTCGTACGCGCCCCGGTACTTGAGGATGTCCTGGGGCTTGGCGAGCAGTGGGGCGTGCGCGGCGCCGTGGGCCAGGTAGAGGAGGAACGGCTTGGACGGATCGGCCGCTTTGAGCGACTTGACCATGGCGATAGCCCGGTCGGTGATGTCGTCGGTGAAGTAGTAGTCCTCCGGGTAGGTGTCGATCTCCACCACGTGATTGTCCTGGTAGAGCCGGTGGGGCTGGTGGAGATTGGTGAAGCCGTCGAGGAAGCCGTAGAAGGAGTCGAAGCCCCTCTGAATCGGCCATGAGTGCTTCGAGCCGGCTTCCGACAGGTCCGAGTCCTTGCACAGGTGCCACTTGCCGGACATGAAGGTGGCGTAGCCGTGCTGGCTGAATATCTCGGCGGCCGTCGCCACGTTGTCGCTCAGCTCCATGGCGTAGCCGGGGAAGCCCGGGTCGGAGTGGGCGACGTGGCCGACGCCGGCCAGGTGCGAGTTGACCCCGGTCAGCAGGGCGGCCCGGGTCGGGGAGCACATGGGTGTCACGTGGAAGTTGAGGTACCGGACTCCCTCCGCGGCCAGTCGATCGAGGTTCGGGGTGGCGATCTCAGAGCCGTAGCAGCCGAGGTCCGAGAAACCCAGATCGTCGGCCAGCACGATGACGACATTGGGCGCGCCCGGCGGCGGCAGCGGGCGAGGGGGCCACCACGGCTCCGAACCGGCGAAGGTGCGTCCGACCTTCCCCCCGAAGCCTTCGTAGGGCTCGAGCTTCATCCCGCCAAAGTAGGTCGTCTAGGTTCGGCGCCGTGCCCCTGCCCGAAGAGTTCCACGCGCTGGCCCGGAAGGTGAACAACTGGGGCCGCTGGGGCGCGGACGACGAGATCGGCACCCTCAACCTCATTACCGACGAGGTCAGGAGGGCAGCCGCGGCCTGCATCAAGACGGGCAGGACCTTCCCTCTGGCGATTCCGCTCAGCGGCAACGGTCCCCAGACCGGCGCGGTGCCAGGCCGGATCAACCCGCTCAAGACCATGATCGCCGTCAACGAGCCGCTGCTCGGGGATCCCGGCCTGTTCTGCAGCAGCGACGATGTGGTCACGATGGCCCTGCAGTGCGCCACGCACTGGGACGCCCTGGCCCATGTCAGCTACGACAACCGCCTGTACAACGGGTTTGCGGCCTCCTCGATCACGGCCCACGGCGCGGCCCGCTGCGGCATCGACAAGATCGGGGTTCTGGCCGGCCGAGGGGTCCTGCTCGACGTGGCGCGGGCCAAGGGCGTCGACCGGCTCGAGCCGGGGTATGCCCTGCGTCCGGAGGATCTGGACGAGGCGTGCGAACTGGGCAAGTTGGCGGTGGAGCCGGGCGACGTGGTCCTGCTGCGGACCGGTCAGATCCAGCTTCTGCACCGGGGCGACAAGTTCGGCTACATGTACCCCAATCCGGGGCCGTCGATGATGACGGCTGAGTGGTTCCGGCTCCACGATGTGGCCGCGGTCGCCACCGACAGTCTCACCTTCGAGGTCTTTCCGTCCGAGCGCGCTGACTGCCTTCTTCCCGTCCATCTCCTCCACCTGGTCGAGATGGGGATGACCCAGGGCCAGAACTTCGACCTGGAGGCGCTGTCCGAGGATTGCGCCGGCGACGGTGTCTACCGGTTCTTCCTCGACGCCTCCCCCCAGCCCTTCGTGGGCGGACTCGGGACGCCCGTCAACCCGGTGGCCGTCAAGTAGCCGGCTCTCAGGCCATCAGAACGTGAGCACGCCCCGGGCCAGCTTGCCCTCGTGCATGTCGGCGACGACCGTCTCGAACTCATCCAGCGGGTAGGTCGCCGTGACCAGCTCGTCGAGCAGCAGCCGTCCCGACTGGTACAGGCCCACCAGCATGGGGATGTCGGCGTGGGGCCGGATCGACCCGTAACGGCACCCCATCACGCCGCGATCGACGTGGTTGAACAGCCAGATGGGGGCCTGGAGCTCCGCGGTGGGACCCGGGACGCCGACCAGCACCACGTTGCCGCCCCAATCGAGCATCTCCAGGGCCTGGCGGGCCAGGGCGGGGTGACCCACGCACTCGAAGGCCCAGTCGACCCCACCGGCCCCCATGATCCCGGACTCCTTCTCGGCCGAGAACGGCTCCAGCCGGCGGACCTCCTTGACCACGTCGGTGTCCCTGGCGTCGATGAAGTCCGTGGCGCCGAACTGCCGGGCCAGCGCCTCCTTGGCCGGGACGGTGTCGATGGCGATGATCCGGCGGGCCCCGGCGATGCGGAGGCCCTGGATGACGTTGAGGCCCACGCCGCCCACCCCGAAGACCACGGCTGTCTGACCGTACGCGACCTTGGCGCGATTGAGCACGGCCCCCACCCCCGTGACCACGCCGCATCCGATCAGGCACGCCGATGTCAGCGGCACGTCGTCGGGGATCTTCACGGTCTGGATCTCCGACACCACGGTGTACTCGGCGAAGTACGACGACGCCGCGAAGTTCCATGCGGGCTTCCCGTCGAGGGTGAACGGTTGGCTCATGTTGCCCATGCTCTGCCGGCACCACGTCGGATGTCCGGTGCTGCACGCCGCGCAGGCGCCGCAGTTGGCCAGGGTGGTGCACACCACATGGTCGCCCGGAGCCACCGAGCGGACGAGGTTGCCGACCTCGGCGACGACGCCGGCGCCCTCATGGCCGAGAACGGCAGGACTGGGCCACGGGATGGTCCCGTTGATCACGGACACGTCGCTGTGGCACACGCCGGCCGCGACCATCTTTACCTTGACTTCGTTCGGTCCGGGCTCCCGCACGTCGAGGCCTTCGGTGACGGCGGCCTTCTCTCCGGTGTAGACGATCCCGCGCATGTGTTGATCCCTTTCTCGGCCGGCGTTGTCTCAGCCCGGCCAGATGATGCTCTGGAGTTCGGTGTACGCGTGCAGGCCGAAGTCGCCGTTGTCCCGGCCGATGCCGCTCATCTTGAAGCCGCCAAAGGGAGCTTCGTGGTTGCGTTGGGCCGTGTTGATCCCGACGTGCCCGCATCGCAGCTGCTGGGCCACCCGGAACGCCCGAGCCGTGTCCTCGCTGTAGACGTAGTCGTACAGCCCGTAGTCGCTGTCATTGGCGATGGCGACGGCTTCGTCCTCGTCGTCGAAAGGCACCACGACCAGGACCGGGCCGAAGATCTCCTCACGCACGACCCGCATGCCGTTGTGGCAGCCGGCCATCAGGGTCGGCGCGGCGTAGAAACCCTTCGCCATGTCGACGGGCTGGCCTCCGCAGACCAGCTCGGCGCCCTCTTCGGTGCCCGACGCCACGTACTCCTCGATGCGGTCCCTCTGGGCGGCCGAGATCACGGGACCGACCACGGTCTCGGGACGGGTGGGGTCGCCGACGGTGAGGGAGGCCGCGACCGGAGCCAGCTTCGATACCAGCTCGTCGTAGACGGCC
>Ga0307479_10003908_pt1 | contig 13628 bp, 8 predicted proteins | sample atmos_gasesECM4C_FD_203743 | JGI IMG/M metagenome (GOLD analysis project Ga0307479, IMG submission 203743) | Hardwood forest soil microbial communities from Morgan-Monroe State Forest, Indiana, United States - atmos_gasesECM4C_515 | ecosystem: Environmental > Terrestrial > Soil > Temperate...
CTGAAAGCGCGGATGCTGACGGATAATCTCGGCCAGTTCAAAACCGTCGATCTCCGGCATGCTCACGTCCATCAGCAGAACTGCGACGTCGGTTTTGAGCAGCTTCTCGAGGGCCTCCTTGGCGGAGGTCGCCTGAATCAGATTTTCGCCAAGCTCAGCCAGGATGGCTTCATAGGTGAGCAACTTGCCCGGCTGGTCGTCGACCATGAGGATGTTGACTTTGTCCTGGGCGCTCATGATGTTCTTAAGTGATTTGCCATAACATGGACTCGCTTTCAACACCCCCGATGACCAACCGAACTTTTGCTCATCTGTGCAGCCACATGCGCAGCGCGGAGAGCAGTTGCTCGGTGTTGACCGGCTTGGCCAGGTATTCCGAGGCGCCCGCTTCCAGGCACTTTTCGCGATCGCCCTTCATAGCCTTCGCAGTCAGAGCGATGATGGGCAGCCTACGGAAAGAGGGATTCTGCCGGATCACTTGCATGGTGGCATATCCATCCATTTCCGGCATCATGATGTCCATCAGAACGATGGCAACGTCGGGAGTCGATTCCAGCATGGAGATTGCTTCCCGCCCAGTTCCGGCGGTTAGCACTGCCATCCCCCGGCGCTCAAGGACGCTGCTGAGTGCGAAGATGTTGCGCATGTCGTCGTCGACGACCAACACCTTCTTCCCCACCAGTGCTTCATCCGATCGGTGCAGGCGATCGAGCATCCTTTGTTTCTCGGGCGGCAGATCGGCAACGACCCGATGCAAGAACAGCGCCGTTTCATCCAGCAACCGCTCGGGCGACTCCACGCCTTTGACGACCACGCTGCGAGCCAAAGTGTGCAGCCGGGCGTCTTCCTCGGGAGACAGTTCCTTTCCAGTGAAAACGACAACCGGCAGGTCACTGACGGCGGGATTATCCCGCATGCGTTCCAGGATGTCGAAGCCAGTCATGTCCGGCAATCGCAAATCGAGGACAACGCAATCGAACGACTCTTTCTCCACGACCGCCAGCGCTTCGGCGCCTGTGGCGACCACGGTGATGTCAATATCGTCGTAACCCAGCAATTCGCGAATACTCAGTTGTTCGGAAGGATTGTCCTCAACAATCAGCAACCGCTTGCGGCGCGGCGTCGCATACTCCTTGATTCGCGACAATGCCACGTTCAGCTCTTCCGGGCTCGTCGGCTTCGTGACAAAAGCAAATGCGCCGCGCGCCAGCCCATGATGCCGGTCCTCATCCAGCGTCAGCATCTGGACCGGGATGTGCCGGGTGACTGGATCCTGCTTCAAATGATTCAGCACCGTCCACCCCAGCATGTCTGGTAGGAAAACATCCAACGATACGGCGGTGGGATGAAACTCACGAGCCAGGCTGAGGGCTTCGTTGCCACGCAAGGCCACAAGAACCTTGAAGCCTTTATCGCGTGACAAATCACAAAGCACGCGAGCATAGTGCGGATCGTCTTCGACAATCAGCAAGACCGCATCGTCCGGGTGCAAGTTCGCTCGATCGTCCTCGATTTGCTCGACCGGATGTTCCGATACCACGATGTTCGCCATTTGCAACGGCGCCGTGGACGACGATGTCTTCCAATCTGCCAGCTTCGAGGTCGACGGTCCGACATAGGTAAGAGGCAGATAGAGTGTAAAGGTGCTCCCCTGGCCCGGTGTACTGCGAAGTTGAATTTCGCCACCCAGCAAGCTGGCCAGCTCACGGCTGATCGCGAGTCCTAGCCCTGTTCCTCCGTACTTGCGGCTGGTGCTGGCGTCGGCTTGTTGGAAGGCTTCGAAGATGATGCGCTGTTTATCGAGTGCTATTCCAATCCCCGAGTCTGCGACCTCGAATGCAACGACCGATGCTGCGCCGCTGAGAATCGGATGGTTTTCACTCCACCCTTTGGTTGCCACCGACACCGCAAGGCGGACGGAACCGTGCTCGGTGAATTTGAAAGCGTTCGACAGCAGATTTTTCAGCACCTGTTGCAGACGCTTGGAGTCGGTGACCAGGCTGCGTGTGAGATGCGGGTCGGACTGCACCTCGAACGCCAGCCTCCGGTTTTCCGCCTCGTGGCGGAAGGGCCGGGCGACCATTTCCAGCAGGTTCGAAAAGAACACGTCCTCGGCCTCGACCGAGACCGTCCCCGACTCGATTTTGGAAAGGTCAAGAATGTCGCTGATCAGGTTCAGCAAATCGGTCCCGGCGCCGTGAATCGTGCGCGCGAACTCGACCTGCTTCGGCGTCAGGTTGTGATCGTGATTTTCACTGAGCTGCTGGCCCAACACCAGAATACTGTTCAGGGGAGTCCGCAACTCGTGGGACATGTTCGCAAGGAATTCCGACTTATACTTGGAAGTGAGAGCGAGTTCCTTCGCCTTCTCCTCCAGAGCGCGGCGGGCTTGCTCGATTTCCTGGTTCTTGCGTTCCACTTCCACGTTCTGCTCGGCGAGTTGCTGGGCCTTTTGCGCCAGCTGCTCGTTGGTTTGCTGTAGTTCCTTCTGCTGGGTCTGCAGTTCGGCCGCCAACTGTTGCGACTGCTTGAGGAGGCCTTCGGTTTGCATCGTTGCTTCAATGCTGTTCAGCACAATGCCGATGCTGGCCGTGAGCTGCTCGAGAAACGCCAGGTGGGAGGCAGTGAAGGCGTTTAAGGACGCGAGTTCAATCACAGCTTTGACTCGGTCCTCGAACAGCACCGGAAGCACAATGACATTCCGAGGAACCGATTCGAATAATCCAGAGCGAATGGGAACAGTCGTTTCCGGCAGATCCGAAATCAACATGCGGCGTTTTCCGGCAGCGACCTGGCCCACGAGCCCCTCGCCAATTTTCAACCTGCGCAAGTGCCCGTTCTCACCATCGTCCGCAAATGCAGACAGCAGCACCATGCCTGCCGACTCCTCGGTCTCCATCTGATAGATGACGCCCTGCTGCGCGTTCACCAGTGGCGCCAGTTCAGAAAGCAACATTCTGCCGACGGTCGCCAGATCGCGCTGCCCCTGCAGCATTCCGGTAAAGCGAGCCAAGTTGGTCTTGAGCCAATCTTGTTCGGTATTGCGATCCGTTGTGAGCCGCAGGTTGTCGATCATGGTGTTGATGTTGTCTTTCAACTCCGCGACTTCGCCGCTGGCCTCGACCTGAATCGACCGGGTCAAGTCACCCTTGGTTACGGCGGTGGCGACTTCCGCGATCGCTCGGACCTGGTTGGTCAGGTTGTCGGCGAGCAGATTGACGTTACCCGTCAGATCCTTCCAAGTTCCCGCTGCGCCCGGCACGTTGGCCTGGCCTCCCAGACGGCCTTCCACACCCACTTCGCGCGCGACGGTGGTCACCTGATCCGCAAAGGTGGCCAGCGTTCCGGTCATATTGTTAATGGTTTCCGCCAGGGCTGCGACTTCGCCCTTTGCGTTCACGGTGAGTTTTTGGGTGAGATCGCCATTGGCAACTGCGGTAACGACCTTCACAATACCGCGCACCTGCTCGGTGAGGTTCACCGCCATGACGTTGACGTTGTCGGTGAGATCCTTCCACGTGCCGGCGACGCCCGGCACCTCAGCCTGACCGCCCAGTTTGCCGTCGGTTCCCACTTCGCGCGCCACGCGGGTAACTTCGGCGGCGAATGCATTGAGCTGGTCCACCATGGTGTTGATAGTGTTCTTCAACTCGAGAATTTCGCCCTTTACATCGACCGTGATTTTGCGCGACAAGTCACCGCGCGCCACAGCGGTCGTGACTTCGGCGATGTTGCGCACCTGGCCGGTCAAGTTGCCGGCCATCGAGTTCACTGAGTCCGTGAGATCTTTCCATGTACCGGCCACGCCGGGGACTCGAGCTTGGCCACCGAGCTTACCCTCGGAGCCAACTTCGCGGGCCACACGCGTCACTTCGGCTGCGAATGCATTCAACTGGTCCACCATCGTGTTGATGGTTTCCTTGAGCAGCAGGATTTCGCCGCTCACGTTCACCGTAATCTTCTTCGACAGGTCGCCACTTGCGATTGCGGTCGATACCTCGGCGATATTGCGCACCTGGCCGGTTAAATTGCTGGCCATGGAATTCACGGAGTCCGTAAGGTCTTTCCACGTTCCTCCGACTCCGGGAACAAGGGCCTGACCTCCCAGTTTGCCGTCGGTACCAACTTCGCGGGCCACGCGCGTGACTTCCGATGCGAATGATCGCAACTGGTCAACCATCGTGTTGATCGTGTCTTTGAGCTCGAGGATTTCGCCCTTCACGTCCACCGTGATTTTGCGCGACAAATCGCCACGCGCGACGGCCGTTGCTACTTCGGCAATGTTTCGCACTTGGCCAGTGAGGTTGCTGGCCATGAAGTTCACGTTGTCGGTGAGATCTTTCCAGGTACCGGCGACTCCAGGCACCTGAGCCTGGCCACCCAGTTTGCCCTCGGTACCGACTTCCCGCGCCACGCGGGTCACTTCGCCGGCGAACGCATTGAGTTGGTCCACCATGGTATTGATGGTGTTCTTCAGTTCGAGAATTTCGCCCTTCACGTCCACCGTGATCTTGCGTGATAAATCACCGCGAGCCACAGCCGTCGTCACTTCGGCAATGTTTCTTACCTGGCCCGTCAGGTTTCCGGCCATAGAGTTGACGGAGTCGGTAAGATCTTTCCACGTACCGGCCACGCCGGGCACATTGGCCTGACCGCCCAAGCGCCCCTCGGTGCCGACTTCGCGAGCCACGCGCGTTACTTCTCCCGCGAAACGATTGAGCTGATCGACCATCGTGTTGAGAGTCTCTTTGAGTTGCAGAATCTCGCCTCGTACGTCCACCGTGATCTTGCGCGACAGGTCACCGCTGGCGATGGCGGTTGCGACTTCCGCGATGTTGCGCACCTGGCCGGTCAGGTTGCTGGCCATGAAGTTCACGTTGTCGGTGAGATCTTTCCACGTGCCACCGACACCTGGAACTTGTGCCTGGCCTCCGAGCTTGCCTTCCGTACCGACTTCGCGAGCAACGCGCGTTACTTCCCCTGCGAACGCGTTCAGTTGATCCACCATCGTATTGATAGTGTCTTTCAGTTCGAGAATTTCACCTTTCACGTCGACAGTGATCTTGCGCGACAAATCGCCGCGGGCCACAGCCGTGGTGACCTCGGCGATGTTGCGCACCTGAGCCGTCAAGTTGCCGGCCATGGCGTTCACCGAATCCGTGAGATCTTTCCAGGTACCGGCGACGCCGGGCACGACCGCCTGTCCGCCCAGCTTGCCGTCGGTGCCGACTTCGCGTGCTACGCGCGTCACTTCCGAGGCAAACGACCGCAACTGATCCACCATCGTGTTGATGGCTTCTTTGAGCTGGAGAATTTCACCCCGCACGTCGACCGTGATCTTGCGCGACAGATCACCACTCGCAACAGCCGTGGCGACCTCGGCGATGTTGCGTACCTGACCTGTCAGGTTGCTGGCCATGAGGTTTACATTGTCTGTGAGGTCCTTCCAGGTCCCCGCGACGTCAGGCACCTGCGCCTGGCCGCCCAGTTTGCCTTCGGTTCCCACCTCGCGCGCCACGCGCGTAACCTCCGCCGTAAAAACGCCGAGTTGCTGAATCATCGTGTTGACGAGATTGGCGGAGCGCAGAAACTCCCCCTCTAAAGGCCGCCCATCCACGTCCAGCCTCACGGTCTGAGTAAGGTCGCCTTGCGCCACGGCTGCGATCGCGCGCGTGACTTCGGCGGTGGGACGAAGCAAGTCTTCCACCAGCGTATTGACGGAAACCTCCATCTCTCCCCACGCGCCTCTCGACTCGTGGAACCGGGTGCGCTCCCGCGTCTTGCCCTGTTTGCCAACCACCTGTCCGACGCGCTTCAACTCTTGCGCCATGTGCTGGTTGGCAGCCACAATCTCGTTGAATGTGTCGGCAACTTTTCCCGCCAGGCCAACCCAGGTCCCCGGAAGCCTCACCGTGAAGTCGCCATCGCGCATGCTCTGCAGGCTGGCTAGTATGACAGTGAGATCCAAAGACCCGTTAGAAGATTTGGGCTTCCCATTGCTCTTGACCGGTGGAAGGTTCTCAGTGGTATTGGGCGCCATCGTGTTGTTGAGGGCGGTTCGTTTCATCGTTGCTCCCAAAAGCAGTATCGAGCGCCAAGGCTATACGCGGCGATGCCGTCCGTGGCACCGATGTGCGCCCCGTGTTCGACTCTCATCGCTGTCGGCAGACCATCAGATCCCGAGCGTAGGGGTATCCCCCTCAAACAGTCCTGTCCCCCGGACCAGGGCTCTCTCGACCCATGCATTCGTACCACGAAAAGAAGATAGCAGGCCCTAAGGTATTTCCTGTAGGAAGATCCCATAAACCGGGGCCAACGTTAGATTTCACGACTTAGGTTCCGTCTTGAGGCAGAGGGAGGGCGCTGGTTCGAGTATGGAGGTGAAGACGCCTTTTCCGGTCTGTCGTTCCGACAAATTCGGAGACTGGCACCACCGTCAATGACGAGCCTGCCGAGGCTTCAACCAGCTGATTAAACCCGCCCGAGAGGTTACACGGCCTACAAGGTTTTATGGACGTGGCACGTGAGGACACTGCATGACGAATTTACGCGCGCCGGAAAAGTTCCTTCACGCAAAGAAATATCGAAACTCCTGTAAGTGCTTCTAAAGGTGGCTTTGTCAGTCTGGAAACTTGCCTGCATTTCCACTCATCGCCACAAACGTTGGCCGTTCATCTCGGCTTCATGGAGGCCTCGGAATGACTCAGGATCGCTCAATGGACTGGCAGGAACTGTGCAAGAAAGCGGCAAATGAACTCGATCCAGCCAAGCTGATGCAGCTCATCGCCGAACTCACGAAAGCGTTAGACGAGCGCAATAACAACAGGAGCAATGGTCTGGAGCGAGGGGACGACAAGGATCCTGGCGGAAGGTCTTTGCAATCCGCCTTTTGAGCACTCTTCTCAGGGGCGGAAAGTTAAAGGGTACCTTCAATTCAACCTGATGAATCCCGCAGCCTCACCCCCAAAGCGAAACTCCGACTTCAGGAACAAAGTCGTATCGGGCACTCCCCGGCTCAGTCCCTTCACCCTAACTTCACAAATGATCATCGCCCGCAGTCGCAGCCTGGCAACTCTCGCGATCGAGTCATGCCCGCTTGCCTGCTTGAAATCATTCGACTTATGACCTTCCTTTGGGGGGTCTAGGTTCAGCCCGGTTGGGTGGTGGTGGGGGCTGTCGCTGCTGCAAGCTCTGCTGCTGTTGCTGGTGTCTCTGTTGCAACTGCTGGGTCTGCTGCTGGTGCCTCTGTTCCATCTGCTGCTTTCGCGCTTCGTCCCCGGCCTGTTTTGCCATTCGCTGATGCTCCTGCTCTTGTTTCTGCTGGAGCGTCTGCCGTTCCTGCTCCTGCTTTTGCTCGAGCTTTTGCTGCTGCTGCTGGAATTTCTTGTCGGCCTTCGACTCCCCTGTATTCGCAGGACGCTCGAACGGGGGGAGATCGTTGGGGTGGATTGGAGTCGCGGGACGGTTGCTGCCATTCACGGGGCGGCTGCTGTTGCCGCCACCAGCAGTTCCTCGATTCGCGGGAGGATTGTACGGGGCTCCGGCTTCGCGGGCCGATACGGCTTCGCGGCCGCTGAACGCTCCCGGTCTGGCAGTCGCGGCGACTGGCGGCTTGCCGCGATTGGCGGACGCCCGCAGCTGCGGATTTCCACGGGCAGCCTGCACATGCTGAACTTGAGTGGAGGCCGGAGGGAGATGCCGCTCATGAGCGGCAGCTTCCTGCTGAGGCGTTGGACGGGCATTAATTCCACCAGGGCCGCCGTTGTAGCTAACCCGATTCACCGTCGTGTTGTTGTTGATTACCGTCGTGTTATAGACATTGTGAACGACGGTTATGTTCACGTTGGTCACGGAACGGTTGTAGAAGAAATGGTCGTGGTCCCAGCGTCCTCCCTCGAAGCCTTCGCCGAAGTAGCCGAAACCGTAGACAACGCCGCCATAGAAGCCGACATGCGGGCCCCAGTAGCCGTCGTAGAAAACGAATGCACCATCGGCCCAGGCCCAATACGGCGGCGTCCACAGAAAGCCGACTTCCGGAGCCAGTATCCACGTACCTGGCACCCAATAATAGTCGTCATCGTCATCGCTCCATGCCCAGTAGCCGGGCGTCCAGATATAACCATCACCGGGGCAAAGTGGCTGCTCGTAGACGGGTAGCGCGGGCGGACCGAACGTGGCTGAAATACGGACCTGCCCAAGCGAGGTTGACGACATCGCCAGCACCGCAATGGCGAACCATAACACCACACCCATGGAGGGAATACGCATTGGCTTCTCCTACCCGATCATCCTTCGCTTACCCGGTGTCGCTTTGCTCCTGCGGGCTGCGTGGACTGGTCGGACCCACTTTGATCGGAACCCATTACTGTCACAGAACCATCAGGATCGTCCGAGGGATGCATTGACCTTCTCGTCCTTGACTCTCTTAAATTCTCAGGCCGACCGGGTCCCGCGCGCTTCCAAAGAGGCCTCGTCGGACGCTTAGAGATCGAACCCACTCCGGAGGTTGTGCAGAAAGTTGGGTCTGATGAGTAGCCGAGAACTACGATATTCCCTATGCCACCGGGGCCAGGCTGGAAACCACAGAGGAAGCCGACACCGGTAGGCTCGCAATCACCGTAGTGCCGCGCTCAGTCGAAGATATTTCCAGTTCCCCCCCGAGCTGACTTAAGCGCTCTCTCATGCCGCGCAGTCCGACCCCGATGACCCGCTGCCAGGCTTCGCCTGACTCCAGCAGAATCGCAGCAGGAATTCCCTTTCCTGCGTCTCGGATTTCGAGGACAGCCATTCCATCCTTCATGGACAGCCCGACATGCGCGGTTTCGCTGCCCGAGTGTCGATGTACGTTGGTCAGACTCTCCTGGAGCACGCGAAAGAGCGCCAATTCAGTATTACGCGACAACCGAGGGAAATCGGCGGGCGCGTCGAACGTGACTCGGATCCCGCTTCGCGTCGTGAAACCCTCGAGGTACCAGGGGATCGCCGACTTCAGTCCCATCTCTTCCAGCATGGGCGGATAAAGCAGGTAGGAAATCGTGCGGACTTCTTTGACACACTCCTCCGCCAGACGGGCACAGTGCCTAACCTTTTCGCTGATCTCTGGGTTGCTGGGAGTCACGGAGTACGCCAAAGAATCCAGGCTGATTTTCATCGCAGTGACACATTGCCCCAGCGTGTCGTGAAGATCCCGCCCAATCCGCCTCCGCTCCTCATCCTGCAATTGCAGCAGGTGTGAAGCAAGATCGCGCAGCGACTTTTCTTTCCGCATCGTATCGGTGACGTCTCGAGTAACTTTCGCGAAACCGATCAGCTTGTTCGCCTCATCTCGAATCGGAGTGATGATCACGTTCGCCCAGAATACGGAACCGTCCTTGCGAACCCGCCAGCCATCGTCCTCGAACCGACCTTGTTCCGCGGCGACCTGGAGATCCAAACCAGGCTTGCCCGCACGAATATTCTCCTCGGGATAAAAGCAGGAAAAGTGGCGACCAATGATCTCCGTAGCCTGATACCCCTTGATTCGCTTTGCTCCCGTGTTCCAGGTGCTGACGTAACCCTCGGGGTCTAGCATGAAGATGGCATAATCCTGAACCGCCTCAGCCATCAGGCGGAAACGATCTTCGCTTCGACGCAAAGCGATTTCTGCGCGTCGGCGCTCGGTGAGATCACGCGTGACTTTACCAAAGCCGATCAACTGCCCCGCCTGATTTCGAACCGCGGCAATGGTCACACTGGCCCAAAATCTCGAGCCGTCTTTACGAACACGCCACCCTTCATCCTCGGCGTGTCCCTGTTGGGTTGCCAGTTTCAGCAGCTTGTTTGGCTTGCCGGAAAGAACGTCCTCCTCGGGGTAGAAAGAGGAAAAGTGCTTGCCAACAATCTCCGCAGCTTTGTATCCCTTGATTCGCTCCGCTCCGGTGTTCCAGGTGCTGACGCATCCTTCGGGGTCCAGCATGAAGATGGCGTAATCCGGGACTGCTTCCACGAACAATCGAAATTGCTCGTCCCTCCGGTGCGATTCGGCCTCGGTCAGAAGAACCTGCATTCGTTGCTGCAACCGAACTATGCTGCGCCGGCGTTCTTCTGACGTAAGCTCACTGAAGCTCTCATCTGGGATGACTGCCGAATGTTCAGCGCAAATCCTCTCCAGCGAATCTGCATCTTCCTCGCGGCAAAAACCCTGCATCGGGTATGCGCACCGAAGCGAAAAAGAGTAGGCTCGGGCCAACTGGTTCCAGAGTTTTTCCAGGTGAATCGCGGCTTCGGTCTTTCCTTCCGCCCACAGCAAAGACACCATTTCCCCGAACGCCACGACCCGCCGATTCTGGTCCTGGGCGGCCGACGCAGCTTGCGCCAGCACTCCTCCGATCACCTCGGAAAGGCGCACAGTGTCCGGCAAGCCACCCACCATGATTCGCGTGAGAGTCTCGGCCGCGTCCAGGGCCACGTACCGCCCGCTGGCAATGGTTCCTGCGAGATCGAGACCTTGATCCTCCAGTCTTTGAGCAAGACTGTCTTTATGACCTTTGGTTGCGATGACGACCGCGGAACTCCCTACCATTAGAGCCGCGCCAATGAACTGCGTTAGTTCCTCGATCAGAAATTTGTCTTCGCCGTAGAGTTGGACAACATGAGAATGCTGTCCCGTGTTCGTTTCTGAAACCGACTGTGGCATCTGGGTTGTGCTCATTTTCGTCTCAATGCGTTACCGATCGGATCTTCCCGAGTTTCGTGGAATTGTACGGGAAAGAGGCAGAGAATCATTAGCAGGTGAATCATTAGCAAAAGTTCGAGATTCGTCCATACACAAAAACCCTACCATTCAGAGTCTTGGAGTCGGCCCGGTCTGCTCAGGCATTCGCTGTATTGTTGCAAGTCCGGTCGTCCAGTAATTTGGCCAAGTACGACGCGATAGATCCGGGCAGTCATGGGTTAGCGTCGGCCGTGTCGACATTCGGACTCTTACGACTGCCCTTCACTGGACTCCGCAGTGTGCGCCAGGCGGAATTTCCCCCAAGGAGACTGATATGAGAAAACTGATGACGATTCTCTTTGCGTTGAGCCTGCTGAGCAGTTTCAGCCTCGTCGCTCAAGACACGATGAAGCAGGACAACATGAAATCGGATACGTCAGCGAAGGCGGCCAGCATTACGGGCAAGATCAGCGATGACGGGAAAACCTTTGTAAGCGACAAGGACGGCAAAAGTTGGACGATCAGCAATCCTGAGGCCGTGAAGGGCCACGAAGGACACCACGTCATTCTGAAAGCGCACGTCTCTGCCGATACCGGCTCGGTCGACGTTGTGTCGCTCAAGATGGCGGGAGAAAAGATGAAAAAGGACACCTCACAAAACTGACCTGATCTGCGGAAAAACCTTCCCCCGAGGGCCAGCAATGATGCTGGCCCTCATTATTTTGCGGAATGCGCGAGCGACTGAGGCAAACTTCTGCAGGAGAGTTGCAGATTCAGTCCGACAGCGGCCGAACGTCATTGAGCGGATTCTGCCTCTTCAAGCGGCAGAGGATTCGGACGTGAACCGAGGACTAGCCTCTTGACGCAGATCTTCGGCTAAACCTCGGCCACTCCGTGCCAAAAGTCTGCTAACTGGCTTGACCTCGAATGTTTCGCACCTTTTCTCTAATCGAACTGCGGATTTCCTTCCCGCTGGCGGGCGCCAGAAGAACGCCGGCACCGATGCCGACGCCCACTCCCGCCACAAAACTCAGGATGTTGCGCAGTTCGTGATTCTCAGGGTAGATCACTTCTCTGCCCCGGTCGACCATGTCCGAGACACGGTCCGACGCTCGATCCACTAGCTCATAGTATTGATCCATCATGCTAACGGCAGTTCTGAGAAGCGACTTGAGAAATTTGTTCACGACAAACCCGTCCTTTCCCGTCCGAAGGCTTTGGGTAAGGCGCCGGAATCGGATAAATCCTGGAGTAAGTTTCAGGTCAGTGTGCCGTTCAGACCGCACGCCGGCCCATTACGAAATGCAAGATCAGCGCGATGACCGCAAATATCAGCAGCAGGTGGATCAATCCACCAGCCACGTGGAACAGTGTGAATCCGCTGATCCAGGCGATCAACAGAATCACAAACACTATGTCCAGATGCTCATAATTTAGCTCCTCCTCAAATCGAGATGCGGGGCCGATAAAATCGTGTAATCCAACAACGAGATTGACCGTAAATGTCCACGCCGGTCATGTCATTACCGAACGTCTGGTACGCGCCCGGCAATATGGCTGTACGCCAGGTGGGCTGGCTGTGATTTCTCGACCAACCTTCTGCCTCGAAAAGCAACTAAGTGAGGCTGCTTCAGCCAAGACGTGACCAAGTCAAAACGCTCGCCGGAGCGTCGGAGGGATGGCACCCGGCACCAATGGTTAGTTTCATGGACTTGAGAAGTCCGGGCTTTATGAGAAGCTACCTCGATTTTTTGCGGGCTGTGATTGGGCTTGGGTTGGTCCTGGTCGTGACACAGGTTTGCGAGGCCTACTCCGTGTTAACGCACGAGGAAGTCGTCGACTTGCTGTGGAAGGACGACATTCAACCCCTGCTCACCAAGCGATTCCCTAGCTCGAGCGCGGAGGACTTGAGGAAAGCTCACGCCTTTGCCTACGGAGGTTCGCTGGTCCAAGATATGGGCTACTATCCGTTCGGGAACAAGTACTTCAGCGACCTCACCCATTACCTGCGCAGTGGGGACTTCATCGTAAATCTGATCAACGAATCGAACGACATCGATGAATACGCTTTCGCCCTCGGCGCGCTGGCCCACTACTCGTCGGACAACGTCGGACACCCCGTCGTGAACGAGGCCGTGGCGCTGGAGTTTCCAAAGCTTCGAAGGAAGTTCGGCAACGAAGTGACCTACGCCGACGATCCCAAGGCTCACATCCGCACAGAATTTGGTTTTGACGTCACCCAGGTAGCGAAAAACCGCTACACCTCGGACCGGTATCACGATTTCATCGGATTTGAAATCTCCAAGCCTGTGCTAGAACGGGCCTTCCAAGACACTTACGGTATTCCTTTGAGCGATGTAATTTCCAACGAAGACCTGGCTATCGGAACCTTCCGGCGCGCGATCAGCACGATGCTTCCCGAAATGACGAGGGTGGCGCTGCTAGCGCGAAAGAAAGAGCTTGTCGCCGAAACCCCGAACTTTAATGCCCGCAAGTTTCGCTACTATTTGTCGCGAGCCAACTACCAGCGGGAGTGGGGCAAAGGATACCGGAAGCCGGGATTTGGCACGCGAGTTCTGGCGTTTTTTCTTAGGTTCGTGCCGAAAGTTGGCCCCTTTAAAGCGCTCGACTTCAAAATTCCCACTCGCAGAACCGAGGATCTTTACATCGCCAGCGTCAACCACACGCTGGATAACTACCGGAGCCTTCTCGCCGATGCCGGAAACAACAAACTCCACCTCGCCAATACCGACTTCGACACTGGACGAAGGACCCAAGCTGGCGAGTATCCGCTCACCGACAAGGCCTATGCCCGCCTGTTGGATCAGTTGGCTCAACACAACTTCGAAAACGTCACCCCGGATTTGCAGGAGAATATTCTGGCCTTCTACAGTGATCCGAACGCTGTGATCGCAACCAAACAAAATGCGGCGGC
>Ga0307479_10003909_pt1 | contig 13627 bp, 15 predicted proteins | sample atmos_gasesECM4C_FD_203743 | JGI IMG/M metagenome (GOLD analysis project Ga0307479, IMG submission 203743) | Hardwood forest soil microbial communities from Morgan-Monroe State Forest, Indiana, United States - atmos_gasesECM4C_515 | ecosystem: Environmental > Terrestrial > Soil > Temperate...
ACCTGAGTTCCAACCTCAACCTGGGGAAGAAGGACGTCGCAAAGCTGGAGGTGGTTTACGGTGATGGGATCCAAAACTACATGAATGACGCGCCAGTTGACATCGGCATAAAGAATACCGGAAATCCCGCCGCGCCCATCAAGGGTGTGGCCCTGCCAATGCTAGGCATCGTGTCTTTTCTGGATCACAACTGGAGTGAACACTTCAGCAGTTCCGTCGGGTATTCAATGTTGAATATCGAGAACTCCAACGCTCAGAACCCGTCGGACTTCCACCAGGGACACTACGCACTTACGAACCTGCTTTACCACCCGATTCCCAAAGTGACGATCGGGGGTGAGTTTCAGTTTGGAAGACGCGTGAATTTTAGCGATGGTTTCAACGCAAACGACTATCGCATGCAGTTCTCGTTCAAGTACGACTGGTCCAAAAGCTTCAAGTTTTGACGAATAGATCTTTGCTCCGCCTGGAGGCTGCCACGGGAGGAAGTGTCGATGCTTACTAAAAGGAAGATAGTTTTAAGATACGCTGTCATTGCAACACTTGTGACTTCCAGCTTGGTCTCAGCCAGAGCTTCGGCCCAAGTATCGCGAAGTCCATTAGCTCCCAGGCGGGAGCTCGTGGAGGCGGTGGTCAAGGAAGCTTACGAGAAGTTCAAGAATGACGCGAACGGAAAGAATGCCGACTACATCCCCTATTTGGCCCAAGTGGATTCCAAATTGTTCGGCGTAGCCATCGTCACCACCGACAACCAGGTATTCACGCTCGGCGACGTGAACTATTCCTTCTCCATCCAGTCGATTTCCAAGGTATTCACATTGGCACTCGCGATGGAGGAATTCGGACCGGATAAGGTTTTCGAGAGGGTTGGATCCGAGCCGACGGGACGGCCTTTCAATTCGCCGCTGGCAGTCGTGGATATGCCAAGCCACACTGGCAACCCGCTCGTGAATGCCGGTGCGATTGCTACGACTAGCCTCATCTCTGGAAAGGACGCGGAAGAAAAATGGAACAAGATCCTCAACTTCTACAGCAAGGCAGCCGGAGAGAAGCTGGTGCTCATCGATGAGGTGTACAAGTCGGAGGCAGCTACAAACACCGGGAACAAGGCGCTCTCCATGCTTCTGGCCAAGTATGACCGAATCTACGCAGATCCGTTTGAGTCAGTAGACATCTACACGAAGCAATGTTCGGTCGGCGTGAACGCCGCACAACTTGGCCGCATGGGCGCCACACTAGCCAATAACGGCATCAATCCGGCAACTGGCGAGCAGGTCATCAAGCGCGAGGACATTCCGCACATTCTGAGCACAATGACGATGGCCGGCCTCTATGACGGATCGGGCGGTTGGGCGTGGCACGTTGGGTTGCCCGCCAAGAGTGGAGTTGGGGGCGGGATTGTAGCAATCGTCCCCGGCAAAGGGGCCATTGCCGTCTTTGCTCCCCCACTCGATGAGGCGGGGAATAGCGTGAAGGCTCAGGAAGTAATTGAATACGTCACCCAGAAACTGAGCTACAACCTCTACTCGCCCAGTTCGGTCGGCTTGAAGTAGCTCATGATTCCCGCAATCAGCTTGAACGGGACAAGCGGAGTACTAGAAGGGGAAACGTACGCATGAGTCGCTCCCGGTGTACATCGACGTCGCACGTTTCCCTTATCTTGCTCGCGGCCATATGTTGTTCAAGTCTTGCAAGGGCGCAGAGCGCCACTGCGCAAACAGACAGCACACAGGCTGACGTCAATAGTCCTGCTGCAATGCTGCAGGCCTTGGACCAGGTGGTGGAGCAAAACCGCCAGCTCGAAAAGCAGAATCGCGAGCTGATGGATCAGATTGAATCTTTGCGTCAGGTCTTGGCGAAGCAAGCGTCAAGGGCGTCGGGCGCAACCGGAACAGAACCTGCGCCTAAGACGGAAGCGCCTGCGCCCGTCGAACATTCTCAACCCAATGAAAAACCCCAGACAGTCGCGGATACTTCCGCCGCCGAAGAGGAGCCATATAAGTGGGGTGCCTACACGCCCAACTTTGGTTACAAGGTAGTCAATACCGACCGCGGCGACCTAAGTATCAGCATATATAGCTACGCTCGCTACCTGAACCAACTGGGACTGAATCCTACGTACACTGACGCATTTGGCAACGTCAAATCGGTTCAGCAGCGCCAGGACTTCCAGCTCCAGAAAGTACAGATCAAGTTCCTGGGCTGGGTCTTTAGCCCGAAGTTCCGCTATTTTCTGTATGCGTGGTCCTCCAACGCTTCGCAAGGCCTAGGCGCGCAGGTGGTGCTTGCCGGGAATCTGAATTACACGTTCAACAAAGCAATTAGTATTGGAGCGGGTATTCGATCTCTGCCGGGAACCCGTAGCGTAGAGGGTAACTTTCCCTTTTGGCTAGGCGTGGATACCCGCCTGATCGCTGACGAATTCTTCCGTCCTTCGTACACGTCAGGCGTTTGGGCCTGGGGCAAAATCACGAACCGGTTGGATTACATCGCCATGGTCGGGAACAACCTGAGCACGCTGGGTGTAAGCGCTGCGCAGCTCAACAACGGCTTCAATACCATTTCAACTTCGCTCGTCTGGACACCGACTACAGGAGAATTTGGGACGGGCTTTGGCGATTTCGAGGGGCATCAGAAACTTGCTACCCGACTGGCGGCGCACTTCACCCGAAGCGACGAGGACAAACAGGAACAGCCCAGCAGCGATCAATTCGAGAACACACAAATCAGGCTCGAAGACGGAAGTGTGATTTTCACTCCCAACCTCTTCGGTCAAGGTATCTCGGTCACCGATGTGACGTACAAGATGGCTTCTTTCGACGGCGGCCTCAAGTACCATGGCGTTTCGCTGGAAGGGGAGTACTTTTTGCGGTGGCTCGACCACTTCAAGGGTCCCGGCACAGCCGGACTTCCCGCTATCTTCTCCCATGGTTTCCAGATGCAAGCCTCGGCAATGCTGGTGCCTAAGACTCTCCAGTTCTATCTCGGCGGTTCGGCGATTTATGGAAAGTACGGCAATCCTTGGGATTTTCGAAGCGGCTTGAGCTTCTTCCCTTTCAAGAATCGAGTTGTCCGATGGAACAACGAGTTCCTCTACCTGCATCGGTCTGCGGTGGGCTACACATCCGTTCCCTTCGCGCTCGGAGGCACCGGACCGATCTTCCACACAAATCTGGAGCTAGCTTTCTGAGGGGGCGGCTACTGGATCGAAATTAAGACGGTGTCATGAGGAAGCAATGAAAAGCCCCTCGGATTTTGAGCCTAGCAGAATGGCCCCCTTTGCCTTCGGTTTTGTCATCTACCTGCTACTGTTGTGCAGTCCTGCATCTGCACAGGTGCAGGCTCCATCACAACCCGAACTAAACGACGTTCACTTCCATCTGACCAATTACATTCAAGAAGGCACGGATATCCACGAGTTTCTCAAGATCATGGGTACCAAGGTCGGGCGCGTCGCCATCTTTGGCATCCCGCTCCAGCAGGAGTGGTCTTATGACGTGGACGGCGACAACGCTCCAACCTATTACCTGAATTCAGACGCCCCCCTTTATTACTACTCATTCACAGATGCTTTTATCGCAATGGCCTACAAGTCTCTGTCAAGGGAGGAGCAGCAGCGCCTGGACCCGATGATTACCGGCTTCAATCCCACGGACATGTATGGCGCCGACCACATTCGGCGCGTTCTTCTGACATTTCCGAGCGTCTTTTCAGGCATTGGAGAATTCTCGATTCACAAGGAGTTCGTTTCAGCCAAGATCGCAGGGCCTGTTGCCAGCCTCCAAAATCCGGCTCTCGACAAGATTTTGGATTTTGCTGCTGAGTCCGGCCTAGTCGTGCTGATACATAACGACATCGACACTCCGTTCGCGAAAGAAGGGACTCCGCCTGCCTACGCTGCGCAGATACGATCTCTGTTTAAACGACATCCCAAAACCACCATCATCTGGGCGCACATTGGAGTGGGTAGAGTCGTGCGTCCGGCGAAGGAACAAAGCGCCATTATTGAGGACATGCTCAAAGACCCAGCGTTCAGCCACGTAAACTTCGATATTTCCTGGAATGAAGTGGCCAAATATGTGGTCGCGTCGCCTACATCCACGCAGGCAGTGGCCGATGTAATCAATCGATATCCCGATCGATTTCTCTTTGGCACGGACGAGGTCGCCCCGTCCGACCAGGAGAAGTACCTTCGCGTCTACAAGCAATATGGCCCCTTATGGAAACTGCTCACCAAGGTCGCAAGCGATAAGGTGCGTAAGGGAAATTACGAGCGAATCTTCGACGAAGCCCGGAAAAAGGTGCGCTCCTGGGAATCAGCGCACGCGAAGTGATCGTGACAACCCTGGGCGAAATTGGCAATTCCCTGACAGAAATACCAGTTTCCACTGTCCGCGATATCTGACAACGTAATTGTGTGTCGCGGAGAAAATCAAGGTTTACTCGTGGGCGAGCGAAGTGCGCTGCCAGGTTTCGGGGGAGGCCTGGTAGCGTCTTGTAGCCGCCCACTTCAAACCAAACAACAAACAGCGCCTTCCTATGGAGGAGAAATCTCAATGCACAACTTACTGAACATAATCGGCAACGTGGGAGGCACATGTGGGGACTGCCATTCCACAGGCTGCGGAACCTGTGGACCCACGCCGAAGAGTGAAGCTCCATCCGTTATTACTCGAAGAGATCTCGGTAAGAGCGTGCTCGCAGCTTCCATCGGGGCACTGCTGACAGGGTGCTCGAAAAAAGAGCCTGCTGAGACCATGCAGGTCGCTCCGGCCGCTCCTGCTCTCTCTCCAGAACTCGCCATAGTCCAGGAATCGAAGGGTCCGATTATGACGACGCTCGAAGAGTTCTACAAGATGGGTCCAGGGCCATCGAGTTCCCACACAATGGGGCCGATGCGGATCACGTACGATTTCTTCCAACGGGTGTCCAAGCTTCCGGACGATAAGCTCAAACGGGCAACAGCCCTCAAGGTTCACCTGTATGGCAGTTTGAGCGCAACGGGCAAGGGTCACGGCACAGATCGAGCCTCGCTCGCCGGCCTTCTGGGAAAAGCTCCGGCGACCTGCCCGCCGCAGTTCCTCGACGAGCTCGCCACCAATCCCGACGAAGCACACAAAGTGACGTTGGGTCCGACGACCCTGAACCTCACGTTGAAAGATATTGTCTTCGACGCTACGAAAGGCGAATTCCGTCATCCGAACACGATGACGGCGAAGCTGCTCGCCGGGGACGAGACGCTCTACGAACTTGAATACTATTCAGTCGGCGGTGGATTCATCGAGTGGAAGGGCTACAAGCCGCCCGACAAGGGACAGCCCAAGTATCCGTTCCAACATGCACGCGAGTTGAAGAAGTATCTCGTGGACGACAAGATCCCATTGCCCAAACTGCTGCTCACCAATGAAATGGATATTTCCGGCAGGAACGAGAAAGACATTTGGGAATTTCTCGACCAAGTCTCCGAAGTGATGTTGCGTGGCGTCGATACGGGGTTAAGCGTCGACAGTGTGCTGCCAGGGCCCATCAAGCTGCATAGCAAGGCGGCGGACATGCAACGCAATCTGAAAACGACAACGAAGGGGGAAGCCGCTCGAGCCATCACGCGCGTGGCCTCATATGGCTTCGCTATGGGCGAGGAGAACGCCCGCGGTCATATCATCGTCACCGCTCCTACTGCAGGTTCAGCGGGAATTATCCCGGCGATTGTCAGGTCCCTGCATGACCTTAATGCCCCGTCCCAGAAGATCCGCGATGGATTCCTGGCGGCAGCAGCGATTGGGTACCTCTGCAAACACAACGCAACTCTGTCCGGCGCCGAAGGTGGCTGCCAGGCAGAGGTCGGAGTGGGTTCTTCCATGGGCGCGGCGATGATCGCGCAGACGATGGACTCCAGTCCGAAGGTCGTCTCTAACGCGGCTGAGTCTGCTCTCGAAAGTCACCTGGGCATGACGTGCGACCCAGTAGCCGGATACGTACAGGTTCCGTGCATCGAGCGTTGTGCGTATGGAGCGGTGAAGGCATGGTCCGCTTACTGCATCGCGAGCGAAGAAATCCCCGAAGAGCGCCGAGTCGATCTCGACACAACCATTGCGGCGATGGATCTGACCGCCAAAGAAATGAACGCCAAGTACAAAGAGACCTCCGAAGGTGGCTTGGCAGTGTCTTTGGTGCTCTGCTAGAGATTGGCAACGCGCACTAGGACAAATGGATCCATCGTGGGCAGCTTTGGCCCGGTGGTAAGGCGCAGACCCTGCATGTAATATCCGCCAGAGCATCAGAACGACCGCGATCGCGTGGGTAGTAGTGGCCGTTTAATTCCATGTGTACGTCCTGCAGTTGGGCGCCTTCTCGAATCAACCTTTCTCTCCACGGGCAACTAAGCGCCCATGAGAAGCGACTTCTATGATGGAAAGCGATTGATCGGCCACTTACAAAAGTAAGAATTACGAATTGTAATAGAGGCTGTGGTTACGTATTTGCAGGTGACAGGAGGTGTCCTTGAAATCGAAGCCCAGCGTTGGGTTTCTACTTGTCTTGATTGGGGCTCTGGCCAGCTCTTCTACGGTTACTCAGGATAAACAGCTACCGAATATCGTGATTCTGGCCACGGGCGGAACCATCGCCGGGGCTGCAGCTACTGGCACTCAATCGGGTTACACCTCTGGCGCGGTGACGATCGACGCCATGCTCGCTGCTGTTCCTGGAATCAATGATCTGGCCAATGTCAAAGGCGAACAGGTCAGTAACGTCGGATCGCAAGACATGACCCCCGTCCATGGAGGCTTGGTACGGGGGTGGGTAACAACGAAGCATAATGATGCTCTGGAGCAACGACTAACGCGTTCCACTGTGTAACCCTCGTGGTGGAAACCAGGCACGCCGGAACTCATTGATTTCGGTGTTGGTTTCTTAATTGCGGGGGATACCAAATGTCGAAAGTGCGTATTCTTGTGGTAGATGATGTTGCGTTTTGGCGGGAGCTCGTTTGTTCTATGCTTCGGAACGAGCCATCGTTTGACATCATTTGTGAAGTCGTGGATGGCAAGCAGGCAATACTATTGGCCGAACAATTTCACCCAACGATCGCGTTGCTGGATATTAGTCTGCCGCTACTAAGCGGAATTGACGCAGCTGCTTGGATACAAAAGCTCGCTCCAAATACCAGAATACTCTTCCTTAGCGAACAACGTGACCCGGAAGTTGTCCAGGCAGCACTGCATGTTGGATGCGGATATGTTCTGAAATCTGATGCTGCGGCCGATCTGGTACCTGCGATTCACTCAGTGGCCAGGGGTGAAACATTCATCAGCCGTCAATTGGCGGACCTCGGTCTAGAAGGCAAGTGCAAGTAATATAGTACGAAGGATCGACAGTACATACAGGGTGTTCGGAGTGATCAAGTCTTTATTATTCTTCTGAGCTGTTACTTCTGCCAGTGCACGCCGGGTTATTCGGTCCAATAAGCTGAGATTGTTGATGCCAATGGATCTTAACGGCTGTGGCTATTGCCACCGGTAATGTGAGTATGCCTGTGCGGGATTAAGACCGCGAATCTACCGTGAAAGAACGGAAGGAATGACTGCTTCATCGATATTCACGTCTGCGGCTGGCCAGTTGAAGTCGCCATTTCTGGAAGGCCTGACGGTTTCGGATCGGGCTACGGTTCTTGCTGCGGCATCGGAGCGGCACGTGCAGGCCGGTTGCGTGGTCGTACACCAGGGTGAACCGGGCGATTGCTTGTTCCTTATAATCAAAGGCTGCGCCCGTTACTTTTACATCACTCCACAGGGTAAGAAGATGGCTTTGTTTTGGCTGATGCCCGGTCACATATTTGGAGGTTCTGCTCTTCTGTCAACACCGACCGACTATCTGGTGGGCACCGAAATCTTGAAGGACGGGTGTCTGCTAGTTTGGCACCGTAGTAGAATCCGGGCCCTTGCCTCGCAAGTTCCCAGATTGCTGGACAATGCGCTGTCTGTCGCAACCGGGTATTTGACGTGGTATCTCGCTGCACATACCAGCCTGGTGTCCCACAACGCCGAACAAAGGCTTGCCCACGTTCTGGTGACTCTCACTCACGGTTTCGGTCGCAAGGTGTCGGGCGGGACTTGCGTGGAATTGACAAATGAACAACTTGCCAATGCCGCGAACGTTACTCCCTTTACCGCCAGCCGAATACTCAATTCCTGGCAACGAAACGGCGTTGTGGTGAAAACTCGTGGGCGGTTACTGCTTCGCTTTCCTGAACAGCTTGTTCCTGTCAATTTCTGAACTCCGGCTTTCGCCTTCCTGTAATTAGTAGCGGTTTCAACGTGGGCGAACGCTTGCATTCATGTGCACCTGCAGGATTGGCATGCTCGTCGGTTTCATGGCCCGCCGGCATGCAGTTGCGAGTCGCGTTTCGCTCTTGGAATGGACATTCAGTCACGAAGAATACCACGAAGTTGTCGACGTGCCCGGCAAAGATTGGACTTTGCCGTATTGAGTGACACGCCCAAAGACAAAGCGACCTCGCGATGGCTCATCCCTTTGATGTCGTGTAGAACAACTGCCGCACGCCTGCATTTTGGAAGGCTGCCAATCGCGCGTGCCAGCGCGATGCGCTCGATTGGTTCACAAACGACCGTGAGCGTCTGTAAAGTATCCAGAATAGGGGATGTCTCACTGTCTGCGAGGTAATGCAAGGGCATTGCCTCCATTCTCCGCTTACGAAAATGCATTAATATGGTGTTCATCGTAACTCTGAAAAGCCACCCTTTGAACGCGGCCTCATCTCGAAGGCTGTTCACTTTGCGATAGACTTGTAGAAATACCTCCTGGGTGAGATCTTCTGCATCTGCTGCATGACTTGTTTTTCGCAGGCATAGAGCATACACGGTGTGCTTGTATTCGCGGTATACTGCTTCAAATCCACCTAGATCGCCGTACCGTACCTTTTCAGTCGCGTGTACCGACGACGCTCCAGCGGTTCTCATCTTATTTCTTCCTCGCGTTTGGTTTAGCTGGTGCCAGACTGCTAAGTGAACGCTACAAACTGCCAACACTGCTAAGGGAATATTCCGACCCACGAACTCTATTCACAGAGCCTTGTAGTAGGAACTGTCACAAGTGACAGCTGCTAAGAGTCACTACTCTACGCGGCGCCAGCAAGCATGGACGTCATCACAGCAACTCGCCGTACACCCAGTCGTGGTCGGCCAGACATGATGGTACATAAACATATGGGCCATCAGGTTTGAAGGGCCGGCCGCGCCTGCTGCCCCCGTCCACATTGGTTTCGATCCTCGGGGGCGGCCGACCGAGGTTGACTGCCGATTCATACGGGATCCGGTCGAGGGTCATTTCGTGCCTCATCCTCGGCAATGTTCTTGCCGGAAAGAGCCGTTATTTATGGCTTTACGGTCCTGTGAAAACTGACAGTGTTCAGGCATGTATTTTTCCGGGTAGGCTCCGTTGGACGAGATAAGGAGTCCATGATGCTCCATCCGGACAGCAAAAACGGCTACACCACGCTGACGCAGTTGGGTACTACCCTATGGCACTGTGACCGCTGCAACGCCTTTATATCGATTCATTCAGCCCAACTTCTGGACCAAGCATTTTGTCCAGCCTGCGGTGAGGTACTGCTCGAGTTTTGCGGAAGGCTGAGTTGCATGCCAGGGATTCCGTTCGCCGATGCGTGAGGCACCTCCGCGCCATTCTGCAATAAGTTAAGGGCGATAGGCTGAGAATCGAGCCTAGTAGTCGCTGTCTGGTAACTCTAGTCCGTATCTGCGATTGTTTAGTCTCGCCCAAATACGTCAAGCTTACGTTTGATCTAGATGATCATTTATCTGCGCACACTTACTCTGGCGAAGGGAGGATCTCAGATGTCATGAAGCCTACACAAGGTCAATCAAGCAATCAGTTAGTGGAGGCGGATACATCTGCGGACCACTCGTCGTCGGTGCGGCGCCAGGTTTTGTCGGGATTGTAGCGCTCCAGGTTCTGAGCAATATTCAGGGTATCGGGACCCATATCCTTCTCATAAACGACCCCGTCATAGCTAACCATGAAGGTCTTGACGCCCGTGACGCGGTACTCAGCCGGAAATGCCAATAGAGCGAAGCCTCCGATCATGACCCCCTCGACTACATAATCGAGTTGTCCTAACCTCGCTGCAGGACCTTGGCCCTTCAAGACTTTGAAATAATAGCCATGGTATCCAGAACTTTTGCCAGGTGAGTAACCTTCCTCAATAGCCCGTGCAATTGCCTCGCTGACCGGACCACCCGGGGTACCATCGGCGTTTTGCCAGTACAGGCCGTCATGCTTACCGGGGATACTGATAACCTTCTGCGCGTACTGATTAACGCCAGAATTGTCGTGAATCTCACCGGCGTATTCCTTCTGCGCATCCACGAAGCCGCGACAGATTTGGATGGCGTCGAGTTCGTTGGATCCAATGCGGCGAAAGAGAATCTCGTCACGTCCCTGTTTGGCGTCGAAATACCACTTCGACCCCTTCTTGATGATAGGTACGGGAAACGGCCAGTCGTCACTACCAACCGACAGAACAGCTTGCGCCTTGTTCTTGGGGTCTAAGGTCACGAGGTTTTTCTCTCGTGCCCTGGCGGCAAAGTCCGCTGCTATGCTTTTATCGCGAACGGGGTCTGGTGAGGAAATGAAGTCCTTGCCATCCGGACCAAAGATCTCCAGCAACGTTGGAACATCGTAATTTTCTGCTGCATGGATCAACGCGTCGGCCGCTTCTTGTGGCGTGTTGAACGCCATCGGCCCACTCATTGAGGACGGGGTCTCGTCTGTTGCCGCCTGGGCCTGCCTGAGAAGCATCAGTGTACATGCCAATGAGCCAAGTAAGACTATCAACAGAAAACGTACAGCTGTGCCACGTACTCGTGATTTCATGTGCTCTCCTCATTCACGGCCTGCTCACCTTCGTCTGCCCCCGCCTCCACTACGTCCGCCTCCACCCCCACCACGCATGCTCGACGAACCCCGCGCACTGCTCGCACGCGCACTACTCCCACTGGATCGCCCCGAACCGCCGCCGAATGCACTAGAGTTCCGAGAACCTGCGCCGCTGGAAGTGCTTCGATTACCTACGCGGTCTCCACCTCCACGATTCGAACCCGTCTTGCTCGCTCCGCCGCTCCCACCACGGTTAACGGAATCTCTGCCTCCAGCGCCGCGATCGCTACCCCCTGGCTGTTGGCGATTTCCAGAAGCGCTGCGGTCGCGCGCACCTGGTTGCCGACTTCCCAGTGAACCGCGATCGCCAGCTTGCTGCAACCCTCCCCGCTGACCCTGGTTCTGACGTGCTCTTGCTTGCCGCGTGGTCATGGAATCACCCCGGGCGGTACCTCCAAACTTCTTGGCTGTCGACCCATTTGAATATGGAGCTCCTCCGCGATGTCGAGGATTGTGTTGCCAGTTGCTGTTGCCCCCCCCGGTCCGATTCGAGATGTTCTGTCTGTTGGAGTTTCTTACGAAGTTGTTGTTGTTATTGATGTTGATATTGTTGTTGCCCCCGCCCCAATTGCTGTTGTAACCCCAGCCCCCGCCCCAGGCCGCCCCCATTGCGATCCCGACGCCAAACGAAATCGCCATACCCGCTGCATAATACCCGGGCGGCGGATAAGCAATTGGCGGGTATGGATAGGCGGCCGCGCCGTACACCACGGTCGGGTTATAACTGGGGACATAAACAACTTCCGGACTGGCCTGCTCGATAACAATAACTTCTTGGCTGTGGACTACCTTCGTCTCCACTTTCTGCTGCTCGGAGGACTTCAGGTTTCCGCCGTCTTTGGCTTTCTTACGCATGCGCTGCACCGCGTCCATGACATCGCTCTGCTGCGCGAGAAAAGCATTGCCCAGGTCCGTCGTCCACGTGATGTTTTCAGCCATCTGTTTCACCACATCCGGAACCGCCGCCATAGCCTGGATGCTGGGGTCCCAATTCTGCTTTTTCAGGGCATCCGCCAGGGCTTGGTCTTTGAGATCTTTATTCTTCCCGAGCCACTGTTGAAGCTGAATGATTTCGAGGGGATAGGTGGAGGCGACTAGTGTCTGGCTCAGGAGTGGGTCGGGATAGAGCGCGATCGGAGCAACGAGAGAATCGAGTTGTTCAGGTGGGATGCTGGCCGCTTGCTCGGCGGCAGGAGGAACTTGTGGTGAAGCTTGACCTGCCAGCAAGGTCGCGTCTCCTGGCAAGAGCGCGACTGCACAAAGGATGGCCACGAGCTGTCGAATTATGTGAATCGGGAGTCCTGAGCGAAACAGTGGGAATTTCATAAGGGATGTCCCATCGGTCGGCAGCAAAGGTTCCACCCGCATCAATATTCTCTGTACTGCATTGGGCACGAACCTCAGCTTTGTCCCTGGCATTTCGTAACAATCATCATTGTTGGCGTTGCTTGAAAGTACGACTGCCAAAACTGACAGTCTTCTCTTCTTTAACTGCTCTTATCCAGAGGGAGCCGCGCGCGGTTGTGGAACAAAACGAAGAGGCTATTTGATACTGGCAACGGCAGGGTAAATCTGCTTTCGATCGCGAAACGCGATTGCCGCACGCCCGTACTGGTCTGGAGCGATCGTCATGCTTTTGGCGCAATGTTCGCAGAGCCAGAAGTATTCGCTGCGCGGCACACTCGTCTTGAGTTCTGCGTCCGGAAAGGGCCGAAGGGGCGTCGAGGTAATTGAGTACGGAGGCGGCTCCACCAGGAAGAGCTTTCCTCCGCGGAGATAACGGAACAACGTACCGCAGGACGGATTTGCACACTTTGTGACCATGAAGGATGGATTGACAGATTGGATAGAGTCAATTACGCCTGCGCTTCGCTAATGGGAATCTAAACTGGTTGTATCGGACGAAACAACTGGAACATCTGACAGCCTCATTCACAATATTTGTTTACCGGACTGGTCTCACTAACGCTATCGGAGAAAACATTGCCGTTCATCGCTAATCGCGTGTTTTGGACGTCCGTAAGTTCAACTGTACTTCTGCCCAAAGGGGGCGTGAGCCGGAAATCGCCAGAGTACTACATGCGCGCGAAGCGTATGTGGCATCCACGTCGGAGTTTGACGAGGTGAAGTCGCGACTTGCAGCCATCGAGGCACGACACCAGCCGAATGTGCAAAGGCCAATTCGGCCGACCCTGCGCCACAGGCCTCCTGCCGACGACAGTGATTCGAAAGACCATGAGCGCCCAACATTGAAGCGACAAAGTGATTAGCGGTGCTGAGTGGGCGGCAAGCTGACCAGCAGTAACTGGGCCTTGCGCACACGATCGCCCGTTTGGGGATGGTTTGAGAAAGCTTTGGCCATCAGCCCGGGCTTCTGCTTTTCTAGCGCTTGAACCCTTTCGAAAAATGCGATGAACGCCGGAGGATCGTAACCGGCCTTGTACACGTATTCCACTCCCAGGTAATCCGCCTCCGCTTCGAATCCTCGTGAAAACTGTCCCTGCCGATTCTGATTTCCTGTTCCAAAGAACACCAGTTACCTAAACCGTTTCTGCCTATATTGCGGGTCCCGATTGCCTGTATGTCATCTTTTTCGGCTGGGCGCTTCGACTTCTTGTTCTGAGAGACTTGTGAGGCGATGGCTGATTTTCCT
>Ga0307479_10003910_pt1 | contig 13626 bp, 13 predicted proteins | sample atmos_gasesECM4C_FD_203743 | JGI IMG/M metagenome (GOLD analysis project Ga0307479, IMG submission 203743) | Hardwood forest soil microbial communities from Morgan-Monroe State Forest, Indiana, United States - atmos_gasesECM4C_515 | ecosystem: Environmental > Terrestrial > Soil > Temperate...
GTACTACAAAAAGAAGTTGACGACGCGCCGCGAGGAACTGATGAAGACTATCGCGCGCACCGAAGAAGAAGGGCGGCAAGCGGACGACGATCCGACCGTGGACTTGGCCGACAAAGCGGCGAACTCCTACACCAAAGAGTTCCTGTTCGGCATGACCAACACCGACCGCACCATTCTGAACATGATTGACGAGGCGCTGAAGCGCATGAAAGCCAACGAATATGGGCAGTGCGCGAATTGCCAGGAGGAAATGCAGCAGAAGCGGCTGGAGGCGGTGCCTTGGGCAAAACATTGCATTAATTGCCAGGAGAAGATCGAGCAGGGATTGCTGTAATCCGGCGCTGGTGGAACGTGTGGCAACTTGCAGGAGCTTCGGGGGCTGAAGCCCGTTTCATAGCGGGACAGTGACATCGGAGCTGAAAGCCGCGACCTCCTAGGGAATCGGAACCCACCAAAGAATCAGAAACAACGAAGACTCCAGACCCGTCTCTTTCCTGTTACCCCTCAGTTATGTAATTGTATTTGACTAATACGGTAGCGCTTGCTTGAGCAGGCGTGGCGTCGTTTGGCCATTTCGGCAGGCAATTCTGAGGCGTGGCTTGAGGTAGCGGGCGACGCGGTTGTCAGCGTCTTCTATCCCGCAGGTTGCTACTTGTGCGATCAGCGGTTGACGCGGGCCACCCGGCTGCCGATTTGTGAGCAGTGTCTGGCATCATTCGCGGCCTTGCCGCCGCCGGTCTGCGATATTTGCGACTCTCCGGTCGTGACACCATTTGCCTTGACCCTGTCGCGGTTGCTGCGGGCCAAGAGGCTTCGATAGCGTCAGCTCGTTTCGAAACCAGGAGGCGCGGTTGCCTCGACTGCCTAGGCCGGACTCTTGCGTTCGGGCGCGCGCGAAGCTACGCCGCCTACCAAGGGCGGCTGATTTGGGCCATTGTGATGCTCAAGTTTGAGCGGATTGAGCCACTCGCGGTTTGGTTCGCCGAGCGACCGGCGCACGTGGTGCAACGCGAGCACCTTAGCGGCCGATATCGTGGTTCCGGTGTCGCTCCACCGGCAGAGCGAGAAGGGCTACAACCAAGCCGATCTGATCGCACGCCCATTGGCACGAAAACTCGGGCTTCCCTATCGAGCGGTCCTGCTGATGCGCACCAAACCGAGGCCGGACCAGCACATCCTGAGCTTGTCGGAGCGCTGGGAGTCGGTCCCCGTGGCGCTTTTGCCACACGACGGGGCAGCCAAGTTGACAATTTACGCGTTTTACTGGTAGATGATGTATTGACTACAGTAGCTACCCTAGACGCCTGTGCCAGGGCGTTGCGGCAAGCGGGGGCCAAGTCCGTGACGGGATTGACGGTAGCCCGGGCGGTGAGGCACCCCGGTTAAGTTTTCGGACCAGTTGTAGTACCCTTAAGGGAGCGCGATGAGCGCACGACGGCTAGAACCGGTCGAATCCCGGGGGCACCATACCCCCCAAGCTTCTGGAGCCGCTGTGCCCGGCTCCGAGGGTCCCGCAGGCAGTAGAATCCACAATTCGCTTCCCTTGCGACGGGCGTCGCTGATGCAGGAGCCCGTGCTGGTGCTGAACGCGACCTACGAACCGATCAATGTAACGGCGGTGCGGCGCGCCATGGTGCTGATGCTGAAAGGAGTGGCCCAGGCCGAGGAGCTGCATAATGCGGAAGTGCACTCGTCCGCGCACGCTCACAGGGTGCCGTCGGTCATTCGTTTGTTGGCGTACCGGCATATTCCACAGCAGAGCCGGGCGCTGTCCAGGAAAAATATCCTCTTGCGCGACCGCAATACCTGCCAGTTCTGTGGCCGGGTGTTTCCGGGGTCCGAGCTTACATTGGATCATGTAGTCCCTCGTTCGCGCGGCGGGCGTTCGTCGTGGGAAAACCTAGTGGCCTGCTGCTACAACTGCAATAACAGTAAGGGTGATCGCACACCGGAAGAGGCTGGTTTCAAATTGGCACGGAGGCCCCGGCCATTCACTCTGCACACTTCGCGACAACTCATGCGCTTAATTGGCCACCGTGATGAGCGGTGGCGCAAGTACCTGTTTTACTAGCAATTTTGCGGATGCGATCAAGCTAAAGAAATTTCATCGAAATAGGAAACCTTTTCCAACAAAACGCATCTATAATAGTAACTAACCACTTCGAGGACACACCCCGGGAAGCAGTTAAGGCCAAAACCTTAGCTGCTTCTCTCTTTTTAGGGCTAGGTTCCCGCTATAGTTTTTCTTGAAAAGTTTGGCCGAAGAGGGTACGAAAGCCCCTGCCTCACGGTGACGATAACTCACGCGCTTTCTTTTTTTCGATACTCGGGGAAGCTCTGTAGCGCGGCCTCTTCGTCGTGGAATTCCTGAAAGACGCGATAGAGTTGCGTGATTTTGAGGACTTCTTCAACCTTGGGAGTCAGCCCCACAACTTTCATCTCGCCGCCCCGTTTGATGACGCTCATGTAGCAGTTCACTAGCTCACCTACGCCAGAGCTGTCGAGATAAAGCAAGCCATGAACGTTAAGGACGATTTTCTTGCGTCCTTGCCTGATCAGCACGTTGACGGTGTCGCGCAAAGCGCCGCTGGCGAAGGAGGTTAGTTGTCCGCTGAGATCCACGATAGAGACTTCGCCGCTGCGGCGAATGGTAGCCGAAAAGTTCACTGTATTCCTCTGCGTTTAGGGACGGGGCATTGTACCTCTGCCGGGCGACTTTCAAGCACAAAATTTGTCAATTCTCAGTGAACGGAGCGGAGCGAAACTCACAATTTCGCTTGAACCGGAAGAGTCGGTCCGTACGAGGCAAACTGCGGGAATGGTCGCTGCCGGATAACGGCGCGGATGGTTACTGCCGCATGACGACGCGAAGTCCGCGGCGCCAGGTTTCCGCGAGGCCGACGCGGACGATCTCGATCATCCCACGCAGTGCTGTGCCAACTTTCGCCGGAGGCCACCTGTAGCAGGGTGACTGACGAAGCGGGAATCGAGCGTTGCATGGATGCGCATGTTGAGAGCGGGCTCCGAGGCCGACGTCAATTTCTGCCGGGCATCCACACCGCCGAACCACTTCTGAGAATGCCGCGCGCGTAACTTCAGGACAGCGAGTGCTCGAGATCCAGCCCGATCGTTAGCGATTCCAGATATTCGTCGGGGAACTGTTCGGACAGGATGCGGCCAAGGCGCGCGCAAAACTCCTCGCGAGAAACATCGCGGCTGGAGCGCGCGAAGTCCACCCGAACGAATTCCAGGCGGCCGGGCTTGAGACGCGCAAAGCGCTCCACCGCAAGAGCTAGGCGTTCAGGCCTGGCTAAAATAAGGTGCCTACATTGCAGTACATTTGCGGGCGGGAAGATGCAGTGTCAGAACTCTAGGCCGGTGATGCGGACGGCGGGTTGTTGCGTGTTCCAGGACGCCGGAATGTGCTCGAAGGAGACCTCGAAGGCGCGGCTCTCGCCGGCAGCCAGAGGAGGCGATCCTTGGGTCACAACCGGGCGCGGTTCCCGCAAGACGATTTGATTTAGCTGGTCCGAAAATTCGATGGTGACTTCCACGCCACGAAGGGCACGGTCGCCGCCGTTGATCAAGTCGCCGTTGAGCGTAGTGATTTCCTGATGCAGGAAATTCTCGGCGCGACTCAATGCGATATTTTCGACGCGCATTCGCGCCGCGTACGCTTGTTCCGCTGCGCCGAAAGCGAAGTGCACTCCCGGAGGCGCGTCTCCCGGCGGAGACTGGCGGCCTGGGAGGAAATAGAGAGCGCCGACAATCACAAGTACCGCCACGGCCGCCAAGATCAGCGCAAAGTTGAAGCGCCCGCGGTCCGGTACGGATGCATCGGGAATCTCGATGTGAGGCTCTTCGTGCATGATTCACCACGGAAGTTTCGCACGTTTCGCGATGCGGGGGGTAGGTTGCGGTGTTGCGGAGTTCCAGTTAGCGTCCTGCCACCAGGCGTTGCACCAGAGGCTCGGGCAATCGCGCCGTGCGCATGCGAGCTTGCACCTCGGAAATATCGTACGGAACGCGCCAGAATTCAACGATTTGGTGATCCAGATCAGCAATTGCAAAACCAGCGCGCGGATCGCCATCGCGCGGCTGGCCGATCGATCCCGGATTCAGTAAGTACCTGCGCTCAGGCTCGATCCGCAGGGGAGCGAAAGATTCCGAAGCGCGCGGATGAATGTTCAACACTTCGAGGTGCGAATTGGTGTTCTCGTAAGAGAAGCCGCCCTGGTGGTGCGTGTGACCAAAAAAAGTGACCGCGGCCGTGGAATCCAGCAAGCCTTCCAGAGCCTGCGCCGGCGTGAACACATATTCGTCTTCGTCCTGGAACGCGCCGTGAACCAGCACCACGCCGTCCGTTTCCAAAGGACCGGAAGGAAGCTCGGCGATCCATTTCAGATTTTCAGGTGAAAGTTGAGAACGCGTCCAGTCGACGGCGGCCTTGGCGACCGGATTGAAATCGTCGGTGAGCATCAAATCAGTTGCGGCCTTGTCATGATTGCCGCGAATGGTTCGCGCACCTAGTTCGCGAATCTTGGTCGATACTTCGTTGGGATCCGGCCCGTAACCCACGACATCGCCCAGACACGCAATGTGGTCCCAGCGATCCCTGGCCATTTCCAGGGCCGCGGCGAGCGCAGTGAAATTGGCGTGAATGTCACTGAGGACAAGAATTCGCATTCAAAATATCCAAAAAGAGTAACTAAGTATAAGGGAACATACGCACGGATGCACGGCAGGATTGAGCGCGGTCGTAAAGACGATCAGAAATAGTGGGAATAGTGACAAATTATCTCCGGAAGTTATAACTTCTATAAAAATTTGGGCAAAAAACGTCACAGCGTTCCAGGATCGAACACTGCGTGATGACAGAAACGTTACAATAGAAGCAATAAATCTTATTCATTCGACGAAACATTCACTCGGTGCGCTCCGTCTATACGAGTGCAGCCGAAGCAGGGCTGCCGTAGGTCAGCCAGAGAACTTCAAGAAAAACCCCGCGGTGGCAGCCGCGGGGCCATGACACGCATTCTTTCCGGCCGTTAGTCCAGGAAGAGAAAGTGTCGTTCGGGGAAATCTACTCGTCCCTGTGCCCGCGTGTCAACTCTGTCTGCCCTACTGCAGGTGGTCTGCGGCTGACTCGATCTTGACGGAAAGGAATTGACACGCATGAAATCTCAATCACTGGTTCGGAGTATCGTACTGCTTGCGGTCGTCGCGCTGGCCGTTCCCGTTTTCGCTAAGCCGATCAACAAGACAATCAACATCCCCTCGGCCGCAAAGCTTGGTCAGGCTGATCTGCAAGCGGGTGAATACCGTTTGATGATCGACGGGACCAAAGCTTCGGTGCAAAAAGGCAGCCAGGTCGTGGCACAAAGCGAAGGCCGCTGGGAAGACCGCGATTCGAAATCGCCTTACGACGCGGTTCTGTTGAATGATAAGGGCCGGGTGACTGAAGTGCGCTTCTCAGGTCAAAAGCGCGTATTCGTTTTCAGCGAATAACTACACTCCCCGGTGGTGCACTATTGGGAGGCTGCGCAAGCAGCCTCCCAATGGCACCGGTTCTGTTTACCCGAACTTGAGGACCGCTTCCTTTTTTTCTCACCCACATTTTTCCGGCTCACGCTGCAGCAACATGCAGTCTCCATAACTGTAAAATCGATAATTCGTTTCGACGGCGTGGCGGTAAGCGCGGAGTACGCCATCGCGTCCTGCGAAAGCGCAAACCAGCGCCAACAGCGTGGAACGCGGCAAATGGAAATTTGTCAGCAGCGCATCCACTACTCGAAAACGAAATCCTGGGAAAATACACAACACAGCTTCCGCCTTTCCTCCCAGCACCAGCCGAGACGAGCCCGCTTCCGAAGCCCGCAACGCAGCAGCCTCCAGCGCGCGGACGACCGTTGTGCCGACCGCCAAAATTGGCCGGCGGGCGGCGCGTGCTTCATGAATGCGTTCCGCCGTTCGTTCGGGAATCTCATATGTTTCGGCGTGCATGACGTGATTCTCAAGTGTCTCGGCATGAATCGGCTGAAATGTTCCGAGGCCGACATCCAGCGTAAGTTCGCAGATCTCCGCGCCGCGCCGCTGAATTTGGTCGAGAACTTCTGGCGTGAAATGCAGGCCTGCGGTTGGAGCGGCAATGGCTCCGGGATGTTTCGCGAAGACGGTCTGATAGCGCTCCCGGTCGGAGGCTTCGTCGGCGCGATCGATGTAAGGCGGCAGCGGAATGTGGCCCAGGAGCTCGATATGTTCTTCCACGGACCGTTGATCGTTTGAAGCAAACTGCAAGGTCCGCAACCCAAGGTCTCCGCGGCCGACAATTTCCGCCTGGAGCTCCCCTTTTCCAAAGATCACGCGCTCCCCTTTTGGCAATTTCCGTCCCGGACGTACTAACGCTTCCCATGTGCCGGGTGCGACTTGGCGGGTCAGCAGTACTTCCATCTTGCCGGTCAGATGCTCGGACCGTGTTGCTTTGGAGGGCGGCTGCGAATTTATGCCGGCGCGCCGTCCGAAGAGCCGCGCCGGGATCACTCGGGTGTTGTTCAGGACTACTAACTCGTCGCCGCGCAATAGACTTGGGAGCTCGGCGAAAAGATGGTCTCCCGTTGCGCCTGTGTCGCATCTCACGGACAGAAGGCGCGATGCGTCCCGGCGTCCCAAAGGACGTTGCGCGATTTGACTGGGAGGGAGGTGGTAGTCGAGTTCGTCCAAACGCATCGGCGAAGTCTAGCAGGAATCCCTCTGAGAGGATGCTTGCCTGGACGGGGATTCTCTCCGCGTGCTTAGGTGCAGTAGGCCTCCAAGCCGACGAGTTGGCGTTCCACATACGCAACTAAAGGTATCATTTACACCGGTTTACAGAAGCCACAGACCACGCAAGATTGTAATTGACAATAATACGCTCATATTTTATTATGTCGTCGTAGTCACATACTAAATGAAAACGAACGATGGAGGTTGAATCATGAGAGCGCTTTCCAATTTTCGCAGTACTTCCACTTTGCAGGACCAGATCAATCGCTTGTTCAATGAGACTTTCGAGCGCCCCGGGCAGGAATCTAACTTGACCGCTTGGGCGCCGGCGGTAGACATCTACGAGAACCAACACGAGCTGGTGGTCAAGGCGGATCTCCCCGATGTCGATCCCAAAGACCTCGACATTCGCGTGGAGAACAACATTCTGACCATTCGCGGGGAACGTAAGTTCGAGAAGAAGGTGAACGAGGACAATTACCTACGTGTAGAGCGCGCTTACGGTGCCTTCAGCCGCAGCTTCGCGCTAGCCAACACGGTGAACCCGGACGGCATCAAGGCCGACTATCAGAACGGCGTCTTGACGCTGGTGATTCCGAAGCGCGAAGAAGCTAAGCCAAAGCAGATCAAGGTGAGCGTCGGCGCCCCGGCGGTCGCGGCGGCTGCAGCGGCGGGAGCTAAGTAAGTCAGCTGCCGGCAAATAAGCTGCCCGTAAGATTGGATCGATAGCGGGGCTGGCGAGTCTGCCAGCCCCGTTTCGTCAGAGAACCGAGTGAAGGCCCGGGCTTCCGTGCGGTTCCCAGAAGTCCGCCTCTGGCGAAAGAAGGAAAAACAAATGTTGCGATTTGAAAAAATGACGGTGAAGGCGCAAGAGGCGCTGCAGAGCGCGCAGGAACTCGCCGCAACCCACGAAAACCAGCAGATCGAGCCGGTGCACTTGCTGGCCGTACTGGTGGCGCAGGTGGACGGCGTCGTCGCTCCGCTGCTGGCACGATTGGGAATCCGCAGCGAGCAATTAATGCAAGAGATGGAACGCGAGATAGAGCGGCTGCCGAAAGTTACCGGCTACGCGCAGCAGAACATGGGGCGGGCGCTGAACGATGTCCTGGAGCGTGCGTTCAAGGAAGCCGAAAACTTCAAGGACGAGTACGTTTCGACGGAGCACATATTCTTAGCGATTGCGGGACAGGACCGCGATCCGGCCGGACAGTTGCTCAAGCGCCATGGAGCTTCCCACGAAGCAATCCTGCAGGCGCTCACCGGCTTGCGTGGCAATCAGCGCGTGACTTCGCAAAATCCCGAAGCGACATACGCGGCGCTGGAGAAGTACGCGCGCGACCTTACGGAGTTGGCCCGCAGGTCGAAACTCGATCCGGTGATCGGCCGCGATGAAGAGATCCGGCGCGTCATGCAGATTTTGGCGCGGCGCACGAAAAACAATCCCGTGTTGATTGGCGAGCCTGGCGTGGGGAAAACCGCGATCGTCGAGGGGCTGGCGCAGAGAATTGTCTCGGGCGACGTTCCCGACGTGCTGAAGACTAAGAAGCTCGTAGCCCTTGATCTGGCGGCGCTGGTTGCGGGAGCAAAGTTTCGCGGCGAATTTGAAGAGCGTCTGAAAGCGGTGCTCAAGGAAATTTCCGAGGCCGAAGGTCAGATCATTCTGTTCATCGACGAACTACACACGCTGGTTGGCGCAGGTGCCGCGGAAGGCTCGATGGACGCCTCCAACATCCTGAAGCCGGCGCTGGCGCGAGGTGAACTCCGCGCAATTGGCGCTACGACGCTGAATGAGTACAAGAAATATATCGAGAAGGACCCCGCGCTGGAGCGCCGCTTCCAGCCGGTGCTGGTCAACGAGCCGACCGTCGAAGACACCATCTCGATTCTTCGCGGCTTGAAAGAACGCTACGAAGTTCATCACGGGGTGCGCATCAAGGATGCGGCGATCCTGGCGGCGGCTACCCTTTCGCACCGCTACATCTCTGACCGCTTCTTGCCGGACAAGGCCATCGACTTAATCGACGAAGCGGCAGCGAGCCTGCGCATGCAAATCGACTCGCTGCCGGAAGAGATCGACGAAATCGAGCGGCGCATCATGCAACTAGAAATCGAGCGGCAGGCCTTGCTGAAGGAGAAGGACGCCCACTCCAGGGAACGCCGCCAGCAGATTGAAAAGGAGCTGGCGAAACTGCGCGAAGATTCCAGCGGCCGCAGAGCGCGGTGGCAGTCGGAAAAAGATGCGATCAGCAAGATCCGTAAGCTGAAAGAACAGATCGAGCAGTTGCGTGCCGAGGAACAGCGATATGAACGTGCAGGGGACCTTGCCAAGGTGGCGGAGATTCGCTATGGACGCATTGCCGCGGCAGAGCGCGATCTGAAGCAGGCGGAAGAACAGTTTGCCGCTCTCCAAAAAGGATCGCCGATGTTGAAAGAAGAAGTCGACGAGGAGGACATCGCAAAACTCGTCAGCAAGTGGACGGGCATTCCCGTAGGCCGTTTGCTGGAGGGTGAAGCGCAAAAGCTTGTGCACATGGAAGAGCGCCTGCGGCAGCGCGTGGTCGGGCAAGAGGACGCACTCCAACGGGTGGCGAATGCCGTGCGCCGGAGTCGCGCGGGCTTGTCGGATGTTAAGCGGCCGATCGGATCGTTCATTTTCCTGGGACCTACGGGGGTTGGGAAAACCGAATTGGCGCGAGCGCTCGCGGAATTTCTATTTGACGACGAGAAGCTGATGATCCGCATCGACATGTCGGAATACATGGAGAAGCACAGCGTCTCGCGGCTGATCGGCGCGCCACCGGGCTACGTCGGCTATGAAGAGGGCGGTCAACTCACTGAGCAGGTGCGGCGGCATCCGTACTCGGTGGTCCTGTTCGACGAAATCGAAAAGGCGAACCCCGATGTCTTCAACGTGTTGCTGCAAATCCTGGAAGACGGGCGTTTGACCGACGGCAAGGGGCGTACCGTCGATTTCCGGAACACGGTGCTGGTAATGACCAGCAATGTCGGATCAACGGCCATTTTTGAGTTGTCGAAAACCGATCCGGAACGCGCGCGGAAGGAAGCGCTCGACGCATTGCGGATGGCGTTCCGGCCGGAATTCATCAACCGCATCGACGAGATCGTGATCTTCAATCCGCTGGGCAAGGAACACCTGGAGCGCATTGTGGATTTGCTTTTGAAGGGTGTGGAAAAGCTGCTTGCGGAACGCCAGATCACACTGGAGCTGACGCCGGCGGCGAAGGAGCTACTCGTACGGGAAGGCTACGACCCGGCGTTTGGCGCCCGGCCGCTGCGGCGAACGATACAGCGAATGATCCAGGATCCACTGGCGCTGCAAATTCTGGAGGGTAAGATTCTGCCAGGCGACCTAGTTCGCGTGGATCGCGATGGGAAGAAAGACACGATGCGGTTTGAGCGCGTCTCCAAAGCAAAACCCGTGGCGGCGGCGGTAAGGCAATGAGAACTTGAGCCGCCGCTCATTTCGTTTGCATCGCATGCTCGGCGCGATTATTCACGCTGACTTCGGATACACTTTTATTACGCGGCAGAATCACGCGGACGGAATTTCGGTAATCTCATGAAGATTCTTCGAACAGGCGTTCTACTGATCCTATTGAGCGTGCTCTTGGTGGTCGCCGGCGATGCTCTCGCCGGTCCCACGGGGATGAAGATCGCACTGGCGTTCGCCGTGGTGATGAACGCGATATCGTATTTTTTCTCGGACAAGATTGCGTTGATGACCAGTGGAGCGCAGCCCGTGACGCGGGAGCAGCTCCCGCGTCTCTACGATGTTATGGAGCGCCTGGCGGCCAAGGCGAATTTGCCTGTGCCGAAGCTATATGTGATTCCAGAGGCCGCTCCCAACGCGTTTGCCACCGGCCGCAATCCCCGGCACGCCTCGGTGGCGGTAACCCAGGGCTTACTTGAACTGATGAACGACGAGGAATTAGAAGGCGTGATCGCCCACGAGCTTTCTCACGTGCGTAATTACGACATTCTGACTACGTCCATCGCGGCAACCATCGCCGGAGCGATTACCTATCTGGCGCACATGGCCCAATGGGGAATGATCTTTGGTGGTTATGGAGGCGAACGCGACGATGACCGCGAAGGAGGCGGCTTCGCCGCGATCGCCATGATGATTCTGGCGCCGTTTGCGGCCCTGATGTTGCAATTGTTCCTCTCCAGGACTCGCGAGTATTCCGCGGACGAGACCGGCGCCCGCATGGTGGGCCAACCTTATGGCCTGATCAGCGCCCTGCAAAAGCTCGATACGTACAATCAGCGCATACCGACGACCGCACTGGCGCCCACAACCGCAGCACTATGTATCGTCAAGCCGTTGCTGGGCGGAGGCGCCTGGGCTTCCTGGTTCAGCACGCATCCTCCGCTCGAAGACCGTATCGCTGCTCTGCGTCAGATGACGATCGTGCCGAGCCGCTAATCAATTTCTGTGCATCGTATTTTGCACAATTTCGCCTCTTCAACGTGTAAAGATTCCAAGACAAATTCCCCCAGCAATATCCTCTAACCTCGATGCCAGCCTAAGCATCTGAATGCACAGCCGTTAGAACTGTCCCCTCGGACAGGGTCTTTGGTAGGCGAAGTGCACCGACAACGCAGCGACCGGTTACCAGCACCAAGGGACGTACAGAGACGGGGATCTATGAGTTGTAAAGACACCATCCATTTGATTTGTTGGTACTTAGAGCGAAAGCTATCGCCTTCCGTGGAAAACGAGATCGAACGACACCTGGGCGAGTGCCGCGACTGCCATCTTGTTTTCGAGGCTGCCAACACCACATTGGACCGCTATTTCGGGCTGGCACGAACTCCAGAAGCGGATGTGGCGCGGACCGCGGCCTAGAAGCAACTGGTTTAAGTCTTTCTGAAAGAATAACTTTGGGGCTGTGCACAATTCATGCACAGCCTCTTTTCTTTTTTGGCCATGCTTCCCAAGGATCTCCTGTTTTCTTAAGCAAAATTTACCGGAGTGTAAAGCAGTCGGTAATCTTTACTGGTACTAGTACTTCTAAGAAGCCCTTCTGTTCAGCGTGAATTTCGACGCAAACCGTTTCGGCAATTGGAATTACAGGGTTCTTAGGGCACGTACGGTATTTGGTGTAGGAGATGCTCCTCTTTAGGCGCACAGCGAATGAGGGAAAAGGAGGCAGTTTTATGAGCGATTTCCAGGAACCGATCTATCAAACCGGGGGACATACCCAGGCGGGCGCGCCCCGTTGGGTAGGCCTGGCGGTTGCGGTGTTGGGCGGCGTGTCGGTGCTCGGCCTCGGCGTGGGCTTGAGCGCGCTCAATCATGTAAACAATATTCAACAGTCAACCGAGGCTGCGGTGAAGCAGTCCACGGAAGCGTTGTCGCAGCGGCTGGCCAAGGACGATGAAATCAACCAGCAACTGCAGAGCGATTTGAAGGTTGTCACCGACAAGTTGAATCTTACGCAGACACAATTGGTGGCCGCACGCAAACAAACCAAGGCGACGACCGTCGCAGTGGACAAGAAGTTGAACGGCCTCGAGAGTTCGGTGAATTCCCAACTGGCCACCAAGGCCAACACCGACGACGTCAACAAGCTGAATGGCGATGTCACTGGCGTGAAGAGTGACTTGGACGCCACGAAAAACAGCATCCAGATGGCGCGCAGCGAGATGGGTACCTTGATCGCGCGCAACCATGACGAAATTGATCAGCTACGGCGCATGGGTCAGCGGGACTATTTCGAGTTCACCGTCACGCGCAAAGCGGGCGCGGAACGCGTAGGGTCGATTCAGGTCGAGCTAAGGGACACCAATACCAAGAAGAACCAGTACAGCATCAACGTGCTGGCGGACGATAAGAGCTTCGAGAAAAAGAACCGTTCGGTGAACGAACCTATCTTCTTCTATACCGGCGGAAGCCGAGCGGCGCTGGAACTGGTGGTCAACAAAGTATCGAAGACGACGGCGTCTGGATACTTAAGCGTTCCGAAGCCGGCGGGCGCAACGTCGGCAAGTGCTTCGACCCCAGGTCAGTAAATTAAAGCTTTGTTGTAATACTTGAGAGAGCGCACCCAGGGAGGGTTCCAGAGAACCCTCCCTTTTTTTTGTACTGACCTCGGTTGGTCGAATGGGACTGCGTCAAGACGCTGTGGCTAGGCGGACCTTCGAGCCTCAGGGTAAACAAGCCCCACCCCCTACGAGGGGCGGCGGGTGTAATATGGGCCTGTGAATTTTCAAAAGCCCGGGCGATCACTGTCAGGATCTCGCCTGGAGTGTCGAGTTTGACTCGAAGGAGATGCGAACCATGAAAACGCGTTTTGCGATCTCAATGACTCTTGGACTCTGTTTCGGCGTGCTGGCGATGGCGGCTGATAGCAGCTGGACCGGCTACATTACGGATAGCAAGTGCGGCGCAAAAGCCGCACATGAAGGGGCGCGTGAGTGCACCATCAAGTGCGCGAAAGCGGGCGCGAAATACGTGTTCGTGAACGATTTAGACAAAAAGGTCTACACCATCGACGACCAAGATAAAGTCGCCGAACATGCCGGTCACCATGTGACGGTGACGGGCTCGATCGATGGGGACACGCTCAAGCTCAGCGCTATTGATATGGCGCCAGCGAAGAGCAAGTAGTTTGAGGCCGCGTTCGCGCTGACAGTACCATCGCGACAGGCGAGGCTTGGGCCTCGCCTGTTTTGCTTTTGCGGCGCGTGTGATTTCCGCTACGATGTTGTCCTGCCCATGACCACAATTCTGCTGAACGCTGCACGAGCATTCACTCCCACTGCTGAAATTCTGGATGCGGGGATTCTGATCCGTGACGACGTGATCGAGACGATTGGCCCGCGAGAAGGTATGAGCCT
>Ga0307479_10003912_pt1 | contig 13625 bp, 13 predicted proteins | sample atmos_gasesECM4C_FD_203743 | JGI IMG/M metagenome (GOLD analysis project Ga0307479, IMG submission 203743) | Hardwood forest soil microbial communities from Morgan-Monroe State Forest, Indiana, United States - atmos_gasesECM4C_515 | ecosystem: Environmental > Terrestrial > Soil > Temperate...
TTCGCTCCAGTTTGGGGAGGCGCCGCCAACCAGGGCGGCGCCTCCCCTCGCTTGACATCTTCTGATCGGTCAATCAATAATCAACCCATGACCCCCGCCCAGGCATCCGCCCTCCGCCAGCGGCAGACCGCGCCCGAGCGCCGCGACCAGGTGATCCTCGCCGCCCTGCGCGAGTTCGCCGAGCAGGGCTACCAGGCGGCCAGCACGGCCGCCATCGCCCGCCGGGCCGGCATCTCCCAGCCCTACATCTACGCGCTGTTCCCCAACAAGCAGGAGCTCTTCCTCGCCGTCCACGACCACGTCGTCGACCGCATCCGGCTGGCCTTCGGCGAGGCGGCGAAGGGTGCCACGTCGCCCGAGGACGCTCTGCATCGCATGGGCGCAACCTACCCCGGACTCATCGCCGACCGCTTCGCCCTGCTCCTCCAGCTGCAGAGCTACGCGACCGCCGAGCCGGACATCCGCGCCCACGTCGCCCGCGAGTTCCGCGCCCTCTTCGACGAGGTGCAGCGCCTGAGCGGCGCCGCGCCGGTCGAGGTGGCGCTGTTCTTCGCCGGCGGGATGCTCGCCAACATCACCACCGCCCTCGACCTGACCGACCTGTGCGAGCCGATGTGGGAGACCAATCCGCACGCCGGCGCCGGTCCCGGCTGACCCCCTTTTTTGTCCTCAGAACTGATGGATCAATCAATAACCCTGATGAAGAAGGAGACAGAGATGACCAGAACCCGCGCCGCATGGACACTGGCGCTGATCTCGGCCGCGCTGTTCATGGTGACCCTCGACAACCTGGTGGTCACCACCGCGCTGCCCAGCATCCGCGCCCATCTCGGCGGCGGCATCGACTCGCTGGAGTGGACGGTCAACGCCTACACCCTGAGCTTCGCGGTGTTCCTGCTCACCGGCGCCGCCCTCGGCGACCGCTTCGGACGCCGCCGCATGTTCGCCATCGGACTCTCGCTGTTCACGCTGGGTTCCGCCGCGGCCGCGCTGTCGCCGTCGATCAGCGCATTGATCGCCGCGCGCGCGGTGCAGGGCCTCGGCGCCGCGATGGTCACGCCGCTGACGCTCACGCTGCTCAGCGAGGCCTTTCCCACCGGCGGCCGGGGTGCCGCCCTGGGCATCTGGGCGGGCGTCAGCGGACTCGGCGTCGCGCTCGGTCCGGTGGTCGGCGGTGCGGTGGTCAGCGGACTCAGCTGGAACTGGATCTTCTGGCTCAACGTCCCCGTCGGCCTGGTCGTTGCTCCACTGGCGCTGGCCCGGCTCGCCGAGAGCCACGGGGGCAACCGCCACCTCGACCTGCCCGGCGTCGTCCTCGCCAGCGGCGGGCTGTTCGGCGTCGTCTACGCCATCGTGCGCGCCAGTGCACTGGGTTGGACCAGCCCGACCATCCTCGGCGCCGGCCTTGGCGGCGCGGCGCTGCTGACGGCGTTCGCCGTGCAGGAGACCCGTTCCGCAACGCCGATGCTGCCGCTGCGCTTCTTCCGCAGCCGCGCCTTCAGTGCCACCAACGCGGTGTCGCTGGCGATGTACTTCGGGATGTTCGGCTCCATCTTCCTGCTCGCCCAGTTCTTCCAGACGGTGCAGCACTACTCGCCGCTCGAGGCCGGCATTCGCACCCTTCCCTGGACGATCATGCCGATGTTCGTGGCGCCGATCGCGGGCATCCTCAGCGACCGCCTGGGCAGCCGGCCGCTCATGTTCGCGGGCCTCGGCCTGCAGACGATCGCGCTGGCGTGGCTCGGCCTCGTGCTCGGCGCGACGACTCCCTACGTCGCGGTGCTCGGGCCCTTCGTCCTCGCCGGCACCGGCATGGCCCTGGTCTTCGCTCCCTCCGCCAACGCGGTGCTCGCCTCGGTGCGCCCGCAGGAGGCGGGACAGGCGTCGGGCGCGACCAACGCCATCCGTGAGCTGGGCGGCGTCCTGGGCGTGGCAGTTCTGGCCACAGTCTTCAGCAACTTCGGCGGCTACGCGACGCCGCAGATCTTCGTCAGCGGACTGGTGCCCGCGGTCTTCGTGGGTGCGGGTGTCCTGGGCGCCGGCGCCCTCGCCGCACTCGCCGTGCCGCGCCTGCGCCGCGTCGCAGCCTCGGTGGAGCCCGCAGTCGAGACCCCGGCCGAGCTCTCGGCAGCGGCCTGATCAGTCAGGGCCTCCCTCGCGTGCCGAAGCCGGACGTGCCGGCCGCGGGGGAGGCCCGGTCGTCCCTTAGCGTTGGGGACGCCGCTCCCAATCGGCGCCGAGCCGCCGAAACGCCCCGGCAAACGCCACCGCTGCCGCCATCGCGGGGATGGCGAACACGACGCACATGGTGAGCTCGCCGAGCTGCTCGTTGGTTGGCAGGTAGACACCCCATCCGCCGCCGCCGAGCGCGTCGGGGCCGAGCGCATTGGCCGCGACAGACTCCCTGTCCAGGATGGCCACCGCAACGCCGAGCCCGACCAGCAGGCAGCCGAGGCACAACAGGGCCAGCCGTCGCGCCGAGCTGTCGTCGTCTCGGTGGAGGCGCCGCAGCGCCAGGCCACCGCCCCCGGCCGCGGCGATGCCGGCGACGACGAGCAGCGTGATGAGCGCCTTCGTGGCCGCGTCGGTGGACCAACCCCCTGCGATGGCGACCAGCCCCAGTGCAGGCGCGGGGATCGCCAGCCTCGCCGCGACGACCCCGAACTTCAACCGGCGACGCGATCCCGTCGACCGGTCCGACCCGATGTCACCTCTCATGTTCTCTGTGACGGTGGCGAAGCGATTTCCTTTCGCAGGCGGCGTGCGTGGGCGGCGGGTGGGGAACCGCGCCAGGGCAATGGGGCCGCCGCGCTCGTAGAGTAGGCAGCCGCATGGAAACCAGCACGGACGTCCGCGTCGGCCGGCTCGACCCATCCCAAGCCGAGGCGGCGGCGGTTCTATGGGACTCCACCCGGCACGTCGGCGCTCGGGTCCCATCGGACGGGCCACTCGCCTCGTGCGCTCCTCGCGAGAAACCTGTCCGTGTTCCCCTACGTAGGGCATGAAGAAGACCTCGGTCTATTTGAGCGATGACGAGGATGAGGCGCTGAACCGGGCCTCGCGCGATCCGAGCTGATCCGCGAAGGCATACGCAGCGTCGTCTTGGTGCACGCCGGCCGCCCGCGAGCCTTTCACAGCATGGGCCGAGGCCGAGGCGGGCCGGTCAAACCGCGCCGCTGGACCCCTGAAGAGCTGTTTGCCCGGCGCCGCGGCCGCCCCGCGTGACGCTCATCGTCGATGCCGGAGCTCTCTACGCGCAGGCCGACGCCGACGACGACGCCCACACAACGGTCATCCGTCTGCTCAAGGCGGAGCGAGGACCGATCGTCACGAGCGAGCTGGCCGTCGCGGAGGCCGATTACCTCATCCTCGACCGCCTCGGCGTCGACGTCGAGATCGACTTCCTGACCGACTTGGTGGAGGGGACGTTCTCCGTCGAGTGCCTGAGTCACTCGGACTTGGCGGATGCGCGAGGCCTGGTCGAGCGCTACCGCGACCTGCGCCTCGGACTCGCCGATGCGTCACTGGTGGTGCTCGCTGCCCGCCACCGGACCAAGCGTGTGCTGACGTTCGATCAGGGGGCCTTTCGGACGGTGACGCCTCTCCAAGGCGGTCAGTTTGTCGTGCTACCGGCGGACGACTGACAGCACGCCGACGATTACTCGGTTCGACTTATGTTCCGAGCAACCCGCCGGATCGAGCGTGGTGAACCCAGCTTCCCGTATGTCGGATCAGGGGCGTGGCGTGCGACGTACTCGGCAACCGCTCGGCTGTAGAGGCGGCTTCGCGACTCTCGGGTCCGCCTGATGAGCTCTTCCGCTTGCTCGAAGACATCGTCAGGGATCGACACGGCTGTCTTCATACCCAGAGTATAACTGAGGCCCTGGGTTGAAGAGGGCGACCACCTGTGCGTTGGGGCCGTGATCGCTAGGATCACCTCGCGGCCGCTAGGCTGCCGTGAGGCCGTGTCAGGTGTCCGCACATCATGTTCGCAGGAGCCGCCCTGATGGCAACGATGCCGGAGTCCGTCAAACGATACCTGGATGTCGCCGGCGAGGGCGACACCGCCACGCTCCTCGGCTGCTTCACCAGTGACGCTGTGGTGCATGACGAAGGTCAAACGTTCCACGGCCATCACGAAATCAGGCGCTGGAGGGAGACTGTTACCTCACGGTTCACCTACACCGTCACCGCGCTCGGCTCCGAGAAACTCAGCCCGGACGAATGGGTTGTCTCGGTACGGCTCGATGGAAACTTCCCGGGCGGCACAACTCGTTTGCGGTTCCGATTGACCCTTCGTGACGGCCTGATCTCACAGCTGACGATCGCGCCATGAAGGGCGCACCGACGCCACTGGCGACTGCAGAAATGCTTCTCAGTAGTGGTGGGCGCATCAGGGATCGAACCTGAGACCTCTGCGATGTCAACGCAGCGCTCGTACCAACTGAGCTATGCGCCCACGGCGGCGAAGGCGCCTCCGGGGCGCGCCGCAGGGGGATTCTAGCAAGGGCCCGGAGCGGCCAAGGCGCGCGGTGCCGGGGGGACGGCGGGGGCGCTACGCGGCGCGGGTCGGGGTGCGGGGGGAGCTGGTGAGCTCGGCGGCGCGGATGTCCTCGGCGGTCACGTCGACGCGAAGGGTGCGCTCGCAGTCGTGGCAGACGAGGTAGAAGGACTCGGGCCGGCGGATCGGCCGGGCGACGGTCTGGCGGTGTCCGCAGCACTCACAGGTGACGATGGCTCGCATTGCCTGGGGTCCTTTTTCCAGCATTGCCGGTGACTCGGTGGCGCCAACAGTGCTCCGCCGGAAGTGAGCGAACGCGCCCGGGGACGGCGTCTTGCCGCGCCCGTGACCGGGCTGTGCATGCCGCGACGGCCCCGTTGCAACCGTGTCCGGTTCAGCTGGGCGAAAAGCCCTCGTCGAGGACGACGAGCCGCTGCCACGCCCGCGACCGGAGCAGCACGGCACCCGCCACCAGCAGGGCGCCGAGACCCGCCACCGTCCGCCCCACACCGAAGGCGTCGGACAGCCCCCCGGCGAGCAGCAGCGGCAGGGCGACGGCCGCGTTGATCACCGTGAAGATGCCCCCGAAGATGCGCCCGCGCGTCTCCTCGGTGGTGCGCTCCTGGAGCACGGTGAACGCAGGGATGAGCAGCGCGCCCAGGGCGATCCCGAACAGCCCGGCCAGCACCACCGCTGACGGCGTCAGCAGGATGCGGGCGCCGGTGTGCCGCCACAGCACGGGCAGCAGGCCGAGCCCCAGCAGGGTGCCGCCAGCGAGCAGCATCGCCCCGAACAGCGTCCAGGCGCGGGAGAAGCGTCGCGCCGTGGCCCGTCCCAGCACCACCGCCGTGGCCACCATGCCGACGGTCGCCGGGATGAGCACCAGGTAGGTGTCCTCCGGTGCGCGGCCGAGGTCGACGCGCATGTAGGCGGGACCGAGGACGAACACGGTGAACACCACCACCAGGCTCAACGTCAGCTGTCCCAGCGCGATGCGCAGCGCCGGGTTGCTGCCAAGGATGACCATGCCCTCGCGCAGCTCGCGGAGGACGTCGGTCTTCAGCGCGGCGCCCTGGTGCACCACCCGCAGCGAGGTGGAGATGCGCCAGATCCCCAGCGCCGCGATGCCGAACAGCCCGGAGCCGATGTAGAACGGCGCCATGTCGCCGAACAGCTTGATGCTCAACGTCGCCGTGGGCACGCCGACGACCAGGGTGACGATCACCGTGGTCATGAACAGCGAGGTGGCCGTCATGATCTGGTCACGGTTGACCAGAAATGGGATGCTCGCCGCCTCCGCGGGGGCGAACACCTGGCCCACCGCGCTGAACAGCAGCGTGACCACGATCAGCGGCCACACCTGCCCGTGGATGCCGGGGACGACCTGCGACAGCGGGATCAGCAGGATCAGTCCCGCGCGCACCACGTTGGTGAGCAGCATCAGGCTGCGCTTGTCGTGGCGGTCGGCCCAGACTCCCGCGGGCGCGCTGAGCACGACGCTGGGCAGGGTGTACGCAATCATGAGCAGGGACTCGGTGGAGCTGGCCTTGGTCAGGTTGTAGACGACCACGATCAGGCTGAACATCAGGAACTTATCGGCCAGCTGCGACGCCGCCTGCGCCCCCCACAGCCAGCGGAAGTCGCCGCGGCGCAGCACCGCGAGGAAGCCCACCGCCTCCATCGGGTTGGAGGGCATCGCCGGACGCGCGGCGTGCAGCGGCGTGGTGGGCGCGGACCGGGTCTCTGTGGGTTGCACCGCACCCGAGCCTGCCACACCGAACGCCACAGGTGGGCGGTCGGTGTCCTCCGATGCCGCCGCGCCACGCTCGGGAGGGCTCACGGCGCCTCCCCTGGCCTCGCCTCCGCCACCACCCGCGCCAGGGCCCGCCACTCCTCCAGGTCGAGCGTCTCGGGACGCCGCGAGGCCACGATCCCGGCGGCGTCGAGCACCTGCATGGCCGTGGCCTCGTCGCCACCCAGGGCCCGTCCCAGTCCGTGTCGCAGCGTCTTGCGCCGCATCTGGAAGGCGCCCCGCGCCAGGTCGAGGACCGCGGCGCGCTCGGCCGCCCCCATCCGCACCTCGGGCGTGAGCCGCAGGATGCTCGAGTGCACCGCGGGCGGCGGCTCGAAGGACCCGGGCGGCACGTCGCCCAGCCGCTCCACGGTGGCCAGCGACCGCACCGCCACGGTGAGCAGCCCCCAGCTCCCCGGCGGGGCGGCCAGCCGGGCCGCCACCTCGCGCTGCACCAGCAGCACCGCCCGCCGCGGCGGCGCCGGCATCTCCAGCAGGCGCGTGATCAGCGGGGCGGTGATGCTGTAGGGGATGTTCCCGGCCGCCAGGTAGCCTTCGTGCAGACCCAGCCCGAGCGGGTCGGCGCGCAGCGCGTCCTGCTGCAGGACCTCGGCGTTGGGATGGGCGCGCAGCGTGATCGCGGTGGCGCGCACCGCCGCCTCGTCCAGCTCGACGGCGACGACGCGGCGCGCCCGCTGGGCCAGCTCGACGGTCAACGTGCCGATGCCGGGTCCGATCTCGAAGACCTCGTCGTCGCCGGACAGCTCCAGCGCGTCGACGATGCGCATCAGCGCCTCGCGGTCGACCAGGAAGTTCTGGCCAAGTCTGTGCTTCAACGCCAGACCGGCGCGGCGCGCCACGGCGCGCACGGTGGCGGGGTCGGTGAGGTCGAGGGCGCGGGTCATGCCGCTGCTCACACCAGCACGTCGTCCGGCGGGAGCGCGAAGAGGCGGCGCGCGTTCACCGCGGTCAGCGCCGACACGGACGCCGGGTCTGCGTTGCGCAGCCGCGCCACGGCGGCGGCGGTGGCGTGGATGTAACTGGGCTGGTTGGTGCGGCCGCGGTAAGGCACCGGGGCGAGGAACGGCGCATCGGTCTCGACGACCAACCACTCCTCGGCGACGCTCGCCGCAGCGGCCTGGATGCCCTCACTCTTGGGAAAGGTCACCGTCCCCGCGAACGAGCACATGAAGCCACGGGCGACGCACTCACCGGCGAAGGCTGCGTCGCCGCTGAAGCAGTGCATGACGCCGCGCACACCGGGGACCTCGTCGAGCGCCGCCAGCACCTCGTCGTGCGCGTCGCGATCGTGGACGACCACCGGCTTGTCGCTGTCCAGCGCCAATTCGAGCATCGCGCGCAGGGAGCGGCGCTGCACCTCCATCGGCACCTCGTGGTAGCCGGGACGCCAGTACTGGTCGAGCCCCACCTCCCCCACCGCCACCGCCCGCGGGTGCCGCAGCAGCTCGGCGAGCGCACGCATCTCGGCCGGTCCGGGGGACGTCTTCTCGTGGGGATGCCAGCCGACGGTGAAGAACACGCCCCGGTGTTGCTCGGCGATCTCGCGATTGCCGTCGGAGTCGTCGAGCGAGATGCCGACGGTGACGATCTGCTCGACGCCGTGCTCCGCCGCGCCCTGCAGCGACTCGTCGAGCATGCCCCGCTCGTCGAGGAGGAACAGGTGGCAGTGGGAGTCGACCAGGCCCACCGGCCTCAGTCGCCCCCGAGGACGGCGGCGCGGTCGAGGCGGGGGAACAGGATGTCGCCAACCTTGACAGGATCTCCGGGTTGGAGGACGCCCCAGGCACGCGCGGCCTCTCCCGACGCGCCGTCGAGGGCGATGCCCAGCTCGCCGGCGACGCGCTCGGCGGCGGCGGGAACGGCCGGCGCCATCAGCACCGTCGACACCCGAAGCGCCTCGAGCAGCTCGTACAGGACGGTGCCGAGCCGGGGATCGCTCCCCTTGCTCAGCGTCCAGGGAGCCGTCTCCTCGATGTACTTGTTGGCGCGCCCGATGAGCCGGCGCGCCGACGCCAGCGCTTCCGAGATGTCGAGCGCGTCCAGCGCGCGGTCGTAGTCGTCGACGACCGCAGACGCCAGCTCGCGCAGCTCGCCGTCGATGGGCTGGCGCGGGCCGGGCGAGGGGACCACACCGGCGAAGTACCGCTGCACCATCTTGGTGGTGCGCGAGACCAGGTTGCCATAGTCGTTGGCGAGGTCGGCGTTGTAGCGGTCGACGAACACCTCCATGGAGAAGTCGCCGTCGCGGTCGAAGGGCACCTCCGCCATGAGCACGTAGCGGAGCGCGTCGCTGCCGAACTGCGCGACCAGCGCCAGCGGGTCGACGAAGATGCCGCGGGTCTTGCTCATCTTCTCGCCGCCCAGGGTGACGAAGCCGTGGGCGTGCACGCGCAGGGGGACGTCGACGCCCGCCGCCATCAGCATCGCCGGCCAGATGATGGCGTGGAAGCGGGTGATGTCCTTGCCGATGACGTGGACGTCGGCGGGCCAGAAGCGCGCGAAGTCCTCGCCGTCGGGATAGCCGGCGCCGGTGAGGTACGCGGGCAGTGCGTCGACCCACACGTAGATCACCTGTCCGGGGTCGTCGGGGACGGGAATGCCCCAGGTCGAGAAGGCGCGCGAGACGCTGATGTCCTCGAGCCCGCCGCGGATGACGTTGAGCATCTCGTTGCGCCGCGGCTCAGGAGTGAGGAACTCGGGGTGCGCGTCGAAGTGGTCGAGCAGCCGCTGCTGGAAGTCGGAGAGGCGGAAGAACCAGTTCTCCTCCTCCACCCACTCGACGGGACGGTGATGCACCGGACACATCCCCACCACCAGCTGCTTCTCGGTGTAGTACGCCTCGCACGACGGGCAGAACCACGCCTGGTACTGCCCGCGATAGAGATGTCCGTTGGCGGCGAGGCGATTCCAGAGGTGCAGCGAGGTGCGCTCGTTGGCCTCGCTGCTGGTGCGCACCATCGCGGTGTAGGTGATGCTCAGCGCGTCGAAGAAGGCGCGGAACACCTCGGCCTGCCGAGCCGCGTAGTCGGCGGCGGAGAGTCCCTGCTCGGCGGCGGCGCGCTCCACCGACTGGCTGTGCTCGTCGGTGCCGACGGTGAAGCGCACCGCGCGTCCGCGCAGGCGGTGGTGCCGGGCGAGGACGTCGCAGCCGAGCTTCTCGTAGGCGTGTCCCAGGTGCGGCGCGCCGTTGACGTAATCGATCGCCGCGGTGACGTAGAAGCGTCCGTCGGGCATCAGGCGCCCACCAGCACGGTGCACTCCCCGCGTGGCGGCGTCGCGGCGAACTGCGCGGCGAGGTCCGCGGCGGTGCCGCGATGGAAGGTCTCGTGGACCTTGGTCAGCTCACGCGCGACGACGACCTCACGCGGACCGAGCAGCTCGGCGGCGAGCAGGAGCGTCTTGGCGATGCGCATGGGGGACTCGTAGAAGGCGACGGTGTGGTCGAGCTGCAACGCCGCAGCCAGGGTGCGCACGAGTTTACCCGGCGTCCTGGGCAGGAAGCCGAGGAAGCAGAAGGCGTTGGCGTCGAGCCCGCTGCCGCTCAGCGCCGCGACCAGCGCGGACGCGCCGGGAATCGGCGTGACCGCGTGACCATCCTCGCGCGCGGCACGCACCAGGTGCATGCCGGGGTCGCTGAGCCCCGGCGTCCCGCCGTCGGTCACCAGCGCGACGGTCTCGCCGAGATCGAGTCGCTGCAGCACCGCGGGGATGCGCCGCTCCTCGTTGAACGCCGGCAGCGACAGCAGCGGCTTGCCGGGAATGCCGTGCGCGGTGAGCAGGACGCGGGTGCGCCGCGTGTCCTCGGCGACGACGGCGTCGCAATCGCGCAGCGCTCGGAGGGCTCGCAGGGTGATGTCCTCCAGGTTGCCGATCGGCGTCGCCACCACCTGGAGCGTGCCGCTCACCTGCCCCAGTCCCTCGGGTAGCGGAACTCGCGGTCGATGGTGCGCGCGCTGAGCTTGGCGATCAGCGGCGGGCGCCGCTTGTACTGCGAGTCGCGCACGCGGCGGCCGATGTCGTCGACGAAGGCGTCCTCGAAGCCCATGGCGCGCAGCTCGGCGCGGGTGCAGCGCGCGTCGACGAGGTAGTAGAGCAGAACGTCGACGACGGCATACGAGAAGCCGAGCTCGTCCTCGTCGGACTGGCCCTCCCACAGGTCGGCGCTCGGCGCCTTCTCGATGACCTCGCCGGGCAGCCGTATGTGCCGCGCCAGCGCCCACACCTGCGTCTTGTAGAGGTCGCCGAGCGGGTTGAGCGCGTGCGCCATGTCGCCGTGGATGGTGCCGTAGCCGAGCAGCAGCTCGGTCTTGTTGCTCGTCCCCACCACCAGGGCGCGGTGCTTCCAGGACATGTCGTAGAGGATCGACATGCGCTCGCGGGCCATCTTGTTGCCGCGGCGGCCGCGGTCGGCGTCGGGGAATTGTTCGAAGTAGGCGTCGACCTGGGGCGAGATGTCGACGACCTCGGGCTTCAGGCCAAGGCTGTCTGCAACTGCGCGGGCGTCGGCCTCGGACTGCGGGTTGCTGGTGCGGTACGGCATGAGCACCGGCACCACGTTCTCCGCGCCCAGCGCGCGCTGGGCCAGGGCCGCGCTCAGCGCCGAGTCGACGCCGCCGGACAGCCCCAGCACGACGCGCTCGAAGCCGACCTTGCGCACCTCGTCGCGGATGAAGCCGACAAGAATGCGCTCGACGAGTTCCGTGTCGATGGCAAGGGCGTCGGCGGGATTGACGGTTTGGGTCATCAGGGTTCGCTCAGGCGCTGGTGGCGCAGCCGGTCGGTCTCGGCGTCGGTGAGGTCGTGGCGCTCGTCGCGGAGCAGCGGGTAGGCCAGCCGGACGCGGCGCAGCGCGTGCCGGTCGATGCGGTGCCACAGCAGCTCTTCGCGATCGCCGGCCTCGGCGCACACCCTGCCGTCGGGATCGACGACGCGCGAACCGCCCCAGAAGTTGACGCCGTCCTCGTAGCCGACGCGGTTGCAGTAGAGGAGATACGACGTGGTCAGCTGGGCGAAGGTGCGCGTCATCGCGTCGTAGCTCGTCGCCGTGCCCAGCGCGGCGCCGTGGGTGATGCCGCGCCCCGGCGACGACGACGGGCAGAGCAGCACGTCGACTCCCTGCCGCTGCAGCAGCGCGGGTGCGCTCAGGTGCCACATGTCCTCGCAGATGAGCACGCCGGCGCGCCAGGGCCGCGGTTCCCCGGCACCGGGAAGCGGCGCCTCGAAGGTGCGGAAACGATCGCCCTGGGTGAAGTAGCGCTGCTCGTCGAAGAGCCCGTAGGTGGGCAGGTAGACCTTGCGATGCACGTGCTGCAGCCGTCCCCTGCTGAAGTACAGCGCCGCGTTGTGGAAGCGCGCTTCGTCGGTCTCCAGCACGGCACCGACGAGCAGGTCCACGTCCTGCGCGGCGTGCGCCAGCTCGGCCAGCTCCGCGGCGTCCGGTCGGAGGGCGACGTCGGGGACGAGGTCCTTGAGGAAGTAGCCGGTGAGCGACAGCTCGGGAAACACGACGAGGTGCGCGCCGCCCTCCGCGGCGTCGCGGGCGATCTCCAGGTGGCGATCGAGGTTGTGGCGGAGGTCGCCCAGCCGTGGCGCGATCTGCGCGAGCACGACCCTCACGTCGGGTTCGGGGTCCGCGGCCTCGACCGCCGCGGCGGCGGTCTCGGGGACGATCGCGGTCATGCGGGCTCGTCCTCCCACGCGTGTGCTGCGGCCAGGGTTGGCACGAACTCGTCGGCCGTGGGCGGGGCCACGCCGCGGTGGACGAAGTCCTCCACCACCCTGCCCACCTCACCGAGGGGGACGCGCGCGACCGCGGCTCGGGGCAGCGCCTCAAAGAAGGCGCGCGCGTACTCGCGGGTGGCCAGCCGCGAGTCGCAGAGCACCACCGCGCCGCGGTCGTCGCCGTGCCGGATCAGCCGGCCGAAGCCCTGCTTGAGCCGCAGCACCGCCTCGGGGAGGGCCAGCTGCGAGAAGGGGTCGTCGACGCGCTGGGCGCGCGCCTGCACCAGCGGGTCGGTGGGCACCGGGAAGGGCAGCTTGGCGATGACCACGCAGCTGAGCGAGTCGCCCTGGATGTCGATGCCCTCCCAGAAGGTGTTGGTGCCCAGCAGGACGGTCTGTGGGTTTTTCAGGAAGCTGGCCAGAACCTGGCGTCTGGTGCCGTCGAGGCCCTGGCCCAGCACCGCGATGTTGACGTTGGCCATGCGGTTCTGGAGCAGCCCGTGCACGCGCTTGAGCGGAGAGTATCCGGTGAACAGCACCATGGTGCGGCCGCGCAGCTTGACGGCGATCTCGGCACAGAGATCGGTGAGCGCCTGGTCGTAGCCGTCCTCGTCGTAGGGCGGGATGCCGCTGGGCAGCACGCACAGCGCCTGGCGGAGGAAGTCGAACGGCGACTCCAGGAGCAGCTCGGCGGCGCCGCTGCCGATGCCGGTGCGGCTGCGCACGTAGTCGAACGACCCGGCGACCGCCAGCGTCGCCGAGGTGAGCACCGCGCTGTCGACGCGGTCGAAGACGGTGCGGCGCAGCTGCTCGGCGACGTCGATCGGCGCCTCGTGCAGCTCGGCCTGCTCGGCGCGCAGCGCGAGCCAGGCGACGTGCTCGGCGCGCGGCGCGATCAGCACCCGCTCGACCACCGCGGCGGCGTCGCCCAGGGCGACCGCCGCCAGCGCCAGCTCGTCGTCGATGCGATCGGGCTGGGGGAACAGCGAGTCCTGGAACGGGCGCGTGCCGCGGGCGTCGACCAGGGCCGCGGCGGCGCTGCGCCAGGTGCGGATCGCGTGCCAGGCGGCGCGGACCAGGGTCTGGTAGTGCTCGTGCTCGCGGACCTCGTCGCGCAGCCCCAGGGTGCCGTTGGCCGCGCTGTCGGCGCCGAACTGCTCGATGAGGAAGCCCTTGACGTCGCCGAAGACGCGCTGGACGGCGTCACGCGCGGCGTGGAGCTGATGGTCCAGGTCCGTCTGCGGATCGAGAGGGGTGCCGAGGCGATCGAGGACACTGAGGACGTCGTTCGCCCGCAGGGTGGCGCCGAGCTGAGCGGTCGCCGACTCCTCGAGGTGGTGCGCCTCGTCGACCACCAGTGCCGCGTAGTCGCCGAGGACCTGCCCCTCGGTGGTGGCGTCGGCGAGGAGGAGGGCGTGGTTGGTGATGACCAGGTCGGCCTCGAGGGCGGCGCGGCGGGCGGCGACCATGAAGCAGCGAGCGTCGCGCCAGTTGGCGCAGGCGGCGCCGAGGCAGTCCTCGGCCTCGGACCGGACGCGCTGCCAGAGCTGCTCGTCCGGCCCGGCCAGGCGGAGCTCGCTGCGGTCGCCC
>Ga0307479_10003914_pt1 | contig 13620 bp, 12 predicted proteins | sample atmos_gasesECM4C_FD_203743 | JGI IMG/M metagenome (GOLD analysis project Ga0307479, IMG submission 203743) | Hardwood forest soil microbial communities from Morgan-Monroe State Forest, Indiana, United States - atmos_gasesECM4C_515 | ecosystem: Environmental > Terrestrial > Soil > Temperate...
CCGGATTTGCGCGATCGCTCCGCGGCAGCAACACCTTCAATCCCTGAAGTCTGCCACCCAGTTCGTTCGCCAGTGCCACGCCATTGTGAGTCTTCGCAACGAGCTCTACTGGAAGCTCGGCTTGCCGCGCGGCCTCGGCGGTCACTGGTCCCACGCAGGCAATTCGCAGTTTGCCGCCCGTTCGAATCAGAGGCCGCTCCAGATTTAAGCCGCGTTGCGTTATCGCGCGGACCGCTTGCGCGCTCGTCAGGATCAGCCAGTCAAATTGTTCGATTTCCATGATCGCCGCGTCCAGGGACGCGAAATCTTCGGGGCCGTCAAACGACACCAGTGGAAGCACCGCGGGAATCGCGCCACGCTCCCGGAGTTCACGCGCAAGCTCCTCACTCTGCGCCGCTGCTCGCGTAATGACGATCCGCTTGCCTGCCAACGATCCTGGAACTATTTCAGCCACGTTGCCGGCTCACTTCTTCGAGTATCGACTGCGCCCCCGCTTCAATCAGCAAGCGCGCTAGGTGTTCACCCAGCTGCGCCGCCTGATCCGGCGGCGCCGAGGCGCGTTGCTTCACGTATTGCACTCCATCCACGGAACAAACACACGCCTCCAGAACAAGTTCGCCCCGCTCGATCCGGCCCCAAGCGCCCAACGGCACCTGACAGCCACCATGCAACGCCCCCAGAAGCGCGCGCTCGGCGATAATCGCCGTGCGGGTCTCTGCGTCATCCAACGGCGCCAATAAATCGCCCGCCTCCGTATCCTTCAACCGGCATTCCACCGCGATGGCTCCCTGCCCCACCGCCGGCATCGAGACTTCCGGAGAAAGGATCTCGGCAATGCGCTTCCCCAGTCCCAAACGATCCAGGCCTGCTTTGGAAACCATCACCGCGTCATATTCGCCGCTCTCCACTTTGCGCAAACGCGTGTCTACGTTTCCGCGCAAGTCACGGCAATCAAGATCGGGGCGAATGTGCCTCAGTTGCGCTTGCCGGCGCAAGCTGCTTGTTCCCACGCGCGCCCCCTGCCGCAGATTCGCAAGCGTCGAACCTACCAGGCAATCGCGCACATCGTCGCGGCGGCAAACCGCCGGAAACATCAGCCGCGACGGAATATCGGTGGGAATATCCTTCACGCTGTGCACCGCAAGATCGATCGTTTCCTTCATCAGCGCCTCTTCCAGCTCTTTGATGAAGATTCCCTTTCCGCCGATCCGCGTCACCGCCGCCTGCTGCATCTTGTCCCCGGCGGTCTTGATGATCACGATCTCCGCTTCCACGCCCCTAGCGGCAAAGAGCTGCTTTCGAATGAATTCCGCCTGCCATTTCGCCAGCAGGCTCCCGCGCGTGCCGATTCGCAGGATTCTCACGGCTTCTCCCGGTTCGAAAGGAACAGATCGCGCAGCGCCTCGACGTTCTGAATCTTTCGCCGCAGCTCTTTCTCGCCGCGCAAGCGTTCCGCAGGCTCCAAGAGAAGTTTCTCCAGCATTTCATCCATCAACTTTTCCACATGAACGCGATCCGCTTCCGTCAGATGCTTCATCGATTCCATACGCGACCGAATGAACGACGCGCGCTCTTCCTTCACCTTGGCGCGCAGCGCATCCACCAGCCCCACGAGTTCCACGCTCGCCTGCCACGAAAGATATTTGGCCACGTGTTCATCCACGATGCTCTCGGCCTTGGGCACTTCATTTTGCCGCGCATTGCGGTTCTGCTGGACGATCTCGCTCAGGTCGTCCATGTTGTAAACGTAAACGTTATAGAGTTTCGCTACGCTCGCATCGATATTCCTCGGCAAGCCCAGATCCATCAGGAATACGGCGCGGTTCCCCCTCGTGGCCATCGCTCGCTCGACGATGTCACGACGCAGAACCGGTTCCTCCGCGGCTACTGAGGACACGATGACATCGGGCAGCTGCAGCGCCTTCTCCCACTCGCCCCAGCCAACGACTTCCCCTCCGTACTGTTTGGCCAATTCATCCGCACGGTCTCGCGAGCGGTTCATGACATAAAGGTGCGCAATGCCGCGGTCCCGCAACTGTGACACCACTTGCCCGCTGATGGTGCCCGCCCCCAGCACCAGCGCACTGCGTTCGCTCAGTTTTCCAAAGATGCGCTCGGCCAGTTTCACTCCGGCCGAAGCCACGGACATCGGTCGAGCGCCCAGTTCGGTTTCGGTGCGTACCCGCTTCCCTACCTCCAGCGCTCCCTGAAACAGGCGATTCAGCACCGGCCCGGTCGCGCCATGTTCATGCGCGAAGCGATACGCTTCCCGCACCTGACCCAGAATCTCCGCTTCGCCCAACATCATGGAATCCAGTCCCGCCGCAACGCGAAACAGATGCCGCACCGCTTCCCGATCGTAGTGGTGATACAGCGAGACTCCGAGCACTTCCATGCGCACGGCGTGGAATTCACTCAAGAAAGAAGAAAGTCCCGGAGCGCATTCATGCGAAGATTCCGGGGGGACTCCGTACACTTCGCTGCGATTGCAAGTCGAAAGAACCAGCGTCTCTTCGAGAATTCCTCTCTCACGAAGCTGTTCCGCGGCGCGGCGGGCTTGCTCGTTGGTGAAAGACACGCGCTCGCGCACCTCCACAGGTGCGGTTCGGTGATTCAGTCCGACGAGAACAATCTCCATACCGCGGTTCATGGCTCCTAAAAGTATCGGTGGCTGTGCGACACGTAAAAGTTCACAACCGTAAAACTGAGCACCACGACGGCAAAATTGAAAATGCACAGCTTGCAGGCCCGCGCTCCTTGCCACGCCGTCTTGCGCGCCAGCCGGAAATAGAGTACGTACAGCGCGAGTACCAGCAGGGTGATGAGATATTTGGGATCGAAAAATGAATTCTGGCCGGGCAGCCGGTCAACCGATACAAAACCCAATGTTGTTCCGATGGCAATCGAGATGAGCCCCACCAATACGCTCGAGCGGCTCATCTGGTCGAGTAATTCGAGTGGCGGAAGCCGCCAGACCACATCGCCAAGCTTGCGGTTTCGCAATAGCCTCTCCTCGCCAAGAAAAATAAGGCTGAGTACGAACGAAAGTGCGAATGCCGCGTAGGCAAGAATGCTTAGGGTCACGTGAAAAACAAAAACGAGTCCATGCGCCGCGGGAGGAGGAAGCCGATCGGCCGGGGCTAGATGCGCGGCGAGAAAAAACACCAGGATGAATGGCAGAACGAACGCGCCCACCGACCTTTGCCGGTGGTAGAGCTCCAGGCCGAGATACGTCAGCGCCAGCAGCCACCCAAACAGCGACATCGATCCGTACAAATCATGGTACGGAACCGTGTGCAGGCCGCGGGAACGCTCCAGCAGCGCGAAATAGTGTGTCACCAGACCCAACGCCAGCAGCAGAGTCCCCAGCCGCCCCGTGAGTTCCTTGCCAGTGTTCAGGAAAAGCACATACAGCCCTAGACTCAGACCGTAGGCAATCACCGTCGAAATGATAAATACCAGGTTCACTCTGTGTTCCTGCAGTCACGGCCCCGCCTTCACTGCACTGCCGTCTCAAGCGTGCCGATTCTCTTAGCTGAGTTGCTGGATCAATTTGAGTATAGCCTACCCTAACAATGGCATGCACAATCCGATCCCGCATCATGGTACTCGTTTCGGCAAGTCCCCTTGGGATTTGCTATCCTTAGTTCATCGGGCCAAACATGTCGACGCAAGCTGTGTCCATCAATCGGAAAGAGTTGTTCCTGCGTGCCTGCCGCGGAGAGGCCGTTTCGCGCGTTCCCGTCTGGATGATGCGGCAGGCCGGCCGATACCTCCCTGAATACCGCGAAATCCGCGCAAAACACGCATTCCTCGAGGTTTGCAAGACCCCTCAGCTTGCCACCGAAGTCTCCCTCCAGCCCTTTCGCCGGCTGGGGGTGGATGCCGTCATCGTTTTCTCCGACATTCTGATCCCCGCCGAAGCCATGGGCCTTCACTTGGAGTTGGGTGACGCCGGGCCAAGCCTGCCAGACCCGGTACGTTCCAAACGGGACGTCGAAAAGCTCAAGATTTTCGACCCCGAGATCGAGACTGCGTTTTTGCCCGAGGCGATTCGCCGTATCGTGAAATCCGTCGGCCCAGAGGTTCCAGTTTTAGGCTTCGCGGCCGCCCCCTGGACTCTGGCCTGCTATATGGTCGAAGGCAAAACCAAAGAAGGCTTTGCCACCGTCAAGAGTTTCCTGTACCACGAGCCCAAAACATTCCGCGAATTGCTCCACCGAATTGCGCAAGCGACGATTCCTTACCTGAAAGCGCAAATCGCTGCAGGCGCCGCGGCTGTCCAGCTATTTGACACCTGGTGCGGCGAGCTGAATTTGCAGGACTATGAGGAGTTCGCCCTCCCCACCGTGCACGAGATTATTTCCGGGCTTGCTGGCACTGTCCCCGTCATTTATTACACCAAGGCCTCTCAGCATCTTCTCCCCGCAGTGGCACGGTCCGGGGCCAATGTCCTCAGTGTGGATTGGCGCGTGGACCTGACCGAAGTTCGCAATCTGCTTGGATCAAAAATCTCTTTGCAGGGAAACGTCGATCCGGCGGTCCTACTCGGACCGCCCGATAAAATTCGTCAGGCGACTCTCGCCACGATCGGCTCTCTCTGGGGACGCGGCCATATTCTCAATCTCGGCCATGGCATACTGCAAAATACGCCGGTCGAGAACGCCAAGCTGTTCATCGAAACGGCTCAGGAGGCTTTGATCCTCGATGGGAGACCAGCGGCTCAGTCCCGCTAAGAGGCCATCGCAATGACACTCGCCCATCCTTCTCTTCCGGAAATGCGCGACGAACTTCGCGTCGGCGAGGAATTTCTTGCCAAGTACAACCGACCCGGGCCTCGCTACACCAGCTACCCGACCGCACCCGTGTGGAATGATTCTTTCGGCCCTGCCGATCACGAAAAGGTTCTCGAAGAAGCCGAGGCAGCCAAGACGCCGGTTTCGCTTTACATGCACATTCCCTTCTGCGAAAGCCTCTGCCTCTTTTGCGCCTGTAACGTCATCATCCAGAAAGACAAAAGTGTCGCGCCGCCATATCTGGACGTACTGAAGCGCGAACTGCAACATATCAGCCGCAACGTATCCAAGAATCGTCCCGTCGTGCAATTCCATTGGGGCGGCGGCACGCCCACGTATCTGACGCCGGAACAAATCGAGGACCTTTTCGGGTTCACAAGGGAACATTTCCACTTCGCTTCCGACAGCGAAATCGGCATCGAAGTCGATCCACGGGTTACCTCGCGCGAGCATCTGGAGACCCTTCGCAAGCTGGGTTTCAACCGCCTCAGCATGGGCATCCAGGACTTTCAACCGGATGTACAGAAGGCCGTCCATCGCATTCAGCCGTTCGAAATGACCCGCGATCTGCTCTTCGCCGCGCGCGAACTCGGTTTCGACAGCATCAACGTCGATCTCATCTATGGCCTGCCGTTTCAAACTCCAGATACTTTTGCCCACACCGTGGATCAAATCATCGGCCTGGCCCCGGACCGCATCGCTCTCTTCAGCTACGCGCACGTGCCCTGGCTGAAAAAGCAGCAGGGCTCCTTCGCCGCGCATCTTCCCGAAGGCATGGAAAAATTTGAAATTTTCCGCACCGGCCTACTCAAGTTTCTCGCAGCCGGCTACCTCTACATCGGGATGGACCACTTCGCCAAGCCCGGAGATGAGCTCGCCATCTCCCAACAGAACCGCACGCTCCACCGCAATTTTCAGGGTTACACGACCAAGGCAGGCGCCGACCTCTACGGCATGGGAATCACCGCCATCAGCGGCATTCAAGGCGCTTACGCTCAGAATTATCGGGACATCCCTTCCTGGGAAAAAGCCGTTGCCGAGCGCGGCCTCGCCACCATGCGCGGCTATCAACTCTCCGAAGAAGATCGTTTGCGCCGCGCAGTGATCAGTCGGCTCCTCTGCCACACCGTGGTGATCAAGGACGAAATTTCTCGCGAGTTTGGCATCGATTTCGACGATTATTTCGCTGAGGAGCTCCGCCGCCTAGATGCTCCACGCCAGGATGGCCTGGTACTTTTGGAACGCGGCGAAATCCGCGCCACCTGGCTTGGCCGCATTTTCATCCGCAATCTGGCTATGGTTTTCGATCCTTATCTCGAAAAACAGCAGCTCATCGCCAAGCCGCTTTTTTCGAAAACTCTCTGATCCCGCGAGGTTGCTCACATCTCCGTGACCCGTCACGTCACAGCACTTGTAATTGGAGGTGGCATCTCCGGCTTGGTTTGCGCTTACTCATTGCAGAAAGCCGGCATCGAAGTGCAACTGGTCGAAGCCTCTTCGCGCCCTGGCGGCGTCATCAACTCCGTCTCCCGTGACGGTTTCCTTCTCGAACTTGGTCCCCAAAGCTTCAGCGGTTCAGCTGCCCTCCGCCAGCTCTGCAGTGAACTCGGCATTTCAGATCAACTCCTCGAAGCTCCGCCTCACGCACCTCGATATGTTCTTGTAGACGGCAAACTCCAGCCCGTGCCCATGAGTCCACCCGCTTTCTTAACAAGTTCACTGATCAACGGTTCCACGAAATGGGCTCTGCTCCGCGACATCTTTGGGAAAAGTGTCCCTCCGGATCACGACGAATCCGTCGCCGCATTCGTTCGCAGAAAATTTTCCCCACAGCTCCTCGATCGCCTCGTCGGCCCCTTCGTTTCCGGCGTCTATGCAGGTGATCCCGAGCGGCTGAGCATTCGAAGCGCCTTCCCGCAACTCCACCAAGCCGAAAAAGCCGCCGGGAGCATCGTTCGCGGCATGATGCGCCTCGCCAAGCCGAAAAAAGGTCTACGCGAGCGCCCCACTTTGAATACCTTTCGCGACGGAAACGAGACCCTCGTACGCGCACTTGCCGGCAAGCTCGGACCATCGGTGCGAAACGGGCTCCGCGTCACCGAACTCTGTCGCCATAGCGACGGTTCCTTCGAACTCCGTTTCGAAGGCCGCGGCCCCGAGGAGCCCGTTTCAACAAAATCGCTTATCTTCGCCACGCCGACTGACGTCACCGGGAACTTGCTCGCCCAGCTCGATCCCTCAATCGAATCACTGCTCTCCTCTATCGAATACGCCGCCGTCGCGGTCGTCTCGTTGGGTTATCGCAAGAGCGATGTGGGTGACTCGCTCGACGGCTTCGGTTTCCTCGTGCCGCGCTCCGCCAGTCTCCGTGTTCTCGGCACCGTCTGGAATTCCTCGCTCTTCCCGGGCTGCGCCCCCGAAGGCCACGCCCTCCTGACAAGCTTTGTCGGCGGCGCCACCGACCACGCCGCCGCTAAGCTGAATCAGCAAGAACTTGCCACCCTCGTCCATCGCGAGATCTCACCGCTACTTTCGATCAAGAGGGAACCGGTTTTCTCGAATGTCACCATCTGGCCGCGCGCTCTGCCCCAATACAATCTGGGACACGGCGACCGTCTCTACGCCATTTCTCAGCGTCTTTCTGATTTCAAGGGAATCAAACTGGTTGGAAACTATCTCCGCGGACCCGCCATCGGTTCCTGCGTCGAACAAGCCCTCGCCGTCGCCGAAGAAATCCGCAGCACGCTCGCCGGTTAAGAGCCCAGAGCCTCACCAGACTATTTCTGCTGCCGACAAACAAGAGAGTGCAGACCGGCCTCTTTTCTTGCGGAAGACTGGCAACTGAGGACTGTTTACGTTCCATACCGCAGCGCCAACCGCATCTTTCGCCTCACCGCCGCCTCACGATACCGTAGCCTTTCCGCAGCCGTTTTCAAAATGAGCGGCGGCACCAGCTTCGGTTTTCGCGTATGCTCGTCAATAGCCACAAATGTCACATAGGCTGTTGTGGTATGTTTACGCTCGCCGCGGAGCACATTGTCAGAATAGACTTCGACACCGACCTCCATCGAAGTATGGAACACGCGATTTACTTGCGACTTCAACGTCACAATCTCTCCGAGGTTCACCGCATTTCGAAAATCAATGTAATCCACTGAAGCCGTCACCACGTAGCTGTTCGAATGCCGGTGTGCAGCGAGCGCCGCCGCCATATCAACCAAGTGCATTACCTGCCCGCCAAGAAGTTTTCCTAGCGGATTCGTCTGCGCCGGCAAAACAATCTCCGTCATCTCCGACCGCGACGCGCTCACTGGCTTCCCGTGCAGTTTCGTATTCTGCCCTTGATTTTCTCCGTTCTTTCGTTTCATTCGAATCTCCACCTCTCCTGCAGTTTGGAGGCTTTATCCCGCCACCGTATAATAGGAGACGCCCCAATGACAGAACAAAAGAAAACTCGCCGCCAGTTGTTGGAAGATTTTGTCGCCCAGAAGCCCGATGATGCTTTCTCTCGCTACGGCCTGGCGATGGAGTGCATGAATAGCGGCGATCCCGCCGCGGCCGACACGCAATTTCGGGCGCTCCTCGAGCGCAATGCCGATTACATTCCAGCCTATCTGATGTACGGCCAGCTTCTCGCCCGCGAATCCCGAACCGACGAAGCCAAGCAGGTCCTTTCGAACGGCATCGCCGCCGCCTCAAAAGCGCGCAACGATCACGCCCGCTCCGAAATGGAAACTCTCCTCAACGAATTATCCTGAATTAGTCTTCCAGTGTTGGCAGCGTCTTCAAAACTTCCGCGGCTCTCGGCCTGTGCGCCACCGGATCGTCTTTGCGGATTTTTCCATCCCGGAACACCAGCACGCGCTTCGCGAATTGCGCGATGTCATGCTCGTGCGTAACCAGCACGATCGTCAAGCCTTTGTCATTCAGATCCTGAAGGATCTCCATGATCTCCACCGACGTGCGGCTGTCCAGATTTCCCGTGGGCTCATCGGCCAGCAGAATCGAAGGATGATTCACCAGCGCCCGCGCCACTGCCACCCGCTGTTGCTGTCCCCCAGACATCTGTGAAGGAAAATGTTCCGCCCGGTCCGCCAGGCCCACCATCGCCAGCGCCTCCGACGCGCGCTTTTGCCGCTCCGACTTGTCGATCTTGGCGTACAACGTTGGCAACTCCGTATTCTCCAGCGCCGTCGTGCGTGCCAGCAGATTAAATCCCTGAAACACAAAACCAATCTTCTGATTGCGGATCAGTGCCAGCGCCTTCTTGTCATGCTTCGAAACATCAATCCCTTCGAGCAGATAGCGCCCCGAACTCTGCTTGTCCAGGCATCCCAACATATTCATGAACGTCGATTTCCCACTCCCACTCGCGCCCATGATGGCCACGAACTCCCCGCGCTGAATCTCCACGCTCACTCCCCGCAGCGCGTGCACACGCGTCTCGCCCAGCTCGTAATACTTATGAACGTCTTCCACTCGCAAGACGGCGTTCCCCGCGGGGGTAGCTACCTTACTTTCCATTTGGTTGGCGGTTGGCATGGATTCAACGGTATTGTTTCGCAGCGCTGCCCCTCATCGTCTCAATGTTCCCGGAGCCTGGCTCTTCGGCACCACCGACCGGATAATAAGCGCGTCTCCCTCCTTCAGTTCCCCTTTGATCACCGCGGCCACTTGCGTGTACGCGTGGTCCGTAATGCCCAGCGAAATCTTCACCGGCTCCATTGTATTGTCCACATGCAATTTCCAAACAACCGCGCTCTCCGCACGTGGCGCGCGAGGAGCGTTCTGATTTTCTCCCCCTGCCTGCGGGCCCCGCCCCGCCGCGGCAGGATCATCGGCAGCCTGCAGTTTTTCGTTACCGTCGATCCCATATTGCTTGTAATGGGCGAGAATCTCTTCCGGCGCCATCGGCGGTTTGTAACGCAATGCGGTGTTTGGAACCTTCAAAACATTCTGCACGGTGTCCACGGGGATCGTGACGTACGCCGTCATTCCCGGAAATAGTTTCATCTCCGGATTCGCGAATTCGATGATCGTGTCGTACGTCACCACGCTTTGCACTGTCGTCGGGTTCATCCGTACCTGGCTCACAACCCCGTGGAACGTGTCCTTTGGAAAAGCATCCACTTTGAAGGTGACCGCTTTCCCCGGCCTGATATTGCCCACGTCAGACTCGTCCGTCTTCGTGTAGACCAGCATTTTGGTCAGGTCTTGCGCAATCGTAAAAATCGTCGGTGCCTGCAATGAAGCGGCCACCGTCTGCCCCACATCCACATTGCGCGCCACCACCGTCCCATCGATCGGAGATCGAATCACCGTGTAGTTCAAGTTCGTTTGCGCTACCGCCAGGGCCGCCGATTTTTGGCTGACTTGTGCCTCAGCCTGTGTAACGTTTGCTACTGCCGCGCCCACCCCCGCATTCGCTGAGTCGTAGTTCGCCTTGGCAAGATCCAGTTGCTGCTGGCTCATGATCTTTTCGGTCGTGAGCTCAGCCGTCCGGTCGTAGTCAGCCTTCGTCTGCTGCGCTGTAGCCGTAGCCTTATCCAGATTCGCTTTCGCAGCCACCAGGTTGGCTTTGGCATTGTCCAGGTCGGCGGAAGCCTGTAGCAGCGCCCCTTGGAATAGCGCCGGATCGATCAGAGCGACAATATCGCCTTTGTGAACGCGGGAATTGAAGTCCACATTCAGCTTTGCGATGCTGCCGGAGACTTGCGATCCCACTTGCACCAGAATCACCGCGTTGATCATTCCCGTGGCGTCCACGACATCGTGGATATCCCCGCGCTCAACCCTGGCCGTGAAGTGCTGCGCTTGCGTACTCCGGCTCAAGCCATAAAACACGAAGAGTCCGGCAAGGACTGCGACGCCAACGAGAATGATCCATTTCCTATTCAAATTCATGTCCTGTCTTGAGATTCAATTTCCGGATTTCATTCATACCGCAGCGCTTCGATGGGATCGAGCAAGGAAGCCTTTCGCGCCGGGTAATATCCAAAAAATACCCCAACCGCCACGGAAAAAATGGCCGCAATCACCACGGATTCCATCGACATCTGGATCGGCCATTTCAGTGTCTGGCCGACAAGGTATGACCCCAATATGCCAAAGAGTACCCCCGCTGCGCCCCCGACCAGGCTCAGCATGATCGATTCTCCCAAAAATTGCAGTTGGATGGCTTCTTCCGTCGCCCCAACAGCCACGCGAACCCCGATCTCGCGCGTGCGCTCCGTTACGGAAACCAGCATCACGTTCATGATCCCGATTCCCCCAACCAGCAGCGAGATAGACGCAATGGCGATCAGCAAAACCGTTAGCGTCCGGCTGGCGTCCAGCTGCGCCTGAATAATGTCCTCCGGATTTCGAATATTAAAGTCATCTTCTTCCTCGGGCCGCAGATGATGGCGATCCCGCAGCACGGCCGTTGCTTCCTGGCCGGCCACTTTCACCGCGTCTGCCGAAACCGCCGAGCACAGAATGTCGTCGAGCCAGGTAATCCCTTTTAGCTTCTTCTGCGCCATCGTATACGGAATGATGATGGTATCGTCCTGATCCTGCCCGGAAAGCGATTGCCCCTTTGGAATGAGGGTAGCCACGACTTTACAAGGCAAGTTTGTTACTCGAATTACTTTTCCGATTGGATCTTCCACGCCAAAAAGCTGGTCACGCACGGTCCGCCCAAGAACGCACACATCAGCTGCTCGATCTACGTCGTCTTGCGAAAAAAACGCTCCCTGGTCCACAAACCAGCGCTTGATTTCGAAATACTCCGGCGAAACTCCACGATAGGACGTATGCCAGTTCTGGTTCCCGTATACAACTTGCACGGGATCGTCCACATTCGGCGAAACGCTTTTGATCAGTGAAATCTGACTTTTGATTGCCACCGCATCGGCCACCACCAACGTCTTGGTGTCATGCGTCCCCGTTCGCACTCCGTTCACCGCGCGCCCACCCGCCTCAACCCACACAAAATTGTCGCCCAAGTTGTTCAGCTGCTGTTCGACCCGCGCCTGTCCCGCTTTCCCTATCGCCACCACGCAAATCACCGCCGCGATCCCGATGGTGATTCCCAGCACCGTCAGGATGCTTCGCATCTTATTCCGGAGTAGCGCCACAAGCGCCGACCGAAGCAACGCCGCGTAATTCACAATCCCTCCGCCTCCCGGCAACCTACAATTCTGTGCCGCCCAAGATAAATGGAGGATAAACCTGCCCTTTTGGGGCAGCTCTCTGCCTAATCTTTCCACGAATCACGAATCATAACCAGTGGCCTCGGCTGTGCGGTCAGCTTCCAACGGTCACGTGCACCCGCAGGTAGCCGCCTGCCCGGCGGCAAAGCCTACATCCAATAACTGGCCCTGCCGAGCAGCCTGGTCCTATGTCGTCCATCGCGCCCGCCCTCTTGACAAAAAGTACTTTGCAGAATAAAGTCACATGCCTCGCGCCCAAACTGTGTCACTGGCTCGGAGGCTCCGATAAACCCCCCGATCAAACACCGGTCGTTAACCCGTCGGATATTCAGAGTCATAGCCGTCTTGGCGATGTTGGGTGTTCTCGGGGTCGCGGCGTTGTTGGGATCGCTCTGGCTGGAGCACCGCACCGAAATTACATTGCCAGCGCCCACAGGACCGCTGGCGGTCGGACGCGCGATCTATGATTGGACCGACGATGCGAACCTCGACAAGTTGGCGCCTGTCCCGGGAACCAAACGCGAACTCCTTGTCTGGATCTGGTACCCCGCCGCCCCCGGGCAGTCAGATGCCGTTGACGACTACCTGCCTGGCCCACTGCGAACGGCCGTCGAAGGCGATCGCGGCACGCTGCTTACCAAATTCCTGACGCGAGACCTGTCGAAGATTCACACGCATAGTGTTAGGAACTCCGGCGTATCACCGCAGCAGCGCTCCTACCCGGTGGTGATCATGAGGGCGGGCGCCTCTCTCGAAATCTGGAATTACTCGACGCTCGCCGAGGATCTGGCCAGTCACGGTTACGTCGTTGTGGGCTTCGACGCGCCTTACCGCACCTTCACTGTTGCTTTCCCGGACGGCCGGGTGATGCGACGGATTCCGGAAAACAACGCGGAACTCTGTCTTGAGAGGCCGGGACAGGAGCAGGACCGTTGTGCGACCAAGCTGCTGACTGCTTGGACTTCGGACATCGCGTTCGTCCTTGATCGTTTGGGACAATTGAACGCTTCGGATTCATCCGGCAAGTTTACGGGGCGGCTCGACATGACGCGCGTGGGAGTGTTCGGCCACTCCTTTGGTGGGGCAGCAGCCGCACTGTTTTGTCACGAAGACTCCAGGTGCAAGGCTGGCATCGATGTGGACGGCGCTCCATACGGCAGCGTTGTTCAAGCGGGCATCGACCGTCCATTCATGTTCCTTCTAAGCGACCACAGCCATGAGTCCGGCCCTGAGAACAGTCAGGTCGGAGCCAACATCCAATCGATTTACGATCGTCTGCCTGCGGATGGAAAGGCCTTCATAGAGATTCGTGGCGCGAACCATTTTCTCTTCAGCGACGACGGAGCCCTCTTGAAGAGCCATATCGTGCAGCGAACACTCCGCATGTTAGGAATTGTTGGGATCGATGGACGCCGCCAGCTTGCCGTGACGGCGTACTGCTTGAGCACTTTTTTCGACACGTACCTCAAGGGAACAGGTGCTCCGCCACCCAAGTTTCCCTCTCAGCTTTACCCCGAGGTCGAAGTTCTCCAGTGAAACACCTCTCGTCGGCGATTGTGACAGGATCACGGGTCACTTGAAACAATTCACTGAGCCAAGTAATGGGTCATTCGCAAGTCGGCCGTCTCCAG
>Ga0307479_10003915_pt1 | contig 13618 bp, 9 predicted proteins | sample atmos_gasesECM4C_FD_203743 | JGI IMG/M metagenome (GOLD analysis project Ga0307479, IMG submission 203743) | Hardwood forest soil microbial communities from Morgan-Monroe State Forest, Indiana, United States - atmos_gasesECM4C_515 | ecosystem: Environmental > Terrestrial > Soil > Temperate...
GCGCCGACAGCGGTGTTCCGGCGGCGGTCAAGCGCCGCACCAACACTGCGCTCCCCGCGCCGGTGACGTTTTCCCACGCCACGTCGAAGTTGCCCGAGGGGTCGGCGGCGATGCGCGGATGGGCATGCTCACCGGTCGCCGGCGCGTTGATCGCCAGCTCCCCGCCGATCGCGTTGCCATTGGCGTCGAAGGCGGCCGCGAGGATCCCCGAGGCCCCGGCGCTCGAGCCATCTTGGCCCTCGATCTGCCAGACCGTCTCGAAGCGCTCCCCGGCCGCCGCCGAGGCCGGCAGGTACGCCACCGCCGGCGCCCCCTGGTACGCCGAGGCCGCGCTCGGCGCCGTCACCGGGATCTCGGCGTTTCCGGCCGGCACCGTCAGCTGGCCCTCGGCCGCCGCCGCGCCGAAGCAGGCGGCGCCCAGGACCACGACCATCACCTGCTTCGCAGAAGGCCGCATGGCACGACCTCCAGAGCCTGATCGTTGAACCTTAGATTACCCTCATAGCCTATATCGCAGCGCTTGCGAGATCAAGCTCCTCGGCGTGACCCTCGATCAGAAACGGGCAAGCATCAGTCGGAGCCGTCGCATGCTCCGGTCGTGGTTGTTGCCGTCCCCCCGCTGTTGGGTCCGGCATGGACCGGCGCTGGCCGGCTGGCGCTCGCGCGCGGGTCTGATTGGTGAGGAATGAGGCGGGGCGGAGCGGCGCCCTCGGGGCGCGAGGGCGCCGGTCTCGGGTTGGGCGGGGGGGCCCCGGGGGGGGGGGGGGGGGCGGTTTGGGGGTGGGGGGGGGGGCAGGTCAGTACTTGACGGTGCAGCCGTAGGGCTTGGTGGCCGCCGGGTCGGGCTTGGCGCCGGCGTGCTCGGCATCCAGGCCGTTGCCCACGTAGTTGACCCGCTGCGGCTTGGGCTTGCGCGCGCTCGGGTCGTCGTCGATGGCGCCGTTGTAGGCGATCTTGCCCTGGGGATCGACGATGAACATGTGCGGCGTGGTCCTGGCGCCGTAGGCATGGCCGGTGGCGCCGGACTCGTCGTAGAGCATCGGGTAGGCGATGCCCCGCTCCTGCATGTAGGTCTTGTAGTCGGCAGGGGTCTCGAACTCTCCGCTCCGCGGATTGGTGCTGTTGATGCCGAGCCAGACCACCTCGCCGTGCTGCTTGGCGAGCTCGATCATCGTCTTCTCTCGGGCGTGGCGGTCGGAGAAGGGGCAGTGCGGGTTGCTCCATTCGAGCACCACCACCTTGCCCTTGTAGTCCGCGAGCGAGTAGGTCCTGCCGTCCACCCCCTTGAGCTGGAAGCCCGGGGCGTCGGTGCCCACCTCGCCGGTGGCGAATGCGGCAGTAGCGGCGAGCAGCAGCCCGGCGGCGAGGAGCGCTCCTGTGTTGACCCAACGACGGTTACGCATCGAAAGACCTCCTGTTCGGTGGCTGGGTTGAGGGATCGTAGATCGACCAGGCGCCGGCCCCGGATGCCGCTCCCGGTCCGGCGGGCGGCTCTCCCTGCAGCGAGGCGGTGCCCGCCGGGGAGGCCGGGCGCCCTGCCGGCAGCTCGCCGGGCAGCCGGTGGCGAGCCGCCAACCAGGGCGGGGCGGCGGCGCAAGCGACGACGGCCGCGGCGAGCAGCGTGCGCGGGAGCCCGGGCCGCTCGATGCGCCGCCGCAGCCAGGCGAGCAGCCCCATGGCAAGCAAGACGAGCTCGACGCCGGCCAGCCCTTCCGGGCTGATCTCGAGCGACAACGCGTAGAGCAGGCCCACCGTCAGCAGCAGCGCCAGGAAGCCGGCCGCCTCCCGGCGGAGCCGGTCCGCCCCTGGCGCCGGCCGGGCCGCGGGGCCGCCGCCGGCGGCGGGCCGCCGGCGCAGCAAGCCCCACCTCTCCAGGGTGAGCAGCGCCGCCGCCGCCGCCGCGAGCGCGAGCCAGCGCGGATCGGCGCCGGCGAGGTCCGAGCGGAGCGCGCGTGCGCGCCCCGGCCCGACCGCCGCTCCCGGCTCGGCCCGCGTCGCCGAGCCGCGGCCGGCGGGCCGGCGCTCGCCTCCGGCGGCCTGGCCGCCGGGTGCGCTCCCGGCCTGCCGCGCCGGCCGAGGAACGGCCAGCGTTTGCCGCCCGGCGAGCGCCATCGACCCGGGACTGCCAGCCTGCCGCAGGCCGGTGGCCGTCCAGGCGATCTCGGTCGTGGCGGGGAGCGGCGCCGATAGGTCCTTGCGCCGCAGCGGCACCTCGAACGCCAGGCCGTCGCTCGCCGCCACCGCGCGCGGACGCCCTGGCTCGAGCGCCGGATGCACCTCGAAGAAGAGGTCGGCGCCGCCCGGCGCGGCGCTCACCCCGCGCAACCGCAGCTCGAGCCGCAGCTCGGCCGGTGCCGACGCTCCGGCGGGGGCGGGCCTGGCCGCCGCCGATGGTGCCGCCGGCGTGGTTGGCGGGAGCGCTGGCCCCGCGGTCGCGGCACCGAGCTCCAACCGGGCAGTTACCGCCGCGGCGCCCGGGGCTACCGGCTGAGTGCCGGCGGCCAGCGGCAGCTGGCGCCACCAGCTGTCGAGCAGCGGCGCGGTCTGGGCGTCGGGCTCCGCCTGCTTCCCCAGCGGCTGGTCCAAGGTCAGGTCGTAGCGGTACGGGATGCAGTCCACCTCGCAGACCAGGTAGTCGACGTTGGCCGCGAGGCGGAGCCGGTCGCGGCCGGCCGGAGCGTCGAGCGCCGCGCTCACCGGATAGACCACCTCGCCGGAGTAGCCAAACGCCTGCAGTCCCCCGGGCAGCTCGAAGCGGTGGGGCGCCGGCCACAGCAGCGCCGGCGGTGCCAGGCCGGGCTGGCGCGCGAAGGTGACGGCCGGAGCAAAGCCGGCGTCGCCGCTGTTCTTCCAGTAGACGTGCCAGCCTGGCGCCAGGCGGAACTGCACCCCCAGGCGTAGCTCGCCCCGCCGCGGCGCCACGCGCCAGGCGGTGATCAGGCGAACCTGCGACTGAGGATTGCTGGCCCAGGGCGAGACGGCGGCGGCAGCCGGGCGTGCGCCGCCGAGCCCGCCGCCGGCGAGCGCCGCCGCCGCGGCGACCGCCGAGCCGAGAGAGCGCCAATCGATCCGCAAACCGTGCCAGCCTCCATTCAGAGCCGCGTCACCGTTCCTCAAACATGAACCGCCACCGCCCAAGCCCGCATTCCGACAAGAGGCGCGGCCCGCCCGCGGGAGATAGGCAGCTCGCCGGGCAGCCGTGACACCTGCTCGGCATACCAATCGAGGGAGCGGGCCGCTACACTCTCGCCGCATGCGGGTGTACTTCACCAACCTCGGCTGCAAGCTCAACCAGGCCGAGAACGACAGCCTCGCCCGTGACTTCCTGGCCGCCGGACACCAGCTCGCCCCGTCGCTCGCCGAGGCCGACCTCCACGTCGTCAACTCCTGCACCGTCACCGCCGCCGCCGCCCGCTCCTCGCGCCAGGCAGCCCGCGCCGCGGCCCGCGCCGCGTCGACCCACGCGCATGCGCCGCGCACCGTGCTGACCGGTTGCTACGCCACCGCCTCGCCGGCCGAGGCGGCGGGGCTCCCCGGCATCGACCTGGTGGTCGCCAACCGGGACAAGGAACGGCTGCTCGAGCACGTGCATCGGGCCTTCGGCGGCGCGGCGACGCCGGAGCCTTCCGCGCCGGCGTCGAAGGCCACCGCGCCGAAACCGGAACCCTCCGCGCCGACGCCGGAGGCCATCGCGCCGACGCCGGAGCCCTTCGCGCCCAAACCCGAGCCCTCCGCGCCAACGCCGGAGCCCTCCGCGCCGCCGGCCGCCGGTCAGCCACATGGGCCGCACGCCGGCCGGCTGCCCTACGGCAACACCCGCGCGCTGATCAAGGTCGAGGATGGCTGCGACATGCGCTGCGCCTTCTGCATCATCCCGGCGACCCGCGGCCGGCAGCGCAGCCGGCCGCTGGCGGCGCTGGTGGAGGAGGTGCGCCGCCTGGTCCTCGCCGGGCACCGCGAGGTCGTCGTCACCGGGGTCCAGATCTCCGCCTGGCGCGCCCCCCGCGCCCCCGGAGAGGCCGGCCGGCGCGACCTTCGCCTCGCCGACCTGGTCCGCGCGCTGCTCGCTGTCCTGCCGCCGGCCGCGGGCACGCCCGCGCCGCCCTCGCCTGCGGCAAACGCGCCCGCGCCGCCTTTGCCTGCGCCGCCTGCGCCCGCGTCGCCCGCGACCGCCGCGCGCCTGCGCCTCACCTCGATCGCGCCATGGGAGCTCGACGACGAGCTGCTCGCGCTCTGGGCGGACCGCCGCCTCTGCCGCCATCTCCACCTGTCGCTGCAGAGCGGCGCCGGCGCCACGCTGCGCCGCATGCGGCGGCCCTACACGCCGGCGACCTATGCGCGCCTGGTCGAGCGCGTGCGCGCCGCCATCCCCGGCGTCGCCGTGACCACCGACGTCATCGTCGGCTTCCCCGGCGAGACCGCCGCCGAGCACGAGGAGAGCCTCGCCACGGTGGCGGCGCTCGGCTTCGCCAAGGTGCACGTCTTTCCGTACTCGCCCCGGCCGGGCACCGCCGCCGCAACGCTGCCCGGCGCCGTGCCGCCGCCTGAGCAGCGCCGGCGGATGGCAGGGATGCTGGCCGCGGCGGCGCAAGCCGAGCGGGACTTCCACGCGGCCCACCTCGGCCGCCGCGAGACCGTGCTCTGGGAACGTCCCAGGGACGGCCGCGGGCAGGGCCTCACCGACAACTACATCCGCGTCTTCAGCCCGGCGGGCGCCGGCCTCTGGAACCGCCTCGGCGAGGTCGAGCTCCTCTCCCTCGCGCCCGGCGGCATGCTCGGCCGCGTCCTCTAGAACGAATCTCCCTTCCGGCGGTTGGACTTTTGTTTGCCCGAGGGGCCTCAGCGGGCGCCGCGCCGCGACGAGCTCAGGCCCTCGGCGACCCTCTCCACGATCTGGTAGAGCCCGAACTTGGGCAGGCGCATGAAGCCCGACCAGGCGGCCGCGGCGAGCGTCCCCTCCGCCAGCCATTCGCGGATCCAGTAGCCCGCGTGCCCCATCTCGCGCGGCTTCAGGCCGGCGCCGTTCTCGACCGCCCAGCGGCGGTTGTAGCGCTCGTGCATGCCCACCGGCTGCGAGAAGACCAGCGGGATGCCGAGCGCCGCGAAGAAGGTCAGCTCGCTGGGCTTCGTCCACAGCACGTCGGTCTCGGCGAGCAGGCGGTTGAAGCCGTCGAAGTAGCCGTCCAGGTCGCCGGCCAGGAAGATGCGGACGTCGCTCCCGAGATGGCCTTCGAGGCCGGCCTCGGCCACCCAGCGCTCGAAGCGCGCCGCCGCCTCCGGCCGCACGCCGGCCGCCAGGCAGAGGCGCAGCCGCCCGTCGCGCACCAGCGGCGCCAGGCTGCGCATCAGCGGCTGCGCCAGCCCGGCCTGCGCGCCGGCCCCGCCCAGGGTGAAGGTGAGCAGCGGCGGGCGGCGCTCCTCCGCCGCCGGCAGCTCGACGCCCAGGAAGTACTGGATCTCGCGGCGCGCCTGGTCGCGGAAGACCCCCTTGCGGTCGAGCCGCACCAGCCGCGCCGCGAGGTTGCGCCGGAGCGCCGGCAGCTCGGGGCCGCCCAGCAGCTCCGGCGGCAGCGGGTAGCCGGTGAGCTCGATCTGGCTCCGCGCCACGCCGTAGGCCCGCAGGCGCTCGAGCGCACGGCGGGTCGGGGTCAGGAAGACGATGCGGCTGCGCCCCGGGTCCATCGGCACCCAGACGCGGTTCAAGTCCACGTCGGTGACCACGCAGTAGACCGGCGCGCAGCCGTGGGCGTCGGCCAGGACCGCGGTGGCGAAATAGGTGGTGAGCAGCGGCGCCCCGGTCTCGGCGAGGCGCGCCACCAGCCCCGCCCCCAGGCCCTTGCGCACGAGCCGGTCGAGCGAGCGCGCCTGCAGCGTGACGGCCGAAAGGTCCCGCTTGGGGTAGAGGTGGGGGATCGAGGTGAGGCTGTCGAGCAGCGCCCGCAGCGGCGCCCCCAGCAGCGGTAGCTGCGACGCCCGCGCGGTCGCCTCGTAGAGGCGGCGCGCCGACCGCCACAGGCGCTCCTCCTCGGTGCCGGCGAGCGGCGGCCGGTCGGCATGCACGACCGGCGTTCCCAGGGCCGCGGCCAGCGCGTAGGCGGCGCGCAGGTGGCCGTACCCCATCTCGACGGCGGCGACGAGCGGCTGGCCCGGCCCGGCCGGCGCCTGGACGGCGCGCGCGACCGCCGCGCCGGCCTGCACGGCCTCGTCCTCGCGCTCGCCCGCCAGCGCCGGCGAGCGGGTCAGCCTCGGGGCCGGGAAAGCGGGGAAGGCGGGGGAGGTCTCCACGGTTGCGCGCACCGGCTGGCGGTCACCTGGCGGTCACGGGCGGCGATCAGCACCGGCACGCCCAGGCGGCAAGCAGGATCGGCACGCCCGGCCGCCGCCCGGCCGCCAGGCAGGCAAGGGGAGACGAGCGTTCCGGCCGCGCGCGCGCCGGGCCCCTGCCGCGGGTGCCGGTCAGCCGCCGAGCCCGAGAGGGACCAGCGTCAGCCCAGCGTAGCCCAGGAAGGCGATGAGATGGAAGCCGTCGATCAGCAGCCTGGCGGCGAGGCCCGCGGCTGTGCCGACCAGGACCCCGGCCGCGACGTCCAGCGGGTAGTGGGCGCCGAGATAGATCCGCGAGATGCCAATGCCGAAGGCCAGGGCCAGCGTCAGCAGGGCGAGGCCGCTGCCCTCGCCCGCCAGCGCCGCCGCCACCCCGAAGGCGGCGGCGGTGTGGCCCGACGGGAAGGAGAAGCGGTCGGGGATCGCCACCAGCGCCGCCAGGCCCCCCATGCCGGTGGTCGGCCGCGGTCGGCAGAACACCCGTTTGAGCACCTGCGACCCCGCCACCGCCAGCCCGGCGCCGGTGCCGAGCAGCCAGGCGTAGCGCGCGCCGGCCACCGCCCCCAGCGTCAGGCCCACCACCGCCCAGGCCGCCGGATCGCCCATGCGGGTCAGCATCCGCATGAGCCGCGTCATCATCGCCGACTCCCAGCGGCGGACATGCAGCAGGATCGCCTGGTCGATCGAGACCACCCACTTCCAGGTCTCCTGGCTGGCGGTGCGCAGGGAGCTCACGCCGACACCTCGAGCGGCGCCACCGCGGCCGCGCCCTGCGGCGCCTCGCTCGCCCCGGCCGGCGCCAGCACGCTGCCGCGCCCGATCCGCAGCCGGTTCTGGCGCCAGAGGATGGCGGTGCGGAAGGCCCCCGCCAGCCAGACGCCGGCGACCAGCAGGTCCTTGAGCGGGATGGCGGCCTTGGCCGCCCACGGCAGCGGCCGGCCGCGCAGCCGCCGGGCGAGCAGCGCGTCCGCCGCCACCTTGGCCGCCAGCCCCGCGGCGGCGAAGGCGCCCGCGGCGGCCAGCGCCGCGCCGCCGCGCCACGCCGCGGCCGCGGCCAGCGCCAGCAGCCAGGGCAGCGGGTTGAGCAGCGGCTCGCCGAAGAAGGCCGGCGACAGCCGGCGGCGCATCTGGGCCCAGCGCAGGTGCCGCCCGAGGAACTCGCGCACCGTGCGGTGCTCGTGCAAGACCGGCAGGACGTGCGTCGAGAGCGCCACCGGCAGGCCGCGGCGCGCGAAGCGGCAGCCCAGCACGTAGTCCTCGGCGAGCACGTCGCGCACGCCCGCGAAGCCGCCGGCGGCGTCGAGGTCGGCGCGCTTGAAGAGCATCGACTTGCCGATCACCAGGGGAAGGCCCAGGATCTCCGCGACGCACACCGCCCCGGCGACGAACGAGTTGAGATGCAGGTTCTCGAGCAGCGCCCCGAGGCTCGCCTCGCCGACCCCGGCGAGCACCGACGACACCATGCCCGCGCGCCGCGCCTCGCGCTCGGCGGCCAGCGCGCGCAGGTAATCGGGGCGGGCGCGGACATTCGAGTCGGAGATCAGCAGCAGCTCGTGGCGGGCGTGCCGCGCCAGCGAGGCGAGGTTGGTGATCTTGGGGTTGTAGCCGAGCGGCGGGGCGCCCGCCACCACCGTGATCGCCACCCGCGGGAAGGCCTGGCGCAGGCGTTCGGCCACCGCCAGCGCCGGGTCCCGCGGGTCCTCGGTCCCCAGCACCAGCTCGAAGCGCGGGTAGTCCTGGGCCGCCAGCGAGGCGAGGTTCTCGAACAGCCCCTCGTCGACCCCCTTGAGCGGCTTGAGCACCGAGATCGGGGGCGGCCAGCCGGCCGGGGCGGAGAGGTCCGCGGTCCGGGCCGGCGGCTTCGCGGTCCGGGCCGGCGGCTCCGCGGCCCCGGCCACCGGCTCCGCGGTCCGCACCCGCGCCAGCACGCGCAGGGCGGTGGCGTCGATCGCCAGGGTGACCACCAGGGACACCGCCGCGAGCAGCGCCATCAGCTCGAGCATCCTGGCGTAGGCGTCCAATTCGTGCATTACCTCCGCCGGCAGGGTCCCACCGCGCAGTTACGGGGTCGTGGCAGCGCGGTCACGTGCCGGTCAGGAGTGTGCTACAAGAGTATCGCATGTCCGTCAGGTTCGTCGCGGCGGCGGTGCAGCTGACCTCCACCTCGGACGAGGCGGCGAACTGGGAGAGCGCCCGCCGCCTGATCGAGCACGCCGCCGCCCAGGGCGCCCGCCTGGTGGCGACGCCGGAGAACACCAACTTCCTGGGCCCCCACGAAGAGAAGGTGCGCCGCGCCGAGCCGCTCGACGGCCCCACCGTCGGCCGCTTCGCTGAGCTGGCGCGGCACCTCGGCATCCACCTGCTCCTCGGCTCCTTCAACGAGCGCAGCGACGAGCCGTCGCGCTGCTTCAACACCAGCGTCCTGCTCGGCCCCGCCGGCCAGGTGCTGGCGGCCTACCGCAAGCTGCACCTGTTCGACGTCGACGTGCCGGGAGGGGTGCGCTTCGCCGAGTCGGCGACCTGCAAGCCCGGCGACCCCGCCGATCCGGAGCACGGCCTGGTGGTGGCGGATACCCCGCTCGGGCGGCTCGGCCTGACGATCTGCTACGACCTGCGCTTCGGCGAGCTCTACCGCCGCCTCGCCGACCTCGGCGCCGACCTGCTCGCCGTCCCCTCCGCCTTCACCCTGGCGACCGGCAAGGACCACTGGGAGCCGCTGCTGCGCGCCCGCGCCATCGAGACCCAGTGCTACGTCCTGGCGCCGGCGCAGCACGGCCGCCACGACGACGGCGGGCTGCGCGAGAGCTACGGCCACGCCATGATCGTCGACCCCTGGGGACTGCCGGTGGCGGTCGCCTCCGACGGCCCCGGCCTGGCGGTCGCCGAGGTCGATCTCGAGCGCGTGGCGCGGGTGCGCCATGCCATCCCGGTGCGGCAGCATCGCCGCCTCTAGGCTAGGGGGGCTGTAAAACCCCCCTGGCGTCCGCCCCCGCCTCCCGCGGCCGACGCGGGGCGGCGAGAGTGCAGTCCGCGACGTAGCGGCCAGCCAGCTACCCCCTGGGGCTATACGGAGGCAAGGGAGCCGCGCCGGGCGCCGCGCGCGGAGCGTCGCGCCGCGATCTCGACCAGCAGCCGCCCCAGCTCCGTGGGGTCCACCGGCTTGACCAGGTAGGTGTCGAACCCCGCCGCGAGCGCGCGCCGCCGGTCCTCCGGCTGGCCGTAGCCGGTCATCGCGATCAGCGCCACCTGCTCGGGGCCGAGCACGGCGCGGATGCGGCGCGCCACCTCGTTGCCGTCGACGTCCGGCAGGCCGATGTCGATGAGCGCCGCGTCGGGAGGCGCGGCGAAGACCGTCGCCAGCGCCGCGGCGCCGTCCGCGGCCGCCTCCACGCGGTGGCCCCAGAGCGTGAGCAGCTCGCGCAGCGAATCGCGGCCGTCGGCGTTGTCCTCGACCACCAGCACCCGCATGCCGCCGCGCGTCCGGCGGGCCGCGCCGCGGCTCGGGCCGCGCTCCCGGCGCGCCGCCGCCGCCGCCGGCGCCAGCGGCAGGGCGACCACGAACTCGCTGCCGCGGCCCGGGCCGGCGCTGCGCGCATCGACCGTGCCGCCATGCAGCTGCACCAGGCCGCGCACCAGGGGAAGGCCCAGGCCCAGGCCGCCCTCGGAGCGCAGGCGCGAGCTCTCCACCTGGGTGAAGGGCTCGAAGATGTGCGGCAGCATCTCCCGCGGGATGCCGATGCCGTTGTCGCTGACCCGCACCACTCCCATGCCGGCCTCGCCGCGCACCGAGATCGACAGCCGGCCGCCGCGCGGCGTGTACTTCACGGCATTCTGCAGCAGGTTGCAGATCACCTGCTCGAGGCGCACCGGATCCCCATCGACGACGGCCCGCTCGGTGGCCACCGTCAGCTGCAGACCATGGCTCTCGGCGAGCGCGGCCAGGCCGAGCTCCCCCAGGCAGCGCTCGGCGACCTCCCGCAGGTCGACGGCCTGCAGGTCCAGCTCGATCTTGCCGAGGGTCACCCGCGAGACGTCGAGCAGGTCGTCGACCAGGCGCACCAGGTTGCCGGTCTGGCGCTCGATCACCTGCCGCTGGCGCACCGGGCCGGGGTCCTGGGAGCCCGCCTGGTCGAGGATGAACAGGGCGGTGCGGATGGCGGCCAGCGGGTTCCTGAGCTCGTGGCCGAGCATGGCCAGGAACTCGTCCTTGCGCCGGTCGGTCTCCGCCAGGCTGCGCAGCAGGTCGCGCACCTCGTACTGGCGGCGCCGGGCGCGCAGCGAGGACCGCACGGTGCTCACCAGGGTGTTGACGCGGACCGGACGCTCGAGGATGGTGGCGTTGGTGAGCGGCGCGAGGGTCGCCAGCATCTTCTCGCTCGCATCGCCGCCGTCCACGATGAGGATCAGCGGCAGGTCCGACCAGGGCTGCTGGCGTCCGAGCCGTGCCAGTAGCCCCTGCACCACCCAGTCGGTCAGCGCCTCCTCGGCGACGATCACCGTCCCCGCGCCTGCCTCGATCTCGCTCCACAGCGCGCCGCCGTCGTCGCAGACGGCGCACGCGAGGCCGGCGCCGGCGAGCACCTGGCAGGCGAGGGTCGCGTCGCGCCCGGTGGGCGCCAGGACGAGCACCCGCTCGTCGCGCCGGTCGCGCTTGCCGTCACTCATGCGCACCGCCGGACCGCTGGCGGAGCAGGGGCTCCTTGCCGCCGAGATAGGTCAGGTTGCCGCTGAGCACGCCCTGGAACTCGGTCACCACCTTGCCGACATGGGGTCCCTCGGCGCTCAGGCGGAGCTCGCGAATGGTCCGCTCGTGCCGGCCGGTGCGCTTCTTGACCGCCGAGATGGCCTGGCGGACCTCGCCGAAAGCCTCGAAGTAGCGCAGCAGGATGACGTTGTCCGCCAGGTAGGTGAGCGAGTCCGGCGACGCCACGCCTTGGCCGACCAGGCCGCTCTGGGTCATCACCAGCAAGGTGAGGACACCGCGCTCGCCGAGGTAGGCGAGCAGCTCGCGCAGGTGCGGGGCGAGGTAGCTCTCTCCCGGCATCGCGTTCTGATAGCCGTTGAGGCTGTCGATCACCACCACCCGCACGCCCTGCTCGACCTCCTCGCGCAGCGCGTGGGCGAGCTCGCCGGGGCTGAGCTCGGCGGGGTCCACCCGCCGCAGCTCGATCCGCCGGTCCGCGAGCAACGGCTCGACCGGCATGCCCAGCCCCTGGCAGCGCTCGATCCAGACCGCCGGCAGCTCGTCGAAGAGGTAGAGGAGCGCGCGCTCGCCGCGTCCGGCGGCGGCCATGGCGTATTGCGAGGCGATGGTGGTCTTGCCCGCCCCGGAGGGCCCCAGCAGCAGGGTGCTGGTGCCGCGGGCGACGCCGCCGCCCAGCATGTCGTCGAGCTCCGGCAGGCCGCTGCTCACCGTCTCGATGGCAGCGTCGGTCCGATGGTCGCCGGATATCGCCAGGCGGGGATAGACGACGAGCCCACCGCGCCGGATCGAGAAGTCGTGGTACCCCTCGCGGAAGGCGATGCTGCGCACCTTCTGGATGCGCAGCCGGCGCCGCTCGCCGCCGTACTCCACGGCCATTTGCTCGAGGCAGATCATGCCGTGGGTCACGCTCTGCAGCTGGAAATCCGGCTCCTCGGCGTGGTCGATCAGCAGCACGGTGCAGTCGCGGCCGGCGAGATGCTGCTTGAGCGACAGGATCTGGCGCCGGAAGCGCAGGGAGTCGCGCGCCAGCAGGCGCATCTCCGCCAGCGAGTCGATCACCAGGCGCGACGGACGGAGGCGCTCGATGATCTCGAGCAACTGCCGGCTGGCCTCGGCGAGCTCCACCTCCGAGGGGTGGAAGAGGGTGTACTGGGTATGGCCGCGCAACGCCTCCTGGACGGTCTGCAGGTCGCAGAGGGCGATGCCCGCGATGTCCCAGCCGTGGGACGCGGCAAGGACGCGGAGCTCTTCCTCGGTCTCGGACAGGGTGGCGAAGACCGCCGCCTCGCCGCGCCGCATCCCCTCGAGCAGGAACTGCATGGCCAGGGTGGTCTTGCCGGTCCCGGACTCGCCCTGGACCAGGTACAGGCCGTTGGCCGGCAGGCCGCCGTCGAGCGCGAAGTCGAGCCCGGCGATGCCGGTCGAGGACCGCTGCCTGCCGTTTCCGTCGCCACCGCTCATGGTTTTTCGAGCCTCTCCGCATGCCCGCGCGTGCAGCCGCAAGAGGTGAAACACGGTGCAAGCTCGGTGCCCGCCCGGGCCGCGAGCCGCGGAATGCCGCGCGAGCGGACGGGTGTTAGGCTCCATGAGCTCCCGCGCTCTCGACTTGGGGGACCCCGATGCCGCTCAGCCCTTTCCATCCCGCCGTCGCCGCCTGGTTCGCGGGCAAGTTCGCCGCGCCGACCGAGCCGCAGGAGCGCGCCTGGCCCTCGATCGCCGCCGGGCGCCACACGCTGATCGCCGCCCCCACCGGCTCGGGCAAGACGCTGGCGGCGTTCCTGGCCGCCATCGACCGGCTGGTGCGGACCGCCCTCGCAGGCGGCGGTGGCCTCGCCGACGAGACCAGCGTGGTGTACGTCTCGCCGCTCAAGGCGCTGTCGAACGACGTGCAGCGCAACCTCGAGGAGCCGCTGGCCGAGATCCGCCGCGAGCTCGCGGCGCGCGGCCTGCCCGACGCGCCGATCCGCACCCTGGTGCGTACCGGCGACACCCCAGCCGCCGCGCGCACCGCGATGACGCGCAAGCCGCCGCACATCCTGGTAACCACCCCCGAGTCGCTGTTCATCCTGCTCACCAGCGAGAGCGGGCGGCGGATGCTGGCGACCGCCCGCACGGTGATCGTCGACGAGATCCACGCGGTGGCGGGCAGCAAGCGCGGCTCCCACCTGGCGCTGTCGCTGGCGCGCCTGGACGCGCTCTGCGGCGGCCCCCTGGTCCGCATCGGCCTCTCGGCCACCCAGAACCCCATCGCGGAGGTCGCCCGGCTGCTGGTGGGCGGCGCCGGCGTCGCCTGCGACGTGGTGGACGCCGGTCACCGGCGCGCCCTGGACCTTGGCGTCGAGATCCCGTCCTCGTCGCCGCTCGAGGCGGTGATGCCGGGCGAGGTCTGGCAGGAGGTCTACGACCGGCTGGCAGAGCTGATCCGCGCCCATCGCACGACGCTGGTCTTCGTCAACACCCGCCGCCTGGCGGAGCGCGCCACCCGCCACCTGGCGGAGCGCCTGGGCGAGGACCGGGTCGCCGCCCACCACGGCAGCCTGGCGCGCGAGCAGCGGCTGGCCTGCGAACAGCGGCTGAAGGCGGGCCAGT
>Ga0307479_10003916_pt1 | contig 13616 bp, 12 predicted proteins | sample atmos_gasesECM4C_FD_203743 | JGI IMG/M metagenome (GOLD analysis project Ga0307479, IMG submission 203743) | Hardwood forest soil microbial communities from Morgan-Monroe State Forest, Indiana, United States - atmos_gasesECM4C_515 | ecosystem: Environmental > Terrestrial > Soil > Temperate...
CGCAAGCGTCCCGAGATCGGATTCGCCTATAGCGCCTTCGATACGCGCATTCCGCAGATCGAGCTCAACGTCGACCGCGACAAGGTCAAATCGGTCGGAGTGCCTTTGAGCGACGTGTTTTTCACGCTGCAGACGCTGCTCGGCAGCTTCTACATCAACGATTTCAACCTGTACGGGCGCACCTACAAGGTCGAGGCGCAGGCCGAGGCAGCGCAGCGCACGCAGCCCGACGACGTGAACCGTTACTACGTGCGCAGCGACACCGGCGCGATGGTGCCGCTGGGCACGCTCGTCACCAGCCGCACGTTCAACGGGCCGCAGTACTACGAGCGCTACAACGTCTACAGCTCCGCCACCATCAATGGCGTCAATGCGCCCGGGTACAGCTCCGGGCAGGCTATCGCTGCGATGGAGGAGCTGGCGCGCGGGCTCCCGGCGGGCTACACCTACGAGTGGAGCGAGGCGACCTACCAGGAGAAGAAGACCGGCGGGCAAACCGGTTACATCTTCGCGGTGTCGCTGCTGTTCGTGATTCTGGTGCTCGCCGCCCTGTACGAGAGCTGGGCGATGCCGGTGGCCATACTGCTGGTGGTTCCGTTCGGGGTGCTCGGCGCGTTTCTCGGCCTGCTGCTGAGGCACATGGACAACAACGTCTACACGCAGATCGGCCTGATCATGCTGATCGGGCTCGCGGCCAAGAATGCGATCCTGATCGTCGAATTTGCCAGGTTGAAGCGGGCGCAAGGCGAGTCGATCGAACAGTCGGCGCTGGATGGCGCGAAGCTGAGGCTGCGGCCGATCCTGATGACGTCGTTCGCCTTCATCCTCGGCGCCGTTCCGCTGGCCGTCGCGTCCGGCGCAGGCGCGGGGGCGCGGCAGGCGCTCGGAACCGGTGTCGTGTTCGGCATGCTCGCGGCAACCGTCGTCGGAGTCTTCTTCATCCCGGTGTTCTTTGTGCTGCTGCAGCGGCTGAGCGAGGGTCAATGGTTCTTCCGGCGCGCGGGCATGAACTCGGCTTCTGGCGCAGGAAGTGCACCCGGGGCCGCCGGTCCGAAGCCGTCTACATCACTCGTTGACTAGCGCAGAGGTCCGCCCATGCTCGATCGGATCGGAAACATCAAGGGGCTGCGCGTCCTGACGGCGCTGGCGGTGTTCGCTGTGGCCCTGTCGGGCTGCGCGGTCGGGCCGGACTATCGGCGCCCGGACGTCGAGGTGCCGCCCGCCTGGCGCCTCGGCACGACCGAGGGCGCGGAGATATCGAACGTGGCCTGGTGGGACCAGTTCCAGGATCCGGTCCTGGCGGAGCTCGTGCGGACCGCCCTCGAGAACAACAAGGACCTCCAGATTGCGACGGCCAATGTCGATCAGGCGTTCGCGCAATACGGCATCACCCGCTCCGCGCAGTTTCCGCAGGTCACGGCCGGCGCAAACGCCGCGCGCGAGCGCGCCAGCACCAATGCCGCCGTGGCGCGCGGCGGCACGTTCAACGACTTCGGATTGAATCTGTCGGCGAGCTTCGAACTGGATGTGTGGGGGCGCCTGCGCCGCGAAACGGAGTCGGCTCGCGCGAGCCTGCTCGCCAGCCAGGAAGGACGTCGCACGGTGGTTCTGACGGTGGTGACCGAGGTCGCAAACGGCTACATCCAGCTACGCGCCCTCGATCGGCAGCTCCAGATCGCGCGCTCCACCTCGCAAACGCTGGCCGAGTCCGCACGCCTGCAACGGATTCGTTTCGACGGCGGCGCCATTCCCGAAAGCGACTATCGGCAGGCCGAGTCCCAATACCGCGCCGCGGCGGCGCAAGTGCCCGACCTCGAGCGCCAGATCGCCCGACAGGAGGATTTCATCAGCGTGCTGCTGGGCCGCAATCCGGGCCCGATCCCGCGCGGGCACGACATCGATCACCTGATGTTTCCGGCCGTGCCGGCGGCACTGCCGGCGTCGCTGCTCGAGCGGCGGCCGGACATCCACCAGGCCGAGCAGCAGCTCGTGGCCGCGAACGCCGACATCGGCGTCGCCAAGGCCGCCTATTTCCCCGACATCAGCCTGACCGCGCTGCTCGGCGTCGAAAGCGCGCAACTGTCAAATCTGTTCAAAGGACCCTCTAAGGCCTGGTCATTCGGCGGCAGCATCGTTGCGCCGATCTTCAATGCCGGCCGGATCGAGAACCAGGTGGCACAAGCCGAGGCAGTGCAACGCCAGGCGCTGCACGGCTACGAGAAGTCCATCATCAGCGCCTTCCAGGACACGGAAGACGCCCTGGTCGACCGGGCCAAGTTCGAGCAGGCGCGCGACGAGCAGGCGCGCAATGTCGAGGAGCTCAGGAAGTTCCGCGACCTGGCGCAGCTGCGTTACCAAGAAGGCGCGACGATCTATCTCGAAGTCGCCAACGCGGAACAGTCGCTGTTCAACGCCGAGCTGACCTACGTGACTGCCCAGTCGAACCTCTTCCAGTCCTACGCGAACCTCTACAAGGCGATCGGCGGCGGTTGGGTCTGGGATGCCGAAGGCCTGGTACCGAACGGTGTCGCAACGAACCAGTAACTAGAGTCGTCCCGCGATGAGCGCTGAAGCCGTGATGAATATCCAAGGCCGAGCGCCAGCGACCGCGCTGGCGCATGTTCTGGCTGTCGACGACGACCCCATCATCGGAAAGGCGATTACCGACTATCTCGGCCAGTACGAGTTCCGCGTCTCGACCGTCGCCGACGGGGGCGCGATGCAGGCGGTGCTCGCCAACGACGTCGTCGATCTGATCGTGCTGGACCTCATGCTGCGGCCTGAGGACGGAATTGCGCTGGTACGTCGGCTGCGCGATGAGTCGGCGATCCCGATCGTGATGCTCACGGGTCGGCGCGAAGAAGCGGACCGGGTGATGAGTCTGGAATTGGGCGCCGATGACTATCTGACCAAACCGTTCAGCCCGCGCGAACTGCTCGCACGGATCCGCGCCGTGCTGCGCCGCTGCCGGCGCGAGGTACGCCAGGGGCGGCCGAAGGGCATCCGTGCCTACCGTTTCGATATATGGGAACTGAATCTGAACACCCGGCGCCTGAGGAACCGCAATGGCCAGACTGTGCCGCTCACTAATGGCGAGTTCAGTCTGCTGGTCGTGTTGCTCGGGGCGCCCAATCGCGTTCTTTCACGCGACGAGCTCCTCGACATGTCGCGGCTGCACAACGACGACGTCTACGACCGGTCCGTCAACACGCAGATCATGCGGCTGCGGCGCAAGCTCGAGGTGGACCCCACGAAACCGAAATACATCTGTACCGAACGCGGCGCCGGGTATTTGTTCGGCGTCCCGGTTGACGTGATCTACTGACCGTCGTCTCTGATACACCGCTCCGACGTCGAACTCCTCACCTAGACTACGGGCCCGGGGGCTTACAGCGACGCCAAGTCCTCGACTTTAATGACTTTGGCCTCGCCCTCGAGCCTTCCTGTGGCTTGTCGATTTACCATCCCGCCGTTCGACTAGCAGTTATCCCCGACTCCAATTCGGGGGCAGACCCCAACTAAGGAGATGAACATGCGATTCCTGTCGATGATCCGCGTGAACGAGAACACCGACCAGGTGCCGAGCGAGCAGCTCATGAACGACATGGGCCAGCTGATCGAAGAAATGACCCGCACTGGCAGCCTCGTGAGCACCGCGGGCCTGCGTCCCACGAAGGAAGGCGTGCGCGTCCGCTCGCGCCACGGCAAGTTGACGACGACCGAGGGCCCGTTCATGGAGACCAAGGAAGTGATCGGCGGATACGCAATCCTCGAGGCGAGCTCGCTGAAGGAGGCGATCGCGCTGACCGAGCGGTTCCTCCGGATTCACGGCCCCGAGTGGGACCTCGAGTGCGAAGTGCGGCCGCTCGACGGGCCGGAGTTCGGCGCTCGGATGTAGCCGCCGGGCCGTATTCGACGAGCACGCCCTTGATGCTCTTGCCGGGAACGTTCGCCAGCTCGTGCTGGTAGACGCAAGCCAATTCGAAAGCAAGAGTCGGAGTGCCGAGAGGCCCGCGAAAGCCGATGCTTGGGACCACGCATCGAAAAAGGAGTCCCGACTATGATTGCGCCGATTCTCGATACCAGCACCGAGACCCTGCGGTTCGGCTTCGGCGACAGCGGTCTCGGGATCATCATGGTCGCCGAAAGTATCCGCGGAGTCGCTGCCCTCTTCATCGGCAGCGATCGCGCAAAACTGCTCCGCGACCTGAAGGACGCTTTCCCGAGCGCCGCACTGGTCCCTGACCAGGTCGGGTTGGAGCAGGCTATCGCCAAGGCTGTCGCATTGATCGACGCTCCCCATCTCGGAACCGACTTGGCACTCGATCTGCGCGGCTCGCCCGTGGAACTTGCGGTCTGGAGGGCGCTGCAGGCGGTCCCACCGGGTGAGACGCGCACCTACGGCGCCATCGCTAAAACCCTGCCGATCGCGGCGACCGCGCAGGATGTTGGAGCCGCTTGCGCCGCGAACCGCATCGCCGTCGCCGTGCCCTGCCATCGCGTCGTGAAGGCCGACGGCTCGATCTCTGGATACCGCTGGGGCGTGCGGCGCAAGCGCCGGCTGATCAACATGGAAGGAGTGGCGTGATGGACCTCGATCGGTGCAATGCGGAATCCTGTGCCGCCGACCTGTCCGCGGAGTTGGGATCGGCAAAGAGCGCGATGACAATCAGGGCGCGCGTGGACGCGGTCGATTGGGTCAAGGTCCACGCCGACCTTGATGCCCAGGGCTGGGCCATCGCGCCGAAACTCCTCGCCCACACGGAGGCAGACTCCGTCTCCGGCCTCTATCATCAGAAGCAAGGCTTCCGCAGCCACGTCATCATGGGCCGGCACGGCTTCGGCCGGGGCGAGTACAAATACTTCAGCTACCCGCTCCCGGCCTTGATCCAGTCGCTCAGGACTGCGGCCTATTCCAGGCTTGCGCCGATCGCCAACCGATGGTGTGAGCGCATGGGGCAGGCGGTGCGTTTCCCACTCGACCACGCCGCGTTCCTTCGACGCTGCCACCGGGCGGGCCAGGTCCGTCCGACGCCTCTTCTCCTCGAGTACGCACCGGGAGACTACAACTGCCTGCACCGCGACCTGTACGGAGAACACGTCTTCCCGATCCAGATCGCGATCCTGCTGGACCAGCCCGGCGAGGATTTCGAGGGCGGCGAGTTCGTGATGACCGAGCAACGCCCCCGCATGCAGACCCGTCCTATGGTTCTACCACTCAAGAAGGGCGATGCGGCCATCTTCGCCGTCAATGGGCGTCCGGTGAAGGGCGTGCGCGGCGATTATCAAGTGAAGCTGAACCATGGCGTCAGCAAACTTCACTCAGGCAGCCGTCACACTGTTGGAGTGATCTTCCACGATGCTGCCTGAGTTCCTCAGGCTGGCGCGATATGCAGTCGCTCTGACGCTCTGCCGAAATGCCCCTCGTCGGCGACGGCGAGAAAGCGGCGAAGCAGAGGACGTTGCGCGCTCGGTTCCTGGTGTCAGGAAAGTCTATAACCACGTGTACTCCAATAACGCGTGAAACGATCGATGTGCTTCGGAATTGCGCGGGGCCCGCGGTTCCGAAGCCATCGTGATGGGTTGCCACTATCCCCAGGATCTCGCGGCCTTCAAGGCGCTCTGCAGCCAGCCGTAGCAGTCAGCACTTATCCCGAAGGCGTGCGTTGATCTACCTCGTGTCGAGAAAGGAGTGTTGAGCCCATCCGACAAACGCGCACCGCATTATTTACGGACGGATTTTCGACAAAATGACCCAGCGGCGTCACTCCGCCGAAGCTCATTATTGAATATTGCTCTGTACAAACTCCCAGTTCGCTCGTTGCTGAAAGATCTCCCCGGTACCCTGAACGAATGCGGCGTGCGCGGTGGGATCCACCTGCAACCGATCTGCCATCCACGCCGTCAGATAGCCGAGATAGCCATAGACCCCGTTGAAGCAGGGCTCCGCCCTTGCGGTGTCACAACCGGGCTGGCCGGAAATGTCGTTGTGCGTCGGTCCGATCAGCGTCGCCTTGAGCTTTTGTACGCTGGAGGGAACAGCGTCGTAGTACGCGGCGATCGACTGAAGCCCGATCACGGAAGCCGGCTGTTTCTGGGTCGGCGGCGACACCGGAATGTCCAGCGAGCCGTCTACCAGGAACACCGAGCCGGTGATCTTTCTCACATCGAGCAATTTGTTCGGGTCGTCGCAAAAGCACCAGATCTGCGCCGGCAGTTCGATCGAGATGGCGGTCAGGATCCCACCGTTGGACAGGATCATCGCGTTGAGGACCCCGTCCGCCCCCTGCGAATGACCGATGGCACCGACCTGAGTGGGCTGAAGCTTGTTGACGAAGATCCCACTTGCCAGCGACGAATCGGTATTGGCCCTGATCAGGAAGTTGGCGGCATCGAGGATCGTCTGGCCAGCGCCGGTTCGTCCATCCTGCGTCGCTACGACGACGAATCCCCAGGATGCCAAGTGCCGAAGAAAGTAGTCGACACCCTGCGAGATCGGACCTGGAGGACCAAAGTTCGTGCCGTTTCCCCAGGTGATTATGGGGTGATGGAAGCCGTTGGCGCCGAGACTTGTCGGGAAGTACAGATCGAAAGGGTTGCGCTTTGAGTCGCAGCAAGCTCCCTGCGGCGTCCCCGGCACGAAGGTCACCGCCCAGGGACCCGGCGCGTAGTACTTGCGTTCAATCGTGCCGGTCGGCTGGTTCGGCGCGCCGCAGCCGCCGAGGATCCATCCGATCGAGAGCATGGCCAGCATCCTGCACAGCGGCGATACAGGTTTCATCGCGATCCCCCCGAGAGTACGTCCCGATTCTCGACCCGGCTGATGCCGCTGGCCAGCGAAAGGAGGTCTCGAGTAGCGGCTTCAGGGGGCAATTGCCATTTATGCGACATCGAAAAGATTGTTGCGTATCTTGCCCATCTGGTTACTCTTTTTCTGTCAGTGAGCGGTACGTGCGCCGTCGACGGGATAGACCGAACCTGTGATGATGTTTGCCAGGTCGGATGCAAGAAACAGCACGAGGCCGGCGATGTCCCCGGGCTCGGCCGCGCGTCGGATAGGCGAGTCCGCAAGAAGCCTTTCCCGTATTTGCGGGTCATTGAGCCAACGCTCGGTCATGGGGGTGCGTACCAAGCCGGGCGCAATCGCGTTGACCCGGATTCCCAAGGCGGCGTAATCGATTGCCGCAGCCTTCGTCAGTCCCACGACCGCATGTTTCGCGGCGACGTAGGGAGCCATACCGGGATCAGCGCGCAGCCCCGCCACCGACGCCGTGTTTACGATCACGCCGCGGCCGGCCCTGGCCATCTGCGTCAGTTCGTGCTTGAGGCATAGGAAAACGCCGGTGACATCGACCCGCATAGTTTTCGCCCAGTCGTCTTCAGTTTGCTCGGCAAGAGGTGCGGTGGGCGGAAGGAGCCCTGCATTGTTGAACGCAACGTCGACGGCGCCAAACTCAGAGACCGCACGCGCGACCAGCGCCTTCACTTGAGCGCTGTCGGAGACGTCAGTCTTCTGAAATACAGCCTTGCCGCCGTTTGCGATAATCTCACGGACGGTATCTTCGGCACGTGAATCGACGTCTCCGATGAGCACCGCCGCGCGTGCCGCTGCGAAAGCGAGCGCAGTCGCCCGGCCGATACCCGTTGCAGCTCCCGTGATCAGCACGGTGCGCCCCTCAAAATCGAGACCTAACCGTTTCATATGAACCTCCCTGGTTTAGCGCACGACCGACTGCTCAGGGCCGTCGTCGTCCATTAGTTATGACGGCCCTTGGCTTGGATTGATTTGACGAGATCGGCTGCCGACGCTCCTTCGAGCGACAGTCCGTAACCAACTTCTCGCACGATGCGTTCTTTCAAGGGCTGTATGAAGTGCACGCGTGTGTTGCGGCGCGTCACTTCCGGAGCCTTCAAGTACAACTCCGCCAATTCCCGCGCCCGGCTGAGCGCCTTTCCGTTCGGTACAACCTCGGCAACCACTCCCCATTCGTGCGCCATACGCGCTGATAGCGGCTGTGGATTGAGCAGGAACGCCTCCGCTCGTCCGGCTCCGGCGCGATGACTCCAGGTGGTAAAGATTCCGTCACCGGGCGCAATGCCCGCGGAGAAGTGGGCCACATCCTGGAAGGTCGCGCCATCGGCCGCCACAATCACACTGGCCAGTAGCGCGTAGTCTGAATGCACATGGGCACGTCCCTCGATTGCCGCGATGACTGGGACGCGTATGTTGGCTATGTTTTCCAAAGCCTGAACACCTTCATCGTGAACTTGACTCCAAACGCCGGGGTCGGCGACGTTGCCGAAGGAGGACCAATCGACGTCAGGAATGAACTCCCCACCGGCGCCGGTAAGGATTACGATCTTGTTCGCTCGATCTTGCGAAATCCGGTAGAACCCATCGACAAATTCCGTGTGAGATTGCGCGGTCATAATGCACGGCCCGCCGTTGGTGTGGAATTCAGCAACGAGCACGCCTTTGTCATCTCGTGTCAGCTTTAGGTTGTGATAAGCATTGAAGTAGTCACTCTGAACTTGCATCGTATTCTCCTTTCCGTGTTGCCCTGACTGCGTTCACTCGAATGTTTTTGTTGTGAGGCCGGCACATTGCGCTCAGGTGGCCCCCACGAGACTGCCTGCGACACCAATGACCTTCCCGGTGATCGAGGCTCGTTCGGCCTGGCTGAGATTCGGAGCAAAGCCTGCTTAGGGTGATCTTTCAGCCTCCATCAGTCGGCAAGTCGGCAGGCCCTACTCGATCGCAAGTGTCGCGAGATAAGCAGCTACAACGGCCTCCGATTGCGGATCGAGCGCCTGTGCGACTCCTTGCATGATGTGGGCATTGGTCGTTCCGGATCGCTCGCCATCCCGGAATGCCTTCAGCTGCGCAACGATATAGTCGGGGGATAATCCTGCGACGGCGGGGTAGGTGTTCGCGCCTGCCAGGCGCTCGAGATGTCGACTCGAGGGCGCCAGTCCGGCGCCGTCGGCACCATGACAGCCCTGACAAGGCGGAATGCCCCGGTTGGGGTCGCCCTTGAGGTACAGGGTCTTGCCACGGTCCGCATCTTCCGATGCGGCATCGGATACGGCGGGATGGCGCTTCAGGGTCGCAAAGTGAGCAGCGAGGTCCTGCATATCCTGATCGCTTAGAGCGCCAGCCAGCGGCTGCATGATGGGGCTGGTGCGCCAGTTGTTCTTGAATGACCGCAGCTGCAGGACGATGTAGTCGGCCGATTGAGCCGCCAAGCTCGGGAAAATCGGTGCGACCGCGTTTCCATCGGCTCCGTGGCAGCCCGCGCAAGTAGCGGCCTTCGTCGCGCCGGCCGCAGCATCGCCGTTGCTGCGAACCGATACGCGCACGTCGGCGGGCACGGAGCCCGGTTGACTGTCGGCAACGGTCACGGCGCCGGAAAGTGCGATGATCAAGCCCGTCAGCCATTTCATGGGTCTTCCCATCCGAGGTTCGAATCACAGTTTGTAATTGATCAAGAGCCCGACCAGGTTCGCGCTGTAGTCGTGCGGGCCTCCATCCGTGTAGACGCGGTGGTCGTACACCCGGCCTTGATCGAAGCCCGAATAATGCCAATCGCTGATGTGGCCCTGCTCGAAATAGTCGAACACGCGCAGCGACACGCGTTTCGTGACCGGGACTAGCGCACCTGCTTTGAACGAGTTCGTGCGATCGGACATGGGTGGGAAGGCGTTCTGGCCCGAGGCCGCATCGGCCGGATAGGCGAAGGCCAGCGGCGAGGCGTAGTTGTAGCTCGTGATACCGTGCGAATACAGGTAGTTCCAGCTTGCATCGAAGCGCACACGCCGCATCTGCTGACTGAACGCGACTCCCGCGAGGTGGTTGCGCTGTTGATCGTGGGCCCACCAGACGCCCGCCAGTGGATACTCCGCGCCTCCGAGTCGCGGGTCCGAGCCTACGGAATCGACCCCCTTCTCGTTCACATTTGAAAACCGCAGCATCGACTGGTCGTAGGCGTAGAACGCGCTGACGTTGGTCTGCGGGGACAGTTGCCATTCCCATTGCACCATCGCGCTCAGCAGGTTCAGCGCCTGGCGCCCGATCACCGCCTCGTAGTCATTCCAGTCGCCTCGAAATGTGGCGGTGACCGTCATGTCCTCTCGCGGCATGACGGTTCCCATCAGGTCGACCTTGTTCTGTCCGCGGCTGGATACGTCGTACTTTCTCATCGCATCGACCGTATAAGCATCGACGCCTCCGGGCGGCGTCACGTAGCCGGGCAGACTCATCGAGAACGTAGCCCCGTACGGATCGTAGTTGTAGTCATCCCCGGTCTGGTGCAGATACGTGTAGTTGGCCCGCAAGGTGAGCCAGCTCAGGGACCGGTTCACCCAGGTGAGCTTGGCGCTCAGATCATCGACCCGCCGCCGCTCCCGGTTGTCCGGCTCGTAACGGTTGAAGGTGAAGGTAGCTCCGGCCGTATTGTTCCGCGTGAAGCGCCAGTCCACTCCGGTGCTGCCTTCATTGGTCGTGTAACTGAGCGGCAGGCTCCTGACCGGAGTGATTGCGGAATCTAGCGTCGGGTTGTTCGCCTGGAAGAAGCCCACCTCCCCGGGAACCACGCTGCCTTGGGCGCCGTTCTCGTTGATAAATCCGTATTGACCGGTCAGCGGGTTGTACATGAGATAGGTGTTGACGTAGCTTTGCCGGTAATACCGATAGGTATTGCGCCAGGTCAGCGTGTTGGCCGGCTGCGCCACGACGGAGGCATTGACCGAGCTCGTGTCGATGCGCATGTCGGCACTCTGCCGGGACAACGCCGCGGGCGTATTCCACTTGTTGCAGGGATACAGGTAGGGATTCACCGGCGAGCCGGTTGGCGAAAGGTCGATCCCGAAGTTGCCCTGGCAGTTGATTGGCGCGAGCAGCGCGTCGTTCTGGAGCATCCGGCCTTCGGCGACGCTGAGCGAGGCCTCGCCTCGCATCGGCAAGAGCCGCGTCAGCGTCGCCCGGACGTTGTGGTAGTCGTTGTCGGGCTCCATCGCGAACTGACCCTGGAAGACGGGGGCCGAGACCGCACCCGGAACGAACGGAAAGAGAGGGAACGGATTCTGGTAATTCAGGCTGCGATATTGGTCGCGGTAAAACGATCCCGAGTACGCGAGCTCCATGCGCCACAGCGATCCGGCGTACCGGGCACCCCCGTTGATATTCACCGTAGAGTCATCGATGGACTTGACCGTTTCCAGGATCCCACCGTCGGGGCCGGCGTAATTGAAAAAGAACGTCCCGCCGAATGGGCGAATGCCTTTGCGCTGTTCGTCCGTGACGTTCACGTAGGCGGTCCAGCGGTCGCTGAAGAAATAATTGGCTCCGATGCCCTCTTTCTGACGGTTGACCTGAAGTCGGCGCTCCGGGCTGGCGGCGGAGACCGCGGCCACTTCGGCAACCGTGCTGGAGGCGGGGGAGAGGCTTGGCGGCAGGGTCAGATTGCTGGTGCCGACGCCATTCCAGATGGGCTTGGCGTTGTCGCTCAGCTCATTGGGCAGATCGCGCAGGAAAAGCTCGACCCGGTAGCTTCCGTAACGCCCCGCAGAGAGCTTGTAGAACTGATCGTCGTCGCTGATACGGCTGCCGCGCAGGTCGATGTGCGATCCATCGGCCGGCCGCTCGGCGTTCAGCTGCACGTTTGCGACGCCGAAGGCGTCGCTCCAATCCGCATAGCGCTGGAACAGGAAGTTGTGCTTGTCACCGCTCAGACCGACCAGGCCCAGGTCAACCTGGCCCGAAAACAGCCAATCACCCGCCGATCGGGTTTCGGGCGGAGGCGGTGGACACGCGTACAGGTTGCCGGTGGGTGTGCGATGGTCAAGGGCGCTAAACCAGGAGGCGCCGCGCGGGTCACAGCCCAGGAATCCCACCCCACCGGTGGGATCGAGCTTGTTGCCCAATTGAATATCCACGCCGACCCCGGTATCGGCGATCGCCGGGGACTCGAGTACCAGACCGGCTGTCATCAAGAGAGCGCACTCAAGGTAGCTGATGTGCCGACGCATGTACGCTTCCTTTGCGGTGTGCTATTCGTGAAATCTAACGCCCGATGGAGCGTTCGAGCCGTGAATCTGCGCATGGCAGGTGATGCAACCCCGTCCCATGATTCGTTCATCCGGATGCAGGCCCGTGCCGAGCGACTGGGCGGTCTGCAAGTCATTTGGATGGCGCAGCTGGGTGTGGCACTGCTGGCACAAGAACGGGATCGGAGCCACCAGCAGACTCACCTGATTGGATCCGTGCGGCGTGTGGCAGTTCAGGCAGCTCTCACGCACGGGTGCGTGCTCGAACAGGAACGGCCCGCGCTTCTCCGCATGACACTGATAGCACGTCTCGTTGACGGTATCCGTCTTGAGCAACGGCGCGGTGGTCGTGCCGTGCGGATTGTGGCAATCGACGCAGGCGAGCTGCCCCTCCGGCAGCGGCATGTGCGAGCGGCGATTGAACTGCACGCGGATATCGTTGTGGCAGGTGGCACAGACTTCGTTGATCGAATTCTTCGCGAGCAAGCCTTCCACCGAGGCCTTCTGCATCGGGTTGTGGCAGTCGCTGCAGGACAGGTCGTTGCGTTGGTGCACCGATCCGAGCCAGTGATCGCGCGGGCCGCCCTTGTGGCAGCACAGACAGGTCCCGGTCTGCACTGCGATCGGCGTGCCCGAGTCGTGCGTGAACGCGATGATCAATCCATTGTCGGTAGGGCGCTTGGCGTGCTCGGATCCAGGCCCGTGGCAGGCCTCGCAGACCGGCGCCTTTGGCCTGGCGGCGGCTGCAGCGCGCAGGCCGTTCGCGTGCAACGTACCGCTGAAGTGCTCGTTTTCGAGTCGATGGCAGGCGACACAGACCTTCTCACCGACCGCCGTCGCACCCGGTGCCTGAGGGTTCTCGGCCACAACGGCCTGGGAGAAGCCAGGGGCGGGGGTAATCCGCCCGGTCCGCGTTGGGCCGAGATCGGATCCATCCAGGTCCGGAAGGGAATTGGCAGCCGGCGGAGTGACGCCGAGCAACATCTTGGGGGGAGCGGAGATCGACCCGTCCGTGCGGATCGCCTCGCCGCCGCCTGCGGTCGTTGCCCAAAGGCAGAGGGCGATAACAACAAGGGTGCGTGGTGCCTGCGTCAAGAACGAGAAAATAGGTCGCATGCGACGAATCGCTTTATCAACTGTTATGTAATTCGTCTAGTGTGAGGCGAGTTGGGCGGCGGTCTTGGATACAGCCGGCTGCCCGATCTGAAACTGATACGCAGCAGCCGAGAACGAGCCGGTCTCGATCACGCGCACGAAGGCTGCCATCGCGGCAAAGCGATCCATCGTCACTCCCTCCGAGAATAAGGTGTCTCGCGCTGGCGCCACCACCGTGACGTCGAGGAACGAGCGAACCTTCGGCTGCCAGTGCTGGCCTCAGACAGCTCGATCCATGGACTCTCGATGCCAGTGCACTGTGCAGTCAGTGTATTTGGCTCCCGCTGGACGTGGTGTGAACTTTGAGACCAACTGCCAAAAGCGGACAGCCTCTATGCCAAAAGCGGACAGCCTCGAATCGTGTCGCGTTGCGACTATTTCGGAACGACCGCTTTGATTTCGAGTAGATGTCGGGA
>Ga0307479_10003917_pt1 | contig 13613 bp, 23 predicted proteins | sample atmos_gasesECM4C_FD_203743 | JGI IMG/M metagenome (GOLD analysis project Ga0307479, IMG submission 203743) | Hardwood forest soil microbial communities from Morgan-Monroe State Forest, Indiana, United States - atmos_gasesECM4C_515 | ecosystem: Environmental > Terrestrial > Soil > Temperate...
GGTGCAGGGGCCTCAGGGGTTGGACATCCTGAGGCCCGTTGCTTTTTGGATTATACCCCCGAAATCGACGCGGCCAGCCTCACTTTCTGAATCGCGCTCGCATTTTTCATTGTAGGTGTGGGTTGGCTTTTATCAGGCCAATGGCACTTTTGATTGAATCATCTACGTAGCCCGTGGCCCAATCGTCTTCCACAAATCTTTTGACATAGGGGGCTTGACCGGCACTCAGGGCCTTTAGCGTTGGAATGCCGATGATACCCAATGGTAGGTCGCCTCTGTCCAACGAGGCGGTGAGCAGTCCCAATATCATGTCACCCGGAAAAGTGTTATTGATATGCTGGGGACCGCCGATGCCGCGCACGAAAAATAGTATAGAGAAGTACGCGAACTCGCCTTCTGTCCGCTGGGCGTCTTGAAACTCGCGGAATAGTTCAACGGCGGTCATGACGGACTTTTCCTCAAGGTGATGATAGCAGGCTGACCCGCTCATGGACCGCCTGCAAGTCCGCAGACGAGTAGAGATGTGGGATTACCGAACGGGCGGCTCTGTTACGCAATCCGAACAACAATCGGCAAGCTGACGAGTTCCCTCTCCACTTCTGGCAGGCTGCTGCTAGCGAGAGGTGGGATTCCCTGCTCGCCAGTCGTCGAGCGGCAAGCCACCGTTTTGCGCATTGCCCCGATGTACGGCGGCTTGTGCTCGGGGCTTTGCGTGTCGTTGGTTGCAGCGACCCGACACGGGAACTACTGGCCGAATTGGAACGAAGAGCACAGGGCGGGGTCTAGGGGGGAGAAGACCCTACCGGGAGCCATAGCGTGCTCACACTATGGAAACACTAAAGCGTTTGTGCTCGGAATAACAATCTGGTTACATTGGCGGTAGAGAGTGTGGAGCAGCCAAGATGGCGAAGCTACGATCAGTGCGAATACAACGCTTCAAGCGCATCACGGACGCATCAATCGATCTCAAAGACCTCAATGTTCTAGTTGGAGGCAATAACTCAGGCAAGAGCAGCATTATTCAGGCGCTTCACTTCAGTATAGCTCTCCTCCAAACGATTGAACTGGCGAGCAATTGGCCAGAAACCGAGACCGAAGCGTTCTCTACGAGTTTGAATCCCAACCAGCTTATCTACTCGCCTTCAGAGGACGTCTATGCACTTGGGCCCGGTGGGAAGCTCTTAGAAAGTAAAGATCAAGCCACTAGCTTTGATTTCACACTGACCTCCGGCGAGGCTTGTTCGGTTACCGTGCGCAAAGGGCGCAATCGAAACATTGTGGCGGCCGTCAACCACATCAGTGTGGCAAAGCAACTATCCAGCTTGGACAAACCTTTTAGTGTTTTCTCCCCTGGACTGGCGGGTATTTCGAAGCGGGAAAATCACGTTTCCGATGGTGTGCTGTTTCGCATGCTCGCTAGGGGCGATGCTAACCTTGTTCTTCGCAATATTTTGTTACGGCTGTGGGGGACTGAGCGCTGGGACAACTTCGTTGGTGACCTTCGGGACGTGTTCCCGAACTTGGAAATCGCCATCTCGTTCAATGAAAGCATTGATGAATTCATCGATGTAAAAATAACGACTGGAAAGAACTGGGTGCCACTGGAAATCGCTGGGACCGGCGTACTGCAAGCCACACAGATTTTGTCGTACATTCATCGCTTTGAGCCTTCGATCGTTGTTTTGGATGAGCCGGACTCCCACCTTCACCCAAACAACCAGAGGATATTGTGCGGTCTACTTAGAAGGGTGTCCGAAGACAAAGGCACGCAGGTGCTCCTAACAACGCATTCTCGTCATGTAATCGATGCGGTGGGGGCGGCCTCGGGGTTCTTATGGGTTCGAGACGGTGCTGTGGATGTCGCGCAGCCCGACGATGAAATAGGCGTTCTTCTAGAGATTGGAGCGCTCGACGTAAAGGAGAGAGCTGGGCAGCCCAGCACAAGAGCGATTGTGCTGACCGAGGACGAGATTACAAGGCCTCTCGAAATCATCTTGACATCTTCTGGGTTTGACCTTTCAACAACTGCCGTATTGCCGTACTACGGCGTGACTGGAATCAAGCAGCTTAGACCTTTGGTGAACGTTATTTCGGGAATAAACCCCAAGGCTAAAATCGTTCTGCATAGAGATCTTGATTTTCTCACCGACGACGAAGCGGAAAAATGGAAAACGGAAGTTCGTGCTTTGGGGGTGGAGCCCTTCGTGACACGCGGGCGCGATGTCGAATCGCACTTCATCGAGTCGAAGTACCTCGCGGAGAGGAATTCGGGTGTGGCTGAATCGGAATTCGATGAAATGATCGAGACGGTCGTGACCAAAATGCAGTCACAAATCATCGCTGATTACGTGAATGGCCGAATTGACATTGCTAGGAAAGACAAGACGGCCGGGCTATTGAACGCGGGAACGCTTGCTGTGGAGGCTCCTAAGGTGATATCGGCTGATGTTCGCCGATATTGCGGAAAAACTGTTTTAAGAGCTCTACGGTCGGAATACCAGAATCGTCACAAGAGTAATATGGGCAGCTTAGAAGCTTCGGAGAGGCTCAGAGATCCTCTGCTCACTTCTGTGGCAAAGAAGGCATTCAAGACCAACGCATGACACAGCATCCATCCCTGCCAAACGTTTCATGCCACCTAGAGCGTCACTTCTGGTGGCGGTAGCGCGTTGAAGCCCGGTTGCCCTCCGCTCAGTGAGGCTGGCGCGTAGACCACGAACTCGCTCAAGGACGGAAGGATGTTGGGATTAACGACCAAAGTCACCGGATCGATCGGTTCGTACGGGTACACGTGCATCGTGTGCGTCGAGGGATTATTGTCGGTAATGTTGTCGCGGATGCGAAACGCCCAGGGTTGTGGGCTGTTATTGATGGCCACGTAACTGTACGGGTTTGGTAGCTGCACATTCGTCAGGAAATAATCCCGCAGCGAGTGGTCCGCGTAATTTCCCACAGGATTGAGTTGAATGTCAGTGGGCGTCGTGGTGGGCAGCACTCCCACCAGCCCCAGAAGGTAGCTGATTTCGATGGGATTCGAAGCCGCGAGGTAGGGCGGCATTCGGTTGCCCGGCTGAATTGTTTGTGTCGGAACTTGAATGTTTTGGAACAGGTGCATTAATGAGCCGAGCGTAATAACGATCTGACCACGGTCGGCTTGCACATCCCGCACGAATCCACGCCACATCAGTGTGGTGCCCAGCAATGTTGGCTGACCATTGGGCGTAGCGGCTGGACTGAAGATTGCTTTGTGGATGTACATCGGGCACTCATCGAGATATCCCTGCAGCAGCGCCCACTTGAAACCCCACGCCACCGTGCCCGCGCTGTCGCTCAGCGTCTGCGAATCGTCTACGTACCAAGTCACATCGAGCGAATTGTCCTTAAGCCCAATTTCGTATTCGAGCGGCCCACGCTTTAACCGCGTAGGTAGATACGTCGCATTGACTGTGGCCACTCCATTGGGTCCTGCGGACTGCTGCACTTTGTTCACCGCAACTGGGAAAGGGCCAGATGTCATAAACAAATTGTGGACGAAAAGTGTGGGCGGAAATCCCGAGGTCGTGAGATGCGGACCGACGTAGCGGAACCAATATAAATCGCAGATCGGCATGACTGTCGCTGAAAACATGGCAGCAGCTACGCTGCTTGTTACGTCATTGCCGTTGGTGTCGTAGACGGTGCGCATGGAGTTTCAGGTCACTGCAAACAGCTGCTCCCCGCCTGCGCTGGGCGTTCCCCGAATGACGGAGACCTCGACGACCAATTGGGTCACACGGCTCTTGGCGTCAGTGGGACCAACGGAAGATTCCGCAACGATTTGCGTTACACGCTCTTTCGCATCCGTCGGGGCGATTGAACTTTCTGCCGGGATCTGGGTTACGCGAACAGCCATTTAGTTCGCCTCTTCCTTGGGTGGGACTGGTACAGACGAAAGCACCACTTCCTGATTCACTCGAACCCGAGAGTCCTGGCCGACCGACGCTGGGAACACGTCCTTCATTACGGCATCAGGCTGGGCCTTGCTATTCGGCTTGGTTTCCGTCGGCAAATTTCCCCCCGCTACGAAATGAATTTGTATCCGAACTCGGCGGCGTTACGCCCTGCAATAGTCCAGGCAGCCCCTGTATTTGGGTCGACGACCACGAAACTCTGGTGATTAACGTAGGTTGCACCTGGGGTTATTCCGCCAGAAAGATGCGTCGATCCAGCTGACAGTGTGAAGTGATCAAAGGTGTGAGGACCGGCATCGTCGATGCGGTCTATCGTATTGATCGCAATTATGCCGATGGTGCCGGTGCTTACCGTGACATTCGCAAATCCGTAAGAGTCGACGTTCGCCGCCACGTTCGTGGAAACGTATGTGGTGTCACCATCCTCGTTCGCTTCATTCACCTTGGTGAAATTGTTGCCTGCACCGTTCGGCGTCCATGCTGAATTCGATCCGACCGCGTTGGGCAACTTGCTGTCGATCACATGCTCGCCGTAACCGAGAGCTGAGGGATCATTTCCGCTGCTCACTGTACCATCCCAAAAATGATAGGAATCTCCTTGTTGCCCGCTACCGCCCGAGGTAACGACCAGTTGGTTGAAAAAAGCATTTGCCGTATTTTTAGTATTTAAACCTGACTGACTAAGAACGGAATTGCCATTCACGTTCACGCTGGCGATTCCAGTAGTCGCATCAATCTTGACTTGTGTCTCGATCCAGTACCAAGTGTTCGCAACCAAGCGCGTGGACGGTGCACCTACGCTACCGATAGTCGTACCTGCTCTGGTAAAAAACAGTGCTAGTGTTGCATCAAGGTTCAGTGTGACTTGATCCGTACCAGCATCTCTCCACCTGTGAATTACTTGCGCTCCACCCGGGCCAGTATAGAAGTGCCATCCATTAAACCCCGTCACGAAATTAGAACCAAGAGTCTTTGTCCCAGTACCCAGAGTCGTAGCTTTACCAACACCAAATATGCCCGTCTGCAAAGCGGCACCAGAAAAGGAGTCCCACTTCAGATTAAAATTGGCAGCTGTTAAGTAGTCAAAGCCATCGAGGAAAATCATCATTTCAGAGCGATCCTTTCACATCGGATGGTGTCTGTGCATTTGCGGCTTGACGGCGTTTCACGCGGCACGCGTGGCAATGTCGCGGCAGCAGGAAATTCTTGGATCGAAACCACTGCTGTTCGCTTATTGAGATTTCAAACTCGCACAGGCATCCGACACAGATGCGCGTGATGATTTCCATTTCTTCAGTCATCGTAGCGGTCCAGGTAGTGCGGGAAGCAGGATGCCTCGCGGAGCGTTGGGCGGGGGCTCTGTGCCCGGCGGGTAAGTCGGGTCCGCGATCATCTTGACCGACGCCAGGTTTGGGAATCCCGGCTTACTCTGTGGGTAATTTGGAATCCAGGAGCATTGGGCGCAGGTCGCACCGCCACCCACGATCTTGAGAAGACCAACAAAGCCGCAATTCGGGCAAACTAGGTTCGGCAGAATTTTTCCGGGATCATACGTCATTACAAACCTCACAGAAAAAATTGTCGGGCGAGTCTCAACTAATCTGGATTTGGCGTCATGCCGTCCAGACTTGGCCCCACCCGCCCGACGGTAAACCAGCGCTCTCCCCTGACGCACTGGCGGAGGTAGGGGCCGATCATCTACACAAACCCGCAAAGGAGTGGTCGCCCGCCAGCGCCGCCACTCGGGACAGCGCAGCCTTGAGCCTTCGGGCGTCGTATTCCGAACCGGGCTTCTCAGCGGTGGGCGTCTCTTCTTCCGCAGCAATCGCGTCCAGATTCTTCGCGTGCTCCTCCTGCAACTTCGCAAGCTCTCGCTGATATCGCGCCATTTCTTGTAGGAACTTGATTGAATTCATCCTTATTCTCCGAAAATCTTTGCAAGGGAATCGCCGTACGCCTTCGGGCCAAGCGTGTCACCGACGCTCACATCGGAACCGTCGAGCGCCTTTGCGATCTCTGAGCAATGTTCGCTGTGGGCTTTGTGCAACTTCGCCAGTTGAGCATGATGAGTGCCCATGGTCCTGTGGTGGGCAGCTTTGATCACCTCGCCGTCGTCTTCGTGCTGCTTCGCATGGTGCTTATGGACGTCATGAAGCCCGACGTGCTCGTCAGCGATGCGCTCGTGATGACGGGCTGCTTTCTCGAAATGTTCAGTCAGCTTGTTCATAAAATTTCCCCCCTTCAAACTTGTGTAAGGCAGCTGGGGCGCGTAGTGAAAGTCCTCAAAGCTACGCAGCCCCCGCCCTCCGGAGAGCCGCTCTTATCAGAGTTTCGAGCGGGCCTTGCGCGTGGGCTAGTAGGAGCACCTAGCTCCGCGCAAACCTTCACAACATCTGCGCTACAGCCTGTCGCATCGCCCCATGGTCGTTCGCTGCCCACGCTTTGATAAATGGCGCGATCATGGGCGCAAACTCGTCAGCTTTCTCGGCCATACGCTGACGGAAATCTTCGGTGCTCGCCTGAAGCGCTTCGCGATTGCGCCCGGACTGCAAAATAGCCAGCGCCTCCGGCTCACCTCGCTGAGCGGCCTCTGCGACCATTTGCGCGGTTTTCATCACCATCTGCGACAGCTCGTCAAGCGATGTCGTTTTCCCAAACATCGGTTTTCCATTAGGTCCGACTCGCGGATCGCCATGGTCGGAAAGGATGGGCTCGGCTGGGACCCCGAAAACTGTCTCGGCGAAACTTTCGAAATTCAAGCGATCCACTAATCGATCCACTTCGGCTTTCGGTAGTTCAGGAGCTCCTCTCAGTTCATCAGGCGAGAGAGACGGAAACTCACGAGGAGGTGGGTCGTTGTCGCCGAAGAGGACGTCTAATAGGGGATCACAATCGTCGTGGTTCATCTTGTTACTGCCTCCCGTTGTTTGAACATTCCCAAGCGATGGCATTCGAAATTGAATTTCGCTTGGACATTGCTCCGTTCATCCTGTAATCGCTTGAGTTCGGAATCGATGCGCACAAGCTCGGCAGAGTGTCTTGCGATTTCGGCTTTAACTTCTGCGATGGGATCAACTGACGTGGTTGTCGTCGTCACCGTTTCCTCCGTTGTACTGAGGGTTCAGGGGCAGCGCCGACTAGGCGGGACTCGACGAACGAGATTAGATCGCTCAGCCGATACCGGATTCTGTATCCGATACGTGTGAACTTTAGGGGGTACGTTTTGTTGCAGCGCCACTTAGCTAGTGTGCCAGGTGACACACCTAACTGCTTTGCGGCTTCGCGTGGCGTCAGGAGTTCTAGGGTACGCGAAGGAATTTGTTGCTCATTCACAGCGACCAGGTTCATTTTGTTTCCTCTGTTAGTCAATGTGAGCGCACTATGTCACATCTGAGTAACTCTGGGAAAGACCAATAAGTCGCCGACTTTCTTACCCGATGAGTCCTCTTGCTTTGCCGACCGCTTACGTAATATAAAGAGCTGTCGGCTAGCTACCGACCCCCTCCATAACGGATGTGGCGATCTAGTCCGGCGGTTCGACAAGGGCCGCCGGATGAAATTCCCACAATCGTGATGAGGGACAAACTTCATGATCGCAAACATCCTTCCTGGTCAGGATGAAGCGGTTCTTTCAAAGGAGAAGGAATGGCTTCGTCACAGAAAAGCACCAAAGCAACATCCCACGAGAATCTCGGCCGTCGTGATGCCTTTAACTCGCTGCCGCCTGGAATCAGGCAACTACTGAACGAGCCCTACCGCAAGAACCTGCTCAACATTGCGAGCGGAACGATGCTGTCATGGCATCAGCAGGCGTTGTGGGTCATCGATTGGATGATCGAAAACTGGCATACACCCAAGGACATCTTCGAAGTCCTGCGAACGGCGCCATTCGGACAGAATCAAGTCAAGGTCTTGGAGAACGGAAATTACGCCGGGCGTGATCTTTGGCTCAAGCGGGAGATTGCCAAACGTTGGAGAGAAAGTGAGCAGGATCTGAACAGTGAAGATGCGAAGCCCGAGCTGCTCGACTCAATTACGGAGCTAGGTGACGATGGCATCATCGAAGAAGCTACGGACATCGATCCGGAGAGAGTGCGTTGGCTGTGGCGCAACTACATTCCCGCCGCAACGCTCACAATCCTCGCTGGCGACCCGGGGATGGGCAAGTCGATGATTGCGATCCATGTGGCTGCACGCGCCTCGCGCGGAGAGGCGATGCCTGACGGGTATGCGCTGAGTAGGGCGATGTCTTCAGCCATCGCCAGCGCTGAAGACAAAACGGCGAACACGATAACGCCCCGCCTGATGGCGGCGAACGCCAATTGCAAGCTCGTGAAGACGATTCGCAAAGTAAACATTGACGGCAAACCTCTATATCTTAGTTTTCCTCGGGACTTCTCACATCTCAAGCGCCACATCATTGAAGGCAAGAGAAAGTTGGTCATCATCGACCCCCTCAACGCTTTCGTGGAAAAGGGAGTAGATACCTACAAAGACCAGGACATAAGGGGCATACTAGCGCCTTTAGAGGATATCGCAGAGGAGAGCGGTGCATCGATTGTCATCATCGCTCATCTCAACAAGAAAGAGGATGCCAGTACGCTCTACCGCGTTGGAGGCTCGATTGGATTCATTGGAGCGGCTCGTTCGGTTCTGGGCGTGTCTTACAACGCGGAGGAGCAAACGAACGTCCTTTACTCGCTGAAATCGAACTTGTCGCGTAAGCCTCCGGCTCTGCGATATTCAATTGAGGAATGGAAAACGCGCAACAGCAAAGGGGAACAGATCACAACCAGCAAGATTGTATGGAGCGGGGTGTCGGAGTTTGACCCGTTACGCAAGTCTGGGAGAGGCGATGGGCTGCGGGTTCTTATCCTGGAGTTTCTGAAACAGGAACTCGATGACGGCGAAGTCGAAGCCGAGCAAGTCAGGAAGGATCTCGCGTCTTGCGGGATCTGCTCATGGAAGACGTTGGGGAACTACAAAGCGAGCTTGGGAGTGCGCTCCGTCAAGAAAGGAGAAAAGTGGTTTTGGGACAAACCTGTCAAGTGGGTCAAATAGGAGCTTCTCTCTTGAATTCAAGAAGGAAGATAGCCCCCAGACGGAGAGCGGTCTCGCGCGCGCGCGCGTGGAGCCTCCTTCCTTCTTTCCTTCTTGATGCAAATAAAGATAGTTACGGATTTCTATCTTCCTTCTTGACTTGCTTCCTTCTTGAAATGAAGAAGGAAAGAAGGAAGCGAAATCGGACATAGAGAGAGAGCTTCCTTCTTGACTGAGAAAATTGCACATAAATGAGATAGAAAACAGGAGGGAGTTGGTTATGGGTATTCGGATGGTCGATGTGAGTCGCGAGAGTGGAGCGTGCGCGGTCGTCATGTGCGATGTCTGCGGGAAGCAGATTGAGGACGCTGCAAAGGGAGTTGTGTACTTCAACTTCGACGCACAATACGTGACCCGCCAGACTCTGTTTGCTCACCTTGGCGTCTGCGACCCGACGAATCCATACGACTTGCCTGAATGGCCAGCGAGTATCTCACTTAATATGTTTCTCGCGGGGCTGCTGCATAATGTGAAGTTCGATGCGAGGAAGGCGGAGAAGGAATGGAGCTTAAACGAGCTGGTATGTCGCTCCTTGACATAGCGCCCGTGGCTACCGAGATAATGAGTGGCAAGCGAGTCAGACTTAGAGAGGAGACCGGAGATATGAAGAGAGAACCGAAGAAGCGATTCAGTAAGTCCGAGCTTCACGTCGTAGAGCGAGACGCTCGCGAGGTCGTAGACGACGACAACGACCTTTTCGGTGATGAGCCTGACATCGGGCAATACGGCGCACAGGCGCGAACTTCGAAGCGCTGCGAACGCTGCCACAACCATAGTCAGCAAATGCTGCTGTTCAAGTTTCCGCGCGATGTATCGATTTATCTGTGCGAGGATTGTGGGATTCAATGCGCGGGGCGTCTGCTCAAGGGACTCGAAGAGCTGCTGAATTTGTCGATCGAGCGGAAAGGCCAGCTCTTCTACTTGGATGGCCGTTATGAATTGGTGCGCGCTTTTAATGATGGCAACAGCGATGACGGCGGCGTCGCCGTAGAAGAGCCGGTGCTCACGAGATGAACTGGACGCGGGAAAACACGATCAAACTACGAGACCTGCTGGAGAGGGTTGAGGATGTCAATGGTCGGATTGTCAAACACGTTGAGATGTACCTGCGGATGTCGTGTGATGGTGCATTGTGCGTTCGGCTTGAGGAAATGAGCGAGAGCGAACGCCTGGCGCTGCGCGATGAGTGGAATGTATTAGAGAATGAACGCCAGGAATGTGTCGTCGCGCTCGCGGAGTTTCTTCGACAGTGGCCACGTGTACGCAACACCGAACTTGCTGCGGAACTCGTGGCTCAAATCTTCTTAGTAGCGGCTCGGAATAGCGCACTTTCCGACATCGTCGAAGCGCCGCTGGATGACGCGGAAGAAGACGGTCGAGTATGGGTAAATTGACGGTACGCCAAACAACTTCTGGAACGCGATCGAATGCAGTACTGGGTAAGAGCAGATGCCGAGGATAAGTTGCTCAATATGCACGCATAAGAGGCGCGCGGAAATCGAAAAGCGGCTGATTAGTGGGGAGACAATGCGCTCCATCGCCCGGCGCTACGGCACAAGCCATGCGACGATCAACCGCCACAAACCTCACGTTGCGAAATCCTTGCAGCGCGCAATCGACAGGCGAGAGACAGGCGCTGGCGAAACGCTCCTCGACCGCATGGATCGCCTCACACTGCGCCTTGAGCAGATGTGGCACGAGGTGCAGAACACGGGCGACTACACGCTCATGGGCGCGATCATACGTGAGGCGCGCGCTACGATCCTCGCCCAACAGGATCTTATCGAACGCTCGCGACCCGCAAAGTCCGTCGGAGTAAAGCTCAATGTGGTCTACGTGCAAGGAAGACTGGGTGGGCTCAGTCCCGATGACTTCCCAACCCCAACAACAGACGCTCGTGCTCTTCCCGGAGTTGTCGAGGCGGAAGTGGTCGAGGGTTCATGAAACGTGTCAAGGTCACGCGCAAGTTGTGGAGGTTTCGCAGGGCCGCGCGAAACTTGAGTCTGTTCCATCCTCTCCCCCGGCTTTCCTTCCTTCGCGCGTACTGCGTGAAGCGACCGCATTCCCGACTGCATCGTATTGACGCCGATCTCACCGTTTGCGTTCAATAGACGTCCATTTCTACTGCCCTAGGGCGTCCTCTACGGCGTCCACAGCATGCCGATACTGATGTGACTGCAGCGCGAAATCGAGTGGTCGGGTAAAACTAGCGTAAAATCTGCCATGCAGAGCGCAGCTAAGTCTTTATGCTACAGCAACTTGCTGACATGTGCGGTCTGGTATCTGACCAGAGGAGCGCCAATTTCGCGGTGACACCAAAGAGCCCACAGTTGTGAATGACTGTGGGCTGCTGGCGAGTCTCTAGTGCTTCTTGGATGCGCTCTCTCTCTCCTCTTGCGCCTTGATCAGAGCAGGCAACTTCTTGAGGAACGGGTCATTCTCTTTCCACTCGTAGTGCTGTCCCGTCGCTTTGCCTCTGATCGCACGCAGGTGCTTGCGCAGTGTCTTCGGGTCGAGCTTCAACTTTGCTGCAACTTCTCTCGTACCTAGAATCTTCGGTTCTGCTTTCGTCTCGCTCATCGCGTCACTCTCCTTTTCCTGTGAGCCTTGGATCTCACACACACATCGTAGGATTTTGGAGAGGGATTTCCGAAGGGGGGAATCGGGACTTTGCTGTCAAGGATTTAGAGCGGATTCAGCTCTTCAAGCGCGAGAACAATCGAACGACCTTGAGACGGGATTTCTTCACAGCCTCGGGCGACACGTGCAGAGCTTCGCCTACTTTTTCATAGGCTTCGTCGTAGCTGACGCCCTCGTGGTCGTGGATCCGCTCGCTGGCAACGCAGCGAATCAGATCGTCTCCATTTTGTCGGGCGCGTTCCTCTGGGCGTGAGTGCCTGCCCATTCTCTTTGGCTTGTTGCCATCGGCTAGAATGGCGTCGAGCGCCCACGCGACTTGCTGGGTCGGCAGGTTGAAGAGGACGGCATGTTGTAGAGCTTCGCGGCTCACCAGCTCGTTCCCTGAGCGCTGATAAATCTCGTGCAGAGTGTCGATGTATTCGCCAAGGGTCTCATCAAATGACAGAGGACGTTTAGCCACGTGATGCCTCCAGCAACTTCTGTTTATTAACTTTGCCAGCTGCAAATATGGCGCGGGTTGCAACGTTGATCGCATCGCGCACAGGATCGAGGTGGAGGCGGGCATACACTTCCGTCGCCTCGCCCGATTGATGACCCAACGTCTTTCCGATGATTGGGAGTGAAACGCCAGCGCCCGCTTGCCAGCTTCCGAGCGTACGGCGCAGGTCATGGATACGCAGGTTCTCAATCTTTGCTCGTGTGAGCAGCTTCTTCCAGGCCTTCTTCACTCCTGCGAGATGACCCGATTTCGAACGTGATGGAAAAACCCACTCACTTGTGACACGGCGTCGCCTCGCCTTCAGCAGCGCGACCGCTTCTGTCACCAGAGGAATGATGTAGGGCTCTCTGTTCTTCGGCTCGGGAATGGTCCACAGTCCGCTTGTCAAATCGAGCTGCTCCCAGCGCATCGCAAGGAGATTTGAACGGCGGGCACCTGTGGTCAGCGCCAGCAAGACGAAATCACGAAGGTCCAGATTTTTCTCTGTCTGCAGCTCTTTGAAGAGACGCGGTAGTTCATCAGGCTGCGTGAAGCGCCCACGCTTTTCTTCGTGAAACATCTCGATGCCTTTGGCCGGATTCTCACCGTGCCATACTTCTGTCTTGTCAGCCCAGCTATAGAGCGTTCTCACCGTGCCCACAATGCGGTTGGCGCTGTAGTGACCGTGATCCTCGCCCACCTTGGCGTGCAGCGCTCGGACGTGCTCGCGGCGGATCGAACCGAGCGTGCGATTTCTCCACGTAGACAGGTGCCGCTGGAAGGATTGACGCGTGTCCTTGACGGCGCGGTCGGGGCTCTTTGACTTGGCCTTCAGGTGGCGCTCAAGGTAGTCCTCAAGCACTGAGCCCAACGTCGGCGTGCCCTGCTGGTCGAAGGGCGATGCGCCTTCGTAACCGCTGGCCTTCCAGTCTGCGATCTCGCCGCTGTACCTGCTGGCGTGTTTGCGAGCCTGCTCAATCGAGAGATCGGGAAACGGGCCAATCGTCTTCCAAGTGGGATAGCCGTGGACTTTTCGAAACCAGAAGAAGGAGCGGTGACCGCTCGGCTGCACCATGATCCCGAGCCCGCGCACCTGCGTGTCGTAATGGATCGCACGCTTTTCCTTGGGCGTTGGCAGAGCTTCGAGGGCGCGTACGGTGAAGTTGATGCGGTTCGTCGTTTTACGCATATTTTACCTTTCGCGGTAAAACCAGGTAAAACTCGTCTATCGCTGGTCATGTCCCGCTAGGGCAAGTATACGCATAACGTCAATCCTTGTAAACAGTTAGCTAAAGATGGTCAACTCTGGGCATCGCTATGTCCTCTGGTTCGGGACCAGGGGGTCGGAGGTTCAAATCCTCTCTCCCCGACCAATTTTTTCGCGGGCTGGTTCAACGACAGAACCACTTGGCCTCCAGACCGCCGTTTTGATGTCTTCTGTCGTT
>Ga0307479_10003918_pt1 | contig 13613 bp, 14 predicted proteins | sample atmos_gasesECM4C_FD_203743 | JGI IMG/M metagenome (GOLD analysis project Ga0307479, IMG submission 203743) | Hardwood forest soil microbial communities from Morgan-Monroe State Forest, Indiana, United States - atmos_gasesECM4C_515 | ecosystem: Environmental > Terrestrial > Soil > Temperate...
GGGGCAAGCAACAGCCAGATGGGCAGGATCGAGGCGATATAACCGTAAACGATGATTGCTAGCGCCAGCGCCACTCCCGTCAGCGTGAACGCGCGCGCCCAGGAAGGTGATTCCGCCACCCATCGCCCCGCAACAACCACAAACAACACAAAGCACAGACCGATTACTGAGGCTTCCACGACTCTGCCCGGCCGAAGGAACCGCAAGTACACGCCAAGCAAGAGCGCAATCGGAAGCGTCATGGAGATCGTGAAGGTGGCCCAGGGCGAGGCCTTCAGCGCGTTGACTACAACGAGCGCGATCACGCCCAGGAGAATGATGACGATAGCTAACACGGCGAGTTGCGCGATAAATCCGCCGCGTTCGCTCACTTCCTCGCGTGCCATCTGGCCGAGCGATTTTCCGTCTCGCCGAATCGAGCAGAACAGAATCACAAAATCCTGCACGCAACCGCCCAGCGCAGCCCCGGCAATCAGCCACAGTGTCCCCGGCAAATATCCGAATTGCGCGGCTAGCGTGGGTCCGACGAGCGGGCCCGGACCAGCAATGGCGGCAAAATGATGGCCGAAGAGAACCCATTTGTTGGTAGGCACAAAGTCGCAGCCATCATCGTGGCGCTCCGCGGGCGTGGCGCGTGTGTCGTCGAGCGCCAAGACCTTGGCCGCCACAAAGGCGGAATACAACCGGAAGGCCACCAGGTAGCAGCAAAGCGCCGCGACGACGAACCACATGGCATTGAGCGGTTCACCGCGATGAAGAGCAATTGCGCCGAGCGCACCGGCGCCCAGCAGCGCGACGGCCACCCAAACGACGATGGACAGAACCCGCTTCATTGCGCGGGGGCCCCTCCGTTGAATCCATTTAACGGCGCGCGGCCGTAGATGCAAGCGAAAAATACACTTGACAAGAAAATTTGCGGTTTCACTTTTTGAGGAGTTGTGGCTTTTCGTACCGGGTTCGCAACATGAGCCTTTGCCTGCTGCGCCGTCATGCCTGCCGCGGCACGACGTAGCTTCGCGTGATCTGCTCGAGCGAAGTGGTTCCCGCCTGGCGCATGATGGTGCGCAATTCGCGCCGGTAAATCTCCAGGACGGCTTCTACGCCTGCCTGGCCAAACGCTCCAAGTCCCCAGCAGTGCGGCCGCCCAAATCCCACCGCGGTGGCCCCCAGCGCAAGCGCCTTGAAAATGTCCGTGCCGCGCCGCACCCCGCCGTCCACAATCACGGGCACTCTGCCAGCGACCCCTTCCAGCACCTCGGGCAAGCTTTCAATCGTCGGGCGCAAAGTCTCTTCCGCACGCCCGCCGTGATTCGAAACCACAAGCCCATCTACTCCATGCTCGACCGCGAGCTGCGCATCCTCGCGCGTGACAATGCCTTTAATCAGGAATCTCGCCGTAATCGCATCCCGCAGCCTTTTCACTAAATCCCAACTTAGACTGGAGGAAAGCAGTGTAGTTACTTTGGAGAGATCCAGCCCCTCGAACATTGGTTTCCGCGCAACGATTTGCGCAATTCCCCCCGCACTGGCAGCCGCTTCCTTCTTGCCGCGCGGAAAAAGAGAAACAGAGCCATGGCACGTGGAGCATTGCCTGGTGTCACTTTGCCGGCTGCGAAAGAGAGTTTCGCGGTTGCTGCCTTCCTGCAAATCCACCGTTAGGACGATCGCTTGCGCTCCCGCCGCTTCCGCGCGCTTCGCGATGCCCCGGCCGACATCCCAGGAATTCGACGGATAGAGTTGCTGCCACACCGGTTTGCCGCTGGCGGCCAGCACGTCTTCGATGGAAGTCGAAGTCATCGTTGAAAGCATCATCAGGTGGCCCTTGGCGCCAGCGGCTTTGGCCACAGCCAGCTCGCCTTCGGGGTGAAACGCTTTCTGCGAGCCGACCGGTGAGAGCACGATCGGCGTGTCCCACTTGGTCCCAAGGAGAGTTCGCGACATGTCGATGTTCGTGACATCGACAAGCCGGCGCGCGCGAATCTGAATGTGCGAATAGCCCTCGCGATTCGCCCGCACCGTCCCGTCGTCATCCACTCCCGTCTCGAGGTACCCAAAGTGTGCGGGAGGAATGGCCTTTCGCGCCGCGGGCTCGAAATCCATCACGTCCAGCGCCTGGTCGGCGGACGTGATTACCTCGTCGTTTTGCTGCAGGTCTTCGAGCCAGCCGCGAAACCCTTTTTCCGTGACCTCGCCCCCAGCCAATAGCTTTGTCATGGAATTGGACAGCAAGTGGGAGCTCGCCAGCACCGGGCTGGCTGCCAGCATTCTCAGAAATCCTCTCCGTGTCCGGTTCAAATCCTGACCGTAGCTCATTCCCTGTCTCCTTTGCTTCTCCGTAAGGAAGAGGTTCCTTACTTTGTGGTGCGATGGCACCAGACTCTTTTCAGCAGCACGCTAGTCCGGCAGCGAAGTGTAACGCAGCAAGGGGTAGAGGTCGCGAAAAACTTTTCTTATCTCCGCGGGAAACGAGGCGCCCGTCGCCACTGCAGGCTTCAACTTTCGCCGCACGATCCACGCAAGAATCTTGTTCCAGTTTTCCGACGCCGCCGGCCACCCGGAATGTTTCGTCCATTCGCCTTTTTCCATAGTGTACCAATAGCTTTCGTACCGCCACCCCAGGCGTTTTTTCTGCTTGCCTACCCAGCCGGGTTTAGCCTGCACCCGTGCCTGGCCGATCTCTGCCAGCACCGACCCCTTCCGTTTTCCCCCCGAATAAATGCGGAACCCGGCAGTCACAGTATTCGTCGAGAGCCCGACGTACAGGCTCCCGGTTTCCCCGTTACCGGGCGCAGGAACGGAAAATTTCAAATACATCTGCGTCTTGTAAGGCGTCTTGTCCCTGGCGAAGCGGATGTCCCGGTTGATCCGCGAGAAATTAGCGCCAGTACGGCCCAAAGTTTCGAACCGCGAGTCCAGCTCCAGCATTTTTGGGGCGAGTTCCTCAAGCAGCCGGCGAAATGGCTGCACGACGCAATCGCGATAACGCTCTCGGTTTTCGTCCATCCAGTCTTTGCGATTGTTTCGCCCGAGCTCTCTGAAAAACCGGAAGGTTTCGGGGGTGAAGATCGGTGTTGCCGGGGCCATGGAATCCTCGTTCTCGAGTGCGGCCGTCCTTGAAAGCAGCCCCTCAGCCTACACCATTTCGACGCGAGGTCAATTCATCGCACGTCAGTTCATTCGAGCATCCAGATTGGCGCTTGCGGCTGCGGCGCGGTGCGGCTAGTCTGCAAACATGAGCAACTTTACGCCAACAGAAAGAACGAAGGTCCGCCGCAAGCCCGATCGTGGTAGCTATGACCGTGAGTTGATTTACAGCATCCTCGACGAAGCCTTCGTTTGCCAGGTTGCCTTCATAGGCAATGGCTTGCCGATCGTCGTGCCCACGAACTACGTGCGCGTGGGCGACAAACTGTTTCTGCACGGCTCAACCGCGAGCCGATTGATGAAGACGCTTTCGAGTGGCGCGCCGTTTTGCCTGAACGTCACGTTGCTCGACGGCATCGTCTGCGCTCCCAGCGCGACCGGACACTCAGTCAATTACCGCTCCGTGGTGGTGATGGGCAGGGCAGAGATCGTCCAAGGAGAACCCGCGAAGCTCGCCGCTATGCGCGACTTCGTCGAATACGTGATCCGCGGCCGCTGGGCTGACGTGCTTCCCCCGACTGAGCAGGAACTGAAAGGCACGATGGTGCTTGCCGTTCCGCTGGTCGAAGCTTCGGCCAAAGTTCGCACGGGCTTTGCCGTCAACGACGACAAAGACTACTCGGCGCCTGGCTGGACCGGCGTTATTCCGATGAAGTGGGTTTCGCAAGCACCCGTTCCGGATCCGCGCGGCAATCCCGCGATTCTCGCCCCCGCCAACATCCAAAAATATTCCCGGCCGCAATAATCCAGGTTGTACGCATATTCGAGTGGCCTGCTCAATTAGGAAAGAAGGGGATTAGCCGCTGCAAACCTTACTTCGACTTGGCCCCGGAGAAAGCCGACGCGAGCCCCAGCGCGATCAACCCCCCGCCGGAGACATTGCGCCGGATGCGCCGCAAACGCAAGCTGCCGCGAATCCGCTCGGCCACAGTCCCGGCAATCAACGCATAGGTGGAATCGCTGCACCAGCCCATCAGCGCAAACAAGATTCCTAGTTGAAGGATTTGCAGGGTGACGTGACCAAGCGCGGGATCCACGAATTGCGGCAGAAAAGCCAGAAAAAAGAGCGCGGTTTTAGGATTCAGCAGATTCACCAGGAACCCTTGGCCAAAAATTCGTGCCAGGCTCGTTTCGCCTCCCATGGGAGTCACTAATTGCTGATCTCCGGTGCGCAGAGTTTTGATTCCTAGATAAATCAAATAGCCCGCACCCAAGTACTTCACAAATTGAAAGGCCAGCACGGAAGAAGCCAGCACAGCCGAAATTCCCAGCGCCGCGGCGATAACATGGCACAAAGTTCCCACGACAATGCCCAGGACGGACACGAGACCCGCGACGCGGCCATGGCCGATGCTCCGGCTGACGACGTACGTCACAGCCGGGCCTGGAATTACGAGAAGAACGGCGGCCCCGGTAACGAACAACAGAAGAGAAGAATGGTTGATAAGCATGAACGGTCCCCAAGATAATGAATAGACGCTTCGGGGTGAGATTTGGTGAGGTTTTCGGGCGTCAGTGGTGACCGCCGCCGTCAAATCCGCTGTGCCCGCCGCAATCGAATCCGCCTGAATCGTGGCCCGTGCTGTCGCAGGGTCCGTGGTGCGATGTGTCCCCTTGGAATGCACCGTGGTGGGCAGAACTCCCATCCAAAATGCCGCTTAGCAGAAAGGAGCCGGTGCCGCCGCCGGAACTTTCTGGTACCGCAGGTTCCTCGCCTCGCAGAGAAATTCGTGTCCTCGCATTGCGAGCAGCCATGACGATCAGTCCGAGTCCGACGGCTACCAGCAGAAGAACAAATACTTCGCTCATGGTAACCTCCTTAGTGGCAGGCGCATCCGCCGCCGCAGCAACTGCCGCCTTCGCCTGAAAACCTGCTCGATGATTTTGCCGAAGCGCTATTCGCGGAGCCATTCCCCGCGCTGAACACTGAAAGCTGGATCGCGTTCCGCTTCCCCGCGCACTTCGGGCAGGCAATCTCCTGCTGCTTGTTCAGCACGACCTTTTCGAAGTGCGTCTGGCAATCCTCACAAATGTATTCGTAAATGGGCATTAGATAGCCCTTCAAATCAATTGTAGCAATTTCGCTCTCAAGGTGACAGGAACATCAGAAAGTAGAAACCAGCTAAACCTAGGCAGCTAGAGATGAGTGCAACTCGAGTCCTCGACGTCGCGCAGAACGAAAACGGAATGGCGACAATCGCGGCATAAAGACCCCCGTATGTAGCGACATATGTCGGTTCGGGCGGTCCTGGGTTAGGACCGGGGAATCGATTCCAGTACATCCAGGCGAAGGCACCGAGTGAGATGCTCGTCGTAGCAGAAATCAGCCCGAGTAGGCCGGCGATACGACGCCAAACAGGAATTATTACATTCCCTCTTGCTACTATCCAAAACCACCACCCACATACACAGCCCAGTAGGGGAGCCGCGACCGAAAACCATTCGAGAGCATGCCCTAGGAATTCCATGAGTCGGGCAGTCATCATTAGCTAAAAGCAACACCCCGGTGCGAGACCGGGGCGTTTGGAATGCGTTAGGCTTAGCCGATGCTGGTTTAACTAGTCGCCGGCGACGGCTTCGGCGGCCTTTTCCTCGGACTTGGCCGCGGCGCCGTTTCCGTTGCCATTCGCATGGCCATTGCCGTTGTCGGAGTGCGACGGGCTAAACTCCGCCCCCGCACCTGAAGCCGAAGCGATGGTGACCGGCTTACCGGCGTCGGCAAAATTCGCCGGGACGGCTTTGGCGATGTCTTGCACGGTGCCGATTTGCACTACCGAGGGCTGTGCCTTCTTCAGCACCAGCTCTTCGTAAATAGCGCGGACCTTGGCCTGCTCTTCGTAGGCCTTCTTGCGGCGCGCGCGGTCTTCTTCGGCGGCCGTCAGGGGAACGTCATGCTCGAGATGGCGCACGCGGGCCGCGTCTTCGGCGTCAATCCTGAGGGAGTGCTCGTACGATGCGAGATTGACGCTCTTGCCCTTGGCGTAAATTTCGTGCTTGCCGTGCGTCCGGTACCATTCGGCCACGGTTGCGTTCTTGTGCATGTTCTCGATGATCTTGCGCCAGCCGATACCGGTGTTGTACGCGCAGAAGGAGATTTCGCCTTGCTGGGTGGCATACGGGATGATGCACATCTCCGTGCGCCGGAAGTCATAGTTGAACAGATCCTGGAACCACATGCCCGCAATGAACAGGAAGTTCCACGGGTCAGTCTGGCGGCGCTTCATGGCGTCTTCATAGGTGCGCTCGGGAGAAGTGCGCCCGTACTTGGTTGTGGCCTTCTTCGTAAGCGCCCAGGTCTTGTCGAACTTCTTGAAGAGGTCGTAAAGCGTCAGACCCTTCGGCCCCTCGAACGGGTGATAGTTCTTGAGCAGGGCCAGGCCCATCATGAAGTTTGAAAACCCTTTGCCGCGGGCTGCGTCGGTGATGGCGGTAACGTCCTTGGTCAGTTGCGGCCCGTCAATGAAGCGCGGCACCGGCGCCCACTCTTTGGTTTCTTTGTTCACCATCAGCGCCGTGCCCACGCCGCAGTTTGGATGGCAACCGCAAGAAAGCGCGCCCCACTTCTCATCTGGCCCGTGTACGAGGTCAGAGAAGCCCGCAAAGGTGCTGATGAAGGAAATCGGGAACCAGTCGCGCGTCGGCTCGATCTTGCCTACCTGCTGACTGACATCCCGCGCAAGATGCGACAGGGTGTAGCGCTGGCGGTGGCGGCGCTCCGGGGTAATGTCCTCGTCGCGCCCGGTAAAGGAAACCGGCTGGAAGCTGACGAAGGCGATTTTCTTGGGGTTCTCCATCGCGAACTTCACGATTGCGCCGACCTGGTCGTTGTTCACGTTGTTGACGATGGTCACGACCAGCACGATTTCGATGCCCGCCTCGTGCATGTTTTCGATGGCGCGAAGCTTCACATCAAAGAGGTTGCCGACCTGGCGGTGGCTGTTGGCGTCGTTGCCGATGCCGTCAAACTGCAGGTAGGCGTAGCGCATGCCGGCCTCGAAGGCCTTCTTGCAGAACTCCTTGCTCTTGGCAAACTCGATGCCGTTGGTGGCCGCCTGCACGCTGTTGTAGCCGACCTTGCGGGCGTAGGCCACGGCGTCCAGGAAGTACGGGCTCATGGTCGGCTCGCCGCCGGAGAACTGCACGGACATCTGGCGGCGCGGCTTGATCCTCAGGGCATTGTCCAGGATTTCCTGGACTTCATCCCAACCAAGCTCGTGGACGTAGCCAACCTGGTTGGCGTCCATGAAGCAGGGATCACACATCATGTTGCAGCGGTTGGTCAGGTCCACGGTCAAGACCGAGCCACGCCCGTAGCGCACGGTCGAGGAGCCGTGCTTGTGGAGGTCCTCGTCGTTGTGTGCGGGGATATCCCGGCCGGGGAACTGCGCCTCAATCCACTCGAGGAACTTGGAGTCTACGGCCATCATATCTTCGTAATGGCCGTGTATGGGGCATTCCTTGACCATCCAGATCTCGCCATCGCGCTCGACAATCTGGGCCTTAATCTCGCCCACCTTCTCGTGCATCAAGTCGCGCCAGTCTTTTTTGCCGTGGATGATGGCTTCGCGCGCTTCTTTGACGCAATCCGGGCACAGCGAGTCGGTTTGCCGCGGCCAGCCTAGGGTTGGCTTGGTCTTCTCCCAGGACTTCAAGAGCGGCTTATCCGACCACTTCGGGGTAAAAGACGGGTTGGGATTGTATTTGTTGAAGAACTGAATGGTGTTGAAGGTCGCGCTTGCCGCCTTGCAGACGGCCCAATCGATAGTCCTCAGAACCTGCGTGCCTACTCGATTCGGCATAAACCTCTATCCTCTCTTTCGAAAGTTCCCTTGAACTTGGCCCATTGAGATTTTCCGAGCCCATTCAAACGCTGGAGCCGCGCTCCAAACGATTGCCCCCGGGCTCATTGCGTGCTGCGGAACAGTACCACGAAGGGCGGGTACAGTCCACTAAGTCTTTGAACGACTATAGTTTATGTGCTACTCCCGGGGGGTGCTAGCGGGTTGCGCCGAACGGTCAAAATCGGGGGTTGAACGGTGAATTCGGGTCGCCGAACGGCCTTCTTCGTGCCTGAAAAAGGGGGTTACTTAGAGGCGAAAGAGCCTGAAATTTGCGGTTTGAAAAGGCTCTACCTACTTTGCGAGTAGAGTTTTTTATTCGTTGAGGACGGGACGCAGGACGGCAATGGCAAAGTGCGCGAAGTTGGAGGCGCCTTCATCGAGTTGCAGCCAGCGCACCACGCAGTGATCCGCCAGATATTTAGTCACGCGCGTTTCGGGGATTCCCAAATGTTCAGCGAGGCGCGGTTTGATGGAATCGGCGCCGCGGCGGGTGCCGCCACGGATCAGATTGCCTATGGCGATGCGCAGCGTCTGGCACGCCTCCACGTAATAGTAGGTGGTCAGATCGGAGTCGGTGAGCACGAACACCCCGGGGCCGACCGGAGCCCGGTCCGCATCGCTGAGATTCACGGGCGGGCAAGTCAGCAGCCGGCGAAACTGCATTTCGAGCAAGGAAATGCGCGAGGACAGCCCGGGATCGCCGTAGCGGCCTTTCACGGCCAGCCCACCGGGTTCCTCGATAGGCTCGACAGGCAGGCTGGGGATCGCCCGGCTGGAAGTCATGCGCGAAGGCGCCAGGTCAACCGGGGATCGGATCGCCGCCGGCGGCAATTCGTGGTGTACGGCATTCCCTGGAGCTCGAGTCGCGGGCTCGCCGACGGCACTGCTTGCCGCCGGGCTCCTCCGGCGATTCCTCCCGCCGCGGCGTCCCCGGTGCCGCCTGCCACGCGCTTGGGGAGTGAGATCTGAGGGGTTCTCCGCCGCTTGCTGAATTTCACTGGTGACGGCCACGACGGATTCCATCGCTTCGGGATCCCGTTCGAGCGGCGGCTCTTTTTCTTCCGGAGCGGTGGAAGGGGATGTGAGCTGAAACTCCCCGGCCGGCTGCTGCGGGATTTCCGTGGCCATTTCGCCCGGCGTTCCGCCAAGACGCACCGCCGCCTCCTGAGCCTTGGTCTTCCAATCGGCGCGGCGGAATCGCGCAGCGGCCGTGGAATACCATTTGGCCGCATCGGAGTTTTGCCCGGAACTCTCGAACTGCTTGGCCAGCTCGAAAGCCACCATTGCGTCGCTCGTCTTTTGGTAGAGATTGGCGAGCTGTCCCAGGGGATCTTTGCCGGTCCGCGCGCGGCGGATACGGGCGGTAATCTGCTTCCAGTCAGCCATGTCCTGTGGCTGCATTGTACCAGCGGATGACCATGACGGCCAAGAAAAGCCAACTCAGGCAGGACAAGCATATAAGGAAATCTCTTGAGATTGCCGTGGCCGAGGACTCGCAGTCCCAGCATCCGCTTGGATCTTTTTCCGGAGTGAGAGTCTGCACTCATGGAGGTATGCACCGTTTTCTTTTCTGCCTGGAAAAGAAATTTAGACAAAAGAGGTACGCCATCGTTGAGCCTATCGGTACCGTTGCCTTGACTTCATGATAGAGCGAGCGTACACTATGGAATTTTTAGGTGCCCCCAATAGCGTGCAGGGGGCGGGACTCTTATGGACAAGAAGCGACTCGATTATTACAAGAAAAAATTATTGACGCGGCGCGAGGAGGTGATGAAAACCATCGCGCGCACGCAAGAAGAAGGAAGAACGGCGGACGAAGATCCCACCGTGGACTTGGCGGACAAAGCGGCCAACTCTTATACCAAGGAGTTCCTCTTTGGCATGACCAACACGGACCGCACGCTCTTAAACATGATCGATGCGGCGCTTAAGCGCATCCAGGAAGACGAATACGGGACGTGTGCCAACTGCCAGGAAGAGATGCAGCAGAAGCGGCTGGAAGCCGTGCCGTGGGCCATTCACTGCATCGCGTGCCAGGAAAAGATGGAACAGGGCCTGCTGTAAGCTTTTTCCCGGACAGGAATCCTTTCTTCAAGGTACAGTTCCAGTCTTTGGTTACCCAACAATACTAATCTTCTTTAATAATACTAGGGCGAGGTGTACAGTGCTGCCGACGTGACCTCAGGGAGCACACCGAGCCAAAGGCCTGTAGCGCGGCAGGGTGCGCGCGCATGGCTAACAGCGGCGAGCGACGCGCTGGTCAGTGTAATTTTCCCCGCCGGCTGCCGGATCTGCGACGAACCGCTCCTGGACTCCCGCCGCGTACCCCTTTGCCAGGAATGCCTTTCGTCCTTTGAGCGAATTTCCGGAAACGTCTGCGAAATCTGCGGGCGGCCTCTGCCGGGATTGACACGAGAAGAAGCGCAGTCTCCACTCTGCCCGGCGTGCGGGGACAAGACCTATGCTTTTGATCGTGCGCGGAGCTTCGCTATTTATCAGGGAGCGCTGATCCAGGCGATTCTGTTGCTGAAATTCGAGCAAATCGACCCACTGGGGACGTGGTTTTCGGAACGATTGGCGGAACTGGTGCGAAGTGACCAAAGCAACCTGGCGGCGGACATAGTTGTGCCCGTACCGCTCCACCGCGACCGCGAAAGGGAGCGCGGGTATAACCAGGCCGCGCTTATCTCCAGGCCTCTCGCGAAACGCTTACGCCTCCCTCACAAAGCCGTCCTGCTGATGCGCACGCGGGCACGTCCGGACAAACGCATCCTGAGCCTGGAAGAACGCTGGGAGTCTGTGCGAGGCGCTTTTGCCGCGCGTCCGGGCATGCAAGTTGACAATCTGCGAGTTCTGCTGGTAGACGATGTATTGACGACCGGGGCAACACTGGATGCCTGCGCGCGGGCCTTGCGCGGGGCAGGTGCGAAGTCGGTAGTTGCGCTTACGGTCGCCAGGGCAATAAGAAATCCGTTGCCAAGCTCCGTAGAGTGGTAAAATAGTCTTGTAAGAAGCCTTATGGGGTCAAACCGGCACATGTCGGCCGATGCCCGGGGGGCTCATACCCCGGAAGCGGGCCGTGCAGTTGCGCCTGGTTCCGAAGTTCCCGCCGGCAGTAGAAGCCCCAACCCGATCTTGCCCCGGCGCGTATCGCTGATGCAGGAGCCGGTGCTTGTCCTGAATGCCACCTACGAGCCGATTAATGTGACGGCGGTGCGCCGGGCCATGGTGCTGATGCTGAAGGGCGTCGCGCAGGCCGAGGAGCTGCACAGCGCGGAGGTGCATTCCCCCTCCCACGCACACAGAGTTCCCTCGGTGATTCGCTTGCTCGCCTACCGGCACATCCCGCAGCAGAGCCGCGCGCTTTCGCGGAAGAATATTCTGCTGCGCGACCGGAATACCTGCCAGTTCTGCGGGCACGTGTTTCCGAGCTCGGAATTGACGCTGGACCATGTGGTGCCCCGGTCGCGGGGCGGCCGCTCTTCTTGGGAAAACCTGGTGGCTTGCTGCTACCACTGCAATAACACCAAGGGCGACCGCACGCCGGAAGAGGCTGGGCTGAAACTGGCGCGGCGGCCCCGGCCCTTCACTTTGCACACCTCGCGGCAGCTTATGCGGCTGATCGGGCACCGTGACGACCGCTGGCGTAAGTATTTGTTTTACTGAGATTTATGCCCTAAATCGTCTTTTTTCAAAAATCGTACGAACAAAGGAAACCTTTTTCCCTGTTATACATCTAAATATACAAAACCACTTCGAGGACACACCCCGGGAAGCGGTTAGGGCTTAGCCCCTAACCGCTTCTCTCCTTTTTGGCCATATTTCTGTTGTCTTATTCTTAAAGCCTTCGATGCGAATAATATCGAATGGCCGATTTACACTTCCGAACAAGACAGCGCAAGTGATCGCGCAGCGCCAGCCACACCGTTTGTCATCCCATTAGTCGTGAACGCGCGAGTCTATTTTGACGCGAGAGAGGAAGCAGAAGTGTACGGACTGCTGAAGTAGAGGCGAGGCCAGAGTTAGGGTGTGAAACGGACGGAAATGGAGCCGACAGGCGCGAGCTCGAAGATGATTTCCTCGCCGGGATTAACCCAAAGCGGAGGAATAATGGAGCCTGCGATGATGATTTGACCGGCGCGAAGGGATTCGCCGAAGGCGGTGAGAAGGTTGGCGACGTGGTGGACGTTGTCAATAAGTTCGCCGGTCAGGGATTGCAGAGATTGCGGGTCAGCGGCGTGGGCGATTTCGGAGTCATTGCGACGGACCCTGCAAGTAAGGCCGTCGAGCGAACTGCCGGGGCGAGAAGGGTCGGGGCGCCCCAGAATGACGTGGCGTTGATAAATGTTGCGTGCCAGCGTGCCTTCGACGTCTTCCGAAGGATGATCCACATTGGCAAGTTCGATGGCCGGGGCGAGTCCGCTGATGGCGGACATTGCGGTTTCACGATCGGAGTCAGAGGGCAAATCTTTGCCGAGATGGACCGCGATCTCCGGTTCCGCAGCTGGCTTCTTCCAATCTGAAATGGAAAGCATTGAACCGGAGGGCAAGAGCGCGCTTTGCAGGAGGAAACCTACGAGAGGGACGTTGGTGCGCAAACGTTCCATGGCCGCAGGTCCGCCGAAAGCCAGCTTCCAACCAAGCGGTTTCTCACCGGCGACAAGCAGTTCGTCCCGAAGGCGGAATTGCGCGGTCATTCCGCACGCAATGCGGGGGTCATCCCAAGAGGTCGTCATAACGCGAGTGCCATGTGCGTTCAACTCAGTAGCCTTCGGGCGGAATCTCGTAGCCAGCGGCTTCGAGCGAACCTGCGCCGCTCCAGCCCCACACCAAGACGACATCTTCCTTGCCAGTGTTGTCAAAGCCGTGCCAGTGGCCGCGCGGCGTGAAAATTACGTCTCCTTGGCCGGAAGGCTCGCGTCCGGTATCCGTGTAAATGAAGCCGCCGCCCTTGACGACGATGAAAAATTCATCGGCGTTGGGGTGGCGATGCTTGTCGTGACGCGCGCCGGGAGAAAGGACGGTCCAGCCGATTAGAAGTTTCTCCGAACCAGCCGATTTCTGGTCGATGAGGAACTGCACCTGCATGTTGATCCAGCCTTCATCGCGCCGAAGTCCACTGACGCGCGGCACATCGCGGAGATTGGTGCGATACGGTTTCATTTGGACATGCCTCCCAGGCGGCGGTAAACCTCGTAGACAGCCACGAAATCGTGATGCGCAAGGCCCAAGCCGCGGCAGGCGTTGAGCATTTCATTGGCAGCAGCGCCCAGCGGAACGGGCACGCCCATCCTGCGGCCGAGATCGAGCGCAAGCAGCATGTCTTTTTGCTGCAAGTCGACATTGCCGTAGGTGGCGTCGGAAATGTGGCCCTCGAGAATCAGAGGCGCGCGATAGCCGAGCACGGGGGAAGCGACAACGCTTTTCAGGAAAGCATCGACGGCGACCTCGCGCGGCACACCGCCCTTTTCCGCCAACGCAACGCCTTCACAAAAACCAATCACTTCGATGACCAGCGTCAGGTTGAGAGCGACCTTGAGCTGCACGGCCAAGCCTTGCGCGCCGATGTAGGTGACTTTGGGACCGATGTCGAGAAGCACGGGATGGACACGCTCGAAGGCAGCTTTA
>Ga0307479_10003919_pt1 | contig 13610 bp, 14 predicted proteins | sample atmos_gasesECM4C_FD_203743 | JGI IMG/M metagenome (GOLD analysis project Ga0307479, IMG submission 203743) | Hardwood forest soil microbial communities from Morgan-Monroe State Forest, Indiana, United States - atmos_gasesECM4C_515 | ecosystem: Environmental > Terrestrial > Soil > Temperate...
CCGCGGTTGCGGCGAGACGTGGCGATTTAGGGCAACTTGCTCCACGTAAAAAACTGCTAAAGAGCTGTAGAGTTTCCCAGAAAGTTTTCTGAGACCCTCCGAGCACTCTTTGGCCGGAGGGATTTTTATTTCCCCCTTCGCCCTGCCCAGATCAAGCCCGCGCCGGCTGTAGCCGCCCTCTTGGGAGGGCGGGGTGTTATCTCAGCGGACGCGGAAACGTAACATGCGTACCGTGCGAGCTGGATGAAAGGTGACCATGTCCGATCTGTACGAACTGCGATGCAAGGAATGCGGAAAAACCTGGGGCAACGCCCCGCGCTCGTTCTGCGAAGAATGCTTTTCCCCAGTGGAAGTCACTTACGACTACGATTCTCTCAAGAAGACCAGCCGCCGCGAAGATCTGTCTCGCCGCTCCTTCAATATGTGGCGCTACGCCGAGCTACTCCCGCTTCCCGAAGGCTACCAGCCGCCCAACGCCGTCGGCGGAACTCCGTTGGTTGCTTCGGTAAACCTCGCCAAACGGTGGGGCGTCAAGAATCTCTTTCTCAAGAACGACGCCGTCTGCTCCCCTTCTCTTTCCTTCAAAGACCGCGTGGTCGCTACGGCTCTGGCCGCCGCTCGCAGCTTCGGTTTCCATACCGTTGGGTGTTCCTCCACCGGCAATCTCGCCAACGCCGTTGCCGCGCAAGCCGCGCAGCAGGGTTTCGACGCCTGCGTCTTCATCCCCGCTGACCTGGAACCCGCCAAAGTCCTCAACACGGCGGTCTACGGCGCGCGCATTGTGCGCATCAACGGCAACTACGATCAGGTGAACCGGCTCTGCGCACAGATTGCCGACCGCTTCCAGTGGGGCTTGGTCAACGTCAACCTGCGCCCGTATTACTCCGAAGGCTCGAAGACCCACGGCTACGAAATCGCCGAGCAGCTCGGCTGGCGATTGCCGGATAACGTCGTCGTTCCCATGGCCGGCGGCTCGCTCATCACAAAAATCGCCAAAGCATTTCGCGAACTGATTGCGCTTGGCTGGGTCGAAGAGAAGCCCGTCCGCTTTTTTGGCGCGCAAGCCACTGGCTGCTCGCCGATCTCTTCCGCTGTCAAGCGCGGCCTCCCTCGCTTCGAGCCGCAAAAGCCGAACACGATCGCGCGCTCTCTCGCCATTGGCAATCCCGCCGACGGCCCATTCGCGATCAAAGAGATTCGCGAAAGCGGCGGCTGGGCCGAAGACATCTCGGATCTTGAAATCGTCGCGGCGATCAAACTCCTGGCTGAAACCGAAGGAATTTTCACGGAGACTGCCGGTGGCGTTACCGCAGGCGTGACGGAGAAGCTCATTCGCCAAGGCCGCATTTTGCCAAACGATACGACCGTCGTTTGCATCACCGGCAACGGCCTCAAGACCACCGACGCCGTCGCCGCGGAATTCCCCCTGGCCGAAGCCATCGCTCCCCGCCTGGACGCCTTTGAAGCTCTCCTCGATACCCAGCTCGCCGCCGCTGCCACGAAAGGAAATTGAGAGGAACACTCAGATGCCCGTCACCATCGAAATCCCCACCGCCCTCCGTCGTTTCACCGACGGCGCACAAAAAATTGACTCTAGCGCAGGCACGATCGCCGACGCCTTGAACGAACTCACAGCTCGCTTCCCGGCAATCGCTCGCCACGTCCGCGACGACAGCGGCCAAATCCGCCAATTCCTTAACGTGTATCTCAACGATGAGGACATCCGTTTCCTCGGTGGCGAATCCTGCTCGCTCAAGGAAGGCGATCGAGTGCTCTTAGTTCCGTCGATTGCCGGAGGGAGGTAATTTCCTATGCCTTACTTTGCCCTTCTTTACGAAGCTGTCGACGATTTCATCGCCCGCCGCACGCCCTATCGGGAAGAGCATCTGCGCCTCGCCCGCGAAGCTCGCGCCCGCGGCGAATTGCTGCTGGCCGGCGCGCTGGGCGACCCCACTGGAGCGCTGCTGGTGTTCAGCTCGTCCGACGCGACAGCCGCGGAATCCTTCGCTCGCAAGGATCCTTACGTCATCAACGGCCTGGTCACGCGCTGGAAAGTCCGCCCCTGGGCAGTCGTCGTGGGCAACGAAGAGCCGGGCGCTAAGTCCGCAGAGTCCTGACATGATCGCCCGCTTGTGGTCCGCTCACACCACTCCCGCGTTGTCAGACTCCTATCTGAGCCACTTTGAACAAGCCGTCCAACCAAGACTCCGCGAGGTGGATGGATTCCTCGGTGCTACCGTCTGCGCGCGGCGGGAACAGCACGCCGTCGAGATTCTGGTCACCACCTTTTGGGAGTCCCTCGCGGCGATCGACGCCTTCGCGGGACCCGACCGCGAATCCGCCGTGGTTTCCGATGAGGCCGCTGTTTTTCTGACGCGCTTCGAGCGCCGTACTCGCCATTACGATTTGATCTTCGCAAAATTTCCTGCCAACGCGCCACGTTCGCGATGACAGTGGCCAAATCCGCCAAGAAGCGCTACATCTGGAACGGCCAGTTGACGGGATATTGACATTTCCTATGTTCCTCTCGCCCTTGAGTGTCACCCTGTAGAAAGTAGTGCGTAGCCGCCAATTCCAGAAAGCATACCGCAACATTCTGCAGTGGATCGTGTTCTAAGAGTATGAGGCTACGGCTACTTATCTACGCTTTCGCTTCACTACTCCTACTGCTCTGTCATGCACCCTTGAGAGCGATCGCTTCCTTTTTCTCTGGAATTCGTAAACTCCAGATTTCCGGCTTTCCGCCCGTTCCCGTTTCGCTCCGAGAGCGGGTGAGCTGGCCGTCGAGGGAATCTCTGGCGACAAAGGCGTCGAATTACACGCGGCTGATTTGACGATTTCCGGCTACAGCGCCTCCGACTACTCCCACGTCGGTGCGGCGACCTGACCGTAAGATAAGCCCGAGGCGGCTTCCCGTTTGACATCCCCTCAGGAGCCGCCTACGATGCCGTGCATCGTTCGGAGCCCCGGTGCAACTTAATCTGCAATCACAATTTCGCGGCGATGTTGCTGTCATTCGCTGCAGCGGCCGCATCACTGCGACGGACGAAGCTCGCGCTCTCCTACTCGAGGTGGAAAAACACACCCTCGAGACCAAGAAATTCGTACTGCAGCTCGAGGAGGTCAGCTTCCTCGACAGCGGCGGCCTCGGAACCCTGGTCCGCCTCGTCGGCACGCTCCGCGCCGCGCGCGGCGACCTCAAACTGTGCCGGCTCTCCCCGTTCCTCAAAAATGTCTTTGAAACCACCGGATTATCCGGCGTATTTCGCGTCTACGAGTCCGAGAAAGAAGCGATCGAGGCTTTTTCTCAGCGTCAGCAGCATCCTCAAGCTTCCTTGCATCCTTCCAAACGAAAAGTCCTGTGCGTGGAAAGTTCCGGCGATCTACTCGCGTACCTCAGCGCCCTGCTGAAACGCTCCGGTTACGAGGTGTTCACCACAAAAAACCTCGCTGACGCAACAACGTTCGTCAACGCCACCAAGCCCGCGCTCGTGATCTGCGGCCCAAGCGCGCAAACCAACGGCCCTCTCTTCGAGAGGTTTCGCGTCAGTCATCCCAACCTCGAGCTGCTCCTTCTGCCCCTCGACTTCCAGGTCACTGAGGCCTGCGAAGCCAGCGTGAATCTTCTAAAGCACATCGAGGTCCTGCTCCACCCTCGGCCCTAGTGCCGTTCCAACTTTTGTCACGGATTTTCCCATCTGCCCGTTTCTGTCGACCGGAACACCGCCTCGATCACCGCCATGTTCCGAATCGCGTCCTCAATCGTTACCGGCACCTCGCCGCCCTCGCGAATCGCCCGGGAAAACAACTCGCCTTGAATCGCATATTGGTCGCACGCAGGGAATTCTTCCGTCGTTCTCCCGTCGCCAAAAAGATCGCGGCCATCGTCAATGAAAATCCTGCTCGGCCGGTCTTTCGGTGCGCTAAATGGAATCTCCAGCTCGATGCGTCCCTTCGTCCCCAGAAATTCCATCCGCTGGTGATAGACAAGCTGCGTGCTGCACGAAAAAATCGCCCGCCCTCGGGGAAATTCCAGAATCCCTGACGTAAGACGATCAATCTTCATTTCCAGATCTCTTTCCACGAGTCCCATCACGCGGATGGGTTCTTCCTCGAAAATAAATCGTGACGTAGTCACCGGGTAGCAGCCGATGTCCATTAGCGCACCGCCGCCGTATTCCGCGATGTTCGCGACGGTTGCCGTGTCCCGGTCGAAGTAGCAAAAATCTCCGGCTGCCAATCGCAACTCCCCGATCCTTCCCGCGCGAATGAGTTCCCGTGTCCGCAGCCATTGCGGATGCGTCTTCACCATGAACGCCTCGCCCATCTTCACGCCCGTGCGTTTCCGCGTCGCCAGCAGCGTCTTCGCTTCCGCCACCGTGAGACTCAGCGGCTTCTCGCACAGTACGTGCTTCCCCACCTCGGCCGCCTGGATCGACCAGGGCACATGCAAGTGATTCGGAAGCGGGTTGTAGATGGCCTCGATTTCCGGATCGGAAAGCAATTCCTCGTACGATCCATAAGCCTTCGCAATTCCCAGCGTGCGCGCCGCTTCTTCGGCTTTCCGCTTGTCGCGCGAAGCAATCGCGGCTATCTCGCACCATTCCCCGTCTCGCATTGCGGGAATCACTTTTCGCACGGCGATCGACGCTGTGCTCAACACTCCCCACTTCACCCTCTTCCGCGGCATCGGGTTTTTCTCCTGTCTCTTGGGCCGGTATCGTACCTCCTTTCTCGTCAGGGCACGGCGAAACATGTCCAGCGCTTGAGCCGAAGGGGCTGGACCATACCCTCTCAGGCTCCCGCGAGCGCCCGACCATCTTTCGCACTTACGGCCGGTTTTCCATAAAAATATTGCTTTCTGTTTGCTCTTAGTTTGGAGTAGGATTGCGCCCGCGGGGTGGTCCCTCCACCGGCCAAGAAAACCGAGTTGGCTCCGGCTTTGCAGGCTGCGCCCCGGCGTGGGAGGGGCGGCTTGAGGAGAACTCATGAAAAACCAAAAAGGATTCTCGCTGATTGAGCTGCTGCTCGTCGTCGGCGTGATTTTGATTATTTCGGCGATCGCCGTTCCCAGCTTTCTTCGCTCGCGCATGCGCGCCAATGAAGGCTCCGCGGTTGTCTCCATCCGCACGATCGACGCCGCGGCCGTCACCTATTCCATTTCGTATCCGGATCTCGGTTTCCCTACTAACTTGAACTTGCTTGGTGGCGCGGAACCCTGCACTCCCTCTTCGGCAACGGCCTGCCTGATCGACGACAGTCTTGCCCAGGGCGCGAAAAGCGGCTACGCCTTTGTGTGGGCGGGCGACGGCGCCACTCCATCGGTCAGCTTCACCGTCACAGGGGCACCCCTGGCGGCCGGCTCCACGGGCCAGTCGATGTACTGCAGCGATCAGACCGCCGTGATCCGCTTCGAGTTCAGCGGCTCTGGCTGCACCAGTGCCAGCCCGCCCATCCAGTAACCCTTCCACACCCGCAGCCCTCTCGCGCATGGCGGCGATCGAGTTTCGTGAAGCTAGTCATATCCGGCGTGCCCGCCAGGGCTTACTTTGTGGTAGAACTTGAGTCGTGGTTCGACGGATCGGATTCACCACGGAAAGGAAGCCTGAATTTGCGGGAGATCTCCGGCCAGAACTCGCGAAGCACATCGAAACCCATGTCTTGCAGGACACTGTAGCCCACCCGCTCCGCCGCTGGAGAGAAGCCGCGTTCGTTGTCCGGGTGATAGGTATTGCTCAACACGACCGCACTCGCTGTCCCCAGCCATTCGGAGAAATTAAACATGTATTTACCATCGTCGCGGTGAGCCACGACCGCGTGCTCCATCGCGTGGAGCAAACGCCTTCTAGCGCTTCCGTGGGCCAGCCGGTAATAGCGCGGGTCTTCCGAGAACATCGAGGGATAAGCAAAATCCTTAAAGAATCTGGACGTGGCCTGACCGGCATAGCCGGCGCCGTACCGCCTGCCATACCCCTCAGCCCCTTGTCCATAGCTGGGGTCCGTATCTTCCGCCTGGTCAATCCCCGCGTTAAAACCGGTGCCGAGAAACGTCACCGGGTCAAACGAGTCCTGTATGAACAAAACGAACTTGTCTTTCAGCTCGAGAGTGCACAATTTCGCCCCCGCTTTGTAATGCCGCGGGTGCACCGACTTGCGTTCCAGCGGCCGGGCGAACTCGCCCACGACCTTCCTAAACGGTCCGTTGTAATCTTCTATTCGCACCATGGGCGGCGGCTCAACGCACGGCGCCGCCGCGTTCTTCACTGCTTCTTCGCGCAAAGGCGCAGCGGGCGTCTGTTGCGGCGCACTCAGAAGCCCTTGCGCGCAGGCCGCTCCGCCGGCCAGTGCCGCCAGCGCCGCCTGGAGGCACATTGCCGTCAGTGTGCGAAAGCGAGTTCCGCGCTCCATGTTCTCGCCTGGAGCCTATCATTTCTCGCGCACAACCAAGACTCTCACGAACCCCATGGGCGCTTCAAAGGTTAGCCCAGCGCATAAGCGCTGGGAAACTGTGGCAGCAGCCTTTGTGAAGGTTTAGGTGCGCACCTTGCATCCCGGACGGTTCTCCGGGCCGAGCGCCGTCACAGGGTCTTTGTATCGGAAGGAAGAGTGGGCGATTATCCTACGGCAGGCAATTCGCGTTTTCGCGGAGGGCAAGGCCAAAAAAATTGAGGGCGCAACCCGCCGTTAGGCCTGTTGCGCCCTCTCAACTGAGCCGTAAAGTTTCTAACCTTTCCGCTTCCATCTGGCGGCGTACCCGCCGTTAGGCTTGTCGCGCCTTCCATAAGGAGCCGTAAAGGCTTCGAGCTTCGCGATTCAATTTCGCGGCGCAACCGCTGTTAAGCTTGCTGCGCCTTCTAAACTGAGCCGTAAAGTTCTCAAGCTTCCCGGTTCAATCTCGCGCGCAAGATAATGTTTGCTGTTCGCGCCGTCAATCAAAATCTGATCGAACCTTTGTGCAAATCTGTGGACGGGTGTGCAAAAACATCGTGCGCCGCACCGCGCCGTTCGTCTCGCCCATTGCTCGTTACGCGGCGGCCCTAAGTGATTGATGGCCCTCACGCACCTCGAAACGCATAAACTCACCTCAACCTGGTGGCTCCCATATACGAGGAGGAGATCGTGCGCAGGCCTGTATTGATTTTCGCGCTTCTTCTCGGGTTTCCCTGCGCGCTCATCGCCCAGACGCAGGAGAGTTCGTGGTCTAGCCTCGACCACTTGAAAGCCGGGCAGGGGATAGAAGTGATCGAAGCTAGCTTGAAACACCACAGCGGAAAATTTGTCACCGTCACCGATGAATCGCTCACATTCAAAGAAAACGGCTCCGGCCTCACGTTGAAGCGCGAAGACGTCATGCGTATCTCGACTTCCTCCGCGCCGAAGCGTGGCGAGCACGCTCTGATTGGCCTTGTGGTCGGCGCTGGCGCCGGCATCGGCGCGGCATCCGGCTCGAATACCGGCTTCCTGGGGGGCTCCTCGCGCGGCATTGACGCCGTCATCGGAATCGCGATTGGTGGCCCGAGCGGCGCCCTCGTCGGCGCGGCGCTGCCCGCCCACAAAACAGTCTATCGCGCAGCCCCTGTTGCCGCCTCGCACCGCTAATCCTGCCCCCCGCCGGCCCACTCCTCAATTCTCCCGGCTCCCTGCATAACAGTTAACAAGCCAAGCGTGCCGCGAAGAACGCCGGAGCGGCCGCAAAGCGTTGCAACCTCCCTTGCAAACGCTTCTCGAAACCTCTAGGCTGATTTGCTCATGCCCGACCTCACACCGGATCTTCTCGTCAACGGCTTTATCTGGTATGTCGCTTTTCTCTTCTCCACCACGTGTCACGAGGCCTCGCACGCGCTGGCCGCGAAGCTCGGCGGCGACGAGACGGCTGCGCTCGGCGGACAGGTCACGCTCAATCCCATCCCGCACATCCGGCGGGAGCCTTTCGGCATGGTGGTCATCCCGCTGCTGGCCTTCTTCATGTCCGGATCCATGATCGGGTGGGCCAGCGCGCCGTACGATCCTCTTTGGGAGCGCCGTCATCCCCGGCGAGCGGCGTGGATGGCGCTTGCGGGCCCAGCGGCGAATTTTTCGCTCATGCTGCTCGCGGCTATTGGGATTCGCGTGGGCGCCGCCCTGCACTGGATGCACACCAATGCTGCGGGAACTGGATACGACTTGCCGACAACCACGCTGCTGGCGTTTTTCTTCTTGAACCTGCTGCTCGGCACGTTCAATCTGCTGCCGGTCCCTCCACTTGACGGCAGCACAGGCATCATGTTGCTTATGAACGAGAACCGCGCCCAGCGTTATCTCGATTGGCTGCGCGGCAACAGTTACGCCGTGCTGGGGCTCCTCGTTGCGCTGGTCTTTTTTCGGAGCTTCTACCGCTACGTCGAGTTCTTTGCGACCAACTTGCTGTTTCGAGGTCATTTTTGATGGTCCCCTGAGGGCCATTGCCAGCTTCCGAAACGGCACACTGAACCAAATTGAAACTGAAGAATTAAGGATGCGAAGTCATGGAAGCCTGCGTGACTGGACCTTAGGCCTATCGCGTTTGCCCATTATGCGTGCGTAAACGACAGACAGGAAAGCGGTTAGCTGTGGACTGGTGGGGGGGCGGGAAGAACATGCCACCTTCACCGATTTGAAACAAATCGTTGGGAAAGTGGCACAAACCGTGCCAACAAGTGCGGCGTGGCACCCGCGCACGCAGCTTACAAAACTGCTGAAGTCCCTACACTGAAGACGTCGCTGACGCCCTGCATCCTGGATGACGACCAGGGCCAGCTGGGCGTGTTAGCGGCGCAAATTAGGGATATGGGATATGAGGCGATTGCCACGGCAGACCCGGAGGAAGCGCTGCGGCTGGTGAGGTCCGAGCGCTGCCGGTTGGTGCTGGCAGACGCGCACCTGGCCGGGATGGACGACTACGAATTTCTGGACCGGGCGCTACGCAGCGATCCTGGAATACATGTAATCGTAGTGAATGGAGAGAATACCCTGGATTTAGCGCTGGAGGCGATCCGCCGTGGCGCGACAGATTTTCTGCCCAAGCCGATCGACTGCACCTGCCTGAAGCGCACCCTGGAGGAGGTCGCGGCCCTATACGACCAGCGCAGACGGGTGCGGGCGCTCGAAGAACAATTGCTGCCCGACTTGGAATTTCACGGCGTCGTCGGGAAAAGTCCGGCGATGCTGGAAGTGTTCGATTTTGCCAGAAAAGCGGCGAAGCACTACACCAATGTTCTGATCGCGGGCCCGACGGGGACGGGAAAAGAGCTGCTGGCGCGCGCGATTCATCAGATCAGCCCGGTGAGCCAGCAGAGGCTGGCGGTGTGCAATTGCTCCGCGCTGACGGACACGCTGCTGGAAAGCCAGCTTTTTGGGCATGTGCGGGGCGCGTTCACGGGAGCGACAGACACACGGCCGGGACTGCTTGAATACGCGAACGGAGGCACGGTATTTCTCGATGAAGTGAGCAGGACCTCGCCGTCGATGCAGGCGAAATTGCTGCGTGTGATTCAGAACCGTGAGATCCAGCGCGTCGGCTCGCCCGAAGTGCGTCAAGTGAACGTGCGCTTGATCGCGGCGACGAACCGGGATCTCCGCGCGGAGGTTCTCGCCGGACGCTTCCGCGAGGATCTCTTTTACCGGCTAAGCTCGATCCAGATTCGGATTCCTTCCTTGACGGAGAGGCTTGAAGATATTCCATTGTTGACGCAGTTTTTTCTGAGGAAATACAACGAGGCGTACGGAAAGAATTTCGCCGGATTGACGCGGCGGGCGCAGAGCGTGCTATTGCAGCACAACTGGCCGGGAAACGTGCGGGAACTCGAGAACGCGATTTCGAGCGCGTGCATCACCGCGAGCGGTGAATTTATCGACCTGAACGACCTGCCGGAACACATGCAGCGGCGCGGGCCACGCTCGCTGGAAACCGAGGAGTGGCGTCCGCTGTCCCTCGATGACGTGCGAAAGGTGCACATCCAGCGGGTGCTGACGATGTGCCAGGGCAACCGGCTGCGCGCTGCTCAAATCCTCGGAATTGGGCGCACGAGTTTGTATCGTTACCTCAAGAGGGACGGGCAGGAGTGTCGCGCGCCGGAAGAGTCAGGCCGCGCTTCCGCATGAGTGGAGCGGCTGACCTCAGTCACCGACGCGCAGCGGATTCGAACGAGCGGAAATGAAACTGAAGAAGCCCGGGCAGATGCTCGGCCACATAGACCCAGTTGTGGCCGCCGGGGTAGAGATGGAATTCGTGGGAAATGTGGCGAGAGCGGAGTGTTTTGTCCAAGACTACGGCTCCAGCGTCGAAACCGTAGTCATCTTCTGAGCCGCAATCAAAATAGATATGCAATCCGGCGAGACGCGCGGTTCGCACGATGGTCAGCGGATCGTTTTGTTTCCAGAAAGCTGGATCGAGCGGCGAGCCAAAAACATCGCCGAAAATACGCGATCTGGCCGTCTGGCGGGAATCGGAAACGGTAACCCTGGGAAGCTTTTCCAACAGGGCGGCGCTGTGAGTGCCGACGGAGCTGAAAAGTTCCGGATGGCGGAAGGCCAGATGCAGAGCGCCATAACCGCCCATGGAGATCCCGGCAATGCCGCGGTAGGCGCGCCCGGATTGCGCGCGATAGCGTTTTTCGATTTGGGGAAGAAATTCCTGGAGGAAAAAATCCTCGTAACGAAGGCGGCCATCACGGGAGTTTATGTAGAAGCTCGAGCCTCCATCCGGCGTGACGATCAAAAACTCGCCGAGCTGACGCCGCTCCCAGAGGTCTTGGACAAGATTGAATCCGCCCGAATGAATGAGCACTTGCTCGTTATCGCCGAGGCCATGAAGAAGATAGAGAACGGGATAGCGGCGAGTTTTTTCCGCGTCGTAGCCGGGTGGCAGGATGACGCAGTAAGCGACGGGATGGCTGAGGACTTTGCTGGGCGCGGAAAGGCATTCGGCGCGGACGGCAGCGCCAAGCGTTTGCGGTGCAAGGATGCAGCCAAGGAGCAGAGCAGCAGCAGCGACGCGGCTGGAACCAAGAGTCATCTTAATCTTTCCCAGGAATGCAAAAAGGTATTTCCTCTCGCGTGTGTCAATCTCTCCAAAGATTGACGTTTAGGTCCTTTGCCCATCCTCATCGGATGGCCTTAGGATGACACTCCCCGAGCGTTTTTCCGCAAGCACAAAAACCGCAATCCACGAATCAAACTTGTGGGATGACTTCTATTCATAGCGGAGGGCCTCGACGGGGTTGAGGCGAGCGGCGCGAGTTGCCGGATAAAGCCCCGCGGCGAGGCTCACGACAACGGCAAACGCAATCGCACTCAGGACGAGCCACCAGGGGACAGAAAACACGTGAGCTGGGGGCAAATTCTGGCGTTGTAGGTAGAGATTCGTCCCCCAGGTCACGGCTTTGCCAATGAGCCAGCCCATGCCCGCGCCGAGGACTCCGCCCAGCAAGCCCATGACCCCGGCTTCGACGAAGAAGAGCTGCTTAACGTCACGGTCCGCGGCGCCGAGCGCCTTGAGGATGCCGATTTCGCGGCGGCGCTCGAGAATGGCCATTACCAGAGTGTTGATGATTCCGAGCGTGGCGACGGACAGCGCCAAACTGCCGAAGATGGCGAGGAGAAGATCAAAGATGGTGAAGAAGAGACGTAAATTTCGGGTGGCGTCGAGTAAGGAAAAGGTAGAGAAGCCCATGTTCTTGATGGAAGACTCGATTGCTTCCACCTGGGATGGGCTTTTGGCGCGCACGGTTAGATTGGCGTAGCTAGTCTTGCCGCTTGACGCGCGCACGGCATCGCGGAGATCCGTGACCTGCGCCGCGCGCAAGGCGGTGGCGACGTCGAGCGGGATGAACAGGCGACCGTTGCCGAAGCCGCCAAAGCCGGCGGCGGGTTCGGTCTCGATGATGCCGACAATGCGGAGTTTCTTTTCGCGCGGGACGATGGAGAAACCTTCGCTCACGGCGTCATTGGCAGATGCGGCCGCGGAGCCGTCCACTTTCTTCGTTGAGGGCGGATCTGCAGGCGCAGATTGCGGGGCGAGCGGCTGGCGCTCGACGTAGCGAACGATGAGCTCCTTGGCAATAAGCGCGGAAGGCTGATTGGACAAATCCTTTGCAAATTCGATCTGCAGAATGGCTTCGTCGGAGGTGGGGCTTGAAAAGAAGCTGCCCTGCATGCCATCGTAAGCGCCGTTTCCCCGGGCGGAAGCGGGCACGCCGACCACAACGGTGGAGTAGGGATTGCCGTTGTAGCGCACCTCGGTGGGAAAGCGAATCTGCGGGTAGACTTCGACGACATTCGGCAGGTGTTCCATTTCCTTGCGGACATCCTCGTCGAGAGGCGGCGCTTTCTGCGGGGGAGCAGATTTTTCCGCGGAGGAGCGGTTGAAATCGCGGAGGTTGCGGCGCGAGGTCACGAGCACGGTATCAAACAAACCGGAATTGGCGAGGCGCTTCGAGGCAAGCTCCTGCAGGCCGACACCAAGCGAGAGCATGGCAACCAAAGAGGCGACGCCCACGGCAACGCCCAGCGTGGTCAAGGAATTGCGCAGGAGGGCTTCGCGGAGGTTGCGGAGGGCGAGTTCGCCGAGGTCGCCGGGCTTCACGGTTTCACCACGTCGCTCACCAATTTGCCGTCCGCGACAAAGGCGATGCGATCGGCGAATTTCTCCGCGAGAGGGCGTTCGTGAGTGACAAGGACAATGGCCATCCCGAGGGAGTGTTTGATTTCGCGTAACAGCACCATGATGGATTCACCGGTAGCGCTGTCAAGATTGCCGGTCGGCTCGTCCGCCAGCAGCAGAGTGGGGCGATTCACCAACGCGCGGGCAAGCGCGGCGCGCTGCTGTTCTCCGCCGGAAAGTTCGCTGGGGCGATGCGTGAGGCGCTTTTCAAGGCGAACGCGTTCGAGCGCTTCCCGCACTCGCCTGGCGCGCTCGCCGCGTTCCACTTCGGCGAGACGCAAGGGCAGTTCGACGTTTTCCTCGAGGTTCATTCGCGGGAGAAGATTGAAGGATTGAAAAACCATGCCTACATCGCGGCTGCGATAGCGCGCCAGCTCAAGCGAGTTCAATTCCGAGAGATTGCGCCCCTGCGCGAAAATCGCGCCAGAGGTGGGGCGATCCAGACCCGCCATGAGATTTAACAGCGTGGACTTCCCTGAGCCAGAGCTGCCGAGCAAGGACAAGAATTCTCCTGCGCGGACCTGGAGGGTGATGTCATCCACGGCCCGAATCAGCGCAGAACCCATCTGATAATGGCGCGAAACGCGCTCGGCGCGGACGGCGAAACCATTTCCTATCGGAATCATGGACCCCCGATGTTACTACGCATCGCGGGGTGATCTGGTTACCAACTGCTTAGGTGGGATTGGGGGTTGGAAAGTGAAAATGTTTGCAGAGAATTGGGAACGAAGTGGGAAAAGGTTCAGCTTTGAGCTTGAGCGGCAAGGACGGGCTTCCCCGATGGTTGAGCCATCCAAAGATGAAGTTCGTGCATGTCGGCCGCAGCGGTGCGCGAGGCCATAAACAAGACGAAGGTCACGGCCAGGGCACAAATGGGGATGATGTACATTCCCCGATGCAGCCCGACGGCGCGGAGAGGCTCGGTCATGGT
>Ga0307479_10003920_pt1 | contig 13609 bp, 10 predicted proteins | sample atmos_gasesECM4C_FD_203743 | JGI IMG/M metagenome (GOLD analysis project Ga0307479, IMG submission 203743) | Hardwood forest soil microbial communities from Morgan-Monroe State Forest, Indiana, United States - atmos_gasesECM4C_515 | ecosystem: Environmental > Terrestrial > Soil > Temperate...
GGGTGCTGGTGTGCATCGACGCGGATCCCCTGGGCGAGCGCCTCGTGCGCACCGGGCGCCGGTTGGCCGTGGGGCTGGACGCCGAATTGATTGTGCTGCACGTCGAGACCGGGGAGGACACCCCCCTTTCGGAGGCGGCGCGCGACCGCATCGCACGGACGCTGCGCCTGGCCGAGGAGCTCGCGGCGCGGACGGTGACCCTCCCGGGGAGTCGGGCGGCCGAGGAGATCGTCCGGTACGCGCGCGCGCACAATGTCACGAAGATCCTGGTCGGCGTCTCCCATCACCCCCGCTGGATCCAGCTGATCCACGGTTCCGTCGTCGACCGGGTCATCCGCGCCAGCGGGGACATCGACGTCTACGTCATCAGTTCCGCAACGGACGCCCCGCGGGTATCGGGCGCCCGCATCGACCGCCCCTCGCCGCCCCTCACCGCGTACCTGTACAGCGCGGCGGTGGTGGGGCTGGTGACGGGTGCCAGTGCCCTGGTCAGGGGAGTCCTGGCGCCGACCAACCTGACGATGCTCTACCTGCTGGCGGTGGTCATCGTGGCGCTGCAGTGGGGGCGCGGCCCCGCGGCCCTCGCGGCGGCATTGGGGGTGGCGACGTTTGACTTCTTCTTCGTGCCGCCGTCCTTCACGTTCGCCGTCTCCGATACGCAGTATCTGCTGACGTTCGCCGCGCTGCTGGCCGTCGGGCTGGTGGTCAGCACCCTGGCCAGCCGCACGCGCGAGCAGGCGCAGGCGGCCCGGCGCCGGGAGGGCTACACCGCGGCGCTGTACGCGTTGAGCGGGGATCTCGCCGCCACGAGCGACCTCGACGCGATTTTGCAGGCGATCGCCCGGCACATCGCGGCGACGTTCAGCCGGAGCGTCGCGATCTTCCTGCCGAAAGGCGACGAGCTCCAGCCGAAGCTGACCACCCCCGGGTTCCCCCTCGACGAAAACGAGCGCGCCGTCGCCTCCTGGGTGTTTCGCCACGGCCAGCCCGCGGGGTTCGACACGGACACGCTCCCCGCGGCCAGCGCCCGCTATATCCCGCTGCGGACCGCCCGGGGCATCACCGGCGTGCTGGGCGTGCAGCCCCCGGCCTCGGAGATGCCGCTCAGTCCGGACCTGCGCCGGCTGCTTGATGCCTTCGCCAGCCAGGCCGCGCTGGCGATCGAGCGGGCGTGGCTGGCCGAGGAAGCCCGCCGGGGCGACCTGGTGCGGGAGACCGAACGGCTGCAGTCGGCCTTGCTCAACTCCATCTCGCACGACCTGCGGACGCCGCTGGCGTCCATCACGGGGGCCCTGAGCACCCTCGTCGACAGCGCCGGCCCGCTGGACGAATCGATTCGCGGGGAACTGCTCCAGAACGCGAAAGAAGAGGCCGACCGGTTGAACCACCTGGTCGGCAATCTCCTCGACATGAACCGCCTGGAGGCCGGCGCCCTGAGATTGCGCGTCGAGCCGGGGGACGTGGAGGATCTCATCGGCACCGCCCTCGCCCAACTGGGCGAGGCGGCGCTGCATCGGGACGTGCGCGTGAGCGTTCCGCCCGACCTCCCGCTGGTGCCGATGGACTTCACGGTGATGACCCAGGCCCTGGTCAATGTGCTGGACAACGCCGTGAAATATTCGCCCGCGGACGCGCCGATCGAGATCCGGGCCGTCCGGGAGGGCGACGAGGTGCGCGTCCAGGTCGAGGATCGCGGCCCGGGCGTTCCGCCGGGAGACGCGACGCGGATCTTCGACAAGTTCTACCGGATTCAGCGCGAGGGCGGCAGCCACGGCGTGGGACTGGGCCTGGCGATCAGCAAGGGGCTCGTGGAGGCGCACGGGGGCCGCATCTGGGCGGAGCCGCGCCCGGGGGGCGGGACGATCGTCGCCATCGCCCTGCCGGCCGGCGAGCCCAAGACCGCGGAGGGGAGCGACCGAACGGCCGGATGGGCGATGCGGGACCGCGCGTCCTAATCGTGGACGATGAGCGGGCGATCCGGCGCTTCCTGCGTGCCTCGCTGACCGCCCAAGGCTATCAGGTCTTCGAGGCCGCGACCGCGCGGGACGGCCTGGGAGCCGCGGCGACGGTCCGCCCCGATGTGATCATCCTCGACCTCGGCCTGCCCGACCAGGACGGCGTCGCGGTCACCACGCAGCTTCGGGAGTGGTCCAAGGTCCCGATCGTGATCCTGTCCGTGCGGGGCCAGGATGAAGACAAGATCGCCGCGCTGGACGCCGGGGCCGATGACTATCTGACCAAACCGTTCAGCATGGGCGAGCTCCTGGCCCGCATCCGGGTGGCGATGCGTCACGCCGCCCAGCCCGCCGACGAGCCGGTGATCACCGCGGGGGACCTGACCGTGGACGTGGCGCACCGTCTCGTGACGGTGGCCGGGCGCGAGGTCTCCCTGACCCCGATCGAATACACGCTGCTCAAGGCGCTCGCCCTCCACGCGGGCAAGGTCCTCACCCACCGCCAGCTGCTTCGCGAGGTCTGGGGCCCGGGGTACGATCAGGACGCCAACCTGCTCCGGGTGAACATCAGCAAGCTGCGCCATAAGATCGAGACGGACCCGGCGCGTCCGCGGTACATCGTGACCGAGCCGGGGGTCGGCTACCGGGTGCGCATGACGAGTTGATGCGGAGGGGCAGGGGTCCTGGTGGGCCTCGCAGTCTTCAAAACTGCCGACGGGCCTCGCGGCTCGTGGTGGGTTCGATTCCCACTCCCCTCCGCCATGACCGTGGCCGGGGACCGGGCGCCATCGAATGACGCTCGAGGAGCGGGCGACCCTCGCCTTCCAGTTTCGCTACCATATCCTGCGCCGGGCCTCGCGACACGCCGCGCCGCGCATTCTCGATCTCGGCTGCGGTCCGAAGCATCCCTATTACGTCCGGCTGCTGTTCCCGAACGCCGTCTACACCGCGGTCGACCTCCTGCCGTTCGACTCGCTCCCCGCGCGGACGCGCGTCGCCATCGATCACTACCGGAGGGTCGATCTCGGCGCCGAGGGCCTGGCGGGCCTCGCGGAGGGCCGGTTCGACGTCATCATCTTGTCGCACATCCTCGAGCATCTGCTGAACGGGTTGGAGGTGCTCGATCAGGCCTGCCGGCGGCTGGCCCCTGACGGCGTCGTCTACTGCGAGTACCCCCGCGTGGCGTCCACGCGGATGCCGTCGGCCTACGGGACGCTCAACTTCTGGGACGATCCCACCCACGTGCGGTTGTACAGCCAGGTGGAGATCCTGAACGTGATGACCGCCAACGGGATCCGGGTCGAGGCGTTCGGCGTGCGGCGCTTCTGGCCGCGGATCGCGATTGCGCCGGTGCGCGTGCTGCACTCCCTGATCACGGAGCGCCGGCTGCGGGGCGGCGATCTCTGGGATCTGTTCGGCTTCGCCGAGTACGCCCTCGGGCGGCGCCCCGGCCGCGCCGGCGCGCCCGCCGGCCCGTCCCCGGAGGGAGCTCATCTCTAGCCGGGAGGTCGCCGGGCGCCCCGACGCGGCCCCGCGAGTCAGCCGGGTCGGGGGTCTCTCACCCGTGGATCCTGGGCATGTAGCGGTTGGGCGTCCACGGTGGTCCTGGGAGGCGAACGGTGCCACGACAGAGAGCGGTCGCCAAGAGGACCAGCAGCGCCTTCCGGTACCTGTTTGCGATGAACCCGCTGCCGATGTGGGTGTACGATCTCGAGACGCTCGGGTTCCTCGAAGTGAACGCTGCCGCGCTGGTTCAGTACGGGTACTCTCGCGAAGCGTTTCTGGCGATGCGGATTACCGACATCCGTCCCCCGGAAGACATTCCGCGTCTCCTCGCCAACGTGGCGCGACCGCGCTCTGACCTGCAGGTCTCCGGGGAATGGCGGCACCGCCGCGGCGACGGGCAAATCATCGATGTCCGGATCACGTCGCACACCCTGGAATTCGCCGGCCGGCAGGCCGCACTGGTGGTCGCGCAAGACATCTCCGAGCAAAAGCGCGCGGAGCGCGCACTCCGGGCGCTCAACGAGGAGCTCGAGCATCGCGTGCGCCAGCGGACGGTCCAGCTCGAGGCGGCCAACCAGGAACTCGAAGCGTTTGCCTACACGGCGGCCCACGACCTCCGGTCGCCGCTCATCACGATTGGTGGATTTTCGCAGATGCTGCTCGAAGACTACGCTGCGGCCGTCCCCGACGAGGTGCGGCAGCGTCTTCGGCAGATGGCCGAGATCGCGCGGCGGATGGGGGTCCTCATCGAGGAACTCTTGACGTTCTCGCGTCTGAGCCGTCGACCTGTCGTCGAACAACGGGTGGATCCCGCTGACGTGGCGCGGCAGGCCCTGGCGGAGCTCAACGGGGCCCGACCGGAGCACCGGCCGGGCTCGGTCCGCATCGGCACGCTCCCTGCCTGCCGGGCGGACCCCACGCTCCTCAAGCAGGTCTTCGTGAACCTCCTCTCCAACGCGCTGAAATTCTCCCGCCGTCGCACGGACGCGGTGATCGAAATCGGATGGGGACCCGCCGCGGAGGATCCGGCGCACTGGATGTATTTCGTGAAAGATAACGGCGCGGGCTTTGACATGCAGGACGCCGACAAGTTATTCGGGGTCTTCCAGCGATTGCACTCGACCGACGACTACGAGGGGACCGGGGTTGGACTGGCCATCGTCCAGCGGATCATTCGCCGCCACGGCGGAAGGATCTGGGCCGAAGGGGAGGTGGAGAAGGGGGCGACGTTCTATTTCACGCTGCCAAAAAGCCCCCCCGCGTGACCCCGTGGCCATTCCGACCCGACGTCGCAACGCGTGCGGAGGAGCGGGCGCGGCGGCGGGCTAATGGGCGTTCGTCGGCGTCCGGACGACCACCACTTCGCTGCGCGCGTATTCTTTGTCGCCCGTGAACAGCGAACAGGTCACCGTGACTTGTTCGGCCTTGAGCTCCTTCACCCGCCCCCGAAGCGTGAGGGCGCCTCGGATCAGCGGCGGGCCCAGGATGGTGATCCGCAGGGAGGTGGCCGCGTACTGGAACGCCGGCTCGGCTCCCGCGGGCCGGCCCGAGACCTGCTGCGCGGTGGCCATCGCGGCGCCGATGCTGTGGCTGGCGATGAGATCGGTAATGATCAAGCCGTCGAGGCCATCTTGCGGGCCGCGTCCGCCGATGGCCCTCGGCTCCCAGGTGCACACGTTCTCTTCGCTCGACAAATAGCTCGTGAGGTGCCACCCGCGTATGCTGATGTTCGCACACTGGCACCGGTAACTTCGCTCGCCCGCCTGTTTGTCGATCAGGTCCTCCCAGGTCACGAGGGGAGGGCGTGCGGCACGCAGACGTTCCCCCGCTTCCGTACGCGGAGGAGGGCTGCGCCGCCGGATCCCCCCCAGGCTCCTAACGCAAGGAGGGATGCGGCGAGGGGATTCCGCCCGCCTTCATCCGAGGTGCTGAAAAGTGCGCAAAAACGATCGTCCTTCGACGATCGATCGAACATGAACGAACTATTCATCCGGCGGGCCTTCCCGAGACGATCGACGACCCCGGTCAAGGGATCCCCTCCGTTACGTCGAACCCGGTGCGGGAGTTCACCCATCCGCGAGGCTTCCCCGGAGGGGCAGACCATGAAGGTCGGGGTCGTCTTTCCCCAGACCGAGATCGGCCGGGATCCCGGCGGCGTGGCCGACTTTGCCCGCGCGGCCGAAGAGACGGGATACCGCCACCTGGTCGCCTACGATCACGTCCTCGGGGCGGTGCCGCGGGGGACCGGGTGGATCGGGTACACCCACCGGGATCAGTTTCACGAACCCTTCGTCTTGTTTGGCCATCTGGCCGCCATCACGCGCCGCGTGGAGCTGGTCACCGGGATCCTCGTGCTCCCCCAGCGGCAGACGGCGCTCGTGGCGAAGCAGGCCGCCGAGGTCGACGTGTTGAGCGGCGGGCGGCTGCGGCTGGGCGTCGGCGTGGGGTGGAACAGCGTCGAATACGAAGCGCTCGGGGAGGACTTCCACTCCCGGGGCGCCCGCATCGAGGAACAGATCGCCGTCCTGCGCGCCCTGTGGACGCGGGAGGTCGTGACGTTCGAAGGCCGGTGGCACCGCATCACGCAGGCCGGGCTCAACCCCCTCCCCGTGCAGCAGCCCATTCCGATTTGGATGGGCGGGGAGAGCGACATCGTGTTGCGCCGGATCGCCCGGCTGGCCGATGGCTGGCTCGCGGGAGGCACGCTGCGCACACCGGTCGCCCGGTTGCCCGAAACCCCGGGCGGGTATCCCGCCATGGTCGAGCGGCTCCGCCGCTACGCGCTCGAGGCCGGACGCGATCCCGCGGCGATCGCGCTGGAGATCCGGATCAACTACGCCGCCGGGCCGGCGGAGTGGACGCGGGTCGCGGCGGAGTGGCGTCGCCTCGGCGGGACCCACCTCAGCGTCAACACCATGCGGGCGGGCCTGGACTCGCCCCAGGCGCATCTCGCCGCGATTCGCCGGGTCTGGGCGGTCCTGGCGGACGCGTCCTGAGGCGCCGACCTGACGTGAACGGAAGGCGATTGACACGCACGTCAGGCTGTTCGTAGAATGAAGGGGCATCGGCGCCAGGACCGCGGGAGGGTAGCCGGGTGACGACGTTCTATCAAATCGGCGAAGTGTGTCAGCGGAGCGGGCTCACGCTGCGGGCGCTCCACTACTACGACGAGATCGGCCTCCTCGTGCCCAGCGAGCGGCTGACGGGAGGCCAGCGGCTGTACACCGCGGCCGACCTGGAGCGGATCGAGCGGATCAAAGACCTCAAGCGGCTGCTCGGGTTGTCCTTGAGCGAGATCAAGCGGATGCTTGATGCCGACGAAGCGCGGACACGGTACCTGTCGGCCGCCCAGACCACGGCGGATCCCGGCCGCCGCCACAAGGCGTTGGAGAGCGCGCTCGAGGTCACCGAGGCCCAACTGCAGTCCGTCCGCGAGAAAGTCCAGCAGCTGGCGCAGCTCCAGCGGCAGCTCGAGCGGCAGGTCAAGGAGATCCACAGGCTCGCCGCCGCGCCCCCCGCGGGTTCAGCGCCGGCTCCTGAAAGGATCGGCGGGCGCTCGTGACGCGCGGCTCCTGGATCTGGATCCCGCTGGTCGTCGCGGCCCTGGGGCTGGGCCTGGCCGTCGGGCGCGGCACGGCCCCCGTCCCCGCCGGTAATCCGGCCGGCGCCGACCCGCCCCCGGCCGCTTCGGCCAAAGGCCGGACTCCTGTGCCGCCGCTCGTCGGGGTGGCGCATCCGAAGCGCGTCACGATTCCGGTCACGCTTTCGCTCACGGCAAACATCTCGACGCTCAGGACTGCCGTCCTTTACTCGAAGACCGCGGGCTACCTGGAGACGGTGATGGTCCGGCCCGGGGATTACGTGAAGACAGGACAGCTGGTGGCGGTGGTCGACCACGCCCAGCTCGACGCCCAGCTGGCCCAGGCGGAGGCCACGGCGCTGGCCGCGCAGTCCGCCGTGCAGACCGCGGTGGTGGCGGTCGCGACCGCCCACGCGCAGGAGGTCAACGCCGAGGCCCAGGTCCAAAACGCCAGAGCAGGCGTGGTCAAGGCCCGCGCGCAGCTGCAGGACGCGCAGGCGACCCAGGCCCGGATCGCGGACCTGGTCCGGCAGGGGGCGGCCGCGCAGCAGAGCCTCGACGACGCCGTCGCCCAGGTCCAGTCCGCCCAGGCGAGCCTGGATGCCGCGGAGGCGCAGGTCGCCCAGGCCGACGCTCAGGTGGCGGCGGCCCGCCAGCAGGAGGCCTCGGCCGCCATGCAGGTGCAGACGCAACAGGCGCAGGCGGCGTCCCAGATGGCCGCGCTGCAGAACGCCCGCTTGGCCGTGGCCAACGCCACGATCGCCGCGCCGTTTGACGGCGTCGTGGTCAGCCGGAGCCTCGATCCGGGCGCCTACGTCACGCCCGGGACCTCGACCCCGATCCTGACGATCGCCGACCTGGACCAGACCGATGTCCTCGTCAACGTCACGGAGGTGCAGATCGCCGCGATTCGGCGAGGCGCCTCGGTGCAGGTCACGGCCGACGCCTATCCGGATCGGACGTTCCGGGGCAAGGTCAACAGGATCGCGGGCGGGGCGGATCCGATCACCCGAACGGTGCAGGTGGAGATCGATATCGCCAATCCCGGACACCTGCTCCGCCCCGGCATGTACGCGACGGCCCAGCTCTCGGCGGGCGCGGACACGGACGTCCTGGTCGTCCCGCTGGGGGCCATGGTCGCCGTCGGGGACCAGCACTTCGTGTGGGTGGTCAACGACAGCGTGGTCACTCAAAAACCGGTCACCGTCGGCCGCGCCACGGGGGAGGTGGTCGAGGTCACCGCGGGCCTCAGCGAGGCCGACCAGATCGTCGCCCGCGGCGCGGATCTCGTCCGCGACGGCCAGCGGGTCCGGGCGATCCCCGTCGGCGGGCTGTAGGAGCGTTCGGTGTTTCTAACCCGCGGAGCCACCCGCAATCCGGTCTTCGTCTTGATGGTGAGCATCGCCGTCGTGGTGCTGAGCCAGATCGCCCTCGCCCGGCTGCCCACGGACCTGTTCCCAAAGATCACCATCCCCGTGATCACGGTGAACACGAACTACCAGGGGGCGAGCCCGGAGGCGGTCGAACGCACCGTCACCTACCCGATGGAGCAGGCCGTCACCCGGGTGGCCGGCGTGCAGCAGCTCCTCTCCAGCACCCGGCAGGGGAACAGCGATATCGATGTGTACTTCAACTGGGGCACCGACCTGAACAACGCCGAGGTCGAGATCATCCAGGCGGCCCAGCGGGTGATGCGGAGCCTGCCGACGGGGGTCAGCCAGCCCTTCATCTCCAAGTTCGACATCTCCAATATCCCGGTCGTGCAGGTGGTGGTGGGGGGCGGCGGGCTCGACGCCCGGCAGCTGCGCGACCTCGCCTTCAACACCATCGAGCCGCAGCTGGAACGGCTGCCGGGGGTCTCCCAGGCCTTCGTCAACGGCGGGCTGGTGCGGCAGTTCAACGTCAGCGTGGACCCCAACAAACTGGTCGCGGCGGGCCTGACGCTCCCGGACGTCCAGAACGCGATCGTCAAATACAACTCGCTCATCCCGTCCGGCAGCCTGCGCAACAACCGCATCGACTACCAGCTGAACGTGCCCTCGCTGCTGCAGAGCGTCCCGGCGATCCAGAACGTCGTCATCGCCACGCACGGCGACGTGCCGGTGCACATCCGCGACGTCGCGCAGGTGGCGGACGCCGCGGCCGACGAGACCCAGATCGTCCACGTCGACGGCCGGCCGGGCATCATCATGTTCGTCGCGCGCCAGCCCGACGCCAACACCATCCAGACGGTCAACGAGATCCGCGCCGCGCTCCCCCGCCTCACCGGCGTGCCGCCTGGCGTGACCCTGTCGCTGGGCTTCGATCAGTCCCGGTACATCCGGGCCGCGATCCAGACCCTCGGCCGCGAGGCGGTCATCGGCGCGGTCCTCACGTTCGTCGTCGTCCTGGTGTTTCTGCGGAGCTTCTGGAGCCTGTTCATCGTCGGGCTCGGCATCCCGCTGTCCGTATCCAGCGCGCTGCTGCTGCTGTATTTCACCGGCCAGACCCTCAACGTCTTCACGCTCGGCGGGCTCACGCTGGCGATGGGGCGGCTCGTGGACGACGCCATCGTCGTGCGGGAGAACATCACGCGCCACCTCACCGTCCCCGGCCGCACGGTCCTGGAGGCGGTGGTGACGGCCACGCAGGAAGTGGGGCTCCCGGTCCTGGCCTCCACCGCGTCGACGATCGCGGTGTTCTTCCCCGTGGTCTTCCTCAGCGGGATCGCCCAGCGGTTGTTCGTGCCCATGGCGCTGACCATCGTCTTCGCCCTCGGCGCCTCCTACGTGGTGTCGATGACGATCGACCCGGTGCTGAGCACCAAGCTGCTCCGCGCGGGCGTGCCGAAGACGGAGGGCAGCGGCATCGTGGCGCGGTTCAACCGCTGGAGCGAGGGGTTGATGGACGGTCTCGACCTGGGCTATCAGCGCGCGCTCGGCTGGACGCTCCGGCACCGCGCGGTGGTCCTCGCCGGCATCGGGGTGGTGTTCGCGATCTCGCTCGTCGCCGCGCGGGGGATCGGCACGGAGTTCTTCCCGGCGACCGATGAGAGCCAGTTCCAGATCAACCTCGAGGCCCCCCAGGGGACCGCCGTGCAGGTAACCTCGCCCCTTGCCGAGCAGGTGGCCGGGGTCGTCCGCGAGGTCGTTCCCCCGCGCGACATCGTCACCATCTATACGAACGCCGGGTTCCCATCGGCGGGCGGCGGATTCGGCGGGAACGCCGGGACGAACGCCGCGAACGTGCAGGTGCGGTTGGTGCCGCCGACGCAGCGCCGGGAGTCCCAGGACGATCTCGCCAACCGCGTCCGCCGGGCGCTCGCGGGAAAGTTCCCGGGCATCCAGCGGTTCGTCCGCAGCGGCGGCCTCCAGAATCGTGTCGTCAACTTCGGGTCGGCCGCGCCGATCGACATCCAGCTCCTGGGGTTCGACCAGCAGGTCGGCGCGCAATTCGCCCAGGAAGTCGCGGGGATCGTCACGGCGACTCCCGGCACCGCTGACGTCCAGATCACCCCGCGCGGCCAATACCCCGCCTTCACCGTGACCCTGAACAGCGAAAAGGCGGCCCAGCTCGGCCTGTCCACGACCTCGGTCGCCAACGCCATCGACATGGCGATGGCGGGGAACGTGGGGACCGCCAGCCAGTTCATCGACCCGGTCACGGGCAACGAATACAACATCGTCGTCCGGCTGATGGATCAGTACCGGAGCCACCCCGAAGATCTGGCGAACGTGCCGCTGGCCGTCCTCGCCGACCCCGGACCGGGATCCGCGCCGCCGACCGCGCCGATGGTGCCGGTCCGTGTGCGGGACGTCGCCCGGATCACGCTCGGGAGCCAGCCCCTCCAGATCGAGCGCAAGAACGAGCAGCGGGTGATCGACGTCACCGCGAACGTCGTCGACCGGCCGCTCGGGGCGGTGTCGCAGGAAATCGTCGACCGGCTGAACCGGCTCTCGTTTCCGGCGGGGTTTACCTACTACATGGCCGGGCAGACCGAGCAGCAGCAGAACGCCTTCGGCAGCCTCGGGTTCGCGCTGGGGCTGGCCCTCATGCTGGTGTACATGATCATGGCGTCCCAGTTCCAGTCGCTCGTGGACCCGTTTGTGATCATGTTCACCGTGCCGTTGGGGATCATCGGCGTGATTTGGATGCTGCTGCTCAGCCACACGACGCTGTCGATCATCTCCTTCATGGGCGTGATCACGATGGTGGGGGTCGTCGTCTCGAACGGGATCCTGCTTGTCGACTACTCGAACAAGCAGCAGGAGGCGGGGCTGGCCGTGCGGGACGCCGTCCTCCGGGCGGGCCGGATCCGGCTGCGGCCGATCCTCATGACCGCGCTCGCCACGATCATCGCCATGCTCCCGATGGCCGTCGGCTTCGGCGAGGGCGCCGAGACGAACATGCCGCTGGCGCGCGCCGTGATCGGCGGGCTGACCGTCTCGACGGGCCTGACCCTGCTGTTGATCCCGACCCTCTACGTCTTCTTCGAGGAGCGGTTCCCGCGTCGATCCCATAAGGCATCATGACGAGCCCGACCGAAGCGCCGCGGGGGGAACTGCTGATCCAGGGGCTCTCCGTCGTGATCCCCAAGCCGGCCGGCGAGATCCGGGTGCTCGAGGACGTCACGCTCGACGTGCCCGCCGGCCGGGCGGTCGCGCTGGTGGGCGCGTCCGGTGCGGGCAAGTCGATGACGGCCTGCGCCGTGTTGAAGCTGTTCCCCGTCCCCGCGAAGATCACCGCCGGGCAGATCCTCCTCGACGGGACCGATCTCGTCCCGCTGCCCGAGCGCGCGATGCAGGCGTATCGCGGCCGGCGCATCGCCGTGATCTTCCAGGAGCCGGGCTCCGCGCTCGACCCGGTGATGTCGGTCGGCGACCAGGTGATGGAAGGGATCGTCGCCCACCTGGGCCGGCGCGGCGCGCGCGAGCGGGCGGCCGACGCGCTGACGCGGGTCGGGCTGGATCCCGCGCTGCTTCGACGGTATCCGCACGAACTGTCGGGCGGGCAGCGGCAGCGCGTCCTCGTCGCGGCGGCGATCGCGCCCGGGCCCGAACTGCTCATTGCGGATGAGCCCACGGCCGCCCTGGACGTCACCGTCCAGGCGCAGATCCTCGATCTGCTGGGGCGGCTGCAGCGCGACCTGGGGATGTCGCTCCTACTCATCACCCACGATCTGGGGGTCGTCGCCCAGACCTGCGACCGGGTCCACGTGATGCGCGCCGGGCGCATCGTCGAGTCGGCGGAGACCCGGCAGCTCTTCGCCGCCCCCCAGCACCCCTACACCCGGACGCTGGTGACCGGGGCGCAGCGGCTCGGGCTTTGGGCGGAGTGACGCGGGCGTCGGGCGGCCGCCTGCCGCTGCTGGCCCCGCTGCGTCACCGCAACTTCCGTCTCTTTTTCGCGGGCCAGCTCGTTTCGCTGATCGGCAGCTGGATGCAGACCGTCGGCCAGGCGTGGCTGGTCCTCAGCCTGACGCGCTCTCCGTTTCTCCTCGGCGTGATCAGCGCGCTGCAGTGGTCCCCGGTGCTGCTGCTCTCCCTCCCCGCGGGCGCCGTGGCCGACCGGGTGCCGAAGCGGTCGGTGATCCTGATCACGCAGACGCTGCTGCTCCTGCTCGCGCTGTGCCTCGGGCTCTTGACGATCGCGGGCGTCGTCCGCTACTGGCACGTGGCGGTGCTGGCGGCGCTCCTGGGGTCGGTGAACGCCTTCGACGTCCCCGCCCGGCAGGCGTTCATCGTCGAGATGGTCGGCGGGACGGAGGATCTCACCGGGGCGATCGCCCTGAACTCCTCGATCTTCAACGGCGCGCGGCTGATCGGGCCGGGCGTCGCCGGCGTGATGATCGCCGCGTGGGGGGTGGGGACGGCGTTTCTGGCCAACGCCGCGAGCTTCCTCGCCGTCATTGCCGCGCTGGCCGCGATGCGGGTGCAGTCCACGGTCCGGGTCACGCCGGGGGCTGGGCTGCTGATGCACATCGCCGAGGGCGTGGGGTTCATTCGCTCCTCCGGCGCGGTGTCTCGTGTGCTCGGCGGGCTCGGCGTGCTGAGCCTCTTTGCCATGAACTTCAACGTCGTGGTCCCGGTGCTCGCCCGCGTGCAGCTCCACCTCACCGCGAGCGGCTTCGGATTCCTCATGGCCGCCCAGGGGGCGGGGGCCCTCGCCGCCTCGCTGATCGTGGCCGGGACCTGCGCCCGCGGCCCGCGGCCGTCGTATCTCCTCTGGGGCGCGGTGCTCCTCTGCGCGGGGTTGATCGCGCTCAGCCAGGTCACCCGGCCCGGCGTCGCCGGCGCCGAACTGTTTGTGGCGGGGGTGGGCACGGTCATGTTCACCGCCACCGCGAACAGCACGGTGCAGATGGAAACGCCCGACACCCTCCGGGGACGGGTGATGAGCATGTACGCCCTCGTGTTCAACGGCCTGGCCCCGTTTGGGGCATTGATGATGGGCGGGATCATCGGCGCGTGGGGGCTCCCGGCGGGGCTGCTCGTCGGGGGCGGGGTGGGGCTCGCGGGGACGCTGGGGGTGCGCGGGGTCCTGGGACGGTCTCGGTCGGCGGTGACAGTTCCCGGGTGATCGGTCGGGT
>Ga0307479_10003921_pt1 | contig 13609 bp, 9 predicted proteins | sample atmos_gasesECM4C_FD_203743 | JGI IMG/M metagenome (GOLD analysis project Ga0307479, IMG submission 203743) | Hardwood forest soil microbial communities from Morgan-Monroe State Forest, Indiana, United States - atmos_gasesECM4C_515 | ecosystem: Environmental > Terrestrial > Soil > Temperate...
TCAACGACTCCAAGCTGAAGCCGACCCGCACCTATGAATGGACGGCCGGCGTGGACCAGGGCTTCGGCCGCGACGTCCTGGTCACGTTGACCGGCACCTACCGCGCCATCGCGAACATCCCGGAGACGCGGGGGATCATCGTCGACGAGAACGGCGTCACACGGCTGGCGACGGTCGACGACTACCAGGCCGGCACGCTGCGCGACCTCTTCCCCGACAATCCCGACGGCACGCCGGTCACCTTCCTGCTGCCGAACGGCCAGCGGGTGCGCGCCGTGGACGTGCCGCTCTACAGCCTGAAACCCAACCTCTCCTCCACCAGCGGCACGCTGCTGACCAATGGCGATCGCCGGCAACGCTACATCGGCGGCACCATCACCTTCACCAAGCGCCTGGCCGACAACTGGTCGGCCCATGCCCATTTCACCCTGTCCGACTGGTCATGGAAGCTCGGGCCCAACTACATCCGCTATCACGATCCGACCAGCCTGCTGTTCGACGAGCTCTCCACCTCGGCCCACAACGGCGACTACTTCGAGCAGTCGCAAGGCTCCGGCAACAAGGGCAACGTGTTCATCGGCAGCCGCTGGTCGTTCAACGCCAACGCCCTGTACCAGGTGGCGCCGAGCCGGGCCTGGGGGTTCGATGTCGTCGCCAACGTCACCGGCCGCCAGGGGTACCCGACGCCGCCCTACGTCAGGGTCTCCGGCCCCTTCGGCAGACGCTTCGTGCTGCTCGCCCCGGGGGTGACCACGTTCCGCAACCCCGATGTCTTCACGCTCGACGGACGCATCGGAAAGGAGTTCAAGTTCCAGGACTTCGGCCTGACGATCGGCTTCGACGGCTTCAACCTGCTGAACCGGCACACGGTGCTGCAGATCCAGAGCAACGTCGCGGCGAGCACGGCCGGCCAGGTCTTCGAGGTGCTGTCGCCGCGGGTCTTCCGCATCGGCGCCACGCTCCACTTCCGGTAGGCCCCGGCGGTCATCGCGGCAGCCGCGAGGCGCGCGGACTGCCGGCGCCGTCTTGGCCGGCGACGCCGGTGCGCCCTGCGCTCCAACCCGGCGCGCCCGTTCGGGTTGCGCGGTGCTTTAGACTCGGCCGGTCATGAGGCTCGGCCGGCGATGAAGAGGGACTCGACGGGCCGCGGCTGCCGGCGCCGCGCGCGGGCGGTCGCGGTCGCGGCGGTCGCGGCGGCGGCGGTCGCGGCGGTGATGGCGGCCGGCGGCTTGAGCCCGGCGGGACCGGCGCGGCGGGCGGGACCGGCGGGTTCGGCGGGACTGGCGGGACCGGCGCGGCCGGCGGGCTCGGCGGCTCCAGCGGGACCGACGGGGCCAGCGGGCTCGGTGGGCCTCGCGGGAGCGACGGGGCCAGCGGGACCGGCGCGGCCGGCACGGCACGACGCCGCGGCGGGTCGCTCCGCTCCTCTCGACGTGCTGCTCGTCACCATCGACACGCTGCGCGCCGACGCCACCGGCTTCGGGGGGCGGCGGCCGTCGCCGACGCCGCAGCTCGACCGGCTGGCCGCCGGTGGGCGGGTGTTCACCGGCGCGCACGCTCACAACGTGGTGACGCTGCCCTCGCACACCAACATCCTGACCGGGCTCTACCCCTACCAGCACGGGGTGCGCGACAACCAGGGGTTCCGCGTGCCGGCGGGCCTGCCGACCCTGGCCACCGTGCTGCACGACGCCGGCTACTCGACCGGCGCCTTCGTCGGCGCCTACCCGCTCGACTCGATCTTCGGCCTCAACCGCGGCTTCGACGTCTACGACGATCACTACCCCAAGGGGAGCCACCCCGACGAGTTCCTGTTCGCCGAGCGCAAGGGCGACAAGGTCGTGGCCCCGGCGCTCGCCTGGTGGCAGCGGCAGCGCGGCAGGCACCGCTTCATGTGGGTCCATCTGTTCGATCCGCATGCTCCCTACGAGCCGGCAGAGCCGTACGCCTCGCGCTTTCCGGGCAACCCCTACCTGGGCGAGGTGGCGGCGGCCGACGCCTACCTCGCGCCGCTGCTCGAGCCGTTCGTTGCCGGCGCCGAGGCGCCGGCGCTGATCGTGGTCACCGGCGACCACGGCGAGTCGCTGGGTGAGCACGGCGAGCTGACGCACGGGCTGTTCGCCTACGAGGCCACGCTGCACGTGCCGCTGGTGATCTGGGGGCCGGGGGTGACGCCGGGGCGTGACGGGCGGCCGGCGCGGCACGTCGACATCTTCCCGACGGTGCTCGAGGCCGCCGGCCTGACCGGCGCCAGGGCGCCGGCCGCGCCGGCGGGGCTGGCGCGCCCGGGGCGGTCGCTGCTCGCGCCGCCACCCGCCGGCGGCACCGGCGGCGGCAGGGGCGGCGGGGGCGGCGGTAGCGCGGGCGCGGGGGGCGCCCCCGGCGCGGCGGGCGGCGCGGATATCGGCGCCATGGCCCGCCCGGCCGAGAGCTGTTACTTCGAGGCGCTGTCGGCGACCTTCAACCGCGGCTGGGCGCCGCTCCGGGGCATCCTGCGCCAGGGGCGCAAGGCGATCGCCCTGCCGCTGCCCGAGCTGTACGACCTGTCGCGCGATCCCGGCGAGGCGCGCAACCTGGCGGCCGCCGACCGCCAGCTGGCGCGCGCGCTGCTGGCGCGCCTGCCGCGGGAGTCGGCCTGGCCGCCGCCTGCCGGCGGGGCGGCCGCCGCGGGCGCCGCCAGGCGGCAGCCGACCGCCGCCGAAGCTGCCAACCTGCGCAGCCTCGGCTACGCCGGGGGCTCGGCGCCGGCCAAACCGAGCTACGGCCCCGAGGACGACCCCAAGCGGCTGATCGGCCTGGACCGGCAGATTCACTCCGTCGTCGATGCCTACCAGCGCGGCCGCCCGGCCGCGGCGGCGGCGCTCGCCAGGAAGCTGGTGGCGGAGCGCCCGGCGATGCCGGTCGCCCACTCGCTGCTGGCGGAGGCGCTGCTGCAGAGCGGCGACAAGCAGGCGGCGCTGGCGGTGATGCGCGAGGCCCGGCGGCGAGGGGCGGCCTCGGACGACCTGCTCTGCCAGCTCGGTCTGACGCTCAGCGAGCTCGGCCGCCCCGAGGAGGGGATCGAGGTGCTGCGCCCCCTGGCCGCCCGCGGCGTGCCGCAGTTCCTGGAGGCGCTGGCGCAGGCGCTGTCGGACGCCGGCCGCCAGCAGGAGGCGGCGGACGCGCTGCAGCGGGCGCTGGCGATCGAGCCCGACGATGCCGCCGCCTACGAGGAGCAGGCGATGGTGGAGCTGCGCCGCGAGCGCTGGACGGCCGCGCGCGCGAGCAGCGAGCGGGCCTTGCGGCTCAACGAGGGCCTGCCCCGCGCCTGGAACGACCTCGGGGTGGCGCTTTACCGGCTGGGCGAGCCGGCTGGCGCGCTCGACGCCTGGCAGCGCGCCGTCGACCTCGACGGCAGCCTGCTCGACGCGCTCTGGAACCTGGGCACCAACGCCGCGGGCCACGGGCGGCCCGAGCAGGCGCGGCGGGCGCTGGCGCGCTTCCTCGAGGCGGCGCCCGCCAAGGACTACCAGGCCGACCGCGAGCAGGCGCGGCGGCTGCTGCGCCAGCTCGAGGGTGCGGCGCCGCCGCCGGGGCTGCCGGCACTGCCGGGACCGACGGGGCCGACGGGGGCGCCGGGGCCGACGGGCAGCGGCGGCCCGCGATGATGCGGCTGCGCGCCGCCCGCGCGGCGACCGCCCGCACCACAACCGCCCGCACGACGACCGCCGGCGTCGGGACCGCCCGCGCCGGGACCGTCCGCACCGGGACCGCCCGCACCACAACTGCCCGCGCCGGGAGTGCCCGCACCGGGACCGCCCGCGCCGGGACCGTCCTGATCGTGCTGCCACTGCTCGCCGCCGCGGCCGCCACGAGCTGCGCGCGGCGGCCGGGCGAGACGCCGAGCGCGCCGGCGGGGACTCCCGTCGTCTTGATCTCGATCGACACGCTGCGCGCCGACCACCTGCCTGCCTACGGCTATCGCGGCGTCGACACGCCGGCCATCGACGCCCTGCGGCGCGACGCCATCCTCTTCGCGCGCGCCTACGCCCATACGCCCCTGACCTTGCCGTCGCACACCGCGCTGCTGACCGGGCTGCTGCCGGCGGTGACCGGGGTGCGGGACAACGTCGGCTACACCTTGGACACTGCCCGCGTCGGGAGCGGCGAGCTGCCCTACCTGCCGCTGATCCTGAAGCGCCGGGGCTATGCGACCGGCGGCGCGGTTTCGGCCTACGTGCTGCAGGGCAAGACCGGCCTGGCGACCGGCTTCGACCTCTATGAGGACTCGATCGAGTTCCGCACCGGCACCGGCCTGGGCGGGCTGCAGCGGCCGGGCACCGAGACGCTGCGCCTGGTGCTGCCCTGGCTGCGCGCCGCCGCGGCGCCGCCCGGACGGCCGTTTTTCCTCTTCTTCCACATCTACGAGCCGCACACCCCTTACGATCCGCCGGAGCCCTACGCCTCGCGCTACGCCTCGAAATACGACGGCGAGATCGCCACGGCCGACGCCATCGTCGGCCAGCTGCTCGCCGAGCTCAAGCGCCTGGGCGCCTACGACCGGGCCCTCGTCGTGCTGCTCTCGGACCACGGCGAGGGGCTCGGCGACCACGGCGAGGACGAGCACGGGGTGCTGCTCTACAACGAGGCGATCCACGTGCCGCTGCTGCTCAAGCTGCCCGGCGGGCAGCTCGCCGGCCGCACCGCCGGCGCCCCGGCCGCCTTGACCGACGTCGCGCCCACCGTGCTCTCGCTGCTCGGCCTGCCAGTGCCGGCCAAGATGCGCGGCGGCTCGCTGCTCGGCAAGCTCGCCGACCGGCGGGTCTACTCGGAGACCTTCTATCCCCGCCTGCACTTCGGCTGGAGCGACCTGGAGTCGCTGGTCGGGCGCCGCTACCACTACATCGAAGGACCCGAGCCCGAGCTCTACGACCTCGACCAGGACCCGCGCGAGACTCGCAACCTGCTGCGCGCCGAGCGCCGGGTCTACGCCGAGATGCGCCGCGAGCTGGCCGGCTACGATCGCGCCCTCGCGCCGCCGGCGGCGGTGGACGAGGAGACCCGCCGGGCGATGGAAGCGCTCGGCTATGTCGGCCACGGCGCCGGCGCCGCGGCCGGCGGGGAGCGCGCCGGCGGCGCCGGCGGCCCCCTGCCCGACCCCAAGCGCCACCTCGGCACGCTGAAGGACCTCAAGCAGGGCTTCGCGGCCATGGCGCGCCACGACTACCGGCTCGCCGCCGCCACCTTCGAGCGCACGCTCGGCGGCAACCCGCGGATGGCCGACGCCTGGGAGTTCTTGGGTCGGGCGCGCGAGAAGCTCGGCGACCCGGGCGGCGCCCTGGACGCCTACCGCCGGGCGCTGCGCCTCGACCCGGGCTCGGCGCCGGTGGCGATGGCAGCCGCCTCGGTCGATTTCGACCTCGGCAAGCTCGACGAGGCGGAGACCCACGCCCGGATGGCCGCCGCCGGCAACCCGTCCTTCGCTCATGGCCTGCTCGCGCAGATCGCCATGCGCCGCGGCCGCCTCGACGACGCGGAGCGCGAGGCCCGCGCGGCGCAGGGCGAGCCGGGGCGCCGCATCCGGCCGCTGATCACCCTGGCCGAGGTGCTCTACGCCCGCCACCGCTACGAGGAGGCCCTCGACCAGGTGCGGCGGGCGGAGCAGGCCTATGCCGAGCGCACCGCCCGGGACCCCGAGCTGATCCAGGGGCTGGCCCTGGTGCGCGGCAAGATCCTCGCCGACCTGGGCGACGCCGCCGGCGCCGAGGCGGCGTTCCGCCAGGAGATCCAGCGCTTCCCGGACGACCTGCGCACCTGGCCCAACCTCGCCATCCTCCTGGCCCTGACCGGGCGCCCCGACGCGGCGCGCGACACGCTGCGGCGCATGGTCGACGAGCACCCCTCCCCCGCCGCCTACCTCGAGGCGGTCAAGGCCCTGCGGGTGATGTCGGACCCCGGCGGCGCGGCGGCCTTGCTGCGCTTCGCGCGCCGCAAGTACCCCGGCGACGCGGCGCTGGCCGCGCTGGCCGGCCGCTGAGCCGCGCCTTCGCTCACTGCGGAACGACGGTGCTCCACGCGACCAGGGTCCAGGCGGCGCAGGGCGCGATTTTGCCGCTCTCGGTAACCGCGCTCGACGCGGCATGCTGGAAAGAGCGAGGCCCGCTCAGGCTGGACGGCCGCAGAATACCTAGAAGGACCATGTGAGCCGTGTAGATCCAAAACAACTCTTGGGAGCCATCGGTTTCCCTTGATGGAAACTTAGCTCTCGCGTACAATTGTGAAAGCTGGGCTGGTCCGCGATCTGAAGGAGGTGCCTGTCATGCTTGCCAGGGTATCTGTTCTGGTGGTCGCCGCTGCGCTGTTCCCGGCGCTAGCCGCGCCAGCTCAGCCAGATGGCCAGTACAAGGTCGGACTAGGCGGCGCGCGCGTCGAAGTCGCCGGCGAAGCGCGTGGCGACCTTTCTTACGATCTCTCCGTCTCTTTCGAGGCGGCTTCCCTCGAGGAGGCCGGGGATGGACTGCTGATTTTCGCCGAGCCGTCGCATACTCTGTTATATGCCCACGCCAACCGTCACCACCCGGAACTGGTTGGTGAATTCAGAGACAAGCGCCGGGCGCTCGCGGTCACCGCAGGTGACCCGCAAGCGACGATGGTTGCGCTGACGATCCCGTATACCCCGACGCTGGGCCGCAACGACGACAGGATCGAGGTTCTTGTCAGGCATGCGGGGGACGAGATCCTCATGGTGAGCGCAGGCGTGGACACCTTCTCGTTCTCCTTCAGCTCCACTGTGCCATCGACGCGCGGCCTGAAGTTTCTACGCCCCGGCGATTCGCCGCTTTCGCTGCACTGCTGTAGAGGCGGCACCTGCGCGCAAATGTGCATCAGTTGCCCAAACAACTTCTTCTTCTGCGATCTCATCAACTGCACGATCGAGTGTTCTGATCCACCGCTTGCCCGGAGATGACGAAGATGAAAACCTTGCTCAGCTGTTCTCTTGTGGTCGCTTCTCTCCTCGCGCTGACGGCCGCAACCGGAACGACCCATCATGGGGGTATCGGAACCGACGTGACGATTGCGCCAAAAACGGCCGGGCGGGGGGACTACCTCATTCGAGTGAAGGTCACCGATCTTGCAACCGGCACGGTACTCGCAGGTCCCTCGATTCTCGTGCGCGCGGGTCAGCAGGCTGAAGCCGATACGACCATCTCTGAGCCGGCGACGAAAGTCACGGTCAAGGGAACAGTCGATTCAACGGCTCAACTCGCCAGCTATTCCGTGATCGTGCGTCAGGGCGACGAGGTGCTCTCGTCGCACACGGCCAAGATCGCGCTTCGCTGAACAGCGCTCGCAGCCGGGGGCGTGTCCTGCTCGATCGAGCGACCGTCCTTGAGCAGGCCCGCGATGTTGCAGCGGCCGTCGCCGCGCTCCAGGAGGCGGCGACGCTGGTCGCCGCCGACGCCAGACAACGTGGCCGGCAGCCGGCATCGCCCGCGACGCCGGGTCAGGCCAGCCTGAACCTCAAGCGCCGGCTCCGGCATGATTCCCCTTCCGGTCCGGACCGGCCGCCGCTGCTGCGCTCGTCGCGTGCGCTCGCCGACCGCTTGCTGCGCCGCTGCTGCGAGCTCGAGCAGCCGGTCGGCGCCGCCGCCAATCTCTAGCGGTGCGGCATCAACCACTCCCGGGACCGAGGCCGCGTTGGCCGGTGACGCCAATGGCCCCCTGGCCCGCGCGCCCGGGAAACTTTGACGCCCGGAACTGGTTTTGGACTTCAGCCGTCGCCGCCGGGCGGTGCCCCCGTAGCGGGTGGCGGGCGGCCGGGCCCGCTGGCGGCGCTGCCGGCTGTAACCGTGGCTGCCGCGCGTCCGTCTACAATCCGTGGGGTGTGTCGACGCCGTACGCGGCGAGGAAACGAATGTCGAAACGAGGCTGGCTGATAGGAGGCATGGTGGTGGTGCTCGCCGCCGGCGGCGCGTTCTATCTGGCGCGCGCCAAGGCGGAGACGCCCAAGTACCGGGCGACGCCGGTGGACACCGGCACGGTCACCGCCACCGTCACCGCCACCGGCACGCTGTCGGCGGTCACCACCGTCGCCGTCGGTAGCCAGGTGTCGGGCATCATCGCCAAGCTCTACGTCGACTTCAACTCGCACGTCAAGAAGGGGCAGCTGCTGGCCGAGCTCGACCCCACGCCTTTCCAGGAGGCGCTCGATCAGCAGCGGGCCAACCTGCTGAAGGCCAAGTCCGACCAGCGCCTGGCCGAGGTCAACCTGACCCGCCAGAAGAAGCTGCGCGACCTGCAGCTGATCGCCGCGTCGGACTACGACACCTCGCTGGCGCAGCGCGACGACGCGGCGGCGACGGTCAAGCAGGTCGAGGCGGCGCTCAAACAGGGCGAGACCAACCTCACCTACACCAAGATCAAGGCGCCGATCGACGGCGTGGTGGTCGACCGGCAGTTCAACGTCGGCCAGACCGTGGCGGCCTCCTTCCAGGCGCCGACCATCTTCTCCATCGCCCAGGACTTGACCAAGATGCAGGTGCTCACCAACATCGACGAGGCGGACGTCGGCGGCATCAAGGTCGGGCAGACCGCCACCTTCACGGTCGACGCCTATCCCGACCAGACCTTCCGCGGCTCCGTCGCGCAGATCCGCCTCTCCACCCAGACGGTGCAGAACGTCGTCACCTACCCGGTGATGCTCGACGTGCCCAACCTCGACGGCAAGCTGATGCCCGGCATGACCGCCAACGTGGTGGTCCCGGTCGACGTGCGGCCCAAGACCCTGCGCGTGCCCAATGCGGCGCTGCGCTTCAAGCCCGACGCCGCCGACGTGCTCGCCGCGCCGGGCGACAACGCGGCGCCGGGCGGAGCCGCGGGAGCGCGGGGGCCGGGAGCTGGAGCGAGCGCGGGCGCGGGAGGTCCGGGCGGGGCCGGCGCGGGTAGCCCGGCGGCGGGGGCGGCGGCCGGGGGCGCCGGCGAGGGCGGGCAGGCCGGAGCCGGCGCGGCTGGCGCGGGCGGCCCGGGCGGGGCGGGGATGGGCCGCGGCGCCGGCGGACCCGGCGGCGGGGCCGGCGGGGCGGGCGGGCCCGGCGGCGGCGCGAGCGGCCGCCCGGGCGGCGGCCGGCGGACGAGCGGCGCCAACCGCGCCGCCGTGGTCTACGTCGCGGTCAGCGGCAGCAACAAGCTGCGCCCGGTGCGCGTCATCACCTCGATCACCGACGGCACCTACACGGCGGTGCGCTCGAAGGACCTGAAGGCGGGCGACCAGGTGGTCATCGGGCTGCAGACGGCGAAGGCCGCCGGCCCCGGGTCGCCGGCCAGCGGCGCGCGCGCGCCGAGGTTCTAGGCGGCAGGCGGTCGGAGATGGCGCGCGCGCGCAAGGCCGCCGAGGCCCCCTTCGATCCGGCGCAGCCGGTCATCCGCATCCGCGACCTGTACCGCATCTATCGCATGGGCGGCTCGGAGGTGCGGGCGCTGGACGGCATCTCGCTCGACGTGCATCGCGGGGAGTTCGTGGCGGTGATGGGGCCGTCCGGCTCGGGCAAGTCGACGCTCATGAACATCGTCGGCTGCCTGGACCGGCCGACGTCCGGCAGCTACGTGCTCGAGGGCGTCGAGATCTCGAACCTCGACCGCGACCGCCGCGCCGAGATCCGCAACGACAAGATCGGCTTCGTGTTCCAGAACTTCAACCTGCTGGCGCGCACCAACGCGCTCGAGAACGTCGAGCTGCCGCTGCTCTACTCGGCGAAGACCAACCTGACCGACGCCGACCGGCGCGAGCGGGCGCGCCGCTGTCTGGCGCGGGTGGGGCTGGCGGAGCGCTGGGACCACACCTCGGCGCAGCTGTCCGGCGGGCAGCAGCAGCGCGTCGCCATCGCCCGCAGCCTGGTCAACGATCCCGCCATCCTGCTCGCCGACGAGCCGACCGGCAACCTCGACTCGCGCACCTCGGAGGAGGTGATCGCGGTCTTCCAGGCGCTCAACGACGAGGGTAGGACGGTGGTGCTCATCACCCACGACACCGACATCGCCCAGTTCGCGCAGCGCATCGTCGCTTTCCGCGATGGCAAGATCATTGCCGACCACCCGGTCGAGGACCGCCGGCGTGCCGCCGGCGGCACCTTCGCGGACGCGCCGCCGGCAGCCGTCGAGGCGGTGGCGGCGCCCCAGGCCGCCGCGCTGCCACAGGCCGCGGCGCTCCCCCAGGCCGCGGCGCAGGCCCCGGAGACCACCCGGACCCCGGGACCGATCGCGGTCGAGACAGCGGCGGCGCAAGCCGGCCCGCGAGGCAGGTCATGACCAAGTCCTCGAACATCCTCAAGGTTGCGATCACCGCGCTGGGGCGCAACAAGCTGCGCTCGCTGCTCACCACCCTGGGCATCATCATCGGCGTCGCCTGCGTCGTGGCCACCATCGGCATCGGCGACGGCGCGCGCATCCAGGCCGAGGACCAGCTGCGCTCGCTGGGCACCAACTTCCTGATGATCTTCCCGGGGTCGATCACCTCGGGCGGCGCCCGCGCCGGCTTCGGCGCCAGCTCCAAGCTCTCTTACGACGACCTCGACGCGATCCGCCACGAGATCCAGGACGTGACCTACATCTCGGCCACCAATCGCACCACCCAGCAGGTGATCTACGGCAACCAGAACTGGTCGACGTCGATCCAGGGCGCCGAGACCGACTGGCCGCTGATCCGCTCGTGGAACGTCGAGCGCGGCCAGTTCTTCACCGACCAGGACGTGCGCAGCGCCAACAAGGTCTGCGTGCTCGGCGCCACCGTGGCGCAGAACCTCTTCGCCAGCGAGGACCCGATCGGCAAGATCATCCGCATCAAGAACCTGCCGTTCAAGGTGACCGGGGTGCTGGAATCGAAGGGCGGCTCGACCATGGGCCAGGACCAGGACGACACGGTGATCGCGCCCTACGAGACGGTGCGCAAGAAGCTCATCGGCACCACCTCGGTCGGCGGCATCCTCGCCTCCGCCGCCAGCAACGACCTGGTGGCGACCGCCCAGGACGAGATCGCCGCGCTGCTGCGCCAGCGCCACCGCATCGTCAAGGCGAGCGACGACGACTTCATCATCCGCACCCAGACCGAGATGCTGCAGCAGGCCGAGGACCAGTCGCGCACCATGAGCTACCTCCTGTGGTCGATCGCCGGCGTGTCGCTGCTGGTGGGCGGCATCGGCATCATGAACATCATGCTGGTGTCGGTCACCGAGCGCACCCGCGAGATCGGCGTGCGCATGGCGATCGGCGCCAAGGGCAAGGACATCCGTGCGCAGTTCCTGGTCGAGGCGGTGGCGCTGTCGATCGCCGGCGGCACTCTCGGCATCTTCTCCGGCCTCGGCATCCAGAAGGGAGTGGCGCGCTTCGCCGGCTGGCCGGTCGCCGTCCAGCCGCAGGCCATTGCGCTGGCGTTCCTCTTCTCGGCCCTGGTCGGCATCGCCTTCGGCTTCTATCCGGCGCTCAAGGCGTCGCAGCTCGATCCCATCGAAGCGCTGCGGTACGAGTGAAGCCACCCCGGACAACCCGGGCCGGTGGACCGGCGCCGTGGCTCCGGTGGCTCCGCTTGGCGGCCGCGGCTCCGCCTTCAGGACGTCGCGGCTCTCCCCGCTGGCCGCGCTGTCCGCCGATGGCCGCCGTGGTGGCGCTCGGCCTGGCGGTTGCTGCCTGCCGCGGTGGCGCGGGCGAACGCGAGGTACGGGGCTCGGCAGCCGCGGTCGACGAGCTGTTCGCGCGGTTCACGCGGGGCCAAGCGCCGGGCTGCGCCCTGGCCGTGGTCGAGGGCGGACGGGTGGCGCTGGCCCGGGGCTACGGTTTCGCCGACCTGGCGCTCCGGCGGCCGATCACGCCGCGAACGGTGTTCGACGTCGCCTCGGTCGGCAAGCAGTTCACCGCCGCCAGCGTGCTGCTGCTCGCCGCGCGCGGCAAGCTGTCGCTCGACGACGACGTCCGCAAGTACCTGCCGGAGCTGCCGCGCTACGACGCGACCATCACCCTGCGCCATCTCCTGTACCACGAGAGCGGCCTGCCAGACTACATCAGCCTGCTGGCGAGAGCGGGCAAGCGCTACGAGGACGTGACCACCGACGGTGACGCGCTGGCGGCGCTCGCCGGCGACCGGCAGCCGTTGCAGTTCCGGCCCGGCACGGCGTTCCACTACAGCGACTCCGGCTACGTCCTGCTCTCCCTGGTGGTCGAGCGGGTCACCGGCCAGACGCTGCGCGAGCTCGCCGGCGAGACGTTCTTCGCGCCGCTGGGCATGACCGATACCTCGATCGTCGACGACCCGAGGCGGCTGCCACCGCGGCGCGCCCTGGCCTACTCTCCCACCGCTGCGGGCGGGTACCTGCCCGACGACGCCAGCTGGATGCAGACGGGCGACGGCGGCGTCAACACCACCGTGCTCGACCTCGCGAAATGGGACGCCAACCTCGACTCCGGCGCGGTCGGCGGCCGGGCCCTGGCGGCGGCGATGACCGCCCCAGGGACCCTGGCGGACGGCCGCCCGCTCTCCTATGCCGGGGGCCTCTTCCTGGACCGCTTCCACAGCCTGCGGCGGCAACGCCACCCGGGCAGCTGGCGCGGCTGGTCCGCCGAATCCATGCGCTTGCCGGAACGGCGCCTCGCGGTCATCACGCTCTGCAACCGCAGCGACGCCGACCCCACCTCGCTGTGCGAGGAGGTGGCCGAGCTGATGCTGAAGCAGGCGCGCTGAGCGGCCCGGCGGCGGGCGGCCCCGTGGTGCGCGGCAGCCGCCTTCCCGTCGAGAAAGAAAAAAGAAGCTTTGCAGAGCACCACGCCGGCCGGCCGGGCCTGCGGCCCCGGCTGCGGCTCCGCCGTAACCTTGCGGGCGGCCCGTGGTATTCATGGTCGTGCTGGCGATCGTGCGAGACCCCATGGTAGCGGCATCGGACACCGAGCTGATGGTGGCGGTGCGCGAAGGCGACCTGGTCCAGCTGGGGGCGCTTTTCGAGCGCCACCACGTCGGGCTGTTCAACTTCTTCCTGCGCCTCACCGGCAACCGCCAGTTGAGCGAGGACCTGGTGCAGGAGGCGTTCATCCGCATCCTCAAGTACCGCAAGAGCTTCCGCGTGCCGGGCGAGTTCCGGCCGTGGCTCTACAAGCTGGCGCGCAACGCCGTCGCCGCCCACTTCCGCAAGCACGGCCGCGATCACCTGCCGCCGGGCGAGCCCGAGGAGAGGGTGTGCGAGAGCCCGCTGGCGCTGGCGGAGATGGAACGGGCCGAGAACGCCCGGCTGCTGCGCGCGGCGCTGCTCCGCCTCCCCTACGAGCGGCGCGAGGTGCTGCTGCTGAGCCGCTTCGGCGAGCTGCGCTACGACCAGATCGCCGAGCTCCTGGGGTGCAGCGTCGGCGCCGTCAAGCTGCGCGTACACCGCGCCGTCCGCCAGCTGCGCGAGGTCTTCGACGGCATGGCGGCAAGGAGGTCATCATGAACTGCCACGAAGCCATCGAGCTGCTCACCGAGTCGCTCGCCGCGCCGCTGTCCACCCGCGCCGCGGCCGAGCTCAACGCGCACCTCGCGGCGTGCGACGCCTGCCGCGCCGAGGCCGCGGCCCTGCGCCGCGTCTGGGAGGAGCTCGAGCGGCTGCCCGAGGAG